>OHAT01000021.1_pt1 | contig 150133 bp, 111 predicted proteins | sample 1577141 | NCBI WGS metagenome assembly OHAT01 (sample SAMEA3541578, study PRJEB24748) | human gut metagenome | biome: human gut; feature: human-associated habitat; material: faeces | place: China | collected 2012 | reverse complement strand
GCGTATCCGGGATTTCCGGATACGCCCTTTTGCAAGGTATTTACGGCTTTTAAAAAAGGAATCAAACACCACCCGCCGTGCCAAAGAGACGGACTATTTCCACAAGAATATCGGAAATTTTTTCCAAGGACTGGACGGGAACGTATTCAAAGCGTCCGTGGAAGTTATGTCCGCCGGCACACAGGTTCGGGCAGGGAAGTCCCATGAAGGAAAGCCGGGCTCCGTCCGTACCGCCGCGAATAGGGACAATGGACGCTTCAACGCCAAGATTTATCATAGCCTGCCTGGCATGATCCATCAGGAAGGGATAGGGGGCAACCTTCTCCTTCATATTGTAGTAACTATCCTCAATTTCCGCGGTAAACGCACCTTCGCCATACTTGTCGTTAAGATAAGAGCAAATGGAACGGATGCATTCCTTCCGGGTTTCAAACGAATTGCGGTCATGATCCCGGATGATGTACTCCGCCCGGGCCTGTTCCACCGTACCAGACAGGGCTTCCAAATGAAAAAAGCCTTCGTAACCCTCTGTAAAAGAGGGATTGTCAAACACGGGCAGCATTTGCTGGAATTCCATCGCCATCAACAAGGCATTTTTCATCTTGCCCTTGGCATAGCCGGGATGAATGTTTTTCCCGGAAATCGTTAGATTAACACTGGCGGCATTAAAATTTTCATACTCGATCTCACCCAGCTGACCGCCATCGACCGTATAGGCAAAATCCGCACCAAAACGCTTTACGTCAAAAGCATCAGTACCATGCCCGACCTCTTCATCAGGGGTAAAGGCAATCTTGATTTCGCCGTGAGAGAGTTCCGGGCGGTTCATCAGAGTCTCCACCATAGTCATAATCTCGGCAATGCCCGCTTTATCGTCCGCTCCCAGCAAGGTCGTACCATCCGTGACAATCAAATCCTGTCCCTTGTACTGGAGCATTTCCGGATAATCCACCGGAGAAAGCACAATCCTCTGTGCTTCATTCAGCACAATGTCACCACCGTCGTAGTTCGAAACAATGCGAGCCCGGACATCCTTGCCGGATACGGCGGGAGAAGTATCCATGTGCGCTATAAATCCGATTGAGGGCAGATTCTCAATACCCGCCGAGGCAGGAATCGACGCATAAACGGTACCGGACTCATCAACGGAAACGGTGACAACCCCCAGTTCCTTCAACTCATCCGCAAGCAGGAATGCGAGATTCTTCTGCTTCTCACTACTGGGAATCACTCCTGCATTGGGAACGGATTGCGTATCAATCCGTACATAATTCAAAAAACGCTTTACAACAGAACTCATATCCATGCCTCCCTACACCAAAACCACGGCCATTCCAAGATTTCTCTGCGTAACGCAATCCGGGGTTATCTATCTAGCCTCACCACCGTGGTTCTTCACCCATGCCTCATAAAGATCCGGACGATTCGTACGCGTCCGCTCCAATGACATCGCATGCTTCCATTTTTCAATGGCAGGGTGGTTGCCTCCCAGGAGGATATCCGGCACAGCCATGTCGCGGAACACATTGGGCTTGGTGTAAGCCGGGGCTTCCAAAAGACCGTCTGCAAAAGACTCGTCCACGGGAGAGCGCTCATCACCCAAAGCCCCGGGTATCAGGCGCGCTACAGCGTCAATAACGATCACAGCAGCAATAGCGCCATTGGTTAAAATATAATCGCCGATAGAAAGCTCAATGTCCACCAGTTGCTCGACCACCCGATGATCGACTCCTTCGTAATGACCACAAAGAATAATCAAGTGACCTCCCTCCACGGAAAGCTCTCGGGCAATTCCCTGGTTGAACACCCTGCCCTGCGGCGTCATCAGCACCACACGCGTGTTCGCGCGACGCAATGCTTCAACAGCGGCGAAAATCGGTTCGGGCTTCATCAGCATGCCCTGCCCTCCGCCACACAGGTAATCGTCCGTCTTGCGGTGCTTGTCGGTCGTCCAGTCGCGGATATTGTGCGCCTGGATCTCAATCAGCCCTTTCTGCCGGGCTCGGCCCAGAATACTCTCACCAAGAGGCGCTTCCACCATCTCGGGAAACAGGGTCAGCACATCGATTTGAAGAGATGGTTCAGCCACGGCGGAAAAGGATGATTGGTTAATATTTGAATCGTTGGTTGCCCAGGAAGAATTAACCGCGTTTCTGACCGCGCAGCATCGCCTCGATGAAGGGGTCGAGATTGCCGTCCATCACATCCTGAATATTGCCGGATTCCTCACCCGTGCGTAAATCCTTGACCATCTGGTAGGGCTGGAAGACGTAGGAACGGATCTGGTTTCCCCAGGCAATGTCGCCCTTCTCGCTGTACTGGCGGTCGGCTTCGGAACGCTTGCGATCTTCCTCCAGCTGAATCAGTTTGGCCTTCAACATGTTCATGGCTTCTTCCCTATTGCGAAGCTGGCTGCGTTCGTTCTGGCAGGCAACGATAATGCCCGTCGGAATGTGCGTAATGCGAACGGCGGTTTCCACCTTATTGACATTCTGACCACCCTTGCCGCCGGAACGGTAAGTATCCAGCTTGATGTCGCGGTCAAGAATTTCAATGTTGACCGTGTCGTCAACAATCGGGGTAGCATCCAGCGATGCAAATGAAGTGTGACGCTTACCGGCAGAGTCGAACGGGGAAATACGTACCAGACGGTGAATGCCTCGTTCGTTCTTCAAGTAGCCGTACGCGTAGTCTCCATCGATTTTCAGAGTGACGGAACGGATACCGGCATCGTCTCCATCCGTACTTTCCATCACAGTAACTTCATACCCCCTGCGTTCACACCAGCGCATATACATACGGAGCAACATACTGGCCCAGTCGCAGGCTTCGGTACCACCCGCCCCGGCATGGATCGTGATGTAGGAACCAGCCTGGTCATGTTCTCCGTTGAGCAAAGTCAGCAGTTCGAAATCGGCGAGAGCCTTCTGCCATGCCGCATATTCGCGTACGGCTTCTTCCGTCAGAGAATGATCGTTTTCATCCTCATGGGCAAATTCGATCATGACATCAACGTCGTCCAGTTTGCTTTCCAGCCCCTGGAATGCTTCCAGCCTTCTTTTCAAAGGATTCACCCGAGCCATCAGAGCCCGTGCCGCTTCCGGGTTATCCCAGAAATCGGGAGCGCTCATTTTTTCATCGAGTTCCGCAACCTGTTGTTTAATGCCATCCAAGTCAAAGATAGCTCCCGAGCTCGGAAAGACGACTGCGTAAAGCAGCCGTGTCGAGCGCCGAGAGATCAGCAGCGTGTGGTGTCGTATCCATACGCGGAGGAACCTACCCGATCCCGTTCAGGGAAAAAAGCCCAAAATCCCGGATGACGTGAGGATGCATCCTCTTCAAAAAAACAAGAGCCGGACGGCAGAACTCCAGTCCTCCGTCCGGCATCTCAAAAAACGGACAATCTTCTTTCAGGAAAAAGAAGCGTTCAGTCTTCGAACTCGTGAACAAACAGGCCGCTGCGCAGCTTCGGCTCGAACCACGTCGATTTCGGAGGCATGATCATGCCGGAATCCGCCACGCGGAACAGATCCTCCATCGTCACCGGATACAAAGAAAAAGCTACACGCATTTCCCCAGACTGGCAACGGCGTTCCAATTCCTCCAACCCACGGATACCGCCGATAAAATCGATGCGTTCATCCGTGCGAGGGTCGTCAATACCGAGGATAGGCCGCAATACCAGCTGTTGCAGGATGGCACAGTCCAGGCTCTCGATAGGATCGCTTTCGTCTACCAGTTCCGGTTTGATCTTCAGAGAATACCAGGAACCGTCCAGGTACATGCCGAATTCGTGCTTGGACGACGGAGCATATCCGGAGGGCGATTCCTCGAGGCGAACATCGGCCACATCGGAGAGACGTTCAAGAAAAGCCTCCTTGTCCAGACCGGCAAGATCTTTGACCACACGGTTGTAATCCATGATGAAGAGGTCTTCGTCGCAGAACACCACCGCCATCAGGTAATTGAACTCCTCCTGCCCCGAATAGTCAGGATGACTCTGCCGCCTCTTGGCGGAAACCGCCGCACTGGAAGCCGTCCGGTGGTGACCATCGGCAATATAGAGTTCACCGACTTCTTCAAATCCCCGCCGGATCGCTTCGATCACCGCATCATCATCGACGGGCCACAGAATATGCGTAACCCCGTCTCCGGAAGTAAACTGGTAATCCGGTTTGTGGAATTTGATCCATTCCCGCACGGAAGCGGAAATCCCCTCATGTTTTCGGTAAGCAAGAAAAACGGGTTCCGTCTGGGCCGAACAGGCATCGAAATGGCAAATGCGATCCAATTCCTTCTCGTGGCGGGTCAATTCATGCTTTTTGATCGTTCCGGACAAATATTCGTCCACGGAGGCACAACCGACAATACCTGTCTGCACCCGCCCGTTCATGATCTGGCGGTAGATATAAAAACAGGGCTTGGCATCGCGGACCAAAATACCTTCCCGTACAAAACGCTGCAAATGATCGCGTCCCAAGGCATAGGCTTCCGGAGCATGGATCAGGGACTCGTCTGCCAGATCCACATCCGGGCGGCAGACATGCAAAAACGACGTCGGCCTCCCGGCCGCCATGGCAACAGCCTCACGATGATTCATTACATCGTAGGGCAGGCAGGACACCTGCTCCGCCATATCTGTCGGAGGCCGCAACGCGGCAAAGGGACGTATCGTAGCCATACGCAAATAAATGAAAGGCTTTGCCCGGAATTACAGATGCAGAATGTCCGCAATGGCAGACGTCACTTCCTTCATGTCATCCATAGTCAGTTCACCCATGTGAGCAATACGGAACGTCTTGTCCTTCAAAGCACCATACCCGTTGCCGATTTGCAGGCCGCGTTCTCCGAGAGCCTTGTTCAGGTCACCTACATTGATATCGCGCGTATTGGTAATCACCGTCAATGTATTGGAAAGATAACGGCGGTCCGGGAACACGGAAAAGTACTCGTCAGCCCAGGAACGGGTAAAATCAGCCATAGCCATATGACGAGCCCAGCGGTTTTCCACACCTTCTTTCATGATGCGTTCCAACTGGTAATTCATCGCATACATCAAAGGAAGACTCGGAGTGGACGGGTACTGGTAATCCTTCTTCTGGATAAAATCGTAGAGTTCACGAAGATCGAAATACAAGCCGCGGCACGGCACCTGTGCCGTCCGTTCATACGCCTTGGAGGAAAGAGTGCAAGCCGCCATGCCGGGAGGCAAAGCCAAAGCCTTTTGCGTGGACGTAATCAGAATGTCGATACCAAGTTTGTCGGTATCAATCCGGGTTCCGGCAGCAGAACTCACCGCATCGACACACCAGACCACATCGGGATACTTCTTCATAACTTCCGCGATTTCTTCCACCGGGTTCATGATACCGGTAGCCGTTTCATTGTGCGTCACGCAGATCGTATCGTATTGGCCGGTCGCCAAAGCTTTGTCTACCATCTCGGGAGTCGTGGCCCGGCCAAGTTCGCTCTTGAAAATATCGGCCGGTACGCCATTGGCTACAGCCATCTTGTACCAGCGGTCTCCAAACGCCCCCACTGAAAAAACAGCCGCTTTTTTCGCCGTGCAGGAACGGACGGCGCCTTCCATCAATCCGCTACCAGAGGAAGTGGAAAGAAGAATCTCATTCTCTGTCAGAAAAACCTTGCGAAGTTTGTCGGAAATACCCCTCTGCAGCTCGGAAGCCGCTTTGGAACGATGTCCAATCATAGGGCCGGCAAGGCTAGCCAGCACATCTTCGGCCACTTCGGTAGGTCCGGGGATATATAATTTCTTTCTCATAATGTTGATGGGGTACGGGGATAACACATAGTTACCACACTTTCCGCGTCTTGTCTGCGAAGATGACACAACACAAAAATATTACTGAGTCCGGTCAAAGGGCTTCATCGACAAAAACGAGATATTGCCGATTCAAGAGAAAATCAAATATTTTTAAAAATAAAAAAGAGCCCTCCCCCCACGGGAAAGGCTCTTGGAAAATCATATCCGGCAACCTTAGTGCGCCCTGCAGAATTCTTCAAAGCGGTCAAGACCTTCTTTGAGAATGTCCAGCGTGGTGCAATAGCTAATGCGGAGGCTCTTGTCATTACCGAAGGCAACACCCGGTATGGCAGCCACTTTGTAGCGTTCCAGAAGTTTGTCGCACAGATTCAGGGAGGTCAAACCGATCTTGCTCGTATCAACGAGGAAGTAGAATGCCCCCTGAGGTTCCACGACGCTGATGTTCGGAATGGCCTTCAGGCGTTCATAAACATACTGGCGGCGCATATCATATTCGTCCCGCATGTCGGAGATGAAACTCTGATCGCCCTTCAAGGCAGCAATACCGCCGTACTGGGCGAATGTACAGGCATTGGATGTCGTGTGATCCTGAATCGTTTGAATCGCCTTGGAAATTTCCTTGGGAGCCGCCGTGTAGCCAAGCCGCCAACCGGTCATGGAATATCCCTTGGAAAATCCGTTGACCGTTACCGTCAAGTCATAGATTTCCGGACTAAGGGAAGCAATGCTGACATGCTTGGCATCTCCGTACACGAGGTGCTCGTAAATTTCGTCGGAAAGAATGAGGATGTCTTCGCTGGCGGCAAGTTCGCCAATAGCCTTAAGCTCTTCCTCAGTATAGACGGCCCCCGTCGGATTGGTCGGCGTGTTGACGATCACCATCTTGGTACGGGGAGTCATCGCTTCTTCGAACTGTTCGACCGTCATCTTCCATCCGGTTTCCGGCGTCGTTTCAACAATCACGGGGATGCCGCCGACCATGCGCACCATTTCCGGATAACTCACCCAGTAGGGAGCGGGAATGATCACTTCATCTCCTTCGCTTACCAGAGCGTTAATTGCGTTGAAACAAGCATGCTTGGCTCCGCAGCTGACAACAATCTGCGTGGGCTCGTATGTCAGACCGTTCTCCTTCTGGAGTTTTTCGGAAATGGCTTCGCGAAGAGCGAGGAGGCCCGACGAAGGAGTATACTTGGTCTGGCCGTTGTTCAGGGCATCAATGGCAGCCTGCTTAATAAATTCAGGCGTGTCCATTTCGGGTTCGCCACCTGCCAGTCCATAAACCTCTTCTCCCGCAGCCTTCATGGCTTTGGCACGGTTGGTCACCTTCAAAGTCAGAGAAGGAGTGAGGCTGGCAATGCGGGGGGAAATCATATCCATAAGTCTTAGTGCTTGGTGGTATTCGCCCGTTTGCGGAAAGCGACCCCCGCCCTCCGCCAGGGCGTTGAAAACATACGCCATTCACTCGTCTTCCGCAAGAACAATACTGAAATTTCACAAAGGGAAGCATACGTGCCCCCCGGTTCCCCTTCTATTCGCCTCCGCCAATAAAAACAGGAGCCGTTTCGCACACGGCAAAACGGCTCCATAAATCAATGATTACTTGCAAGAAGGAAAACAATCAGCGAATGGTCACGCGGGGATCGTTCGCCAGAACATCAGCCAATTCGTCCCAACCTTCCTCCGTCTGCAACTGGAACATCTGAAGATACACTGAAGCAACCCCGGCAGGGTATTTTTCAAACAACTGATCCACCGCCTTTTGAAGTTTCTCCTGATCCAACGTATCCGGCAAGACATCCACGACACCATGACCGTTGTGCTCAATGCCAAGAGTGTTCAAGAAATCTACAAGCATGGATTCATGCTTGCGAAGCAGCCACACCTGAAGAAGGTGGTCGCCAATTTCCTCGCTGGGCTTCCAGGAAAGCATTTTTTTCAAGAAAAGGAACTGCTCCTGAAGAGGCTTTTGCTGAATATACTGGGGGCGCAACTTCTTCAGGGCACCCAGTTCACGCACGGCAGCGCGGTAAATGGCGCGTTCCCGATTGCGCATCCAATCCAGAATGTCACTAATCGTTGCTTCGTCTGCCTGCTGGAAAATGTAATAAGCCTTCATCTGTTTGTCGAGTAAGTAGTAAAGGGGTCGTTCGTAATTATCGACATAAACACTAACATCCCCCGCCCTGTCCAGCAAATCTAATGTCACACCCAAAAAACATACAAATCACACATTCCTTCCGGCCTGCATACTTAAGTAACTCATCTTTTTAGGGCAGTAGGTTATTTTGCCCATTTTCACAATCTTGTCGATCAATTTTTTTACAATGCCAGCAAAAAAAAGTCTTGCATCGGTTGGGGTGCTGTGGTTAATTCCTGCCACGCTTCACGCCAGACGCCACTGTAGCTCAGCGGTAGAGCAACGCATTCGTAATGCGTGGGTCGTCAGTTCAATCCTGACCAGTGGCTCCATGAAGTGCAACCCGGTCGTGAGACCGGCGGATACATGCCTCCTTAGCTCAGTTGGTAGAGCAGCTGACTCTTAATCAGTTTGTCCACGGTTCGAACCCGTGAGGGGGTACCAGATTTCTCAAATCTCCCTTCGCTCTGTTTCAGACCGAAGGGGGATTTTCTTTAGATAATTCTCATAGGATTGAACAAGACCTACCCAAGGCAACGTTGTCAAACCTTCAGGGCATCAACCTGGCGCGGCAACATCCAGCGGTAATAGTCGGCGATCGCATTGTACACGAAATCAAGCCCCGTTTCCACCGCCATAGGAAGAGGCATGCCTTTGGCCAGGGATGCCGTAATCGCAGCTGAAAGAGTACATCCCGTACCGTGCGTACTTACATCCGAAATCCTGGGATGCTTCCATTCGTAAACACGGCTGTCTTGGCCAACAAGAACGTCGATACATTCTCCTTCCAAATGACCGCCCTTCAACAAAATGGCGCATTTGTAACGGTATGCCATCTCACTGGCGGCATCCTTGAGCTGGTCAGGCTCGGTAATGGGAGAAGACCCCAGCAAGGCCGCCGCCTCATCAAGATTGGGAGTTAAAAGCGTCGCCAAAGGCATCAACTCCGCTTCATACACTTCGATGGCCTCCTGCATCATTAGCGGGCTACCTGCCGTAGCAATCATGACCGGATCAACCACCAGCGGCAACTTCCATTCATACAATTCCGCGGCAAGAACACTGACAATCTGGGGGGAATACAGCATTCCCGTCTTGATCGCCTTCACCGGAAAAGAAGACAGACACAAACGCACCTGGTCGGCCACCATGCTCGTCTCCATTTCTTGGATACCATGCACCTGTCCAGGCACTTCGGATACAACGCAGGTCACTGCCGTCAACGCATGCACCCCCAGGGTGTGCGCCGTTTTGAGATCCGCCTGCAACCCGGCCCCGGCAGAGCAATCGGACCCCGCCACCGTCAGAATAACAGGAGGAGCATCAAGTACGTGCTGAGAATAATTGTCCATACTTTCCTTCTATCATATTTTTCCGGGAATGCATCAAAAAAACAATTCCACACCGTGGACAATCAAACCATTCATGGTATCGTCAAGGCAACATGCAGCCACACCCGGATATCGATACCGACGACCTCCCCGAATTCTGGATTTTTACAGAACCCGGAGCACTTCCTACTTTGGATGAACTTCAGGACGATATGTTTACGATGGACTCATGTGCCCGTCTCAAATCATCCGGAAAACTGGAAACCCTCCCGGACGGTATCATCGAAGGGGAATGCCTTGACGAACAAGGAGCATCCGGATTCGACGTCTGGTGGGAAGTCCAGATCGTAGATGCCCGCAAAGCTTTCAAAAAAGACCGCCGTGCCCTCCAATCCATCGGCTCATATACCCAGATGCTGATCTTTACCATGGAAGACGATTGTGCTCTCGGTCATGTCTTTACCATGATGCACGCCCTTCTTTCTCTCCGCCCCGGCCTGCTGGCAATTCTGGATGGGGGAAAACAAATCACGCTGGACCGCCGCGATGCCCTCGCCTTCCTCGAAGAAGAAATCAAGGATAACCTCAATTTTTCGGACGAGACCTGAAGCTTCTTCCCATTTCCTCTTCTCCGCTCACCATGGATTCCCTCTCCCCGGAAACCCTGCTCTCCGCCTACTGCGAAGGGTACTTCCCCATGGCCAACCCGACTGCCGGGCCGGCTTCTCCCATTGAATTTTTCTCTCCGGATCCCCGGGCAATCATCCCGCTTGACGAACGTTTCCACATCCCGCACGGTCTTCGCCGCACCTTGAAGAAAAAAACCTTCGAAATCCGCATGGACACCGACTTCCCCAGCGTCATCTCCGCATGCGCCCGCGCCGACACACCGGAGGAGCAATGGATCGATTCCCGAATCAACCAAGCCTACTGCCGACTCCACGAACTCGGCTTCGCCCACTCCGTGGAATGCTGGGATGCCGAAGGACTCCAAGGCGGCCTTTACGGAGTCGCTATCGGCAGGGCCTTTTTCGGGGAAAGCATGTTTCACCGCAAAACAGATGCCAGTAAAATTGCACTGGTTGCCCTCGTCCGTTTCCTGAGATCCAACAATTTTACCCTGCTCGACACCCAGTGGACAACACCTCACCTAGCCACCTTCGGAACTCTTGAAATACCCAGAAGAAAATACCTCCGCCTCCTGCACGCAGCCATTATAGACAACAACATCTAATTTTCCCCCCTAAACCAATATGTCCTCTCGTTTTTTATATAAGTTCAGGTTCCTGTTCTTTCTGGCGTTCCTCTTCGCCGTTCTTCATACCTCCGGATATGCATCCACCCAACCCCGGGAACCCATTACAATCGTCTCTACCAACGACATCCACGCCTCTATCGACAATTTTCCTCAACTGGCATCTCTCGTCCAGAATATCAGGAACCAGCATAAAAACGTTCTTCTGATTGATGCCGGCGACAAATTTTCGGGAGATCCCTGTATTGACGATGCGCCTTCCCCCGGATGGCCGATCATGCAATTAATGGGAGAACTGGGCTACAACGTCATGGTCCCCGGCAACCATGCTTTCGACTACGGCTGCGACCAATTCGAAGCCATCTGCCGCCAGGCGGCACACCAGTACCCGTCCCTTCATTTCCTGAGCTCAGACATGCAAGGAAGACGAACACTCCGGGATCTGTACCAGCCTTATATCCTCTTTCCACTGGGAGGGATCAACATCGGTATTATCGGCCTGACGAACGCGGAAAGCTGTTCCCGAGAAAAACTCGGAGGAACTTCCTTCCACATGCCTTCCGACTCCTGGATTCGCAATTTCAAAAAAAATCATAACGTCGATCTTCTTATTCTTGTCAGTCATATGGGAGTCAACAAAGACACTGAAATCGCCCGACATTTTCCGGAAATCGACCTCATCATCGGAGCGCACACGCATACGGCCCTTCTCGCCCCCCTCATTGAAAACGGTGTCGTCATCACCCAGACGGGTTGCAATTTGAAGTACGCAGGCGTCACAACAATCTCCCCTCAGGGAGAAATATCAAACAGCCTTACCGAACTCGCCACCTATCCGGCAAAGGACAAACACTTTCAGACCCTGGTCGACTCCATCAAACAAGCCAACAACACCCAACGAGAAATTGCCACGGCGGCGACCAGACAGGATCCTCCACACCTTGCGGAACTCACCTGCGATGCTATGAAAGAGGCAACGGGAGCCGACATAGCTTTTTATAACATCCGGGGTATTCGCATTAATGAAATCCCCAAGGGATCTATCACCGCCCACCACATCTATGCGGCAGAACCTTTCCATAATACAATCTTCCTTTGTACCATGACGGAAGAGGAGATCAGAGACATGATCCTCAACCGACTTGCCATTGATCGGCAACGCTTTCCCCTTTCACCCAGAATCGACCTCTATTGTTCCGGGCTCTCCTACCACATCACCAATGAGACTCCCCCCTCCATCACCCTTCGTCTGCCTTCCGGCAAGTCCCCCGACAACACACCCCGTTCCTACCAGGTAGCCGTATCAAATTACCTCCTGTCTACCTATAGCATTCCAAACAAAAAGGAGGCACGACCAGTAAAAATCACCGTCCGGCAGGCCATCATCGACTACATCGAAGGAAAGACCGTCGCCCAGGATTCCAAGCCGCTTCGCTCTACGATCACGTACAAGCCCGATTAACAGACGGAAACAAGAACTCAGCGTTTGAAATCCGGGCTCTCCAGAATCATCAGAGCCGCCTTCTGACCTATGCGTTCCAATTCGTCTTCGGTCTGAGGGGGATTATCGTCGGTATAGCCCAGTTCCTTCATCGCCTGGGGCATCACTTGGTCGATCCTCTCCAAAATCAACGCGTAGTATTTCTTGAAAATTCCGGAGACGACATCCTCCGTAAACCCGTACTTAATCAGAAGGTCATCCCCTTCTGCAGAAGCCTTCTCTTTTTCCGTCTTCAAACGCTCCAGGGTTTTCCGCGGAACATTGCCGCGCACAGCCTCCAAAAGCTGCCGTGTAATCTTCAAATCCTTGATATGGTTCTTGAGAACATCGTCCGGTACGCCTTCCATATTCAACGAAGCCATGGCATTCACTTCCATTTCCAACATGCGTTCCGAGTACGGACCGGGAATACCCTCTTCCTCTGAGGTTTCGCAATGAAGAGTCAGGCGATAACGAATCGATTCGAAAACAGCATCGTTCATACATCTCTGCAAAGCCATCATCTGCTCGGGAGAAGCCGCCACACCTGCTTCAGTCTTTCCGTCGGACGTTTCCTCCCCGGCAGCCATTGATAGAAGAGCTAAAGCCAGAGCCAGACCTCCGGTCAACAGGGTATTCCTGACCAAAGTATAACCGCCGACATAAAATACGGCGTTTTTGACAAACAAGATATTCATCTCTGAATTGGAGGGCGTTCGGGTTCGGACAACTCTTCTTTTTCCTGAAGGGACTGTTTGAGTTTGTTAAGGTTGGTGACCTTTTTGTACCCCAGTTTCAGTAAATTCTCCCGGGCAAGTTCCGCTCGTTTGCCAGTCTTGCAATAGACAAACACCGGGTAATCCTTGCGAGGCATCATCATGGGAAATATATTACCCACGGATTCACAGGAAATATTAATCGCCCCATCACAATGGCTGGCATTGAATTCCCCCCCCGTCCGCACATCGACCAGCAAAAACCCTTCGTCTGCAAATTCATCCTTAATCTGCGAACGAACAATTTTATCAATCTCCGTAATTTCGCCATTCGTCTTGGAACGTTCTTCCTCCTTGCTCCAAATAAACACGATCGACAAAACAACGACCATGATCAGATAAGGGGAAATATAGAGCTTTTTTTCTAGCATGATCTCACCGGGAAAAGATCGTCGTTTTTCATTTCCAAATCCTCAAGGACATTGTGTACTCCATCTACTACGCTCAGGTACAGGGGTTCCCAGCCCTGAGACATTAAAAGAGAACAGGAAATTCTTTGATTAGTCATCCCTCTCCGCGACGAGGGATGAGCCTCCGTAAAACGAGGCATCGGCCTGTCAACCAAACGGCTCAGGAAGGCATAAACCTCCCGCAAACGCATCGGAGTCATATCAGTAATATTGAAACACCCTCCGGGAATGGCTGCATCCATCAAATGAATCATCGCAGACACGGCATCATCCCGGTGAACATAGTTCACCCACCTATCCGGGTCTCCCGGCAAAGCTTCCCCCTGGAGCATATACTTCTCCACAAGCACACAACGACCGGGACCATATAAGGCCGACAACCGGCCAACTACTCCGCCCGCCTTGCGGACGATCAACTCACCGTCCAGCAGAACGCGGGACTGCGGACGCACGGGATTTGCGGAATGCTCCTCCGTCACCCACGCTCCATCCGCAACTCCGTACACAGCCGTACTGGAACAGAAAAACAACCGGGCCTCCGGAAACAACCGCACCAAATTCGACACACCTTCCACGTAAATCCTCCGGTACTCATCGACACTCCCGCCCCGAGTACTAACGCTGTACACAATCCATGACGGAGAGAAGCCCTTTCCCTGCAATTCATTTTTCAATCGTTGCAATTCAACAGGATTCCGGACATCAGCCTTATAATCCGCCCGTTCTCCTTGAAGATCCGCCGTCACGACACAATGGTCTCTTTCCCTCAATTCAAGAGCAAGCGAAGAGCCCAAATATCCGGTGCCAATCACAAGTACGCTATTTTTTGGAACTGGGGAAATATTCATGGCTGTATCAGTAGGTCAGATCATGGCTCGCAGAGCCGTCGCCATTGCCAAGTCTCCCGGCAATGTAATTTTCGGATTGGGCCAGGGATTCTGAACCAAAAAGGTCGCCCGTCCCATATGTTCCAATGCGGACACTTCATCCGTCACTAAATCACCCGTTTCAAGAACATGCCGATACGCCTCGCGAATCAGTGCCACATCAAATACCTGCGGAGTCTCCATCGCCCACAGATGTTCCCTGTCAATAAACTCTGCCTGTGAAAAATGCGCGTCGTCGGCACGTTTCAACGTATCGACAACAGGATGAGCGCTGGCCGCAGCCCCATGTACCGAAGCTGCCTCAATGCAATTCATCAAATGTTCCTGACGAAGCAACGGCCTGGCGCCATCGTGGATAGCAACCAAAGGAGATTCCCCCTGCAAAGCAGACAAACCGGCAAGCACGGAAAAACAACGTTCGCGTCCTCCATCCACACGCCTCACCGGCACGCCGGGCCGTTCTCCCTCCATCACCCGTACAAAACGATCCTCCGGGCAAACAAGCACAACCTCGCGAATGAGCGGACACTCCAGAAAAACCTCCAGGCTCCGGCGCAATACGCAAGTACCGTCCAACAGAGCCATGAGCTTGTCAAACCCAGCTCTGCGAGAACTGCCTGCAGCTACAATAATAGCGGAACAATCAATCACGGGATAGTTTAGACCTTCGGAAAGTCATTTCTGTTCAGTGCAAAAACAGGGATTGCTCAGGAAAGTCTGGCCCCGATGAGGCTGGAAAGAGTCTTCCCATCCACTCTGCCTTCCGTACGTTCTTTCATCAGTTTCATTACCTGGCCCATATCCTTCTTGGATGAAGCTCCCGTTTCCGCAATCACGGCATCCAGAAGAGCAGTAACTTCTGCCTCGCTCATGGCAGGAGGAAGAAATTGCTGTAAAATGGCAATTTCGGCCTTTTCCTTTTCGGACAAGTCGGAACGTCCGGCCTTTTCATATTGTTCCACGGAATCCTCGCGTTGCTTGATCTGCTTCCGGACAACGGCCAATTCCTCCGGAGCATCCAGAACGGTCGTCAAACTACCTTTTTCAATCGCAGCATTCGTCAAAGCAGCCTTCAAACTCCTTAGCGTGTTCAATCCAATGGAATCCTTGGCCTTCATGGCATCTTTCATCCCAGAGATAATCTGTTCGGACATCTTACTCATAACAGTCGCTATTCAATACAATACAGAGCCGCAATTCAAGACTTCTTCACGGAAAACAAAGGAAATGCGCCCCTGGCAACACGAACCGGTTACCAGAGAAACGCCCGCATGCGATTTTCACATGCGGGCGTTTTTCCAACTTTCTACCTATGAATCAGTTCAATCTCTTCCAAAACCCCGAAAGCTCTCTCCTTCCTCCGGGATTATCCAACTGATATGGGTTGGACACAACCGGAAGGCAATACGTTCATCCTCCAGCAGAGGTACCGTGTCATCCCGGTAACACGGAGAAGCATTAAAACAATTCCGTCTGGAAAAACGAATGGTCGGAATCCGTTCGTACAATCGGAGGCGCATCTTCTTCAATCATCCTCTCCTCCTTCTCCTTTTGGCGAGCTGCTTCCTGCAAACGTGCCATGTGCGATAAGTCTTCCAATGTCACGGGTTTCAACTCAAAGGGATCCACCTCATCCGTCACACCGAGCTCCAACTGCGACACATCGTCCCTGGATGCCTGGGTACGACGAACCGATTTCCTGCGAACGGGGGGCTCCTCATCCCCTCCCCACTTGCTCTCTTCCGGAAAATCCTTCAAATAGGAACCCACCGCACAATCAAAAATAGCATCGCGATCCCAGTGCAAATTCCACTCACGCCCCTTGCGGCAACATATCCTGATATCAGCTTCCAGCATCTCGATCCTGAGAGCGGCGGCAGAATCTCCCTCCTCCTGCGAATACGCAGCAGACCAGACACGGCACAATTCTTTCTTCAGGGGAGAACACACGGCATCGCAATCCACATCAATTAATCCCGTAGAAGCTTCACGTTCATACGCCATGATCTCGCTATCCCAGGAATCGCCGTCGAGTATCCAGTCCAGAAGACTTCCCGCCAACTGAACAAAACGTTCCTTTAATTCCGCAGGAGCCATAGCTGCCACATCCGCACAATCGTGAAGCATCCAATACAGATGGATCTCTGCCGACCGCGCCTGCAGAAAAGACCAGACCTCCCGGTACAATCCCGCCTTATCCCGGAAATAATAGCTGATTGCGGCACTATTAGCCCCGCTCTTTACACTAATATCCTGGTTCGTTACATGGTAGAACCCTCTCCGTCCGAATTCCTCTCCGGCCGCCCTGAGAATCCTGCTTCTCGTCTCTTCTCCGTCACTCCTGATTGGCATATCTTCTTGGGAATAGGCATCAAAAATTCTCATTCCGTCTTCAACGTATCATCGATCAACTCGCCAAGACGTTCGGCACTCACATTCCCCACCATGTCGCGCAAGCGCATCCCCTCCACGTAAAGTACAGTTTTTGGAACGGCATCCACCCCGTACTCCTGGGCAATCTGAGGGTACTTGTCCGCATCCACCGTCAGTACAAAACAACGCCCTTTCTGAGATTTGGCGTAATTCATCAACGATGTCCGATACTGGGCACATTGGGGACACCATGGAGCATAGAACACAAGCAACACATTACGCCCCGACATCCCGGTTATCTGATTCAGGTCATCTCCCACGTACTCGCTCATCACAACCACTTTCTCTTCCTTGTGATCTCCGATCATTGGCGCGGGAGGGGGAGTAAATGTTCTCTCCAAAGGCTTGGGGGCCGGTTTTTTCTCAGAATACCTGGCACGGCGCTCCTCCGAATCGTCGCATCCGCACAATCCGGCGATCACTACCGCGCTCACACAAGCTGCCAGCCACTGTTTCATGCGCATGAATATGGTCAATACAAAGCAGCATGAAAAGCAAGAAATGACTCGAATCACCGCCCAATTCAGGCATAAAGCATCCATGCCTCACCCTATCGAAACGTCTGCAGAAGGCACACTCCTTCCCTTATTTACCCAATACAGCCTCTCCCATTTCGCAGCATTAGCCGTTGCTGCCATCCTGGGCACATGGGTTATCCGGCATGCCGGAAAGCAAAACCAAGCCGAAAAACACCGTACCGCCCGAATCCTCGGATGGCTTTGCCTAGCCGTTATCCCCGGAGGAGTCCTGGCGACACACTTCACAGTTCCGTCTACCCCATGGGAGGAACTTCTCCCCCTTCATTTCTGCGATATCATGCTCGTCTGCTGCGCCTGGTCCATGTTCAAGCCATACTCTCCCATCTCAAACTGTACCTACTTCTGTTCCCTGGCCGCCACAGCCCAGGCACTGATAACTCCTTCTCTGGAGTATGATTATCCAACTCCCCTCTATTTTTCATTTTTTACCAGCCACTCGCTCGTCATCCTGTGTGCCTTATTCATCCCCCTTGTTTTTAAATGGGTTCCGAAGTCATCCGGAAAATTTTTGGCGCAACTCTTCGGCATATGCTATCTCATTGCAATTTAACCTATTAATATATTATTGAATACCAATTTTGGATTTGTCCTCCATATTCCCGAATCGGATTCCATCCTTTCTCTCTTCGGCCCTTGGCCATGGTATCTTGTCGTCATGCAAATTCCTGGATTCATTATTATTTTTTTGCTAGACATTCCATTTCATATAATACGTTCCAGACAAATTAATTATGCAACAAAACAAACCCAAAAAAACACGAGTGCCAACATGGAGGCATGAAGAGAGCAATTTTTTGAAGCCATGATACGATATTGAAAAAACATAGTTCCAATCCGTAATTTTTACTTGCATCCTTCACTCAATTTTATATATTTTTCTCATCTCAAACAATTTGTTATGGAAAACGAGAGCAATCAAACCACTAAGGCCAAGCGCTACACAGAAACGGAAAAAGCAGAAATCCTTGATTTCATTGCTAATTTCACGGGACGTGGCGCACAGAAGGCAGCTGCTGAAAAATTCGGAGTCAGCGCAGTAACCATCTCCAATTGGACTAAGGCAGCCAAGAAAAGGCGTGGCCGCAAGCCCGGTTCTAAAAATACAACCGAGCGTTCCAAAAAAATGATCGTTGTCACCAATCCTGATGACCTCCGCCGTCTCGCGGCTGTTATGGAAGAAATCGCGGAACTCGAATCCCTTGTCGAAAAACTTACCGCGCTTCGTGAAGAAGCCGACGCCCTTCGAGCCAAGTTCGTTGGATAATTCCCATCCGATCGGATGACAATTTAAAACTTCCCTTTGCAACTACGGCAAAGGGAAGTTTTTTTATGTCTGCCGATCCCTTTCAACCTTGGGAATATGGTAGCAACACATGCATTTTACATCCCTCCCGTACGGGAATCCCGCTTGCCCTTCGAAAAGCACTTCCCTATAATTAATCACACGTGAGTAACCCACCCGACATAATTCCACCCCGCCGGACAGTGGAAGGCATGTATGCCGACTACTTCATGGACTATGCCTCCTATGTCATTCTGGAACGCGCCGTTCCGCACATCAACGATGGATTCAAACCCGTCCAGAGACGTATCCTGCACTCCATGGAGCGGATGGACGACGGACGCTTCAACAAAGTCGCCAACATCGTCGGCGACACCATGAAATACCATCCCCACGGCGACGCCTCCATCGGAGACGCCCTCGTTACCCTAGGACAAAAAGGATTACTCATCGACACACAGGGAAACTGGGGCAACATCCTCACAGGAGATCCTGCCGCTGCTTCACGATACATAGAAGCGCGCCTCACGCACTTCGCCAAAGAAGTCGTCTACAGCCCCAAAGTCACCGAATGGCAACTCTCATACGACGGACGCAACAAGGAGCCGGTTACACTGCCAGTCAAATTCCCCCTCCTTCTAGCCCAGGGAGCAGAAGGTATTGCCGTTGGACTTTCCTGCAAAATCCTTCCTCACAACTTCAACGAACTCATCGACGCCTCCATTGCCCACCTTCGGGGAGAAGAGTTCACCCTCCTACCCGACTTCCCTACAGGAGGCATCATGGATGCCACGGACTATCGTGATGGAGACCGTGGTACCGGAAGAGTCCGCGTGCGTGCCAGAGTTGAAATAGAAAGCAAAAAAATCCTCCGGATCACGGAAGTTCCCTTCGGTGTCACTACCGATAAATTGATAGAATCCATCGTCGCAGCTGCCGACAAAGGGAAAATCAAAATTCAAAAAGTCGAAGACAACACGGCACAACATGCCGACATCCTCGTCCACCTCCCCCCCGGTAGCGATGCCGAACAGATGCGCCAGGCCCTCTACGCCTTCACCGACTGCGAAGTCAGCATCTCCCCCAATGCCTGCGTCATACGCGACAATAAACCCTACTTCATGGGGGTCAGTGAAATCCTCAAATACAACACGGACAACACCCGGAGCATTCTCCGGCAGGAACTTGAAATCCAGCTCCAGGAGCTCAATCAGGAATGGCACCGTTGCAGTCTGGAACGTATCTTCATCGAAAACCGCATCTATCTGACAATCGAAGATTGCGAAACCTGGGAAAGCGTCCTCGACACCATCGACAACGCCCTCCAACCCTTCATCTCCCACCTCAAGCTCCCCGTTACACGCGACGACATCATTGCCTTAACCGAGATCAAAATCAAACGCATTTCCAAATACGATGCCGACAAGGCGGAGAAAAACCTCCTCCACCTTGAAGAAGACATCGCCAAAACTGAAAAAAACCTCGCCAACCTCACCCGCTACACCATTCGCTGGTTCGAGAACATCCGTAAAAAATACGGAGCCGCCTTCCCCAGAAAAACCCGTCTGGAAGCATTCGGTACCGTCGACCGCGCCCAAGTTGCCGCCGCATTGGAAACTCTCTACCTCGACGAAGAAGGTTTCGCCGGATTCGGCGTCAAAAAAGGCGAACCCATTTGCAAGTGCTCATCCCTTGATGATGTCCTCATCATTGATGCCGATTGCGTTCTGAAAGTAGTCCGCATTCAGGAAAAATTCTTTGCCGGGAAAAACCCGCTCTACATCAATATCCTTCGCAAAGACGACGATCCCGTCTTCAACCTCATGTACCGGGATGGTCGTAACGGTCCCCTGTACGCCAAACGCTTCAAGATCGGAGGATTTACCCGTGACAAGGAATACCCTTTAACCAAAGGGACCAAAGGTACGCGTATCTTTCACTTCAGCGTACACGCCACGGAAGAAGACAGTGCCGCCATCAGCGTCAACGTCTATCTAAAAGCCGTTCTCAAACTGCGCAACCTCGTCCGGTCCTATTCTTTCGGCGAACTCCGCATCAAAAACCGTAATGCGCAAGGCAACATCGTCATCAAACACCAGGTAGACCGAGTCTCTCGCATCATGGCGCCATCCAAACAACAGGAAGACAGCCCGGCAACTCCCGCTTCCCCAGTCCCTGCTCAATCGCAAATCCCTCCTCCCTCCGCATCTTCGTCGGAAGAACATCCCGAAGATTCTTCTCAGGATACATCTCCCCCCATGACACAGGGATCTCTCTTCTGATTTTGACAACGAATTCCCTTGCCAAACTAATTACAGCCACTATATTGTTTCCCACATAAGTCATGCCGATTTAGCTCAGGGGTAGAGCACCCGCCTTGTAAGCGGACGGTCGTCGGTTCAAATCCGACAATCGGCTCCATTTATAACCCTCATAAGCACAAACGCTTATGAGGATTTCTTTTTTGATTTCACTTGGTAAATATTGTCTCACTTTCAGAATCAGACTAGTTCTAGAACACCTGAAACCATCCGCAGACTTTTTCTCAACTTCTCAACACAACAAGAGGAAAGGAAGGAGACAAATAAAACGGGAAGCTCTCTTGCCGAACATATCTTCTGCATTTATAAACAACCTTGAATGAATGCTATGATTATTTTTGGAGCAGTACTGACTCTCTATGTTTTTTGGAGAGGAATCATGCCGTTGAAAATCAAAAGAATCTGGAAAACAGGACTCCTTTTGGTACTAGCCGCCGTAGCTTTCAAATTCTATCTACTTGGTCTTATCGGTGGTCCTATGTTTTTTGCGCCGGATCTTCCCAAAAGTTTTCTGATGATCACAACCTGGTTGTTTGCCACCTTGTTCATCTTTTTTTTCCTGCTTCTGGCAGCTAATATTCTCAACGGATGTTGTCACTTGTTGCGTCTTTGTTTCCGCCGCAGAGGAAAGGCCAAGTTCCCATTTGCCAGTAACCATGTCAATCTGGTGCTGCTGATCCTATCTCTCATCCTGGCAACATTCGGCATCATCAATGGTACCAGCGTGCCTAATGTCCGGGAAGAAACGGTCTTCCTCAAGCATCTGCCCCTGGAAGCGGAGGGCATGACTATTGCCGTACTGGCCGATCTGCATGCGGACAGTATAACCCGAGCCGACCGCATCCAGTCTATCGTCGATCGAGCCAATGCTTGCAAACCGGATCTGACCGTCATTGTCGGAGACTTTGTAGACGGACCGGTCAATATCCGTGGCAGGGATCTTCTCCCCCTTCAGAATCTTTCCGCTCGGTATGGTGTATACGGCGTTCCGGGCAATCACGAATATTATTCAGGATACGATCAATGGATGGATTTTCTCTCCTGTTTGGGTATCAAAATGCTTCCGAATGAGCATGTACTCGTCGGTACGGGTAAGGCCGGAATTGTACTGGCGGGCGTTACCGACCCTACAGCAGGTCGTACAGGACATCCACAGCCTTCCATCGAACAGGCGTTGAACGACGCACCGCACTATATGACCAGAATCCTTCTCTCCCATCAGCCCCGACTAGCACCCGAGGCTTCCCGAAACGGAGTGGACCTGCAAATTTCAGGACATACCCATGGGGGAATGATCGTCGGAGTAAACCGTATTGTAGCCGGATTCAATGCCGGTTACGTCTCCGGTTCATACCATGTCGGCGACATGGTATTGTTTATCTCAAACGGATCAGGGATTTGGAACGGCTTTCCAATACGTCTCGGAGTACCGTCCGAAATCGTCATTCTTCGCCTGAAAAAAGCCTGAGTGTCTCCCTTCCCAAAAAAATCCGGGCTGTTCTCTGCACATCACGGCAGAAACAGCCCGGATATTTATCATGCAGCCGGTACAGCCATACCGACAGCTCTTGAATTTACAGGATAGCCCCCGGTTTGTAAGAAGCACCAGCCGGGTACTCCGCTACAAGAGCTTCCACAGAATCACGGAAATAATCCACCTGCGAGGCGGCCATGCCCGTTGTCCGGGAATTATGGTCGAAAATTTCCTGAAGTTCCGCCCGCGTCATGCCGAGACGTGAATCGGCACCAAGACGATCCAACAAGTCATTGGATGTGATTGAGCCCTTACGGAGATCATTGGAAACCGCCACAGCATGTTCCTTGATGACTTCGTGGGCGGTTTCACGGCCAACACCACGCTTGACGGCTTCCATGAGAATAGTCGTCGTCATCAGGAAGGGCAGATAACGACGCAGTTCCGCTTCGACAACGGGTTCGTAAATTCCCATTTGGTCTAAAACCGTCAGGAAGGTCTCAAACAATCCATCGGCAGCAAAGAAAGAATCGGGCAACACAACGCGCCGTACCACTGAGCAGGAAACGTCCCCTTCATTCCACTGATCACCGGCAAGTCCGCCGATCATGGTCAGCAATCCCTTGAGGATGATATGGAAACCATTAACACGCTCACAGGAACGGGCGTTCATCTTGTGAGGCATGGCGCTGGAACCCGTCTGTCCCTTGGCAAATCCTTCCGTCGCCAGTTCATGGCCGGCCATCAGGCGCAATGTCTTGGCAAAGGAAGAACAACCGGAGGTAAGTTCTACCAAGCCGGAAACGACGGAAAAGTCCAGAGAACGCGGATACACCTGCCCGACGTTCATCAACTTGGAGGGAATGCCGAGATGGGCGCACACACGGTTTTCCAATTCAATCACGCGAACCTTGTCCTGCTGGAACAGAGACAACTGATCCAACTGGGTTCCGACAGCTCCTTTAAGGCCACGGACAGCATAGCGATCCATCGTTGAAATCCAGGAAGAAAGAGCATGGACGATTTCCTCGCCAAACATAGCTATCCTTTTCCCTACTGTCGTCGTCTGAGCCGCTACGTTATGCGTCCTGGCTGCAAGAGGTACATCCTTCCACTGCCCGGCACGAGTACTCATGCGGACGAGAACCGCGACGGCCTTGTCGCGAATGATTTGCATGGAACGCCAAACCTGAAGTTGTTCGACATTTTCCGTCAAATCCCTGGAAGTCATTCCCTTATGAATATGTTCACATCCAGCTAAATCGCAAAATTCTTCAATGCGAGCCTTGACGTCGTGCCGCGTAATACGTTCCCGGGCATTGATGGAATCCATATTGACCTGATCCTTGACCTGTTCATAGGCTTCAATCACACCGTCCGGAATATCCAGGCCCAGATCCTTCTGCGCCTTCATCACGGCAATCCAGAATTCACGTTCGAGAACAATACGGCCTTCGGCCGACCAAATGGACTTCATCGCGGAAGAAGCGTACCTCTCCGCTAAAACATTGGGAATGACACTCATATCTGCTCCTATTTTACCACTGGCAAGCGAAGAATGCACGCCTAATCCACCTGTAAATCCACATAACCAGGCAAATCCAGGCCTTTTTATTTCAGCATTGATTCCAATGCGGAACAAAGGGATTTCACCATGCGATTCAGCACCTCTTCGTAATCGCTGCTCAAGGCCTCGCAAGGCCAGATGTTGCTACTGGCGCTACGCCCCAGCGTAGAAAAGAAGAGTGACCTGGCAATATGCATAATAAACTGGATGTAGATGATAGAAACATCAGGGTAAAGTTTTTTGATACACGTCACATACAACTCATAAATCGGAGTAACGTATTTTGGAGTCATTCTCTCTTGAATAAATTTGGGTTCATGGGGAAGACGCCACAAAAGTCTGGCAAATTCACAACCTCCGTATTTGGAATCCAAAAGAATCTGAAACGCAGGTTCCATAAAAGCACGAACATATCCCTCTAAAGACGGGTTCTTGTCTGCTTTTGCCACGGCTCTGCGGCGAAGCTCAAGAATATCTTCCGCATAACGGTCGATGACAGCAAAATACAGGCCTTCTTTGCTCTCGAAGTAATAGACAATAGAAGCAAGGTTCACCTGTGCTTCCGCTGCAATAGCACGCATGGAAACACCTTCAAATCCATTATTGGAAAACAATTTCTGAGCTCCGTCAAGAATCCGAGTACTCGTTTCTGCGGACCGTTCAGCCTGTTTGCGTCGTATGTCTGTCATAGAGATCTGGTTTTGGATGATGGGCGCCATTCTTTGAATATGCCTTGCGGGACTTTATCTCATTTTTTCTTCATTGTCTAGACGAGCGTTCCAGAATTCTCCAAGATCCATGATGATTTGAATTAATCTTTAAGGATTGTTCGGCATATTTCTTTGATTTTTCTTTATTTCCTATTTGGGAATAAATTGTGGCTATCGCGTAGGGATAATCTGCGTTTTCCGGTTCAAATTTCATGCATTTTTTCAATTCGCGAATAGCGATTTCATGGTTACCCAAACTATTGTAAAGTAATGCCATATTATAACGGGCACGTGAGAAAAATTCATCAATTTCAACTGCTTTTTCAAAAGACGTCAAAGCTTGTTGATTTTGTCCAATTTCAACCTGTCCCAGCCCCAAAAGATACCATAGGGAAGCATCTTGGGGAGAAAGTTTGACAGCGTCTGTCATAAGAGCTACCGCTTCATTAATTTTCCCTTTACCGGAGAGATAAACGGCATAATCACGACGAACGACAGGAGATGTGGCATCCCAGCGTAGAGCTTTCTCGAACCACTCGCGGGCCGCTTCATCATTACCTCGTCCAGCTTCCAATTGGGCAAGTTTCATGGCACCGGACGGCTGGTCGGCTTGGTGCATGGCTGCCCTGCCCAATTCCAGAAATCCGGCACTCTCCTGGGGCAGTTCATCCCGAAGAGCCCATTCCGCCTGCAGGCGGACAACGCGCGAAGAATCCTGGAGCAAAGGTTTCAACGCCTGGGGATCTGTCCTGCCGAGAACTTTGGCCGCCGCCGCCCGCAACAAAGGTGTTGGCGACTTCATCCCCTGCAGTGCGTAAGACTGGACACGCTGCTCATCAGACCAGGAATCCAGCAACTCCATCAGTGTTGCCTTCCATGTATCGTTCTCTTCACGTCCATACGCTTTCAGCAAAGCGTCCAGAGCACGTGAATCACCATCGTAGGCCCATTGAACTGCCCGGGTACGATCCCGGTAACGGGCCATTTTAGGAGTCTTGCCATAATACTGCTCCACGACACGGGCGGCCCATTGGTCATCCTTGTCCTTATGGCACATCGTACAGGCATTGGGAATTTTCAATTCCAGGCTCATGGCCGGATCGGGAGAATTGAACGAATGGTCCCGGCGAGGATCACGCGCCATATAAGGGCTCTCCGGCATGTGGCACTCGACACAGCGTCCCCCCATGGAATCCGGCGGACACGGCGTATGCTTCGCCATGTCGATCACCGGAGCCGCCACTCCGTTGACTTTCTCACCCGTAGCATGACAACGCATACACAGGGCATTGTTTTCCTGAGGCAACTTGAGCAGGCCGGAATGGGGATCATGGCAATCCAGGCAGGTCACCCCCGCCTTACCCATCCTGCTGAGACGGAGCCCCGTCTCGCAATAGTCTTCATCGCGTTGCATACCGTTGGGCCAAAAGACACCGGGCTGAACGGGCAAAACCAATTGAAAGTGGTCATCAAATTTTTTGCCAATGGAGAATTCATGGTCAAACTCATCCCGTCTGGCATGGCATGCAGCACAATTGTCGTGGTTCTCTTCCAGAGTTGGCTTCCGTACGGTGGAAATCATGCAACCGGTCTTGTCCTCAGGTTTGTTAAGCAAGGGGCCATGACACTGAATACAACTCACACCGGGTTCTTTCCATGTGGAATGATAACGGTCGGCAGCAGGGTCGTAATTCTTACGGAAATCACTCATGTGGCACCATGCGCACTGGGAGTTCCAATTCATCCCGCGACCGAGCCAATGTCCCCAATCGTTGGAGGAACGTTCTTCCTTTCCGAAAATATCGAACCATTCTTTATGGTTCACATCCCACGCGGCGCTCATCGTATGATAACCTTCATCGGACGCCGGCAGCAGATACTGCACCAACGGCGTACGACCGGTAGCCCAGGCAACTTTCCATGTTTTACCAGACTTCTCATCCGACACCGATCTCTCACCATCCTTCCCTGTCGAAAATACAAGCGTACTCCCATGAGCCTTCAATTTGTTGCCATGGAAAGCTTCGGCGTCAAGCTGGGGATCCAGCTTGCGGAAGGCCCAGGCGTGATCGGAATTACTCCACTGACGAAATTCCTCCGGATGACAAGCCGCACATTGCAAGGAAACCGGCACCTCGCTTTGGTCCCAATGGGCGCTAGCTCCTTGATAAATCGGCCTATCCTGTCGGACTGCATCAGTCTTCAAACGGTTCCACCACAACAAAGCCGAACCGATACCCAAGAGCACTGCCGCACCACAGACCATCCAGATGATCCACGACAAACGAGAGGATTTTTTTTCTGTTTCCATCACAGTCAATAACTTCCCGGCTTACGCCGGATCAATGAGCAGCATCCCGGCACCATGCAAGTTTCCTGCTGGAGGGATGATGACAAAAAAGCCCCTTCCGGGCAAACCGGAAAGGGCTGAAAAAGCATAAAATAGAATTACCGGGGAAAATTATTCCGTGATGCCCCGGTCTGCGGCTTCCTTCGCTTTCTGTTCGCGAATCGCGGCCTTGATGGACATTTTCACGCGCCCCTTGTCATCAATACCGATGCACTTGGCAGTTACCATATCACCGACATTGACCACATCTTCCGTCTTGGCGGTGCGGCCATCGGCAAGTTCGGAAATATGGATGAGACCGTCTTTGCCGGGCAACACTTCCATGAACGCACCAAACGCGGTCGTGGAAACGATTTTACCCGAATAGAGTTCACCCACTTCGATTTCCTGGAACATGCGCTTGACCAGGTACATGGCCCGGTCGAGGCCTTCCTGTTTGGAAGCATAAATATGTACCGTACCGTCATCTTCAATGTTGATGTCGGCTCCGGATTCAGCCTGGATCGCCTTGATATTCTTACCGCCCGGACCAATAAGTTCGCCAATGCGGTCGGCAGGAATCTTCGTGGATTCAATGCGGGGAGCATTCGGACTCATCGGTGCGGGAGAAGAAATGGAAGCGTTCATCGTTTCCAGAATCTGCATGCGGCCCTGCTTGGCAAGGCGGATAGCTTCTTCCAAAATGGAGAGCGGGATACCGGGCAGCTTCAAGTCGAGCTGGTAACCGGTCACGCCAACTTCCGTACCGCAAAGTTTGAAGTCCATATCACCGTAGAAGTCTTCGGATCCGATAATGTCCAGAAGGGTCTTGTAGCTGGTGATCTCATGCTGGTCGTTCTGTTCCGTCACCAAACCGACGGAAATACCGGCCACCGGACGCTTCAGCGGCACACCGGCTGCCAGAAGGGACATCACGCCGGCACACACGGAAGCCATCGAGGTAGAACCGTTGGATTCCATGATTTCAGAGGAAATCCGAATCGCATACGGGAATTCTTCAGCACTCGGCACCACGGGAGCAATCGAACGTTCGGCAAGAGCGCCATGACCGATTTCACGGCGGTTCTGTCCTCCGAAACGCCCCGTGTCACCCACGGAAAACGGGGGGAAATTGTAGTGAAGAATAAAACGTTTTTCATTGGAGCTGCCCGTATAGTTATCCACATACTGCTTGTCTTCCACCGGAGCAAGAGTCGCCAAACAGACGGACATCGTTTCACCGCGAGCGAACAAGGCGGAACCGTGCACTACGGGAGGCAGGACATTGATTTCTGCGGTCAACGGACGCAGTTCCTTGATGCCACGACCATCAGCACGCTTGTCTTTCTCCATGATGGAAATGCGGAAAGCCTTCTTCTGGATGTATTCGAACACCTGTTCCACATCAAAATCCGTCGCTTCAGGATGGCGTTCCTTAATAGCGGTTTCCACTTCGTTGCGGAGGGCGCCCACCTTCTTCTGCCGTTCAATCTTGGAATCGGCATAAATAGCATCTTCAATGCGGTCTCCGGCAATTTCGTAACCGATTTCAAGCAATTCCGGTTTGGCAAGGCAGAGTTCGTAGGAGCGCTTTTCCTTGCCGCAAAGAGCGCGAAGTTCCTCCTGCTTTTCACAGATGATCCGCACGTTTTCCTGGGCGAGGTGAAGGGAAGCGATAAAATCGTCTTCGGAGAGTTCTTTCGCAGAACCTTCGATCATGATCACCTGATCCTTCGTACCAGCGAAGACAAGGTCAAGATCGCTTTCTTCGCGGAGGCTGTTGCCGGGGTTGATGACGAATTCACCATTGACTCGACCAACGCGCACAGCTCCGACAGGTTCGGCAAACGGAAGGTCGGAAATCACGCAAGCCGCAGAAGCGCCGTTGATGCTCAAAATGTCCGGCTCATTCTCACCATCTGCGGAAAGAAGAAGGGAAATCACCTGGGTATCGTAGAAATAACCCTTCGGGAACATGGGACGCAACGGGCGGTCCGTCATGCGGCAAGTCAGGATTTCTTTTTCTGTGGGACGGCCTTCGCGCTTGAAGTAACCTCCCGGGAACATCCCGGCAGCGGCAGCCTTTTCCTTGTATTCCACAGACAGGGGGAAGAAGGTCTGGCCTTCCTTGATCTTCGTGGCACTGACGACCGTCACCAGTACGATGGTGTCGCCGCTACGCACGGTTACAGCGCCGTCAGCCAGACGGGCCATTTTGCCGGTTTCAATGATGATGGGGCTTGTACCGACATTGCATTCAATCGAATGTATACTCATATTTCTTGTTTTTCAATCACCCTCGGCCGCAGCTAATCACACGCGCCGGCCAGGGGTGGGCATTGCGCAGGTGATGGTCAGGTACGGGCAGTGCCTCAGGAAGAATCTTTTCCATCTCCGGGAAAACCAGAAGGGTTCCGAAAACGTGACCAGGCGTACATTCCTACGAATCAAACGTCTAATCCAACTCCCGCCGATTGTTTCGGCCTTGGATAAAATTTTAAAATTTCTCAAGGCATGCCCGACGAAAAAACGGCCATGGACACAATCCACGAACGTTGCCCTACACAATAAGAGGTTACAAGGATAATGCAAGCAAATAGTTGCAAGGCTACGAGATTCCCCTATCTTCATGGGGAATATATATTATTTGCCATTAAATAACTTATCAATAAAATACATTTTTTCTCTCCCTCCGGCAACGGTAAAGGCCCTCCGACATAACGCCGGAAGGCCTTCGGAAAAGATTGGAATAAACCCGTACTTACTTCTCGCTCTTCTCTTCCTCCTTATCTCCGGCAGCAGGAGCGGGAGAAGGAGCTGCGGACGGATCCTTGGGTTGCAAAGCTTGAAACGCCTTCGCAAGTTCCGGGGTAATGAAACCACCCTGTCCGATGCGAGAGAGATTGGCTTGGAACTTCGTATTGATGTCCATCATCCTCTTCTGGAGGGCCTGCAAATCGGCACTTTCTTCGGGAGCAGGCGGGGTCAGGTTATCAGGCTTCATCACCTTCACCGTCAGAGCGGCGAATTTGGTAGCGATCTTTTCAATCTCCGGGGCAGCAGCCGTCGCGGAATCCTTATCTTTGATAGTATCCAACTGCGTATTCAGGGCAGCAAGCGTATCAGCCAATTCGGAAAGAACCGATTTCATGGTTTCCGCTGCCTGTACCGAAGCGGAAACCATGCAAATGCCGGCGGCAGTCAAAATAAATGGGGATGTTCTCATATTCGTTTGTGTGAGGTATCATTCATCGAAAAGGCTTAATACAGAATCGATGGAACCGGTTCTTTATACCCACACGACATGGATGAGTCAATCTCTTCCCTGTCCCGGTACTTTATTTTCCGAAGGAAATGGTTTTTTCAAAGGGCGTAATTGGAAATCAGTTTCCTGAGTTCCAGATACCTTCCAGCAAAGTTTCTCCGTCGGATCATTGGCCGTTTTCTCACCAAGAGTGATCCCGATCTCCTCACCGGGATGCAGGACAGTATCTTTTCCAAAAACAAACACCGCCCTTCCGGGGCCGGAAATAGCATACATTTCCATCAAAATACCGGTTTCCCCGGAATTGGAAATAACCAACTGATCATCCTCCTTTTTCATGACAGGTACAGGCTGTTTGATCTTTAACACGGGAACAAGCTTGGCGAAAGTAATCTCGGCCAAGCGCCTGGCTCCGGATGCATTCGGATGCAAGCCGTCCCCATACCACTGCGGCTTGGAAGCCATGGCCGTATACGCATCAAAGAGTTTTACTTTATGTTTTCCACCCACCCGGCTAATCAGCTTCTCGGCATCGCCCCGTCTGGCGGATGAGCCATTGTCTGTCCCGGAGAACTTATAATCCGGAGCAAAGACATTTCCGGGAAAAGCCTTCTTGCCGGCCGGTCCACGAAAATCCGGGCCCAATTTTCCCCATGCCAGCAAATGAGCTTTGGGGTTGGCCTTGTGCCATGCTGTCAACAACTTGTCGTAGCCTTGTTCAAACAATCGGGCATCCCACCACGAACCCGTATCATTAATGCCGAGATTACAAATATAAACATCGGCCGCATACGCGACGGAATCCTTGTACTGGGGAGTATCCCCATACCAGCGTCCATTCTTCTTCTGGGAAGGGTAATCTCCGGCCGTCTTGCCCGAGTTGCCGAAGTTTTTGACTTCATAACCGGGCCCCAGCAACTTGCCGAGAACGGCGGGATATCCCATAGTCTCCCGGGCGCCAATACCGTAACCGAAGGTAATACTATCGCCCACGCAAGCAACTTTCGTTGTCTCCGCCCAAACTTGTAACGCAGAACTAGCCAGCAGAAGGCAAATAGCGCGTCCTATCCATTTTTCGATCTTCATGTTCATCGCTTTATATCGTTGGAATAAAAGCTGTCTTCATTCTTCCTCATCGCCGTCCGTACGGAAGGGGACCGCCGGGAGACCGGCTCCGTTCACGAGGTTTGGTTCAACAAAACTGTCCCAGCAATACCGGGCTGACACAGGCTTGCGAACATCGGGAGACGAAAGAATCACCATAACGCCGCCATTGCCGCAATTCATCACTGCTTCTACGGAATAAAACACACCGTCGTCACCAGCCAGTTCAAAGCACTTCGGTGTCTGACCATCCGTCGTCACCAATCCTTCCGAGTACTTGAATTGCAGGAATACATGCCCTCCCTTGATTTCCCAATCCTTCAGTTCCGGGCCAAAGGCCTGTCCTTTGCTCCCGTAAAACCGGTTCAAGGCCACATTAGCGGCACGTTTGCCCACCTCGATCTTTTCCGGAGGGTGGACATTACTGTCTGCCGATCCCAAATCGATCGTATTGACGAATTCTACGTTCTTCAATTCACCGGCGACATCACTCTGCACCTCTCGGAACTCAGGCCAGTGAATGCGCAAAGGACTGTGATCGTTGATACGCGGCAACTGGATCATGACAAACGGCAGTTCCGGATTCTTCCACCCAGCGCGCCAGGACTGGATCAAATCCATCAACAACTTCCTGTTTTGCCTAGAATCATTGATTTCGGCATCGGATTCGCCTTGGTACCAAAGGATCCCGTGTACCGGCAATCCGGCCAACCATTCAATTCCGCTCTCATACAAAAACGCCGGTTTGAAAGGATGCTCCGGCGTTTCCCCTTTCTCCAAACGGTCAGAAATATTTAATTTGGCTCGCCCTCGTACCCAGGCTGAAATGAAGGGAGATCCCAGCCATTCATTTCCCCGGCAAGATGCGTATTCCCTACGTTTTGCAATGATTTCTGAAGGCAGCCAGGCAGCCATTTCCGAACCGCCCAACGAGGAATGAATCAACCCAACCGGCATCCCGAGCGACTTCTGCAAATCGCGCGCAAAATAGTACCCGACAGCAGAACACGGAGCCACGCTTTCCGGGGAAGCCACCTTCCATTCACCCTTGAAAAAACCTTCCGGAGTCAACACGGAAAATTCATGTTCACCATACTTGCGGCCGGATGTCCCCGCCTGAGGTTCGTTATGCATAAGCCGCAGCATGGGATTGGCCGACGAGGGGATTTCATCCTTTCCGGAAGGCGTCTGGTTCATTCTCCATGCCATATTGGATTGTCCGGAGGCAACCCAGACAACGCCAACGAGAATATCCTCCAATTCGGTTTTCTCCTTCCCCTGCTCCACCGCCAGAACTTTGCCGGTAGAATCCGGTTTCATGGCAGGGAGAGACACCATCCACCTGCCTTGAGCGTCAGTCTTACCCTTCACTTTATTGTTGCCGAAGGAAACAACCACGGACTTCCCCGGATCTGCTGTCCCCGATACAGATACGGGCTTGCCATAAGGCAGCACCATATGACTGCCGAAAACACGGTCAAATTGTGGCGCGGCAGCCCATACCGAACATGCCGCCGTCAATAAAATACCAAATACTAGGGAGATTTTTTTCATGGGAGGACAACTCTGTAACATATCCCCGACTGTACCGCAACCTCGGAAAGCGGAGCAGCCCACCCAAGAGGCCAACTTCTTGTCAACCACAGGATGGTTTATTTCATTAACTGCTTTTTCCCCAGCCCCGTCAATCGTTCCAGGCTGTTGATCAAGTGCACAATGATCACCCCCAGCGCCGCCAGAAGAGGAACCCCGATAATCAGAAATCCCCACCAGGTAATCTTCCCTATAGCCACATTATAAGCAACCTGCTGCTCGGACACGGGAAGCAGAACAACCGGAGACATGAAGCCATACGACACAGCAAAGTTCGCAAAGGCTGAAAGCATAAAAGCACCTGCAAGAATCCAGGTCACGCGCGCCAACAAGGAATCATAGGCAGTTTCATGCCCCCTCGACCGGATTTCACGTTCAATCAACCGTACGTCAAAAACATCGTCCTTATAAATAAAAGTCTTCAACAAAGGAGCATTCGTCCGAGAAGACACCACGACAACTACCCCCAGAAAGAGAGGAATCAACGCCTCCTTTACCCCAAATAACCACGGTGTGCAAAAATGCACCGAACCGTCGGGAGCTATGACAAACAAGCTGATTACTCCCGTCAAAATCACCCCCGTCATCCCCACGGCAGACATCAAATCAAACTTCCCATCGCGGAAACGGGAATGGAGTCCGTACCCGATCGGAAACGCCAGGGCAATTACCATCGCCCACAACGGCCCGATCTCCCAAACCCTTTGTCCCGGCATGCGGATCCAGGGATCAATAGCTCCCTCGCTGCAATATTCCAGGACTGCTACCGGAATCAAAACACTCATTAAAATCCCCCACCACGAGGAAGACGAACGGGACGCAGTTTGAGAAGAATCCGGCATGTTAGTTTCAGAGAGCAAAAATCAATCCTGTCAGAAAAGAAGGTACATCCCCCTCTCCTGCGGAGTCGTAATTACCATAAAATCCCCCACTCAATCAAGCATTTGAATACATTCCTACCCCTCGGGCACTTCATCGGGCAGAAGCCATTTTGCACGATTGACCCGTCGGGATTTCCATGCTACAGACATAGGCATCAGGTGGAATTCTCCATCAAATTTCCAAAGATCATGAAAACTCCTATTACTGTCACAGTAACCGGTGCAGCCGGCCAGATTGCATACTCCCTCCTTTTCCGTATCGGTTCCGGCTCCATGTTCGGGCCCGAGCAGCCCGTCAATCTCCGCCTGTTGGAAATTGAACCGGCCATGAACGCCCTCCAAGGCGTTGTGATGGAACTGCGTGACGCTGCATTCCCCCTCATCAATGATATCGTTGCCACTTGCGATCCCGCCGAAGGCTTCAAGGGAGCCAACTGGTGCATTCTCGTCGGTTCCGTCCCCCGCAAAGCCGGTATGGAACGCAAAGACCTCCTCGGGATTAACGGCAAGGTATTCGTCGGACAAGGCAAGGCTATCGCCGCCAATGCCGCTCCCGATGTCCGGGTGTTCGTCGTAGGCAACCCCTGCAACACCAACTCCCTCATCGCCAAAGCCAGCGCCGCCGGCATCCCCGAAAACCGTTTCTTCGCCATGACCCGTCTTGACGAAAATCGCGCCAAGAGCCAGCTTGCCGACAAGGCCGGAGTTCATGTCACCGACGTCACCAACCTCGCTATCTGGGGTAACCACTCCTCCACCCAGTATCCGGATTTCACCCACGCCAAGATCAACGGCAAGCCCGTCACGGAAGTCATCACCGACACCGAATGGCTCCAGAATGACTTCATCACCACCGTCCAGCAGCGCGGCGCCGCCATCATCAAAGCCCGCGGAGCTTCCTCCGCCGCCTCCGCCGCCTCCGCCGCCGTTGACACCGTTCGCAGCCTCGTCACCCCCACCCCCGAAGGAGACTGGTACTCCGTTGCCGTCTGTTCCGACGGTTCCTACGGTATCGAAAAGGGACTCATGTTCTCCTTCCCGATCCGCACCAAAGCCGACGGTTCCTGGGAAATCGTTCAAGGTCTCAACATCGATGCCTTCTCCAAGGAAAAGATTCCCGCTACCGAAGCCGAACTCAAGGAAGAACGCGACGCCGTTCGCGAACTCGGCATCCTGTAAAAAACACCCTCGTTTTTTCTAATCAATATCTCAAAAGAGGCCTTCCGCTACACAACGGCGGGAAGGCCTCTTTTCTGATGTCGATATGAGATCCAATCTCATTCTTGATAGAAAATGGGGGGTACCCCTTCCTTCTCTTGACCGAAAAAAGGGCATGGCGAGACGAATATTCCCTGCCACGCCCGATTCCTTGCATGTCTATTTCCGTTTCTCCATCAAGGCTCCGCTTGGGGAAGAGAAACTGCCGGAGCGGAAAGAGGCTGGGGGGTACCGGATGAAGCCGGTTCATCGGCCTCCGATGCCGACACTGGCACCACGACCCGAACAGGTTTGTCCGACTCGGCGGGCGCCTGGACCTTCTGTTCCTCCAGTGACGGAGCCGGGACATCCTGAGACGGAGCAGGAGAAACAGCGGGGACCTGAACATCCTGGGACGAAGAGGAAGAATTGGCAGAAACAGTCGCAGGCGGAGTCTGGCTGGCGGATGCAGGAGAATCGGCGCCTCCTTTCTCCTGATTTGCAGCGCCGCCCGCCCCAGTCACAGTCTTCTGCCCGTCAGCAGCAAGGGAAGCCGCCTTTTGTTTCGCTGCTAAAGCCTTAGCCGCCTTCTGGGCATCCCTCTTGACAAAGAAATCCTTACCCAGATCCCCCTTGATCAGTACGCGGGTACCGACCGGGGTCGCATTAAACAACTTCGCCGCAACGAGATCCGGCACACGGATACAACCGTGCGATGCGGGTTTCCCGGGAAGATACCCCTGATGGATGCCCACCGTATCCTTGATCCGCATGAAAAACGGCATCTCGGCCGGAACGAAACGCTGACCTTCGGGAACGGCATGAACACGGATATCGGCGTTGTCATTCATCACCTTACCCGTTTCTTTCGAAACAAACTGCCCATAGCAGGAATGGTGTTCCGAATTCTTGAGAAGCACCTTAAACTCGCCCTCCGGCGTACTCACCGAGTGTTTGCCCGTACTCACAGGAAAATATCCCATCAACTGATCACCTCGATAGAAATATCCCATCTGCTTCTTTTTATCGATCACAATCTCCGGTTCTCCCGGAGCAGAAGGATTATCCTGCCACTTGACCGTATCCCCGGGTATCAAACCGTTGTTGAAAAAACCATCCAACTGATCAAACGGCCGGGGTTTATATGTTTCGCTGCGAATCGTCGTTTCCTTGACATGCGGAGTCACCCAGCTGCAGGAAGAACATGCACATATCAGCAACATGGCGGCAACACATCCTCCAATCGTCCTTTCTCTCGTTTTTCCGTTCATTGGTCTACTCTCTCGTAATGCTCATCCTGAAAACTTCCGGGAACGGATACCCTGCTCCCACATTTCATTAATGATCCTTGCTTTACCGACTCGTGTCAAGAGGAAGTCTTCTTAAGTGACTATATTTCCAACGTTTTACGTCTTACTGAAATTTTCTTTGTTCACAAATGAAAGACACCTTCAGCAACTCACGTATATCAATGAATAGCACCATGATGAAACCGTCATCCAGAAGACATTTCTTACAAATTCTGGGGCTTGCCTCCAGTGCCTTTGCCCTGAGTCCTGCGTCCCATGCCCGAGTCACTTCGACAAGCTCGGCTCCATCCGTAGGACCCGCATCCACCCCCCGGCCAAATGGCTCCATCTACATGGGAGACTTCCGCGCACCCCGACTGGACATCGTCAAAATTGCCTTCATCGGCCTCAGCCGCGGTTTCACCCATCTTGCCAGTTCATGTGCCATCGAAGGAACGGACATTGTCGCCGTATGCGACCTTCACCAGGATCTCGTCGACCATGCCGCCAACCATGTCCGGCAAAAAACCGGCAAAACTCCCCGGCAATACGCACAGGGACCGGAAGCCTACCTCAACATGATGCAGGAGTGCAAACCGGACGCTGTCGTCATCAGCACGGACTGGGCCTCCCACGTTCCCATCGCCTGTAATTGCATGAAGCGAGGCGCCCACACTTTCGTGGAAGTCCCCTTTTCCCCATCCGTTGCTGAACTCTGGCAACTCATCGACACGAGTGAAGCCACGCAAAAGCACTGCATGATGATGGAAAACGTCAACTACGGACGAGAAGAACTCCTGTTCCTCAACATAGTACGCCAGGGACTCATCGGAGAACTCCTGCACGGAGAAGCCGCCTACATCCACAACCTGCGCGACCAACTCCTCCAAACTGACCGGGGAGAAGGATCATGGCGCACCGCCTACATGGAACTGACCAACGGCAACCTCTACCCCACCCACGGACTCGGCCCCGTCGCCCAATACATGAATCTTTCCCGTGGAGAAGACACCTTCAGCCACCTTGTCTCCCTCTCTTCGCCAGCTCGCGGGCGTGCCGAATTCGCCCGAAAAAAACTCCCCCCGGATCACAAATGGAATGCCGGCAAATTCATCTGCGGAGACATGAACAGCACCATCGTCCAAACCGGCCTAGGACGTACCGTCCTCATCCAATGGGACGAAACCACTCCCCGCCCCTATTCCCGTCTCAACCTCATTCAGGGAACTGCAGGCACCCTTGCCGGGTTTCCGACTCGCGTCGCCGGAGAAAAACTCGGATCGGGCAACTATCATGAATGGATCCAGGGTAAAGACATGGATGCCATTTACGAACAATACGAACACCCTCTCTGGAAACGAGTTGGCGACCTGGCTCAAAAAATGGGAGGACACGGCGGCATGGACTTCGTCATGATGTTCCGTATCATCGAATGCCTCCGTCAGGGAGCCCCCATGGATCAAAACGTCTACGAAGGAGCATTCTGGTCTGCCGTCGGCCCTCTATCCGCGCAATCCGTCGAGAACGGAGGCATGCCCGTCCGGTTCCCGGATTTCACGCGAAACGGCTGGAAAACCACAAAACCTCTCGGCATCATATCCTGATCCGGATTCCCGGTCCCGGGATAAATTTCTTTTCCTCATCGTCCCCAAGACGGAAATTACTTCATGTCATCAATATACATCTTATTCAATTCCAATTGCGTATATCTCTTTTTGAGAATCCGGTAAGTATACGATACCGCTACAACAGGTACAAAGCCACAGATAAAAAACGGAAACCATACATGATAAGGTTGTCCCGTCAACAATGCGACACCGCCGGCAAGCAACAACATGACGCCGACAGTGAAAAAAAACTTTGCCGCCCCCAGGACAAAACTTCGCCCCCTGCCTTTGGGAGCAAGTACTCCGGTCATCGTCCCCCAAATTCCACCGAAAAGGCCGATCGACACTCCAAGAATATTGGCAATCAAATGCCCCGTTGTCTCATTGAACCACATATTTTATTCCTTTCTCGTTTTATGTTTATGATATTCATTGATCAGAGACTTGGCTGCCTCCAAACTGATCTTTTCATTCAAAGCTAGCTGCTTGATGTGCATCACGAAAGGATCTCTCATTTCAACTGTGTCTGCCTCTTCGATTTTTTGAATCAACCTATCCAGACGCAACCTCACCGTCGGATATGTAACCCCGTATTGCTGCGCCACAGCCTTCAATGATCCTGAAGACAGAACAAACCGCTTGATGAAGTTCATGTCTTCATTCTCAAGATGCGTGAACCAATCCGACATTATATGCATGAAATCTTCCTTATTTGATTTAATAATGTTAAAATACTATTGAAAATTATTCAAGTCAATATCTATCAATCATCATTCTTTTCCTGACGCCTCGCTCCCTCCACATAGAGGACGACAGAAAATACAATCACTTCGTCGGCTTCTCTCTCACAGAACTTTTTCATACCCACAGCACATTGTTTCTAAAATCCATTATAATGTACTGCACTTTGTACTGCAGTTTACCAAAATGAAAAACCGCAAGCCCTATATTTCAAAGACTTGCGGCATGAAAGGAGTGGTGGAGGCGAGGGGAATCGAACCCCTGTCCTGAATGCCGTTGGTGCTGGCATCTCCATGTTCAGACGCATATTGCTGCAATCTCGCGTCCTCTCCGCCATGCGTCAGCTATGAGGCTCGCCAGTTGCCTGTGGAAATCTCGTGCGCGGCGCGGCAACCCCGCTTTGCACCAGCCTGCTGATTATGACGTCTTCCCACCTAGCAGGCGTTGGTGATCGGACGAGGCCGCGTTAATTAGGCAGCCAGTGCGAGCTCGTTAGAGTCTGCATTTATTTTTTTGATCAGCTTTTTAGAAGGCCAACTGATCAACCTTCACATGCAGCCGGCACCTCAAACTTCCAGTCGAAACCAAGGCGCCCCCACGTTATGTATGTTGAGACAAAAAAACCTGCCCTTTGTTCGAACTTCTTTGTCCGTAAGGCAGGATTCCGTGTCTTCATGGTGCAAATGGCACGCCCGTAGGGATTCGAACCCCAAACCTTCTGATCCGTAGTCAGACGCTCTATCCAATTGAGCTACGGGCGCTTTTATGATTTGCATCATGTACCACCGAAGCGGTGAGAGGAATATACACGGTTCTTGATTTTCGTCAAGCAGTAAACGGAAAAAATTATTAGAAATTCTCATCTTTTTCCTTATTTCCTCCTTGATGGCGCAAGGCGAAGGGGTTTCGACTTCCATGTTTTCCGAGGATATGGCAAATTAGGTGGGACGTATTATGAATGAGTTCCGCGTTCTCCGAGATCCCCTGCTTGCCCTGGAAACCTATTTCGGTTTTTCCGGGTTGCGAGAAGGCCAGGATCAGGTTGTCCAGGCTGTTCTGGAGGGCAAAGATGCCCTGGTCGTGATGCCGACGGGTGGAGGGAAATCCCTTTGCTATCAATTGCCTGCCATCTGCCGGGAAGGAGTAACTCTGGTCGTCAGCCCGTTGATTGCATTGATGAAGGATCAAGTGGATGCCCTGGAGCAAAAAGGGATACCCGCCACCATGATCAACAGTTCCCTCTCCATGCAGGAACAACGGGAACGCCTCCACAAAATGCGGGAAGGACTCTACAAACTGGTGTATGTGGCTCCGGAACGGTTCGGACAACCGGGATTCAGGCGTGCGCTGGCGGAAGTGGAAATCGATCTTGTCGCCATCGACGAAGCCCACTGTCTCTCCCAATGGGGACATGACTTCCGCCCCGATTATTTAAAACTGGGCTACGCCATGAACGAACTGGGTAATCCCCAGCTGCTTGCCCTAACAGCTACGGCTACTCCGAAAGTCCGCGAGGACATCCTTTCCCATCTCCCGATGCACGATCCCGAAGTGATTGTACGCGGGTTCGCTCGCGAAAATCTCCATTTCCACATCACACCCTGCGATACGAACAAGGAGAAATTCAAAAAACTCCACGAAATCGTCCGCACCGGCAAGACGGGTATCGTATATTGCACCACCCGCAAGAAAGTGGAACTCGTCTATGAGGAACTCTGTAACCTTGGAATCAATGCCATTGCCTACCACGCCGGCATGGATGACAATGCCCGGGAGGAGGCTCAGAACAAATTCATATCCAAAGAAGCCGATGTTGCCGTCGCCACCAACGCCTTCGGAATGGGAATCGACCGCGACGACGTCCGTTTCGTCGCCCATTTTGAAATTCCCGGCAGTGTTGAAGCCTACTATCAGGAAGCAGGACGGGCGGGACGTGACGGAGACGATGCCAGTTGCGACCTGCTGTTCAACCACGCCGATCTGAGAACACAGGAATTCTTCATCGAAGGGGCCAACCCCGGATTCGTCTTCATCGTCGACCTGTACGAAATGCTCCGCAAGTTCTGCGACGCCCAAACTCACGAGCTTTTGTGGAGCATGGAGGAAATCGCCACCAAAATGCAGTGCAAGAACGAAATGTCCGTCGGTTCCGCTCTGGCGGCTCTCGCCCGGGCCGGAGCCATCGAACGCTTCGATGTCCCAGGACAACGCATCCGCGGCACGCGTATCCTCCATCCGGAATGGGGTGCCCAGCACATCAATATCGACGCCCAGGCTATTATTGAAAAGGAGAACCGTGACCGCGACAAACTCAAGGCCATGACCTCCTACGCCTACTCCGACGGCTGCCGCCAGCAATGGATTCTCCAATACTTCGGCGAAGGAGACTCCGAACCTTGCGGCCATTGCGACCAATGTGCCGGCATGGACGGCTATACCGCAGAGGAACTGGGGCCGCAGGAGACGGAAATCGTCCGTAAAGCTCTCAGCGGTATCGCCCGGGCATCCTACCGCAACCGGGATGGTCAATGGGAGGGACGCTGGGGCAAGGTGAAGATCATTCAAATGCTCAAGGGCGCCAAAACCCAGGATATTCTCAAAACATCCCTGCCCCGCCTGAGTACCTACGGCATCCTCTCCGACATGACGGAAGACGCCCTCAAACAACTCTTCCAATCACTGAAATTAGCCGGTTACCTCCGCACCTGCGGGGCGGAACGCCCCATGCTCACCATCAGCAAACGAGGCCATGATGCCATGATGGGGCGGGAACCCGTCCGCATGATCTGGCCTCTGGCGCGCAAAACGCCCGCCCGGGTTCTTGCTCCGTCTGTGACCTCTACGCGAGGAGGCCCCACCCGCCCGCGCTTCAACAATGCGCGTCCCGACTTCGGGGTATTCGACGAAGAACTGTTCGGGAAACTCAAGGATCTCCGTCGCGAATTGGCGGAAGAATACCACCTCCGCCCCTACATGGTTTTCCACAACAGCACGTTGGAAGCCCTCGCACGACTCAAACCCACTACGCGCGAAGGAGCTATGAACATCCACGGCATCGGCGCCGGCAAGGCGGACAAATACCTCGACGATTTCCTCGAACTCATCGCAGAGCACGAAGGAGTTTGAACATTCTTTGCAGAACGTTCCTCCTTCGATGAGGCCCTTGGAAAAGCGTACATATCGGTCAGCCCTCCACCCGCTACCGCCATTCTTCCCATCATGCACGGTAATTGGTCTTGCGCTCAAGGAAAAGTCCTGAGAAATTGCGTGTGCTATGCCGGATTTATCCAATATGCCCCAAGGCGAACGCGTCATTGAGATCATGGACACCACCTTGCGCGATGGAGAACAAACATCGGGCACATCCTTTTCCTCGAAGGAAAAGTTGAGTATTGCCCGTCTGCTGGTCAAGGAATTGAACGTCGACCGCCTGGAAATCGCATCCGCCCGCGTCTCTCAGGGAGAGATGGAAGGCGCCCGTGAAATCACCGCCTGGGCAGATAAATTCGGCTGTCTGGATCGCATGGAAATCCTCGGTTTCGTCGACGGCGGCATCTCCCTCGCCTGGATCCTCAACTCCGGTTGCCGCACGGTCAACCTGCTCACAAAAGGTTCCCTGAAACATTGCGAAGGCCAACTGAAGAAAACACCGGAAGAACACTGGGACGACATCCGCCGCAACATCGACATGGCGGAACGCATGGGTATCGCCGTCAACATTTACCTCGAAGACTGGTCCAACGGCATGCTGAATTCACCCGGATACGTCCACGGCATGCTGGAATCCTTGAAGGACAGCCCCATCCGCCGTTTCATGCTGCCGGATACCCTCGGCGTACTCAACCCGTGGAACACCTATGACTTCTGCGCAGAAATCGTAGCCTCCTTCCCCGGATTGCACTTCGACTTTCATCCGCACAACGACTACGACCTGGCCGTCGCCAACGCCGCCGCCGCCGTCAAGGCTGGTATCAGCGGCCTCCATACCACGATCAACGGCTTGGGAGAACGCGCGGGAAATGCTCCTCTCTCCAGCATCCTGCCCGTATTAAAAGATCAACTGCACGTTTCCTGCCGTGCCGTGGAGAAAAAGATTAACCACATCAGCCGCATCGTGGAAAGCTGCTCCGGCATCCGCATCCCTTCCAATAAGCCCGTCATCGGCGCCAACGTATTCACCCAGTGCGCCGGCATCCATGCCGATGGAGACAGCAAAAACAACCTCTACTGCAACGACCTCCTCCCGGAACGTTTCGGCCGCGTCCGCGAATATGCACTCGGAAAACTCTCCGGCAAAGCCAATATCCGTAAAAACCTGGAGGCCCTCTCCATCCAGCTGGACGAAGATTCCATGCGTCGAGTCACGGACAGAATCATCGAACTCGGCGACAAAAAAGAAGTCGTCACCGCCGAAGACCTCCCCTACATCATCGCCGATGTTCTCAAGCAGGATCGCGAGGAAGAACAAGTCCGCATCCTCAACTACAGTCTCTCCCTAGCCCAAGGACTCAAACCCGTCGCCACCATCAAAATCCTCATCAACGGTTGCGAATATCAGGAAACCTCCTCCGGCGACGGTCAGTACAACGCATTCGTCCAGGCCCTCAAACGGATCTACAAAAACCAGCTCAAGCGAGATTTCCCCCGCCTCACCAACTACTCAGTCAATATCCCGCCAGGCGGGAGAACCAACGCCATCGTCCAAACCTTCATCTCATGGGAATACAGGGGAGAAGCCTTCCGCACGCGCGGGCTCGACCCCGATCAAACGGAAGCAGCCATCAAGGCCACCATCAAAATGCTCAACAAGATCGAAACCATGCACTCCGACCGGTCCGGCCTCCAAAACGACTTCCAGTCTCCAGACGATACGCAACCTGCCTACTATTGACAGAGGCGGTTGGGGAAAGTTTCATCATTTCCACCGCTTCAATCCGGTTTCGTCATCCTTGAGGAACATCTTGAAATGTTCCTGCACGGATGGATGATAATTATTATTCATACTTTTCTTGGCTGTCTCCACATCCACATACACAGCCTTATATTTCTTACAAGATTTCTCGAACTCGGATAGATTTTGAGGATAAGGGAAAAATGGAGAATATTGAGGTTTAGAAACATATAAATCCGGACGGATAAATTTGATATAGTCAGGAGCCCATAAGACACAAGATCCGGAGGAAATATCCTGATATTTTAACAAGAAACCATGTTCCATTTTCGCATAGGATGTTCCAGTGCGAACGGATCTGAATAATTGGACAGGATCAATTATAGAACAGATAAAAAACAAAATTACGGCAATTGTATATTTTTTATGATTCACGACAGTATCGCATATATTCCTGCCAGCATTCGTCTTGATAAGGTAAGACAAAACTCCGGATGCGACAAGAATGGTAGCCGGTTGTAAAAGTCTGAAACCTAAAGTATCAAAATACGTTGTAAAACGAGAATAAACGATCAAAGCATAATAGATCAAACCGACACAACAAAAGCACAGGGACAGAACATTTTCTTCGGCAAAACTGATCAATTTCTCATAAGTCACCTTGCGGGATCTCTTTGCAATTTCCCATGCACATAAAAACAAGACTGGCAAGATAATCGCACTGGATGAAATATATAAATTATTCTGGAATTCAGCCAATGTGGAATACAATAGCATTTTAAAAAGAGTAAAAATAGATTCCGGCGCCGGGAATCTCTCCAGCCCTGTCGCATAACCGCACTTCACAACATTGAGTAACATATACCCGAAAGCCAGAATACTCGTCGCTATTGCTGATAGAAAGAGCCCTATGGTTGCTTTGGCATTATTTTTCTTCTTTCCTTTAATATAAATCAAAAACTGTAGCGCAACACCCATCCACAAAACACCGGTAATAAAACATCCGATATAGCGCGATAAAATGACTAGGGAGGCTGATAAAGTCAAAAGAACAAATTTACGTACTTCGAGCGTCCAGCATTCCATAATATCGGAGAAAATAAAACAGAATGATACCAATCCCAGAATAAACGGCTGTTCCGACCATGTTTGAGAAAATATCATTAAAGAAAAAGGAGTTACAAACAAAAGGCAAAAAGCCCATGAAGCATCTCTAAATCTCTTCCAATATAGAAGGAAAATACACCCAAGAATCACGAGAGAAAGAATGACAGATGCAAGTAACACCGGTACCCGGAACAATAATGAGCAGAACGCGATTAAAGCAGGATAACCCACTGGCCACCATGTAAACCAGGAATCGGGATCCCCGGCTGCAAAATCATTGTGCATGCCATGCCCATCAACCAAAGTCTGTGCCTCGCGCAAATATCCGCAAGAATCAGGACTGATTCTATATCCAAATAAATAGGAAAAGGAAACAATGCAAACAACAGCCGCAATAAAAATACTCGTCTGAATGGCAAATCCATTCCTCCGGGCAAAAATATTCTGCCCCATTGGTGCACGATTACAATATCTCCCCTGTAGTATACCTTCAAAAATACTTGCTATGACAATGGCAACAGGTACGGAGCAAGCCCCCAATCCAAGAGAGAAGAGCTTCGAAATTAGCATACGGATTGATATTGAATCTGGAAGCAGGGAAAGCATCCTAATCCCAATCCTACTTCCTTCACCAGCGTTATTCAGAGGTAGGTAAAAAAATCGACCGTATATATCAATACCATACAAACCAGAGCCAATCAAAGCCAGGCATATGATGATCCATAATTCTTTTCTTTCGCCTGAAAAATAGTTCAAAGAATCCTCTACAAAAGACGTCCTATAAACAAAAATAACTCCTATAATAATCCACGGCAAAAATAGGGAATAGGAACTTAGAGGCAAAAATGCAGCCAGAAACGAAAACAAAACAATAGCTTTCGCCTGAAACCCATGTTTTTTCAAATAGTCGAACATAACTAATTATCGGATGATGTCTTTTTTACCCGACCACCTGCGGAAGGTATAATAAAACAGGCACTGCAACGAATTTTTAATCGCATTCTGCGAGACACGCGGTGAAGGAGAAACATAGTGAATCGGAACCTCGATCCAATCACTCTTCCTGAGCAAATAACGTAGTTCCGTCTGATAAAAATGAGCTTTTGATCTGAGAGAATACGAAAGTATTTTACCCATTATAGGGCGAGTAAAAGCTTCATACCCACTCGTCACGTCCCGCATGGGGCATCCTAGCAATACCCGTGCCAGAAACGAACCGAATTTTGACAAAACACGGCGTTTCAAAGGAGAATCGTTCAAAGAGCCTCCATTAATATAACGAGATCCGAACGCACACTGATTCCCTTCCTGCAACGCACGGATAAACGCAGGCAATGCGGCCGGATTATGAGACCCTCCGCCGTCCATTTCTACAATATAATCGTGTCCGGCATGAAACGCCTCCTTGAATCCTCTCAAATAGGCATCCACGACATTACGGTTTTCCGGAGCCCACACATAAACAAACCGGGAATCATCTTGAGCAAGTTGTGAACACAAGTCAGGGGTGGAATCTGTTGAAGCTCGATCAACAACAAGATAAACTTTACCTCCAGGGACATTATCCAAAGTATCCTTAAGAGATTCAATAAATGAGGCAAAACCCTCTTCTTCATTAGCCATGGGAATGGCTATTCCATAATTTGCAGTTTTCATATTCAAGAAAAAATCCGTTTCTTTAAATCAAGAGCAGCGCCCATCACCGCATCCATGTTATAATATTCCCACTCGGCAAATCTCCCCAATAGATAAATGCCTTCCGGTTCCACAACTTCGCGTACCTGTTGAATGACTTCCCTCGTCATACCGTTCTGCATGGGATAGGTATATTCCTCAAAATGATGGGTAATATATTTTGGGCAGAAAGGTATCTTCTTTAAATTTTCCAATATTTCATTTTTCTCCAATACAGATGAAAACTCAATGGTAACCGACATCCTGCCGGGTTGAGAGTTCAGAGGAGAAAAATTTCCGGTACAAATAATGCGGTGGGCTTCATGATCATCAGCAGGCATGTATATCCAACTGTACGGATTGGCATCCACATAACAGAGAACGGACGTTGTCCCGTGATACTCCAGTTTTTGAATTTCTGCATCATTTATCCTTATGCCGCTCTTCTTCAAAAGAGAAGGCAACACTTTGATATTACCGCAAAAAACAACCTTATCAAAGATCTCATCACCAATTACCCATCGGCTCCCATTTTTGACAATCTCGGTAACATCGGTATCGAGAGATAGATCCAATCCTTCTGCAAGCGTATCCGCAATAAATTGAGATCCATTTACTTTAGGATAAAAAAATGAACTATGGACGAAGCTGTTGCTTTCTCCCTGGCGGCTAATATTACTGATGAAAATATCCTCAATTGACGGCGTGGGAAGCTTGCCTTCCATCCATTCCAGAGGAACATTTTTTAAACTCTTTCTCCAAATCTTACGATTATAAGGACCAAAATAAATTCGATAGAGAGTTTCTCCAAACCGACTTTTTAAAAAATCGTCAAAATTACTGACTGCCGCAGGCGGGTTCATTGCAATTTCCAATAGTTCCCGTATGACGGATGCTTGTGTTAATAAGTCCAGCTGATAAACATGGTTTTCCACGGGAGCTCCAATAATACGGGTATCATCAAGAGCAATCGCTACATTCCGATTTGCAGGAATAAAATCAGCTTCTTTGTTGAATAGACTCCAAAACCAGTCCAACACATCCTGACGTTTGGAATTGAATACATGCCCTCCTGTCAAATGATAAAGATTGCCTTCTTCCATGGTACATTTGATCAATCCTCCGGGACGGCTCTGTTTCTCGAAAACCCTGACTTTATTCCCGGATGATAACATGCGGGCTATTGACAATCCGGAGACTCCCGCTCCGATTACAGCAATATTCATACTTCTGAATGTGATAGATGATAATTACGGAAAACAAAGCAACGGCTCATCAGATAGGAGGCAGCAGCGGCAAAAAACATTCCGCTCAATAAAGAAGGGGGATAGGAAGCTCCCCTGCAAAAACGAACTAAAGCATCCGTCCTTTCCACCTGGTTAGTTAAAATATACCAGTCAAAATAAAGAATTAGGATTTGCTGGGCAATCCATGTGGCCAACAGCAACACGATGGCAGCGACAAACTGGCTTATTATAAATCGAAAAACAGATCCTTTAATACTTGTATGAACAGCCTGTATTTTAAAGCTCCACAATCTATTTCCTATATAAGAACACACCCATCCTCCGCTGTAACCCGACAATGTTGGCACCAGAGTCATTCCGAAAATTACATGGTAATACATCCACCATGAAATACACCAATGCACGGAAGAAGAAGCAACACCAACTACAATAAATTTGTAGAGACTTGAATTATTCGCGAGTACATCCTGGATGTTTTTCTTCAAAATGCTCATCTCTAACTTTTCAACAAGAGTAAGTCTCATGTACCTGTCCGAATTACCTCCCGGAATTCAGTTAACACATGACGCGGCAGAACGACCGCCCGCGGGATAGTTATAGCGGATTTATAATCCGCAATAATTACTCATAATTAACTTAATATAAATATAATATAAATAATAATACAAATCAATAAAGAAGCCAATAGGTCACAATTCTTGACAGCAAGTGTTTACCATTGAAGGGTGAAAAAAATGTTGCATACGGATTATAAAATCGTCACAACACCCGGACTATTGGATAGGCATCGGCAAGCGTTCCGCCTTGATCTTGACAATGTTCCCATCCCCTCTAGTATCAGCTCCTACGAACGGCACTGGCTCTGCGCCTTCGCTACGCGAACCGGCCCGCCTCCTCCTCCGAAACACCGAATCATTATACAAACATGAATCAGCCACTCCGTCCAGAAACGCTTTGCGTCCAAGCCGGCTGGACACCTAAAAAAGGTGAATCCCGCGTCCTGCCCATCTACCAGAGCACAACGTTCAAATACGAAACGAGCGAACAGATGGCCAAGCTATTCGACCTCGAAGAAGCCGGATTCTTCTACACCCGCCTCCAAAACCCGACCAACGAGGCAGTCGCCTCCAAAATCGCCCAGCTTGAAGGAGGCATCGCCGCCATTCTCACATCATCGGGCCAAGCCGCCTCATTCTACGCCATCTTCAACATCTGCGAAGCCGGCGACCATGTCGTCAGTACATCCGCCATCTACGGGGGTACCTACAACCTTTTCGCCATCACGCTCAAGAAAATGGGTATTGAAGTCACCTTCGTCGACCAGGACGCCCCTGCCGAGGACATTCTCAAGGCTTTCCGTCCCAACACCAAACTCCTTTTCGGCGAAACCATCTCCAACCCCTCCCTCAACGTCCTCGACATCCGCAAGATGGCCGACATTGCTCACAGTCAGGGCGTACCGCTGATCGTAGACAACACCTTCGCTACGCCGATCAACTGCCGTCCGTTCGACTTCGGAGCCGACATCGTCACCCACTCCACCACCAAATATATGGACGGCCACGCTTCAGCCGTCGGCGGTGCCATCGTCGACAGCGGAAACTTCGACTGGGACGCCCATAAGGACAAATTCCCCGGGCTGACCGAGCCCGACCCCTCCTACCACGGTCTGATCTACACGAACAGCTTCGGCAAAGGAGCCTATATCACCAAGGCCACGGTTCAGCTCATGCGCGACCTCGGCTCCATCCCCGCACCCCAGAATTCATTCCTGCTCAATATCGGACTGGAAACCCTCCACCTCCGCGTCCCACGCCATTGCGAGAATGCACAAAAAGTGGCCGAGTTCCTGGAACAACAACCCGATGTCGCCTGGATCAATTACCCCGGCTTGCCTTCCAGCCCCCTCCATGAACTGAGCCAAAGGCAATTCCGTAACGGTCAATCCTGCGGTGTGGTCACCTTCGGTATCAAGGGAGGCCGTGAACGCGCCATCAAGTTCATCGACAGCTTGAAACTGGCCGCCATCGTCACCCATGTAGCGGATTCCAGAACCTGCGTGCTGCACCCCGCCAGCCATACGCACCGCCAGCTTTCCGACGAGCAATTGCTCGAAGCCGGAGTCAAGCCGGATCTCATCCGCTTCTCCGTCGGAACGGAAGCCGCTGAAGACATCATCGCCGACCTCCAACAGGCTCTGGATGCCATCAAGTAATCGCGGCGCAAACAATTTACGGAATAAAAAACCATGGGATCTATCAGTCCCATGGTTTTTTGTAGGGAGTCCCCTCCTCTCGCGCAAGAGCTCACATCCCGCTTACTTTTTCTCGCGGGCGGCAGGAAGACTCGCAACCGGCAGGTTCTTCCTCCATCCGCTGGCATGCTGGTAATAATTGATCGCCTCCTGGAGCATTTCCTCCGCCTGCGCATCCGCCGGAACAGGTTCTCCGTTCTTATAGTAATGAGCCTCCTTCACCGGCTTGAGGACGATCATCCCGTCCCCCCGGCAGTACCCGATGTTCTGGTAATTGCTGATGAAGTAACGGGAGCGGTAACCGGGCTTGCGGGCGTCCTTGCCGTAGAACGAGGCATCATACGTCCAATTTAGCAGACCGAGCAGAGTCGGCAAGGCATCAATCTGGCTGATCGGCATATCGTAACGTTCGGGCTTGATGAGAGAAGGAGCATAGATAATCAGCGGAATCAGGTGCGTCTCCGGATTCAGATCCTTCTTCCCGGCACTGCCCGCACCATGATCGGCAATAAACAAAAAAACCGTATTGTCAAACCACGGTTTCATCTTTGCCTGCCGGATAAACTCTCCAACCGCATAGTCAGCATACTTCACCGCTCCGTTTCTTCCCGTCTTGGACGGAATATCGATCCTGCCATCGGGATAGGTATACGGACGGTGGTTGGACGTCGTGAAAACGAACTGCAGGAACGGCTTACCGGACGCGGAAGAACGATCCGCCTCCTGAATACAGCGGCGGAACAAATCTTCATCGCACACCCCCCAAACCGTTGAATGGGTAATGTCCTTGTCGTCCATCGTCGTACGATCCAGCACCTCGAATCCATTGTTCCCGAAATAATAATTCATGTTGTCGAAATATCCATAGCCGCCGTAGATCCATTTCCTGTCCTCGTACCCCTTCTGCTGAAAAATCGAACCTACTGTCTGGAGGTTCTCGTTTCCCTCCTTTCTCAGAATGGCCATGCCCGGCAACGGGAGAATGGACGTACTGACCGCCTCCAATCCGCGGACGGAACGCGTCCCCGTCGCATACGTATGCGGGAAGAAAACGCCTTCCGCTCCCAGACGGCTCAAGTTCGGCGTCAGGATCAGGCCGTCCTTCCGGTTCTCCGGCAGGAACTCGGCCCCCATACTCTCCATCACCACAATCACAACATTGGGATGGATCTCCTGCTCCGGATTGTGGATCGTACGGGCAATGCTGCCCGTCTCCGGAGCCAGAAATACCGTCCCGGGTTCATTCAATTCCTTCTGCAGAAATGCAGCTGCCTGACGCTCGTCTGTCGTCGGATAATATTCCTTGTAACTCAGTTCGTTCTTCAGGAATGCGCTAAACAGGCTGTACATCCCGTCCTTGGCCAACTCCGTATTGTACCGGTTTCCGGTCATGTCCGTATCCTTCGTATCGAAAGATACGAAGGATAGTCCGCAGAGCAGCAGCAAACCGATCAGATGAAAGAAACGCTTCCAAAACCCCGGCGCCGGAGAAGAAGGAACCAAAGACTTCCTCATCAGCCACGTCACAAGCGCAACCACCACGACCAGGCCGCTCATAATCGGAATAATCGGATAGGACTGGTAAATATTGCCGATCACCTCCTTCGTATAGATCAAATAGTCGACGGCTATGAAATTGAAGGTCGAGGAAAATTCGTCCCAGAAAAATCCCTCGGCAATTTCTTCAAACAGGCTCAACCCCAGGAAAAAGGCGAAAAACAGACACGTCGCCACCCGGTCGAACTTCCCACCATGCCTCTTCTGCGGCAAAACGAGAAGATAAAGAAAATAAGGAACCATCCAGTACAAAAAAGCAATCACCAGTTCCACAACAAAGACGGCAAACGTCTTGAGCACAGCCCCCCCCCCCAGTCTACGTTACCCGCTTCCAGCAAAGTCGTAATAATAGTTTCCACGACCTCAATCCCCGCGAAGAAAGCGAAAAACGGGAGGACGCGCCTCAGGTAATAGTAATGGTCAAGCCTCATAATAATTGCCAAGCATCATAATAGGTAGTCTTCGGAAAAGGACAATTCCTTTTCCGGTCGTTCCTTTGACACAAGTAAACGGTTAGCCGTTCAAAGAACAAAATTCCCCTCATTCTTCTACTGATCACGATCCCACATCTACTTGTTCCGAATGCCCAATCCCTTTTATCCATCTACTCCTACAAAATGGACATGCGGTTTGTGTAACCGCAACAAGAAACTCATCCGCGAGACAGGCTCTGGATGCGCCTCTGTTGCTAACCCTCTGATACGATGACGCACTATATCAAGCTTGTAGCAACTGACAACGGCGACATAATTCCTCCGGACAAGCTCGTCCGGATGGTTGTGGAAAACGGCAAAGCGCACGGGATTACACTCCAAGAGATCGCCGACCGAATAGAGGTAACGCGAATGACCGTTTTCCAATGGATGAATTCGTACACGCTGCCGTCGATTGCCCAGATCGACACTCTCCGCGCTATCGAAGACGGATTTCAGAAAGTGCCGGTCATTGAATCCTGAGATTGGTAGGAAGCGCGGTTATAAAAACAATATTGTCCATTCAGGGCGTGAATAAAAACAAAAAAATAACCTGCGTTGCCATTTGGCAGCGAACATGTTGAAGGGACTGTCTCACGAAGGATTGAAAAATCCGAATGAGACAGCCCTTCTTTTTTGCATAGAATGCAGTATGGAAAAGAAAACGCTGGAAGAAGACCAGTAAAAACTCAACGGATGTATTTCCACAGTTGGAAACCGGAAAAGGTCTCCATAAGTTCCGCATGAGGGAATTCCCCCTCAAAGTCCGGGAAGAATGTGTCGCCGTCGTATTCCGCAGCAATTCTTGAAATCCAGAGAGTGTCGAGCAGGGGCATGAACAGGGCGTATATCTGGGCTCCGCCGATGATGCACACTTCCCTGTCCATCAAATCCAGATTAAAAACGTCTTCCAGCGCGGAAATGCGCAATACTCCTTCTGCCGACCAGGAGGAATCCCGAGTCAGAACGATATTCTGGCGGTTCGGGAGGGGCTTGCCAAGGGAATCGAACGTTTTGCGCCCCATCACGATGGGATGTCCCGTCGTCAGCCGCTTGAAGACCTTGAGATCCTCCGGCATATGCCACGGCATGCCGCCATTTTTCCCGATAACCCGGGAAGGAGTCATCGCGACAACGGCAGAGAATGTCAAACCGCTCCCGCTTTTCAGGGATTCCATCGTTTCCTGGTTTATCATAGGTTTTCGGGGTAATTGTTAGACGGAAATCGGAGCCTTGATGGCCGGGAAGGGATCGTAGCCGGTCAATTCGAAATCCTCATAGGAAAAACCGTCGATATCCCGGACATCCGGATTGATTTTCATAACGGGAAGAGGCTTGGGCGTCCGCGTCAGCTGAAGGCGAGCCTGTTCCAAGTGGTTGTTGTAGAGGTGCAAGTCTCCGAAGGTATGGACGAATTCCCTGGCTTCATATCCGCACACCTGAGCCACCATCATCAGAAGGAGGGAATAGGATGCGATGTTGAAAGGCACGCCGAGGAACAGGTCGGCACTGCGCTGGTAGAGCTGGAGGGAAAGTCCGTGCTTGGTTTCTCCACGCGCGGCCTGGGCCGGGATCACGCAGAATTGGAACAGGGTATGGCACGGAGGAAGAGCCATCTCGTTCACGAGAGGCACGTTCCACGCACTGACAATGTGGCGGCGGGACCAGGGAGTTTCTTTCAGGGAACGGATCAGATTGGCAATCTGGTCGATTGACCGTCCATCCGGAGCGGGCCAGCTGCGCCACTGGGCGCCGTATACGGGGCCGAGATCGCCGTTTTCGTCTGCCCACTCGTCCCAAATCGTCACTCCGTTGTCGTGAAGATATTTGATGTTTGTACTTCCCTGGAGGAACCAAAGAAGTTCGTGGATGATGGAACGGAGATGCAACTTTTTGGTTGTCAAGCACGGGAAGCCGTCTCGAAGGTCGAACCTGGTCTGACGTCCGAAAACGCCGATCGTACCTGTACCGGTCCGGTCTTCACGACCGACGCCGTTTTCCAGGACATCGTTTAATAATTGCAAATACTGCCGCATGACGAAAAGGTTCTTTATTTTTTGGTAAGCAGATGATATGGAATCCCATCGAGAAAGGCAATCAGATTGCTTGCCTCTCTTCCTCTCTCGAGACCCATCAGAAGCATGTTCAGTTATCCGGCGAGTCACCCACTCTTCTTCGTTTTCATCATCCTGCACATTGCAGGCATCGTGCTTGCATTCCCTGCCCTGCTCTATACCCGGACACCCCAGGGTAGTATTGCGTGGGTCATCTCTCTCGTGTTCTTTCCCTATGTTGCCGTACCGCTGTACCTGATTCTCGGGCCGAGGCGGTTTGAAGGCTACATTGAAATGAGGCGTACAAGCCAGAAAAACAACGATGTTCTCAATCTTTTATCCGACGACATCAGCAATCAGCTCAAAGAATATCTGAAATCCGAACAGGGAAAACACAGTGGTTTTTTCAGAATGCTGACTCACTTGTCCAATCTCTACATCTGCCGGGGAAACTCCTGCAAACTCCTCATTGATGCCCAATCCGCCTATCCCGATATTTACGATGCCATTCGGAACGCAAAGGACTATATCCTCGTCGAATTCTACATCATCAAAAGTGACCTCGTCGGAGACATCCTCCGAAAACTTCTCATCGAACGCGCCCGGGAAGGCGTCCGTGTCTATGTCATTTACGATGAAATAGGCTCCCACAAACTTCCGCCCGGCTACATTTCCAGTATGAGACGGGCAGGTATCCGCATCCAGCCCTTCAACGGCAAACGCTTCTTCCTGCGCAACATTGTGCGCGTCAACTTCCGCAACCACCGCAAAATTGTGGTCGTGGACGGTAAAATCGGTTTCGTTGGAGGGATGAACATAGGCCTGGAATACATTGGTCAGAGCAACCTCGGCTACTGGCGCGATACATTTCTGGGTTTGTCCGGTCCAGCCGTGATCCAGGCTCAGCTCACATTCCTGGAGGACTGGCTCTGGGCAACTAACGGCAATATTCCCGAGCTTTCCTGGGTCATCTACCCACAGCCCCAGGACATGTCCGTCCTGATGCTTCCGTCCGGACCAGCCGACCGGGTGCCGACATGGAGGACGACCGTTATCGCCCTGGCCAATGCCGCCCGCCGGAGGCTCTGGATCGCTACTCCGTATTTCGTGCCCGATGAAGCGACCTTTGCCTCGCTTCAAGCAGCCGCTCTGCGCGGCGTAGACGTCAGGATTCTCAAGCCGGAAAAAGCGGATCACCCGATGGTGAAACTCTCATCCATGACATACCTTCCGGAAACCGTTCCGTTCGGTATCCGCATTTACCACTACACCAAGGGGTTCATGCACCAGAAGGTCATTCTGGTCGACGACGATCTTGCCACAGTCGGCACGGCCAATCTGGACAACAGATCACTGACACTCAACTTTGAAATCACAGCCATCGTCCATGATCCAGAATTCGCCGGAAATGTCCATCAAATGCTGAAAAAGGATTTTGACGATTCCCAATTAGTCGACCCGAAAGATTACGCTTCCAAGCCTCTTCTCTACAAGATCATCTGCAATTTCTTCCGCCTCCTGGCCCCCATCCAGTAAGGCATGCCCGCAAGAAACATTAGTACAACAATACGGCGAAGATAACGATCCCGATGGCAATGCGGTACCAGCCGAACACGGCAAAACTGTGTTTCTGCAGGTAGGTCACCATCCACTTAACGGCAAGAACGGCAGAAATCCACGAGGCCAGAGTCCCTGCAACCAGAGGTGCCCAACCAAAGTGTTCCAACATCACTTGCCCGTGCTTCATAGCGTCATAGCAAGTTGCCGCCCCCAGAGTTACCAACCCGAGAAGGAAGCTGAACTCGACGGCTGCCGACAGAGAAAGCCCGACAAACATGCCACCCAACATCGTCATCAAGCTACGGCTCGTGCCCGGCCACATGGCAACGCATTGTAAAATACCAATAATAAAAGCCTTACGAGGAGTTAGCTCTTCCAAAGAAAGTCCCGTGTTTTCATAACCATGCCTGTTCCGCCAGCGGACGTAAACCAAGATTCCGGCGCCACCGACAACCCAGGCGGCAATGACAGGCTTGATCCCAAAAAGAACGGATTTGATGGTATCGTCAAAAATCAACCCGATGACGACAGCGGGAATAAAAGCGACCATTATATTGATCAGCATTTTCAAGCCGGCGGGGTTTTTCCCGAAAAGCCCCTGCACCATCGCTCGGACACGCGGGTAGTAAAGGCCCAAGACGGCCAGGATCGCCCCCCCCTGAATACAAACGGCAAAGGCATCATCGGCTTCCCCGTTTTGAATTCCCAGCAGAGCCTGGGTTACCAGCAGGTGGCCGGTCGAACTGACAGGCAAATATTCGGTTAATCCTTCTACGATCCCGAGTATAATAGAATCAAAAACGGTCATGACGCGCCAGTCCTACTGGAATCGCGTCCACGGGTCAATATCGCAGAACGCCAAACTGCATTTTAGAGGATTTCCCGGTAAATTATCGCCTTCCGAGACGTTCTCCGGCATACTTCCCGGAACGAATAGGCTCCCACCATGCCGGATTATCTAAATACCACTGTACAGTCCTCCCGATACCTTCTTCAAACATAACTTCGGGACGCCAGCCGGTCTCCCGGTACAACTTCGAGAAATCAACGGCATAGCGGAAGTCATGCCCCGGCCGGTCATCAACAAAGGAAATTAATTCCGCATAAGACGCGCCCTCCCCTCGGGGGCGTAGACGGTCAAGCACGGCACAGACCTGGCGGACAATCTCCAGATTCGTTTTTTCGCAATTCCCTCCGATGTTATAAGATTCGCCCGGTCTGCCCTGTTTGAGAACCGTCAACAAAGCACGAACATGGTCATCGACAAATAACCAGTCACGGACATTGGAACCGTCTCCGTACACGGGAAGGGGTTTGCCCTCCAAGGCATTGATCAACACCAGAGGAATCAACTTCTCCGGGAACTGGCAGGGACCGTAATTATTCGAACAATTCGTCAATAGGACAGGAAGGCCGTACGTATGCCACCAAGCCTTGACCAGATGGTCTCCGGCTGCTTTGCTGGCCGAATAGGGGGAACGGGGATCGTAAGCCGTCGTCTCGGAAAAAGCAGTTCCCCCGTGCCCGAGGCTGCCAAAAACCTCATCCGTCGAAACGTGCAGGAAACGGAAGCGCTCCGCCTCATCCTCCGGCAACTTGCTCCAGTAGGAACGAACGGCCTCCAGCAGGGTGAAAACACCCATGACGTTCGTCTCCATGAATGGCCGGGCACCGTCGATCGAACGATCCACATGAGACTCCGCCGCAAGATTGAGGACGGCATGAGGCCGGAAATCCCCCAGCACGCGATCCACGGCCTCACGATCCGCAATATCGGCCTGCATAAATGAGTAGCGCGAAGAACGATCCGCTTCCTGCAAGGAAGCGAGATTGCCGGCATAAGTCAGCTTGTCCAGGTTCAAGACCTCGTGCGGCGTATCCCGGACGATCATCCTGACAAGGGCGGAACCGATAAATCCGGCCCCCCCCGTGACAAGAATACGCAAAATCGGCGGTGTTTCATTCATGATGCGGGACAATAGCTGGGAGGCGTTCTTTCAGACGACGGACAGCCGCAAGCACGGCATCCGCCTCCAAAAGGGACAAATTGCCGTCGGAACGCACGACTTCGTGGAAATCTCCATACGGTTCATACCGGCGGTCACCACCGCCATCGGCCAGAGTTACAGACGGAATACCCGCATGGGAGGCCATGGCAGGAAACAGGCCATCTACAGCAATCACGCAGGATGCCTTCTGCATCGCTGCAACCAGGATGCCCGGATTCCCCGTCGTTACGGGAATATCAATCTCGGCAGCCAGGGTTCGTGCATTCCCGTCATCCACATCCAAGGCCACAAGACGGCATTGACTATCAAGCCCGGCAACAAGACGTTTCCATAAATCGACAGGCCATTCCTCTCCCGAGACTCTATTGGAAAACGGAGCCAGGAGGATTTCCCCTTTGCCCTTGCGATAGCCTTCATGAAGAGAGGGAAACAGAGACGGATCCTGGTTCGGGATAGAGTGGGCTTCTGCAAGAGCCATATAATCCAGAATGCGGGGACGATCCGGTTCTTTCTGGTCGCGATACGGTGATTTGACGCGGAATTTGACTTTGCCGATGCTGGGATGGTTGTCAAAACCGGAAAAAGTCAGAGGCATAAAGGGAAGCAGTCCCTTTACCGTTTCTTCACTGCCATCCAGCAGGAAAGCCATGTCGTAGGGACCATCGTCGTACAATTCCGGTTCATCCAGCCGGGCCGCCAGTTCCCGGGCATCCCGAAAAGCTACGACCTTGTCCGGCAAATGCAATTCCTGCCAGAAGGTTTCCTGCTCCGGCCGGCACAACGCAATCATCTGGATATCGCACCGGGCTGCTTTCAGGGCACGCATCAGGGGCACGGAAAGGATGGCTTCCTCCAGACTTTCCGGACAGGCAAACAGGATACGGAAAGGAATGAGATCCATGCCTTCCAGCAAACGGTTCGTCTTCTCGTCGGATGATACAAAGGCATCCAGAACTTTCCAGCGATGGTGCATCCAGAAACCGTCTAACGGAGACTTGCGCAGGATTTCTTCCATCTTGCGATTCACGGCAATCGTAATCCCGGCAATAGAACTATCCACGGATTCCGGGTCAATCGGTTCCCCCATGTCAGCAACCCAATACCCCGGACGCTCCGTGTAAACGCCAACGGCAATCAGGGCCGCCTTCGTCCGCTTGTACATCAACGCCGGCAAATAGGTCGTCCCCGCCACTTTGCGAAAGTAAGGAACGAACACTCCTTCCTGGACAAACTGATCGCTCAAAACTCCCAGAGAACCAAGTTCCTTGAGAAATTTCAAAGGAGCCTTGATGCCGCTCTCCTTGGAAAACATACATGTTCCCCGCTCCGTGCGGCGTTTATAGAGGTATTCCTCCATCAAGGGATTATCCATCTGCCGATACATGGAACCGAAGTGCTCCACCTCCTTGAAAAACGTCCGTATCCTGGCAAGAATTTCCCAATTGCCCGAGTGGGGGATGCAGCAGACCGTACCCCGGCCCTCCCGGAGCCCCGCCGTAAAAACGTCATGGTTTTCGATACGAACGCACTTTTCCAATTGTGCCTCCGACAAGGTAGCCGTCTTCGCGGAACCAATCAGATTGGCAACCGTCCTCTTGAAATTTTCCTTCACGAGAGTATTCAATTCCTTCCCGCGCAACCGGGTATCCATCACAATGCGGAGATTCCGCGCCACAATCCGCCTCCTGCCGGGGAAAATACAATAGACTATAAAACCGACCGTACGTCCGGCTTTACACAAAACGTACATGGGAACCAGAGAGAGGCATTTCTCGAAAACATGGAAAAAAAACATCCCAAGATGTTGAGAGAATGTATTCTTCGGGGTCTTGGGCGTCACCTGTTCTTCCGTAGTCATAGCGCAAATTCAAATTACGGAAATTCATGGACGAACTCAATGCTTTTCAGGAATTCACCACATATCCGGCACCCGGGACTCAAGAAAAGGCGGAGCTCCGGCGATTTTTCTCCGGGATTGCCAAAAAAAACATGTTGCGCTAAGGTATCGTCATGGAAATAACGCTGGATTCCCCCTTGGACATGCACCTGCATCTGCGCGACAGCCAAATGCTAAAACTGGTAGCCCCTCTAAGCGCCCAATCTTTCGCGGGAGCAGTCGTCATGCCCAACCTTGTACCGCCTGTCAACTCCGCAGCATCCCTGCATGCTTACAGAAACCGCGTTGAAGAAGCAACCAAGGGGGAAATCTTCCAGCCATATATGACGTTGTTTTTCCAGTCCTATACGGAGCAGGAACTGGCCAGTCTCAGGCCGGACATTTTCGGGATCAAACTCTACCCCGCCGGAGCTACGACGAACAGCGAAGGAGGAGTCAAAGCCATCCATGACGCAGAAGGCACTATGAAAATCATGGAAGAAATGGGCATCCCCCTGCTCGTCCATGGAGAAAGCCACGGCTTCGTCATGGATCGCGAAGAGGAATTCCTGCATGTTTACCGCCATTTGGCAACGGCATTTCCCAAACTTACCATCTGTATGGAGCACATCACCACGGCTTCCGCCGTTCAACTGCTCGACGAATTCGAAAACCTTTGCGCAACCGTTACCCTCCAACACCTTATCATTACTCTGGACGACGTAGCCGGCGGCATGTTGCGCCCCCACCTTTTCTGCAAACCAATCGCCAAACGACCAGAAGACCGCGACGCCCTCTTGCAAGCGGCCCTGGCAGCCCATCCCAAGCTCATGTTCGGCAGCGACTCGGCACCGCATCCCATCCATGCCAAGGAAGCATGCGGGTGTGCGGCGGGCGTATTCACCGCCCCCATCGCCCTGCCCGTCCTGGCCGATCTCTTTGAACGCCACGGAGCTCTGGAGAAACTTCAGGACTTTGTATCCGGCAACGCATGCCGCCTCCATCATTTGACCCCTCCCGTCAAACACATCACTCTCGCCAAAAAAGACATGACCGTCCCCGACGTCTACGAAGGATATGGCAAAAACGTCGTTCCCATGAAAGCGGGAGAAACCATCTCATGGTCTATCCGGTCATAACGTACCGGACCGGATAAGGTTCGCTCCTGAAGGGCTGTAATTCTGCAACGGGTTTACCGGACAAAGGCCCGTCAAAACGCCTTTTCTCCAAGCTCCGTTGCCATAACATTACCCAGATTTATGTTGTCTCACGATCCTTCATGGATAATATCGCCGTAACAAACGGCTTTCTGATTATATTATGCAGCTCCCTTTCCGCTTCATCATCCTGTCCTGTATCGGACTGCTCGCCCCGGCTACCGGATTTTCACAATCCCTTGCTCCGATGCTTCCCGGAGGACTTCAACCCTCCTCCGCCATGAAACCGGAAGCTCCCAGAGCCAAGCCCGCACGGGTCGTCAATAGAATCGCCGCAACCGTCAACGGGCGTCCCATCACGTCCAGTGAAGTCAGCTTCCGCCTAATGCCCATCGGAGCCCAACTTGCGACCCAATATCCAAGACAGGGAGCCGAATTCAACAGGCAGCTCGCCGCCGCTAAAAAGGCAATCATCAACGATCTGATTGATCGAGAACTCGTCCTGAGCGAATTCGACTCCAAAGGAGCCCAACTCAAAGATTCCTATGTTGACCAGGAAATCTCGCGCATAATTCGTGAAAATTTCAACGGCAACCGCGATCGTTTCCTTGAAAGCCTCCGCCTCTCCAACATGACTATACGCAACTTTCGCGAAGTCACCAAGCGCAACATGGTCGTCATGGCCATGCGCGCTTCCAAATACGACCAGGACATTCCGCCTACACCCGACGAAATCAACCGTGAATACCAGGAAACCAAAATGAAGTTCCGAGATATCACGAAGGACCACATCCAGTTCAAAAAGATCTTTATCCCCATGCTCGGAGACGAGCATGACTCTACTCCCGACGTCCAGCTCAAGCTGGCCGAACTCGTTGCCCAGGAAATCAGATCCGGCAAATCCTCCTTCGAAGAGATGGCTAAAACCTATTCCAAGGACGGCATGGCGGAAAACGGAGGGGTATGGCCAATGAAAGAGCGTTCGGAACTATCCCCGGAATTTGCGGCCATTATTTTTGACACTCCCGAGAACCAGCTCGTCGGCCCCCTCATCGAACCTACCGGATTCACAATCGCCGTTCCCCTGAAAAAGAATCTGGCTCCTGCCCCGCCTCTCTCGAAAATCAAGGACGAAATCGATGCTCAAGTCCGCAGCAAGCGCAGCAATGAACGCTACAAGCAGTGGATTGAGCGTTTACGCAACAAAGCCATCATCAAAACTTACATCTAAAAAGACAGGCAATTCCGCCAGCCGCCCCCGGTTCCCTCCAAGGACCGGGGGCTTTTTCTTTCTCCTTCCGGATACGGTTTCTTCCCTTGATTCCTCGCCGTACATTCAAAGAGGCGAACGTTTCTTTATGACTTGCATAATTCGCAGGAGAGAGTCATAATCCTCCCCGTATTATGAAACCTACACTCCTTGTTCTTGCAGCCGGGATGGGCAGCCGTTACGGTGGCCTCAAGCAGCTTGACCCCATGGGCCCCAACGGTGAAGTCGTCCTTGATTACTCCGTTTATGACGCCATCCGCGCCGGTTTCGGCAAAGTCGTCTTTGTGATTCGCCGTGACTTTGAAGAGGCTTTCAAGGAAAAAGTCGGCAGCCGCTTCGCTTCCAAAATCGAAGTGGATTACGCTTTCCAATCCCTTGACGACCTTCCCGAAGGATTCTCCGTTCCCGAAGGACGTGAAAAGCCCTGGGGCACGGCTCACGCTCTCCGCGCTGCCCGCAATGTCGTCAAAGAACCGTTTGCCGTCATCAATGCGGACGACTTCTACGGCACCGACGCTTTCATGCAGGCAGCCACATTCCTCAACACCATTCAAGACGAACCCGGCAAAGCCCACTACGGTATGATCGGCTATCCCCTGAAAAATACCCTTTCCGACAACGGCGATGTCAATCGCGGTATCTGCACCATCAACAACGGCCTCCTCGCCGGCGTTGAAGAATTCGTCAAAATTCTGACAGAAGAAGACGGAGTCACCCGAGGCGAAAACCTTGAAGGCAAGCGCCTCCCGGTTGATCCCGAAGAACTCGTCTCCATGAATTTCTGGCTCTTTGGCCCGTCCTTCATCGAACTGACGGAAGCCCACTTTGTCGACTTCCTCACCAAACGCGGTACGGAACTCAAGAGCGAATGCTACATTCCAACCGTTATGGACGCCTTAATCAAAGCCGACCGGGCCGACTGCAAAGTTCTTGCCACCACATCCAACTGGTTCGGTGTCACCTATCCCCAAGACAAGCCCACTGTCGTTGCCGGCATCCGGGCTCTCATCGATCAAGGGGTTTATCCGGAAAAGCTCGCTTAATTCCAAGCCATGCACGATTTGAAAGCAACAGCCGCCCTGTTCGACCTCCGAGGAGACTTCGTCCACGGACACCCCTACGGAAGCGGTCACATCAACGATACCTACTGCATCTGGGTAGACCAGGCAGGCCAGCGCATCCGATACATCCTCCAGCGTCTCAACCAAAACGTATTCAAGCAACCCGTACCGCTGATGGAAAACGTCAAGCGAGTCACGGATCATGCTCTCTCCCAGCTGAAGGAAAGCAATTGTGCCGAAGCCTACCGCCGTACCCTTACCCTGATTCCCGCCATTGACGGAAAGCCTTACGCAATTGATGCGGAAGGCAATTGCTGGCGTGTCTACCCGTTCATCGAACGAGCCCGTACCTACGACCAGATCGAAACTACCCAACAGTGCTACGAAGCAGCCAAGGCCTTCGGTGAATTCCAAAAGCTCACCGCCAACCTTCCCGGCGATCCCCTGTTTGAAACCATTCCGAACTTCCACAACACGACCAATCGCTTCCAGGCCCTTCAGGAAGCTATCAAGGCTGATCCTCTCGGACGCGTTCAGGAAGTGAAAAAGGAAATCGAATGGTTCATGGCACGCGAAGCAGACTGCCATCGCGTCGTCAACTACCTGGCTTCCGGAGAACTGCCCGTCCGCTGTACGCATAACGACACCAAGCTCAACAACGTTATGCTTGACGATGTCACGGGAGAAGGCATCTGTGTTATCGACCTCGATACCACCATGCCCGGTTCCGCCATCTACGACTTCGGCGACATGATCCGCACGGCGACGTCCCCCGCGGCCGAAGATGAAAAGGACATATCCAAGGTCACCATGCGCATGTTCATGTTCGAAGCCTTGCTGCAGGGTTATTTATCCTCAGCAACCTTCCTGACCCCGCTTGAAAAAGAACTGCTGCCCTTCTCCGGCAAACTCCTGACAATGGAATGCGGTATCCGGTTCCTCACGGACTACCTCTCCGGAGACGTGTACTTCAAGATCAAGCGCCCGGAACACAATCTGGACCGGTGCCGCACCCAGATCGCGCTCGTTGAATCCATCGAAAAACAGATGGATGAAATGAATGCCCTGGTCGCCAAATACTAAACCACCTCATTTATACCGCAGGGGGTGGGCACCGGTTTGCGGAAGCCCGCCCCCTTTTTTAGATATTCACTCCAACCACCACTCACCATCCATCCATGAAAATCCTCGTTACAGGCGGCGCCGGGTTCATCGGCTCCCATATCGTCGAACACTATCAGGACAAAGCTGACGAAATCCGCGTCCTCGACAACCTCCGCACCGGCTATCTCAAAAACCTCGACGGCCTCAAGCACACTTTCATCGAAGGCTCCATTTGCGATCGCGACATCGTTCGCAAAGCCGTCGAAGGTGTCGATTACATTTTCCACATGGCAGCTCTCGTCTCCGTCCCGGAATCTATGAGCAAGATCGAAGAAACCATCGACATCAACTGCCGCGGTCTTCTCAACGTTCTCGAAGAAGCCTCTGCCGCAGGAGTCAAAAAGATTGTTCTCGCCTCCTCTGCCGCTATCTACGGTGACAACCCCACCGTACCCAAAATCGAAACCATGTATCCGGAGCCCAAGAGTCCGTACGCCATCACCAAGCTTGACGGCGAATACTACCTCGCCATGTTCCGCTCCATCGGCAAGATCAACACCGCATCCGTCCGGTTCTTCAACGTATTCGGCCCCCGTCAAGATCCCAAGGGAGCCTATGCCGCCGCCGTGCCGATCTTCATCGAAAAAGCCTTGAAAAACGAAGACATTACGGTTTATGGAGACGGGGAGCAAACCCGCGACTTCATCTACGTCAAGGACATCGTCGGCGCCCTTACCTTTGCTGCCGAACATCCCGAAGTAACCGGAACATTCAATGCCGGGTACGGAGGTCAGATCACAATCGAAGACCTTGCCCAAAAGATTATCAAGGAAGCCGATTCCTCCTCCAAAGTCCTCCATGCACCGGAACGCGCCGGCGACGTCAAACACTCCCGCGCCTGTGCCGACAAACTCCGCGCTGCCGGCTGGAAGCCCCGGCATTCTCTGGAAGAAGGCCTGGCCGCCACGCTTGCCTATTTCCGCAGTATCCTTGGCAAATAATCTTTCCAATCCGGTCATCGAACCGTATTGACGCATCTGTTCAGCCGCCCTTTTCTCTACGAAGGGTGGCTTTTTTTGTATGACTTTGCACCCGCATCGGCACCTTGACTTGCTCACATCGGCTTCTATCATCCAACTATGACCTGCCAAATGTACCATTTGTCAGCAATGTATTCTCCGAATATCCCTTTCCACATGATCTCTTCCGGATATTCGGGCAATTTCCTATCCCGTAAGCCTGTGAAAAAAATCCAGGCAATGTACCTGCCAGTAAAAATTCACATCCTCCAACAATTGATTAACATACAGAAACCATTCTATTTCATTAACAAAGATAGCTATGCTATTTTGCATCACGAATAAGGTGTTGACTCGCAAGAAAAAAAGCAGAAAATCCTCGTCTCCGGGCGCATCACGGATGTACAAAATTAACCATTCTCTCACCATGAACAAAAATCTGATTCACTCCTGCACAACGGTCTTAGCCGTTTTTTCCGTTCTGGGTGCCCTGACCTCCTGCGATGAGGCCACCAACAAGCAACAATCTTCCGCCGCCATCCCTCCCCCTGACGTCCAGGTCACTGAATTGATCCACCGGGATGTTCCCATCACGGCGGAATGGATAGGTTCTCTCCGAGGTACGGAAGATGCTGAAATCCGCCCGCGCGTCAGTGGTTACCTCCTGAGCAAGGATTATAAAGACGGAGCCTATGTCAAAAAGGGAGAAATCTTGTTCCGTATTGACCCTCGCCCATTCCAAGCCGCTCTCGACCAGGCTCGCGGTCAGCTGGCACAGGCTCGCGCCAACGCTGAAAAATTCAGTTTGGACGTCAAACGCTACACTCCCCTCGTCGAATCCGGTTCCGTCAGCCGCAAACAGCTTGACGACGCCGTCCAGTCCTTGAAACAGGCCGAAGCATCTATCAAAACCTCCGAGGCTTCCGTTGCCGATGCGGAAATCAACCTCAAGTTCACGACGATTGATGCCCCCATCTCCGGGCTTGCCGGACTTGCCCAGCCATCTATCGGAGACCTTCTTTCTCCCACATCGTCCGAGGCCCTGACCACCATTTCCTCCATTGATCCGATCCGAGTAGACTACTCCATCAGTGAAAATCAACTTCTCGACGCGTTCGAAAAAAACGGCATTGATCCCGAAAAGGAAAAATTCCAAGTCATTCTCGCAAACGGCAAACCCTATTCCGAACTGGGCACTCCTGTAGCCGTTGACCGCAACGTAAGCCGCCAAACCGGCACCATTAATATTGTCGGCCAGATTCCCAACCCGAAGCACGAACTTCGTCCCGGCATGTTCGTACGTATCAGAGCTGTTGTCAAAGTCATTAAAAACGCTACACTCGTCCCTCCGCGCTCCATCATGAAAGTGCAAAGCATGAGCTTTATTCTCGGCATAGGCAAGGACAACATCCCGTTCATCTTCCCCGTCAAACCGGGACCGGTCGTTGATCACCTTCAAGTCGTCGAACCGCTCAAGGGAGAATTCCCGCCCAAAATGTCTGTTGTTGTCGAAGGGGTTCTCCAAGCGGCATCGCGCCAGGGCAAAGCCCCCGTCAACCCAGTTCCCTACGTTTTCCAGGAATCCCAGCCCATCATCAATTCCAAGGCCGTCTCCGACTTCGACGACAAGGGCAAATTAAAAACGCCTGGACAACAACCCGTCTCCGGTAATAAGGAAACCAAATAACCGGCCTTTTCTCCTTAGCAGCTTGTACCCGTTCAGCCTCTCAACCTGACGCAAGCTTCAGAAATATTCCACATCTCTACCTGCATGTAACACATGTCCAAGTTCTTCATCAAACACCCCATTATCGCCATGGTGATCTCTATCATCATGGTGATCATCGGTTCCCTCTCCATGATGTCACTGCCCATTGAGCAGTATCCGAACATCGTCCCCCCTAACATCAGTCTTCAAGCAACCTACCCGGGAGCCGATGCCCAGACTGTCACGGACTCCGTTGCGACACCCATTGAAATGCAAATGTCCGGTGTAGACAACATGGAATACATGCAGTCCACCAATTCCAATAACGGCATTTGCAAAATGTCCATTGTTTTCAAGGTCGGCACCGACCCGAACATGGACCAGACGCTCACCTACATGCGTTACGCCCAATCCACTGCCCAGCTTCCCGGTGAAGTTTCGCAGATGGGCGTCACTCTCACCAAGTCGGCCTCCGCCCCGTTATGCCTGGTGTCCCTCTATTCTCCAGACAACTCGCTCGACTCCGTGTTCCTTTCCAACTACGCCTACGTCAGCCTTGTCGACCCGATCAAGCGTCTGCCCGGCGTCGGCGATGTTCAGGTCTTTGGCGCCGGTCGTTATGCCATGCGTATCTGGCTGGACACCAAGCACATGTCCTCGCTCAACATTTCTATTGATGAAATTAAGGCAGCCATCGCCGCCCAGAATACCGTCAATCCCAGTGGCCAGGTAGGAGCCGAACCCGCAGCCCCCGGACAAGACTTTACCTATACGATCCGCACGGCCGGCCGCTTGTCTACTGTTGAAGAATTCGGCGATATCGTCATCCGTGCCGTCGACGGCAAATTCGTCTACCTCAAGGATGTCGCCCGCATCGAACTGGGATCGCAGACCTACGCCGTCAATGCCCGCTACAACGGCTCTCCTACAGGGGCTATTGCTATTTACCAGACCCCCGGTTCCAACGCAATCGACACCGTTGACGCCATCAACAAAATGATGAAGGATTATTCCCGCAGTTTCCCGTCGGGACTTTCCTACAAAATGACGATGGATACGACGCAGGCAGTCCGTTCTTCCATCGAAGAAATCGAACACACACTCGTCGAAGCACTCTTGCTCGTTGTCTTCGTCGTCTTTATCTTCTTGCAAGGCTGGCGCGCTACATTGATTCCCGCCATTGCCGTACCTGTCTCCATCATCGGTACCTTCGCCGTCTTCCCCCTACTCGGTTTCACTCTGAATACCATCTGCCTCATGGGGATGGTACTGGCCATCGGCCTCGTCGTTGACGATGCCATCGTCGTCGTCGAAGCCGTCGAAGCCCACATGGAGCGAGGTCTCACGCCGCGCCAGGCAGCCTTTGCCGCCATGGAAGAAGTATCCGGTCCCGTCATTGCCATCGCTCTGGTTCTGGCCGCCGTGTTCCTGCCCTCTCTGTTGCTTCCAGGCATCACGGGAACTCTGTTCCAGCAGTTTGCCGTTACCATCGCCATCTCGATGCTCATTTCGGCATTCAATGCCCTCACACTATCTCCGGCGCTTTCAGCCATCCTTCTGAAATCGAAGAATGAAACGCACAGCCTGCTCACGCCCTTCTACAACGTTTTCAACGCATCTTACGAAGCAACGGCACGCGGTTATACCGGGATCTGCCGCTTCCTGACGCGCAGGCTCTATATCTCCATCCCCTTGCTGGCGATCATTTCTTTCATGATCATCCCCGTCGCCAACAAAATTCCCGGAGGTTTCCTCCCGGAAGAAGACCAGGGCTATCTCTTCTGCGGTGTCCAGCTACCCGATGCCTCCTCCATGCAGCGTACGCGCGACGCCATTTCCGACATGGAAAAAATCATCCTCGACAACAACTGCGTCGATGCAGTGGTAAGCGTCATCGGTTTCAACATGATCACCGGAGTGCAAAGTACCAACTGCGGATTCTTCTTCGTCACTCTCAAGCCCTGGTCCGAACGCACCGCTCCGGGACAAAGTGCCAAAGATCTTACGGCACACTTCAACGTAGCATTCGGTCAAAAGGTAACGCAAGGCATGGCCTATTGTTTTGCCCCACCGGCTATTCCTGGCGTAGGTTCCTCCGGTGGTGTGACTTTTGTTCTGCAAGACCGTGCCGGTAACGGTATCCAATATCTGGATGAACAATCCAAGGTATTCACTGCCGAGGCCGCCAAGAGACCGGAAATCGCCAGCATACGCTCTACCCTGATGCCGGCTGTTCCACAAATCCGTGTCAAACTGGACGTGGACAAATGCTATTCCCAGGGAGTTAACGTCAAGGAAGCCAATAGTATCCTCCAGGCCTACATGGGTTCCCTGTTCATTAACTATATTACCTTGTATGGTCAGCAGTGGCAGGTGTATATCCAGGCACAGGCGGATGACCGTTCGGACATCAACCAGTTGGACAATTTCTACATCCGCAACAAGGATGGCGAAGCCGTCCCCATGTCCTCTCTTATTTCCAAGGAAAACATCACAGGTCCCGAATTCGTCTTCCGGTTCAATCTGTACAATTCCGCCCAGTTCCAGGTATCCGCTCAAAAGGGATATTCCTCAGCTCAGGCCATGGACGCCTTGGAAGAAGTCTTTCACCAATACATGCCCAACGACATGGGCTATGACTACAGCGGCATGAGTTTCCAGGAAAACCAAGTTCGCACCGGTATCACCATCACGGAAATCTTCCTCCTTTCATCGGTCTTCGTGTTCCTCATCCTGGCCGCTTTGTATGAACGCTGGTCACTTCCTCTGAGTATCTTCATGACCGTCCCGATCGCAGCCCTGGGAGCCTTCCTCGGTCTTTACATTTTCAAGTTTGAGCTGAACCTGTATGCCCAGATCGGCCTGATCATGCTCATCGGCCTCGCAGCCAAGAATGCTATTCTGATCGTCGAATTTGCCGTCATTGAGATTGAACGCGGCAAAGACCTCATCGAAGCCACGCTCTCCGCCGCCAGAATTCGTCTGCGCCCGATTCTCATGACCTCATTCGCCTTCATCCTCGGTTGCGTACCGCTGGCTCTGGCCTCCGGTTCCGGCGCCTATTCCCGCAATGTCATCGGCATCGTCGTCATCGCGGGAATGACGATGGCCACCTTTGTCGGCGTCTTCCTGATTCCATGCAGCTTCTACTTCATCATGCGCCTCTTCCGCGTCAAGATTGCCGCCAAGCACGATGGAGAAGACCCTGATGAAACGATCGCCATGAAATACCTGCAAGAAGGACATCCCCACTAAACTCTGGCTGTCCCCTCCCCGACAATACCTATTGATATCTATCTTTATTTATGAAAGCCCATAATATATGCCCCATAATCACATTCGCCGTATCGGCCTTGGGCCTCACCTCGTGCATGTTCGGTCCGGACTATAAGCGTCCGGACACCGATGTCCCGGTCGCCTTCCGAGGCGCCTTTGCCACGGATGCCTCCATCGCCGACCTTCCCTGGTGGAAAGTGTTCAAGAACAAGGAACTCCAAAACCTACTGTCCGAAACCTACGCCAACAACCACGACCTGCGTTCCATGATCGCCAACGTGGAAAAAGCGCGCCAGTACGTCACCATCGCCAACGCCCCCCTCTTCCCCTGGGCCAACTATGGAGCCAATGTATCCAAAGGGCAGAATTACAATTCCGGCAGCATCTACAACAGTGGTAATATGACCACCAACCCCGCCGCCATCCAGGCCGGGATCTCGTGGGAACTTGACCTCTGGGGCAAAACCCGCCGCAGCACGGAAGCCGCCGTTGCTGAATACCTCGCTTCCGAGGAAGGTCAACGGGCTCTCATGCTCTCCCTCCTCAGCCAAGTCGCAGACGGCTACCTTTCCCTCCTTCAGCTGGATGAACAACTCTCCATTATGAAGGACTCCGTCTCATCCTACACGGAATCCTACAGACTCTTCAAAGAACAGATGCAGGGTGAAGTTGGCGACGTTCTCCAGGTATCCTCGGCCGAAGCCGCCCTTTCCGCCGCCAAAGCTCAGATCCCGCTGCTGGAATCTCAAATCGCCAGCCTCGAAAATACATTGAGCGCCATAGCGGGCCGCGTTCCCGGCAAAATCAGCCGATCCGGAGATCTTGTTTCCATTGCCAATGCCGTCAAGATCCCTGCCGGAATTCCCGCTCAGATTCTGAACCGCCGTCCCGACATCCGCCAAAAAGAACAAATGCTCCGTGCCGCCAACGCCCGGGTAGGAGTCGCCATTGCCAACTACTTCCCCAGCATCTCGTTGACAGCTGCCGCCGGCACCGCGACTTCCGACCTCCGCAACGTAGCCTACCGCACCCGCGGCAACGGCTGGGGCATTACGCCCTCCGTCACCGGCCCCATCTTCCAGGGAGGAACTCTCCGTGCCTCGGAAAAAGCAGCCAAGGCTGATTACGAAGCAGCCAAAAACGACTACGAACAAACCGTTCTCAACGCTCTTGCCGAAGTCTCCAGCACTCTTGTCTCCCGGACCAAGTTGAATGAAGTCAACATCCAACAGGACAACGCTGTCAAAGCCTACCTTACCTCCATGAACGCTGCCATGGACCGTTACAAAACCGGTCTGTCCGACTATTTCGAAGTATTGTATGCCCAGCAGAACCTCTTCCCGGCCCAAGTCAGCCGTTCCCAGTACCGTTATCAGTACGCCAGTTCCCTCGTGAAACTCTACGTTGCCCTCGGCGGAGGCTGGAACATGACGAACCAGCAAATGATGAAGGGCAAATAATCAAAAACTCCCATCCATCAATTTCCCAAAACCGCTTCTCCTGTCACATTAGGGGAAGCGGTTTTTATGTTCTTTACCGTATTCCCCCCCGCCTCAAACATGATTTCCGGCAGATCCACAAAATACAGAAAATCTAGACAGAAACCGGCATCTTCTCCGCTTATTAATAGAAATGATGCGACGGTTCAAAAGCCATGAGCTCGTGTATGAGAAATTCTACCTGCTTTTTCTCATTCCCTGCCTGAGCATTACCGTCTCATGTTCGCTCCCCCCCGTCAGACAGACAGCTCCGGAGCCACAATGGCTCCAGTCGTGGAAATCTACTTGGAAAAACAAATCCGCAGCAGATGGCAAACCCATCCCTCCTGATCCGGCTTCATACTCTAGCGCCATATACATTCCTCCCCAAAAAGATTCGTCTCCACCTCTCGTCCTCCCTATGTATTCCAACCCTGACTTCTGCCCTCATCGCAATTGTAATCGTCACCATCGAAGCAAAAAAGGCCATGATATCTATCATCCGCCCGACCACTGTTTCCGCAAATAAAAACATCTTTCGGGGATTGATTCAAACGGGCATCTTGCTAACATCTCCCCCATGAAAATGATGCGTCCGCACCGTCCTTCCGTCGATGAACTTGTCCAAGGTGTCCTGCAAGGCAACCGCGCCATGCTGGGACGTGCTATCACCCTGATTGAAAGCAATGCGGAAAAAGACCAGCATACCTCCCGCGAACTCATTGAAAAACTCCTTCCCCATTCAGGCAAAGCCATCCGCGTCGGCATTACCGGCGTACCGGGCGCCGGGAAATCATCTTTCATCGAAGCCTTCGGGACCTCCCTTTGCCGTCACGGATTCAAAGTAGCCGTCCTCGCCATCGACCCCTCCTCGTCCCTCTCCAAAGGTTCTATCATGGGAGATAAAACTCGCATGGAAGAACTCTCCGGCGAAGCCAACGCCTTCATCCGCCCTTCTCCCTCCGGAGGAACCCTCGGTGGCGTCGCCCGTAAATCCCGTGAAACCATGATCGCCTGCGAAGCCGCCGGCTTCGATATCATTCTGATCGAAACCGTCGGAGTCGGTCAATCCGAAACCACGGTCCGTTCCATGGTGGACATTTTCCTTCTTCTCCTGATCACCGGTGCCGGAGACGACCTTCAGGGTATCAAGCGCGGCATCATGGAGCTGGCCGACCTACTCATCGTCACTAAAGACGACGGCGACAACCGCCATCGCGCTGCAGCCCACTGCCAGGAACTCAAAATGGTTCTCCATTACCTCCAATCTCCCACTCCCGGCTGGCAACCCAACGTCCTTACCTGCTCCTCCCTGGAAAACCGCGGCCTGGATACTATCGAATCCCAAATCATCAAATTCCGAGACACTCTCGAAGAATCCGGTTACTGGTTCAAGCGACGCCGCCAGCAAGCCCTCCAGTGGGTCCATACACTCGTTCACGAGGCTCTTCTGGATTCTTTTGCCAAACACCCGGCCGTCGCCGACCATGCCCAACAAGTAGAAGACAAAGTTGCCAGTGGAAAAATGGATCCCGTTTCCGCAGCGCAAACTCTCATCTCCTACTTCACTTATCCCCTGCCCAACCAACACAAGTCATAACTTCTCCTCCAAAAAGAACATCTTTTTACTGGACAAAATATCCCAGTCAACCTAGAATCTTGCACCCCAATTCAACGAGCTGTAGCGCAGGCTGGTAGCGCGCTTCGTTCGGGACGAAGAGGTCGCAGGTTCGAATCCTGTCAGCTCGACCATTTCAAAAGCCCTGCAAGTCAATCACTTGCAGGGCTTTTTGTGGGTGTGAAAAGCTATTTTCCTTTCGTGCCTTTTGTGTCTCAAGATGATGTTTCTGGCACCTTTTTCCTTTTCACATACTGTATTCTGCCGTATTATATTTTTTCGCTTTTGTTAGTCGTGCCTGCCGGTAATCTACTTTAGATTGATCGTTTCTTTTTTGTCTTTGACAATAATTTCAAATTCACCCGGTTCCAGCACTCGTCGTCCATCGGAATTGGCGAAACTCAAGTCTCGCGCAGGATCCACGGTAAAGGAAACGGTTTTAGATTCACCCGCCTGCAATTCGACCTTCTGAAAAGCTATCAGGCGTTTCATCGGCTGCGATACTGAAGCCACTTTGTCATGAATGTACAAGAAAACAGTTTCTTTGCCGGCCCGGGAACCGGTATTTTTGATATCGATATTCACAGTCAGAGGCGTACTGGATGTCAATTCCCTGGCACTCAGCCCAAGGGGGCCGTATTCGAATGTAGTGTAGCTGATACCGTCTCCGAACCAATACATCGGCTCCGTGGAAATATCCTGATACTTACCCTGATAAGGCCTGGCTCGGTTCCGCATATTGTAGTACACCGGGATCTGGCCTTCCGTACGAGGGAAGGTAATGGCGAGCCTGCCGGAGGGGTTTTCCCGACCGGTAAGGAGATCAGCCACAGCAGGTCCGGCTTCTGTACCGGGATGCCAGGTTACAAGAATAGATGACACTCGAGGTTCAATCGTATGCAGGGAAATTGGTCTTCCCGTCGCCAGCAGAAGGACAATCGGCTTCTTCAACTCGACCAGACGGGCAAACAACTTTTGTTGAGGAGAAGTCAAGGAAATGGTCGAACGGCTGGCATTCTCTCCATTCATGGTAGAGGTTTCCCCTAGGCAGAGGAGGATAACTTCCGATTGCTCTGCAGCCTGTACGGCTTCCTGAAGCTCCTCGTCGGAACCTTCATTCACGCCGCAACCCTTCGCATAATGGAGATTGACAGAGGATGGTAACACTTTGCGAAGTCCCTCTTCGATATCCGTCACATTCCTAGCCTCTCCACGACCGCGCCAACTTCCGATCAAGGAATCCTTGTCTTTGGCCAAAGGGCCGACCAGGGCGATGTTCTTGAGATCGGGAGATAGAGGCAAAAGGTTGTCTTTGTTTTTGAGAAGCACCATGGATTCCACAGCCATCTGGCGCGCCAAAGCCTTGTATCCGGGCAAAAGCAACCGTTCGGCTGCAGGCTTGACCTCCACGTAGGGATGTTCGAAAAGCCCTAACTCAAATTTAACGCGTAAGACATTCCGCACAGCATCGTCCACGAATTTGGGATCCAGATCCCCGCTTTTTACAAGGGAAGGAATGGATCTCCTGTAAAATCCATCCACCATTTCCATATCGAGCCCGGCTTCAAGAGCTTTTTTGACACAGTCGTCCGCATTGGCCGCATAACCCTGGTTCATCAGTTGGCGAACGGAGCTCCAGTCCGACACGACAAAACCGGTGAATCCCCATTTGTTACGCAATACTTCCTTGAGGGTATAGGGATTAGCCGAAGCCGGCACCCCACAAATGTCATTGAAAGCTCCCATCAGAGTCCTGGCTCCGGCTTGAACGCCGGCTTCGTAAGGAGGCAGGTATGTCTCCCAGAGAGCCTGACGGGAAATATCCGTATAAGAATAATCCCGTCCGCCTTCCGACACGCCGTACCCGACAAAATGCTTCAAACAAGCAGCAATTCTATACGGTATAGTCTCTCCCTGGTACCCCTTGACAGCGGCAGCGGCAAATACTCCCGTAGCATAAGGATCTTCTCCGTAACCTTCCACAACGCGCCCCCAACGGGGATCACGTCCGATGTCGATCATCGGTGAAAATGTCCAGTCGATGCCTGATGCCTTGCTCTCTTTGGCAGCAACAACACAACTTTCGCGCACCAATTCCGGATTCCAGGAACAAGCCTGGGCCAGTGGCACGGGGAAAATGGTCTTATACCCATGAATCACATCATAGCCAAAGATCATGGGAATCCCCAATCGGCTCTTTTCCACAATAAACTTCTGATAGGCGTTACGCTTTTCCGGATCTTCCAGCGCACAAATCATCGAGCCTATCCGCGGGTCATCCTGAGCCTTTCCTCCCACGAGATTATTGACATTGTAATCCTGTCCGAGAACACCCTGGCTAAGCTGCAAGGCTTTTTCTTCCAATGTCATCTGACTCAACAAGGATTCAACCCTCTCTTCAAGAGGCAGCGCCGGATTTTTGTAGTCATCGGCAACAGGAGTTTCCTGGGCGCCACCTCCCATACTACATGCTAGAAAAATGAGACAGGAGGATATTCTATAGAGATTTTTTCGTTTCATAAGCTACTTATCCGATCAATTCAACAAGGTACCAAACATCTGCGATGTTACAAGTACGCAGAAGGAAAGAAAAAACTTACGAGGTTTTTCCAATCCGGGGACAAAGAAAAGAAAGATCTCAAAAAATCAATTCGTGTGAAACAACCACGCCCATACCGGAGTATATAATTATGTTATTCTTTTTCTTATAATATCATGAAGCCCACGCTCTACACACTTGGATTACTGGCTATTACAGCAGTTACTTATCTCATCTCCGAATCCGCCGAAGGTTCCGACCTCTCGCCGGATTCTCCCGTTTTTGCTCCCGCCACCAAAAATGCCATTCACACAGACCGAGACAAACCCGCTGGTACATGGAACTGGGCCGACGCCGCCAAAATGGAGATGCCTAACGGCTTCCCCACAGCACAAAATAAATGGAAATCCGGGAAGGACGACACTCAAAGAGCCTCCCTCCAGTCCTTGTGTAAATCATGGCACAAGGCAGATCCCTCCTCCCTTTCGGCCTGCCCGGCTGCAGCCGACTACCCCGGATTGCCCGGGGAAAAAGACGTCAAGCTCGTCACTCGTACAATCACAGTCGATCCCTCTTTCGCCGGTTGGCACAGTACAGGGTTGTATGCACCTCCCGGCGGGAAGGTAACTGTCACCTTCCCGGAAAACGTCACTCTTCGCCAGGAAGAAGGCAAACGGAACAAAAACATTTATGATGTTCGCATCGGTTGCCACAAGGATAAACTCGGAGAACGGCACAAGCAATGGAGCCGTCTCCCCGACATCACCGTTTCCAAACCCGTCACCGGTACCACGACGGAAATTACAAACCCCATGGGAGGCCTTATCTACGTCTGCGTCAACGGCAACCAGCATGAAACCCAGCCCTTTGACGTCACCATATCCCCTGCCGTTCCCAGCCCGATTTTCATCCTGGGTAAAACCTCCACCGACGACTGGAAACAGCAACTAGCCACCACCACCGCTCCCTGGGGAGAAATCCAGACACCGAGACTGACTGTCACCCTCGCCATCGACCAACTGAAGCAATGTCCGGACATACAGTCCATCGCCGCTTGCCTCCAGAAAAACATGGCTCTGGAAGACTGGTTGATCGCCTGGGACAAATTCCCCAACAAATTAAAATCACCCATGCGTATTGTTGTAGACCGGCAAATTTCCGCCGGGTCCGGTCACTCAGGCTACCCGGCCATGGGCTTGTTCGGCTGGGGAAAACCCATCGCTACCGGCTCCCTCCTCACACATGGAAGCTGGGGATTCTGGCATGAATTGGGACACAACCATCAAACGCCTCCCTTCCGCCTCGACGGCTTGGGCGAAGTCACAGTCAATCTCTTTTCCCTGATCTGCCAGGTTCAAGGTATCGGACTGGATTTTTCCAATGCCTGGGGAGGACTCAAATCCAAATCCCTTGCCCAGAAACTGAATGCCTACTTCACCGGAACGGAAACATACCACGAAAACCGGGATCATTCCCTGCGCCTCGCTTTCTTTGCCGACCTCATGAAAGGCATCGGCTTCAAACCTTTCCGCGCAGCTGCCATCGCCTACCACGCAAACCCGTACGATGCCAAAAAGACATCCAACGACGCCAAATGGGACTGGCTCATGGTCGAACTTTCCAAAGGTGCCGGTAAAAACCTCGCCAAATATTTCGAAACCTGGCGCATTCCCGTCTCTCCGGAAGCCAAAGCGGAGGTCAAAAAGCTGCCTACCTGGATGCCCTCTCAAGACTATCCGGCCTGTTACATTTCGGCACAATAATACTCCCCTATCACATCACTTGCTTTTTCATTCCGGGGCTGTCCTTCATTTTGAAGGGCTGCCCAGGAATGCAGCAAGGAGATCGGAGATCAGGCATTCTTTTTAGCGGTTTCGAGACGCTGTTCCGCTTTTTTGATGATTTTTTCACCTTTCCGGTCATCGCCCGCTTCAATAAAGAAATTACCCAGTTTTTTCTGAAGCCGGACTTCCTGGGAGATTTTGAAATAATCCCCACCCGTTTCCACCTTGGAGCGGTAGATGCGTTCCATGGAGCTGAGGGCCTGGTTCGTATATTTGGGGTTGTCTTTAGCGAAGCCCCAATACATGTCCATCACGGAAGAAAGGGTATCAAGTTTGCCGCTATAATCACGCAAAGCTTTCTTGAACAATGTATTGACTTCATCGTTCTTCTCGCCCTCAAGCAGATGATCCACTTGACGACGGAGAGATTGAACGGAAAGGTCGGCACGGCCATCCTTGGTGGAACGATCAAGCTGGCGGCGTTCACGGGCAAGAGCCTTGGCCGTGTCACTGCTATCCTGGAAGGGACGGACGAATTCTTCGTCAATCTCTTCCGCAAGGGAAAGGAAATCAGGCCTGTTCTTGAACTTTTTCCGGATGCTGTCGGACATTTCCTTCCACTGCTCAGTGGTTGGCTTGGGCTCCTTATTCTTCATGAAGTCGATTGACATTTCCCAAGGCAAGGGGTGGGTCGAAGCGATTTCACGGGCGCGAGCAAGCAGTTTCCATGCTGCATCATCAAGTCCAAAATCCTTGAGGAGATTGGACATGGTGAGCAAGTCACGCATCTGCGTATTACGTGATCCGCTTGTTTTAGGGTCGGAACGCATGGCAAACAGGGATTCGTGAACGCGCTTGCCTGTCTGAGGATCCGATGTCATTCCGGACGTATATCCATAACCGCCCGCACTCTGCCAATGGGTAGCTGAATCCATGTAGACAAACCACGCATGCGGGCCACGGTTTCCGTCGCCGGTGACGTAGGCTGCCGGAATACCGTTGCAGCGGGCAGTATTGACTGCGAAATAGCCCTGGTCGCGGCAGACCCCGCCTTCTTTCAGGATTTCCTTCAGGGTATACTCCTTGTACGGGTTTTTGTTCTGGGTAGCCCGCTCCATCAGGTAGTGTACCATGGGATAGGCAGAACTCCATTTCTTGCGGGAAAGGTGAACATTTTTCTGAGCCCATTCCATTTCCGAGTACGGAAGACGGACATTGACCACATAAATCAGGTCTGAAGGTTCCATTTTTGTAATATCCGTCTTCAACTTGCCCGCTTCGGCACTGGCACAGAATCGATCGTACACCTGGACAATATCCATCGGCGTCTGTCCGATAGTCTGGCATCCTCCCAATTGATCCTCCCTCACAATGCTGCATGCAATCGCCAAAGGCTGGTATTTGGCTCTCCATTCCGGAGAACTCTTCTTCCAAAGAACATGCCAGGTTCTCAAATAGCGTTCCCAGTCACTGCCCGTTTCGGAACCGGTGGCAGCACGGCTAAGATTGATCAGGGAATTGTCCTTGTTGGTCAGGATGTATTTCAGAAAAGAATCCCCACCTTCGACCGCTTCATTCAATTCGACAAGAGTCTCCTCCGGAAGGGTTTTAATCAGGTTATAGATGGCAACGGCCTGTGGCATCAATGGACTTTCGGAATAAACCTCCATATTAAATTCTTTCATACGCGTTACGCGCGCCAGAAGATCTTTGATATTTTTTTCCAAAAACGCTTTGAAGAGATTCCACTCATTCGTATCGCAAGCCACATTCAGGACCTCGTTCATGCGATCCATATTCCCCTTCTTTCCGGCAGCTATTCCGGACAACGCCACCGATTTGTCAAAAACGGCGACACGGGGATCTTTTTTATCTTGATCGACCGGAGTCACCTCCACTTTGGAAGGTTTATGCTCTCCGGCCCGACGTCGGGCTTCGGCAAGGCGGCGAGCCTCCTCTTCACGCAGCCAGGCTTCATGGGCCAGACGTATGCTTTCATCAACGTTTTTCCAAAGCTCCATGTTCTGCTGCTGCAAATTAGCTATGATCTTAAGGGCAGCTTCACGAGCTTCTTTTTCCCGGGCCAGACGTTCGCGGTCAAGCATCGCTATGCGGGCCTTCTCTGCACGCTCCATATAAATATAATAACTGATACCGGCGACGGCAACCACCAGTATCAGCAAAAGCCAGCCAACGGCAGAACCTCGGCGCAGAGAGCGAGAAATTAAACTAAGTTTCATGAAAAGAAAAATAATCGACAGTTTACTATGTCTCCATCCTGCAAAGATGGAACTACATGTCAATGAGAATCCACTTTTTACTTCCGTGCAAGACGTTCTTCAACATCGGGCAAACGCACCGGACCATCTCCCCCGCACCGGGAATCGATATCCTCCAATTCCTGCAGCAAATCGGAAACGAGTTTCCTGGGAACGACACCACCTGCCGACGAACAAAAATGCGATCGGCATGCCAAAGGACGGTGGGCGTAAATCCTGCACAAACTCGTCACCGGATCCAGAAAAGGGCATGCCCCATCCCCGGGCAGTTCAATACGGACACGCCCTGTGGCACGCCACGCCTTCCAGGCGACCCATGCCTCACCCAACGTCACATGGGGCACTTCCCCGGTTTCACGGAAACGGCAACAGCCGGCTCTTCCTCCGCATCCCTCGCTGCATGTCCGCATCACCTGCCCGACCCGGAATGAGCATTCTTCTAAAATTTCCCTGACACGCGCCAGAATCTCCGCCGGAGGCTCCAATTCCCTCCGGAGTCTGCGCCCGTTTTTCCCATGGTTTCCACCGCCCTTCATGCACCTTGCCGAAGCCAGATCAAAAAAATGCGAAATCCCCGGACCAGAAAACATCCGGGGATCCCGCCTTGAAAGTTCAATCGCGTTACTTGGTCAGGCCGTCCACCTTTGCCTGGTTCCAATAAGCGTATTCGGAACGGTTAAAGTCCACGTATTCCGGGGAAATATCAGAGGTGTAAACCGTATAGGAGGCATCTCCCTGGTTCAGATTGATCACAATCGAGAATTCAGGCACGGATACGGCCTCCCGTAAATCGTCGGACGGAGTATTCGTCTGCAAGCCGCCCCGGCAGGCAGGAAGCCCGGCAATATCAATATCGATCAGTTCCTCGCGGACACGCGCACGGGAATACCCCACTGCGTGGATAATACGCCCCCAGTTCGGGTCATTCCCATTCCACGACGATTTCACGAGGAAAGACTTGCATACGGTTTCCGCCACCATTTTCGCTTCCGAGAAATTACGGGCGCCGGTTATTTGTACCGTCACAAATTTCGTCACCCGTTCACCGTCACGCACCACCTTTTTGGCAAGTTCAAGCATCACCGCAGTCAAAGCTTCATGAAAGGTTCTGATGTCCTCTTCCGATTCAATACTGACACCGGACGCACCATTGGCGAGAACCAGCACCGTATCATTCGTACTCATGTCGCCGTCAATCGTAATGCGGTTGAATGTCTGCTCTACGGCATCATGCGTGCATTTGTCCAACACCTGGCGGCTTACTCCGGCATCCGTCGTTATAAAGCAAAGCATTGTCGCCATGCAGGGGGAAATCATGCCGGCGCCCTTGCAACAGGCGCCGATGCGGACAGGTTTGCCGCCGATCATCATTTCAATGGCAACAATCTTGTTGCACGTATCGCTCGTAATGATGGCATTGGCCACATCCTCCCCCTTGTCGCAGGCAAGGCCGGCTGCCAATTCGGACATCCTGGGTTCAATACGCACCATCGGCATCGGAAGACCGATCACCCCCGTCGAACAGACCCCTATTTCAGAGGATTTCAACCCCAGTTCCCTGGCTATCAGCTTACATTCGCGCCGGGCCACTTCCACACCTTCTACTCCGGTACATGCGTTCGCATTGCCGCTGTTGGCCACGATCGCCTGCAAATTGCTGCGGCGCAAATGAGCCTGAGTCACCTTCACGCAAGCCGCTTTCACGCGGTTTGTCGTAAATGTGCCGGAAGATACACAGGGTTTGTCGGAATAAATCAACGCAAGATCAAGCCGGGTCGCAGTCGGCTTCTTAATGCCGCAGCTCACAGCACTGCCAAGGAATCCCTGAGGCGCACAAACGCCACCCTGTACCTGTTTGTAGGAAGTGATATCCATGTTCGTAGAATAAACGTACGCGCAAATCATGAAGCCGAACCGCACATTTGAAAAGCCCCAAACGCGCGATTCGGAAAAAATAACTCAGCCCTCTCCAATCCTCCGGCCTTACAAAAGGATCAATCCTTCCGTTTCCTTAAAGCCGAACATGATATTGAACGACTGTACCCCCTGCCCTCCAGCCCCTTTCACGACATTGTCCTCCGCACTCATGAGAACAACACGACCAGTACGCTCATCCCACGCCCAACCGAGATCTACAAAATTCGTACGGGTTACATTCTTCGTATCCGCCGGACGATTCCTTCCCAACAGACGGACAAACGGAGAAGCATCGTAGGCAGCATGCAAAGCAGACTCCACCTCGTCAAAAGACTTGCCGGCTTTCAGTTTGGCGCTGATCGTCGTACAAATGCCCGTATTGACGGGAACCAGATGAGGCGTAAACGAAATCACGACCTTTTCTCCGGCAGCCCAGGAAAGTTCCTGTTCGATTTCGCTCAAATGGCGGTGTTTCGGCACGCCATAGGCACGCACGCTTTCATTGCATTCGCAGAAAAGGAGATCCACATTCGCCTTGCGCCCGGCACCGCTCACTCCGCTGGAGGAATTCACGACAATACCTTCCAACTCCAGCAATCCCTTCTTCAGCAGAGGAATCAGGGGCAACATGATACTCGTCGGATAACAACCGGCCGACGCCACCAGACGAGCTCCGGCAATTTCGTCCTTCCTCCACTCCGGCAACCCGAATACGGCCTCCTTCATCAAGGGGACATCCGGATGACTGGTTCCGTAATATTCTTCATATGTCTCGGGATCCCTCAACCGGAAATCCGCACTAAGATCCACGACGCGAATGCCTTTTTCCACCAATCCGCGCGCATAGGTTACTGACACGCCATGAGGAAGAGCCAGGAAGGCCATCTCGGCCCCGGTTCCGGCAATGGCATCTACATCAGAATCCGTAAAAAGAAGATCGGCTCCCGAAACTTTTCTGAACCGAGGAAAAATCTCCCACAGCGGCTTCCCGGCATACTGCCGGGACGTTGCACAAACCAGTTGAACGCCAGCATGGTTCAAAAGAATCCGCAATAATTCCTGCCCCGTGTAACCACTAGCTCCAACGACTGCTACTTGTACTTGCTTCATGACGGAAAAGTCTGTGCCATGAAAAAAGTCTCTTGCCAATACCAAATTTTTACTATATACACGTCCCCGCCCTCACGAGCCGCTCTAAATAAGATGCTCATGAAATGCCAAAACGGGTTGTAGCGCAGTCTGGTAGCGCACCTGCATGGGGTGCAGGGGGTCGCAGGTTCGAATCCTGTCAACCCGACCATTTTAACCGCCGTAAGTTCAATAACTTACGGCGGTTTTTTTGATTCAACGGTGCTCTATTCCCGCCGTCAGGAAATCCCGCGGCCGGATCAAGGTCTGGAGAGGGCCGTTCTCCATTTCTTTGTCAGATGCGTTGTAATGGCAAAAGGCCAACCCTTCCGGATCGGCAATTACGCACCGCGTACCTCGTTTCATCTTCCAGTACCAATGAATGTCCGCTGCCTTGATGTCGCACAGACGTACTAAATTCTTCTCTCCGCCGTCCGACATCGGCAGGTGAGTCATGTCACGGCGAATGTCGCGCGGACCGTCCTTGCTCCATCTCTGACGGAATTTCCAGGCTTTCAGCATGATCCGGGACACGTCAGGCGTTTTTGCCTCCACCTGTTCCAGAATGGTACCGACACTCGTTCCCGGCCGACAGTAGAGGTATTCGTCCATGTCCAGGAACGCACACCAGTCCAGTTCCTTCTCCCAGCGACGGATGAAGTCTTCATAGGCCTCCACCTGGCCATGAATGATCTGTCCCGTCTCCGTATCTCTCGGCTGCCACGGCATGATGCGCACCCGTTCCCTGCCGTACCGGGCCGACAAACCATCAAGCTTACTTTTAATATCCTCGTCACTCAAATGTGCCGTCAGCCTTCCGTATTCCTCCCCCCGCTTGCTTGTTCCGCTACGCTGTAAACGCCCTGCCCGGAAGACGGAATCAACCCTGCGGCTGCCAGTGCTGCCCGTGTTGTCATAAATCACGACGCGGAAGGCTCCGGCTCGCAGGTGGAACTCAATCCAGTCGCGCAGCCAATAGTAGGATTCCCTGGGCAAGGCCACCGCACACACTCCCCAGCGCACCGGAGGAGCGGCCAAAGCCATCTCCACCAAGTCAAGGGATTCCTGCCTCCTGCCGGGATTATCGGCACCCTTCCTACGCAGAACAGCGGTATGGTACAGGCGGTAGGAACCCTCCTCCTTGTCTCGGATGAATTGTTCCCTTCCCCATCGCTCCCATTGCAGGACAAGCTCCCGTTCCGTGAAGCGCAGGACAGTTGCCTTTTCCGGGAGTTTCACGCGGCAGCCGTTTATGCCCAGAATGCGGAAGCAGTCCGTCCAGTACGGATGTTCCAGTTCCACCAGGTACTCGGCACTGGCCGGATCATCCGTCATGGCCTCATGCAGGCTTTCCTCCATTTCCACCAGGGGATTGTTCAGGCTGACAGCTGGAGAGGGACATAGCAGGAAAGAAGTTTCCTGTTCCATGCTAGAGAGATTCTCACCTCCGTAATAGCTGACCATCTGCATCATCAGGGAATCGGCATCGTGTCCATAAGCTCCGTGTTTTGGATCCCGCCGGTCAGGGTAAAGCCCGGCAAGCTGCGCCGGGTTTCGTTCGCACTCCATCAGGTATTCCGCCGCTTCCCTAGTCAACGTGTAGAAAAGAGGGTTGGCAGGTTTGGCGGGAGGTTCCGCGTACTGGACGCCGTTGCGCGTCGTCAACATGCGGCACTCCCCCTGCTCATAGGAACAATGATGCGGAGAAAGCCGGGCATGCAATCGGTTGATGCGTTCCAAAAATCCCGAAGAACACAGAAGCTCTTCTCTGGGAAAGACAAACAGGTCATACGGTGAAAGTTCCACTCCTCGCACCGTATCAATCAGATCGGAAACCTGGTTCTTGCCCGGATAGTGACGGAGCGTGACGCGCCCTTGTCTAATCCAGTATTCATAGCGCGGCAGGACGAGGGAGGTGAAATTGTCCTCCGTCATTCCCTTGACGGCGACAAAGACATGGCAGTTCCCGTAAGGCTGGACCATAAAGAGGGGGAGCAACCTGTCCAGGTTTTCCAGACGGCGCACAACCAAACAGACAGCGATGAACTTTTTCGGTTCCGCATCATCCAGACGGGAGGCATTCTGCATGGAAGGAAAATCTTCTCCACCCTCCAAAAATTCTCCCGGCATCCGGGACAGCAGACAATGATGGGACTTATTCATCAGCAGAGCAAAAGACCTTTTTTAATCTACTGCTTCTTTTCGAAAAAATCCACCAAGAAAATAAAAAATAAAAAATCTGCAAATAAATCACTTTCAATCTTGACGCAAGAGATTTGAAGATTGATTGTGTAGAGTGACAGGAAGGTTTTTATTCCTGCTTTTCTGTCCTGTGTGTGCTCAAACCATTCATTTTGCGTCCTGTCATGAATACGCCTGTCTCAGATTCCGCCTCTCCGGCCTCCAATCCGGAAAACGCCACCCCCGCCTCCCGTCTGCCCGGGGCGGCCCCCTCGCTCTCCAGCAGCGCTGCTCCGGTTTCCAGTTCCTCTGCTCTCCCCTCGTCTTCGGCAAGCTCCAGCGCCCCCTTCTCGTCGGCAAGCTCAAGTTCTCCGTCCTCGTCGGCTAGTTCCAGTTCTCCCTCATCTTCGTCAAGCCCTCCCACGTCCTCATCGAGCAGCAGTGTGCCCTCCTCTTCGTCAAGTTCCAGCGTACCATCCTCCTCATCGAGCAGTAGCGTACCATCATCTTCGTCGAGTTCCAGCGTGCCGTCTTCTTCGTCAAGCAGCAGTTCTTCTTCATCTTCTTCGAGCAGCAGTTCCTCCTCTTCCTCCAGCAGCTCCTCTTCGGAGCCTTCTTCCAGTTCGTCCTCCGAGTCCTCCAGCTCCAGCAGCGTTCCGCCGACCAAGGAAAGTGATCCCTGCCAATCCTGTTCTGATCCCTGCGATGATATTTGCAACAACGGGGACGGAGACTACGCCGGGCGCATCGGCTTTGGCGGCACGCCGGACGGCGGCATGTGTGACGGCGCTGTCAATATCACCGGTAATCCCGCTCCTGCTTCCCGCATGCGCAATGCGGCCTCCAGGGCTGGAGACCTCTTTTCCATTGATTCGAGCTACGATTCCCCCATGGGAATGAAGTCCAGCTACGATCCTTCCTCCAACTCGCTCAGCATCAGCCTGACCTCCGGGGGCGTGATGTCCTTTAGGGGCAGCGACGGGTCGGCGACGGCAGACCGTTCCGGGGCTTCGCGGAAGGACTTCTCCCTGGCCCAGTACCTGAATGAGGACATGACGCCATGCACCACCGGCAACGCCTCATTCGCTAAAGTTGTCCAGCCGGACGGCTCTTCCCAGACGTTGAACCTCTCCACTGGCAGCGTCCATTCCATGACCACCAAGACCGGAGCCGTTATCTCGAAACAGTCCTACGATTCCCAGGTTCAGGTTTCCAAAAACAGCCAGGGGGACATCAACAGCATCACCAGTTCCAGGGACGGCATGCTGAGTTTCAGCCGTTCCTCCAACAACCTCACCATCTCCCAATACGGAGTCTCCCAGGTTTCCAGGAATGCTCGCGGAGAAGCCGTCCCGCAGGGAAATCCCGTCAAGATTTATTCCTACGAGTGGAACCCCGTCAAAGGGGCGATGATCATTACAAGCCAGGAAGCGGGCCTCCAGGTCTTTACCAGGGAGCGCCGCGTGGAGGGGAACAAGACCATCATCACCGAAGGCTCGGGTGACGAACGCGTCGTCACCACCTATGAACGCAACATGCTTCCCGGCGAAAAGTGGGAGGAGATCAAGACCGTCCAAAAATTCGGGGCTGCGGCCCCCTCCCTCTGTGAACGCGTCGTAAAGAAGTACACGGACGGCGGATGGCTTATCCTGAGCCGTACGGAAGGCTACGGCACCATGCTGGCACGCACCACCTCCTATACCTATAACGACCAATTCCGCGTCTCCGTCAAGGCCCTGCCGGGCGGCGGCTACACCCGCTACGAATACGACATTCAGGGGCGCGTCATCATGGAGGCTTCCCCCTGGACGGACGGGGATTATGAAAAGGTCGTGCATACCGTCTACGCCGACCAGCGCTTCAATGACTTCCGCCCCTCCATGGAACAAGTCACCCTGATGAACCTGGTAACGGGAGAGGAACAGGAACTCAAGCGCAGCATCTTCACTTACGACGACTCCACGACCGTACAGAGAAAAGTCGTCACCACCTGGATCACCGGGGAGACCAGCCCCGTCACCACCATCACGGAGACCTGGGGAGAAAGCGCCGCCAATGAATACTCCCGCGGGCGTGTCAAGATGGAGCAGGATGCCTCCGGCGTCCAGAAATGCACGTCGTATGAAGACACCTCCCTGCATGGGGCCAAATGGAAGGTCACGGAAGAAACCCGCGTCAACGATGCCGTCGTCCCCGGCCAAAGTGAAAAAACCATCCGCTACCTGGCGGAAGATGAAACCGTCGCCCGTGAGGAAAAATACGTCCATACCGGCCAGGGCTGGAGCCTCATTTCATCCGAGGACTACCAGTACGACGCCCTGAAGCGCCTCATCAAAACGACGAGGGGCAATGGCCGCGTCAGCACGGCGGAATGGGGCTGCTGCGGCCCCCTCCGCCAGGTGGACGAGGACGGGGTGATGCTCTCCTACGCCTACAATACCTCCCGCCAGCTTGTGGAAATCATCCGCTCCGCCACGGACACCAAGCCGGAGTCTATCATTTCCTATACGCGCGATTCCTCCGGGAATATCCTCCACTTGCGGGAGGATGTCGGCTCCATGCAGCGCACCCACTCCAGGACGTACGACATTCTGGGCCGGGTCACGAGTGAAACGGACTACGCGGGCCGCGTGACGACGTGGCTCTACGCGCAATACGGCTTGAAGGAGACGGTCGTCTACCCCTCCGGGGCGCAGGCCACCCTCATCAAGAACAAAGACGGCTCCACGCACAGCTACGCCGCCGTCGGCAGGCGCACCATCGTTTATCACTACGAACCTTCCTCCCACGGGGTGAAGGTGACGCGTAAATTGGAGGACGGCAGGGTTCTGGGTTATGATGAACTTGACGGAGACGGCAAGCTCCTCAATACCTGCGAATCCCCTGTTAACACGATGCTCTCCGACCAGCTCGTCCTCTCGAACCTCTACAACGGGAAAGGCCAGCTCGTCTCCTTCACGGATCGCGGGGTTCTGACGCAGTACCAGTATGACGCCATGGGCAACCGGAGCCGCCAGGTGCTTCCCATGGCTCCGTCTCCCACCCCGCAGAACTCGCGCGTGATTGACTACGCCAACCTTTACGAGGAGCGGGAGGATGGCGTTTACCGGGTGATGACGGAAACCTCCTACAATGAGGCGGGCCTTCCCCTCGTCCGCTCCCGGGCGGAACTGGTCTCTCAATTGAGTTCCACACTGGAAAGCAAGGTGGTCTCCACGGACGTTTTAGGCAACGTGACAACCGAGTGGACGGAATACGGCGCCCCCACGGTCCGCGTCCGGAAGGTTTCTCTTCCCGCCTCTAATATCACGGCTGAAACGTGCCTGACGGACGACTTTGTCGTCTCCTCCACGGATCAGGCGGGTGTCTCCACCACCCAATCCAGGAGCTACACCTCCACTGGCTACACCGTCACCGTGACGGACGCCCGCGGGAACGTCTCCTCCGTGAAGTACGACCTGATGGAGCGCCCCGTCCTGAAGACGGATGCGGCGGGAGCCACGGAATCCTACTCCTATGACCCGGCCACCGGGAGGCTTTCGGAACACACCAATGCCCTGCAACGCTCGGCCAAGTACATCTATGATGAGAACGCCCGCGTCGTCGCCGCCTTCGGAGATGGTATCCCTCCCGTCTGCTTCAGCTACGACGAGGACGGCAACCTGGCGATAATGAAGACGTTCCGGGTTCCCGGCACGGTCATTTCCCAGGACCCCCGCACCCGTACGGACGGGGATGTGACCATTTGGGAATACGCCTGGCAGGCGCGCCTTCTTACGAAGACAACCTATGCCGACGGTCACACCGTCTCTCTCCAGTACGGGGAGATGAACCGCCTGGCCTCCAGTACGGATTCCGCCGGGCGCACGCTTTCGCGGAGCTACGACGCGGCCACCGGGGAACTCATTGATGTCTCCTGCGATGATGGTGTGACCCCCGCCATCCATTACGGCTACAACCGGCTCGGCTGGCTCACGTCCGTGCAGGACGCGGCGGGGACCAGGACGTTCACTTACGATGCCCATGGCCTTCCGGAGACGGAGGTTCTTTCCATAGGCGGCGTCTCCCATGTCTTGCAGAACAAAATGGACGGCTTGGGCCGCCTGGAGGGCCTTCTGCTGAAACAGGGGGCTTCCTCCATCCTGGACACCTCGTTCTCTTATGACGCCGTGGGCAGGTATGCCTCGGGCGCCATTGCTGTCCAAGGTGTTTCCAAACAGTTCTCCTTCGGCTACATGGAGGGCACCAATCTGCTCCAGACCCTCACGATGCCCCAGGGCGTCACCCAGCAGATCACGTATGACGAACACCGCGACCTGGAAACGGGCTACCTCTTCCAGAATTCTACCGGGGCTCCCCTGTTGCTCGCTTCCCAGTCGTATGACATCATGCGGCGCGTTGCCAGCGACTCCTGGCAGCGTTCGGGAGATTCGCCCATCCAGGGTTCCTTTGCCTACAATGCCCGCAATGAGATGGAAACCGTCACCTGGCACGGAAACTCCTATGCCTACGCCTATGACAACATCGGCAACAGGACGGCGGCCCGGGAAGCTTCCACTGCCTTCACGTACCAGTCCAACGCCCTGAACCAGTACACGCGGATTCAGGAGGGCACGGCGGCCCCCTTCGTCCCGGCCTGTAACCTGGATGGCTGCCAGACGCTGGTGAAGACCTCCACCGGCATCTGGTCGGTGGAATACAATGCGGAGAAACGCCCCATCCGTTTCACCAATACGGCCTCGGGTATCGTGGTGGAATGCGCCTATGACTACCGGGGGCGCCGCTGCATGAAGAAGGTGACGAAGAATGGCTCCGTCACGGTGCTGGACCACTACCTCTACCTTGGCTATCTCCAGGTGGCCTGTATAGACGCGCGCAACGGCGCGTCCCTGCGCCACGGCGTCCTGTGGGATTTGTCCAGAGGTATGGCGTCCCGTCCCCTCGGCTTGCTCAAGGGCGGCGCGTTGTATACGTACGCCTGGGACCGCAATAAAAACATCCGCGCCGTTCTTGATTCCTCGTCCCGGCTGGTAGCCGGGTATGACTACTCCCCCTACGGGGCCGTCACCGCGACGGGCACGCTGGAGAATCCCTTCCAGTGGAGCAGTGAGTTCTATGATGCGGAGCTGGGCTTGGTCTATTATAACTTCCGCTACTACTCGCCGCTCGACGGCAGATGGTTGAGCCGCGACCCCCTCGGGGAAGTGGCCGGTTTGAACCTGTATGTCTTCGCCCGTAACACCCAGGCTATCGACGTTCTGGGGCTCGCGGCCCAGCAGCCGTGCGACCCGAAAAGCGGGATGGCGGGAATGATTGGCGGCCTTACTGGCGAACAGCTCAAAAAGTGGTGCATTAAATTGTGCCATGGCAATGAATGGCTGGGTTCAGGTGTGTACGGGCTTTTCCCGATGGACAAGTTACAGATCAGTGATGCGTTCACCTTGTCGGAACTTTTGGATCACTCGTTCTTTCAACCGGATAGCAATGCCATCCCCGACTCCCTTACGGGTATGTTGACAGCCTCTTTCACGGTCACAACGCCTGAGCTTGCAGCCGGAAAGGGCGGGTCGCTCACAGTCAGTACGTCATATCCCTTCCCGGAAGGTAAGGACCCCGTCTCGTTTTCGGGCGGCACTGTTTCCAATCCAGGAAACAAATTCGGAGGTTCTGCAAAAATTGGGGGGGAAGTATCTATCCCTGTAACTCAGCATTCGGCTATATATGCAAACGCTGGTGCAACAGTGAATACTCAATCAAAGCAGATAGGAGTAGAAGCTGCTCTAGGATTTAGAGGTACTTTTTAACTCGTATAAAAACAATGAAACAAATGACATTAAAAACTACATCAGGCCTGTCTTTGCCCGCAGTCAAAGACAGGTCGTCAAGAGGCGCTCTCTGGCGTTTTCCTGCCCGGGTGCCTCTCCTCCTGCTCGTCACGGGGCTGTTCCTCCAAATGCCTTCCGTATGGGCCCAGCAACAGGAAACTCCTGGAAAAGCAGCAATTCCGCAGGAATCGCCGTTTGGGACGTATGGCAGTTTTGAGAAGCTCTTGCAGGCGGCTCAAGGAGGCGATGCGGATGCGCAGGTCAAAGTGGGCCTCTGTTACGGAAAAGGTATTGGAGTTACACAGGATTATGAAAAAGCGTTTACCTGGGTAATGAAGTCGGCGGAACAGGGAAATGCTTTGGGAGCATATCTTGTTGCGGATTGCTACATGCAAGGAAAAGGTGTAGAACAAAATATTCCTCAAGCTATGGAATGGTTTACAAAAGCGGCTAATCAGGGAATTGCAATAGCCCAGTACAACTTGGGGGCTATTTATTTGAAGGGATTGTTTGACATACCCAAAGATGAGAAGAAAGCGTTCTTTTGGACTGAGAAAGCAGCTAATCAGGGAGACAAAGAAGCGCAATATAATCTTGGGATTTCTTATTGTAATGGATTAGGCGTTCCGAAGAATCTGGAAAAAGCGTTCTATTGGTTTGAGAAAGCGGCGGAACAAGGAGAACCAAATGCTCAAGCCAGTTTGGGATTGCTCTACATAAATGATGATAAGGATGTATCTTCTGTTTTTACACAAGCATCTAAATATTATTGGGCTCAACAAGAAGCCGGAAAAGAAGAATTAGATGCCTTGAGCAGTCCTTTCCCCGATAAGGAAACGCAGCGTAAATTTGAAAAAATGATGCACTGGATGGGAAAAGCGGCGGAACAAGGGAATTCTTTTTCTCAACGGGAATTAGGTTTTATTTATGCTTATGGAATCGGTGGCATCAAAAAAGATCTGAAACGGGGTATAGAATTTCTGAAAAAGTCGGCGGAAGGAGGTGATGCGGAAGCTCAATACATAATAGGGATACATTACGCAGGTATGACAAGTTATCTCGGTACTGTGTCTCAAAACATTCCTAAAGCACGGGAATGGCTTCAAAAGTCGGCGGAACAGGGGCATGAGAGAGCCCGGGAAGCACTCAAACAACTAACGGAAGCAAAAGCTTCTTCCTGAGAAACCTATTTCCAATACCCGGTCAATTCCGGAATGCCGCTGGTTATGTCGCTTCCCTTGTGGTTGGCCCGAACGAGCATCGGCTTGGCGGCCAGGATCAAGTCGCCTCGCCGGACAAGGGGAGCCCAGATGCGGTCGTCCTCGCCTCCCTTACGGGTATGTTGACAGCCTCCTTCACGGGCACAACGCCTGAGCTTGTAGCCGGAAAGGGCGGATCTTTCACAGTCAGTACATCATATCCAACCCAGGAAGGTAAGGACCCCGTCTCGTTTTCGGACGGCACTGTTTCCAATCCAGGCAACAAATTCAGCGGCTCCGGCACAATTGGAGTAGAAGGGGCTATTCCTACAGGTGCACATTCGGCTCTATACGGACAGGGTTCGATTTCGCTGGGACCTACCGGAGCATCTGTTTCTGCTCAAATCGGATGGAAATTGAATTTTTAACCCGTATAAAATAATGAAACAAATGACATTAAAAACAACATCGGACCTGTCTTTGGCGATAGCTAAGGACAGGTTTTCAAGAGGCACCCTCTGGCGTTTTCCTGCCCGGGTGCCTCTCCTTCTACTCGTCACGGGGCTGTGTCTTCAAATGCCTGCCGTATGGGCCCAGCAACAGGAAACTCCTGGAAAAGCAGCAATTCCGCAGGAATCGCCGTTTGGGACATATGGCAGTTTTGAGAAGCTCTTACAGGCTGCCCAAGGAGGCGATGCGGATGCGCAGGTCAAAGTGAGTCTCTGTTACGGAAAAGGTATTGGAGTTACGCAGGATTACGAAAAAGCGTTTACTTGGGCCATGAAAGCTGCCGAACAGGAAAACGCCGGGGGAGCATCTATTGTTGCTGGTTGTTACCTGCAAGGGAAAGGTGTAGAACAAAATATTCCTCAAGCTATTGAATGGGTCACAAAAGCGGCCAATCGAGGAGATGTAATGGCGCAATATAACTTGGCAGCCACCTATTATGAGGGATTATATGGCATACCCAAGGATGAGGAAAAAGCGTTCTTTTGGGCTGAGAAAGCAGCCAATCAGGGAGATAGAGAAGCACAATGTCTTCTTGGCGTTTGTTATTTGACGGGAAAGGGCGTTACCAAAAACTTAGAGAAATCTGCCTATTGGTCTCAAAAAGCATCTGACCAAGGCGCTCCAGCCGCCCAACGTAACATGGGAATCTTTTATGCTATGGGGTTGGGAGGCTTGAAAAAAGATGTCAACAAGGCACTGGAATTATGGAAAAAAGCAGCGGAAGCTGGTGACAGTGAAGCGCAATATGCATTGGGATCATGTTATGCTGGGGATGTAGAATATTATGATCCGGATAAAATTTATCAAAACATGCCGGAAGCAAAAAAATGGCTTCAAAAAGCGGCGGATCAGGGACATGAAAGAGCTAAAGAAACCTTGGAACGTCTCTTCCACATAAAAGCTTCTTCCTGAGAAACCTATTTCCAATACCCGGTCAATTCCGGAATGCCGCTGGTTATGTCGCTTCCCTTGTGGTTGGTCCGGACGAGCATCGGCTTGGCGGCCAGGATCAGGTCGCCTCGCCGGGCAAGGGGAGCCCAGATGCGGTCGTCCTCGCCTCCCCAGGAGGAGAGGAAATTTTCCATCGCCTCCGCGTACGCCGGGCGCACGGCAAAGGCGGCCATGCTGCGCAAATCTCCCGTGACTTCCTTCCATTCCCCGCAATCAAGGACGGCGCTCCCCTCGTAATGCAGCATCGCGGCTCCAGCGGTGGCTGGCGCCTTGCTGAGGAGATCCCGCAGCTTCACGTCAAACTCCGGCATCACCCGCGCGTCGTCCTGGAGGATGACCACCCATTCCTCCTCGCAGCATGCGGCCCACGCCAGCGCATTCCGCATGGCCCGCTTGCAGCCCACCGCGCGGCGGATGTAGTCCGGGTCCGTCTTCAGTCGCGGAATGCGGTAGGCCTCCAGGTTGCTGTACTCCTCCGGCGCGGCTTCTTCCACGGCTTCCAGGCGCACGCCGTCCACCCACTCCCAGGCCAGCCCCTGTTCCAGGAGCCGGGCGCTCATGGCCTCCCTCTTCGGGGAGCCGGGCAAACTTACGACGAGTATCTTGTACATGGCATCCGCTCTTTTGCTGTTGTCTCAATCCCCGGCTCTAGGGGTTTCCCGGGGCCTTGTCGATCCCGGGAACGAGAACGTCAAATGTCTTTTCGGAATACTGGGCCTGGTACACCTGGATAGGTCCGTCCCCGTCCTTCCGGAAAAGTTCGACAATCTTTTCAACGCTTTCCGCGTCCTTCTGGCATTTGATTCCCAGGATAATCCCCGTCAAATACTTGTGGAAGCAATCTACGAAATAGTCCTCCTCCTTCCTAACATCCTTCTCTGGCAAGGAGACGAGTATCCGCAGTTCTTCCTCATAGTGCCAAGACTTATCTTTTGTTAAGAGACATTTATCTACATCACACATCAGGCGGTCACCCATCATGCTGGTTCCGAACATGCCATACTCAAATTTTTGGCGCTCTTTCTTATATTTCATATTAAACAGCACACAATAATAGAGATGGGTTTTATCCCGCTTTCTCCAGCTAAACGAAATAAGCGAGTCTTCTTTCAGTTCAATATCCAGAATATAATAGGAGTACTCGTCTTCAACGTTTAGCTGGCGCAGGGGGAAGGTAAACTCCAGGCATACCCCCTTGTGCTTGTCGCCGTAGTGCGCCCACATCGCTCCGGAATTGTAAAGGGAGGAAAAGCAGATAAACGCCATCTCATACTCTTTCGACCATTTTTCCCCTTCCGGTCCGGCGGGCATGAACTCATAGGGATCGTTGCACTCGTCGATGGTGCGCACCTTCAGGGCTCCTCCGGCCAATACCTTGAGCATGTTCTCATACGTCATGTAGATATAGGCCTTGATCTCCTTGGGCTCCGTACCGTCAGAACTCTTTTCCATCCCGCCTTTTTATCTTTTTTTGGAAGTGCTGTCACGTCCGGAATTGCCTTCTCATTCCAGCGCTCCTTCGTCCGGAGGCGGCAGTTCCCAGAGCGAGCGGGAACCATCCAGCCTCGCCAGGGTCACGGAGGGGCCTTGGAAGTTTTCTCCCTTCCATTCCAGTTCCATCGGGTCCCACCGCTTCCAGGCCAATGTCAGCGTGTCCCGGGTCTCCCCGCCGAGTTTCCACCATCCGAAGTCCGGGGAGGACGCCCTCCGGAACACCCCCTCCCGGTAAAAGAGGAAGGAGTCGTCCCAGTGGGGGTGGATGCCGCGGTACACGGCGGCGGGCGTACCGTGACGCAGCACGTCCATGGCGCGCAGCACGGAGGGGATGCACCAATGCGCCGTCACCGTGTCGTTGTCCGGCAGCGGGTAGCGCACGTTGGAGAGGAAGAGCCTCGGCGTCACCAGGTACTCCGCCCCGGTTTCAAGGGCCAGCTTCCCGAAGATGAGGTCTTCCGCCCCCGTGAGCGGCACGTCCGACCTGGCGGCAATTTCCTCCACCACCGCGCGGGAGAGGAAGTAGCCCGCCCCGCCGCTGGGGGCTTTCCGCTCGCCCAGCAGGGCATCCCCGATCAGGCCGTACCGGGAGTCCGCCAGTTCAGGCAGCCGGGAAAGGTCCAGGTACGTGTCGTCGTCGCACTTGAAAATCCAGTCGAAGTCGTAGTGCTCAAGTCCGTAGCGGAAGAAGGCCAGCACCTTGGCCGGAAGCCCGTTGTACGTGTCCGGGGCGTCCAGCCCTACGGTATCGCCCCGTTCCTCTTCCGCCGCTTCGCCGCCGATGAAGAACAGGCACTCCACGCCCTCCTGCGGGTGCCGGAGCCAGGAGTCCCGCACGGCATTGCGCCGTTCCTCCAGCCCCTGGCCGGAACAGATGCCCACCAGGATGGAAACTTTCTTCTTCTCGTTCATAAGCTCGTTTCGTGTCATTGAGGGGAACCCAAGGTTTCGGATGTAGGGACTCGCTGCCCTCCTGTCCCTATTCGGGCAGCTTCGCCATCGCGTCGAACACTTCCTCCCAACTGGCGGATGACGCTTCCAGCCCGCCGAGTTCCAGGCCGCGCTCCCGCGCCGCCTCCGCCATGTCGTCGCGCCAGTGCGGCTCGTATGCCATCCGGGAGGCGTAGTAGATAAAGTCCCTCTCATGGTCGCAGAGCCAGCCGGTCCTGCCGTGCTCCACCATCTGCCGCCACCCGCCCCGGTTATCGACAATCAGCACGCTGCCGGAGGCCATCGCCTCGAAGCCCACGCGCGGCCAGTTCTCCGTCGTGTCCGTGGGTTGCAGCACGATCTTGCAGTGCTTGTAAAACTCCTGCTGGGAGACTTCCGTCTGGTCCCGCGCCGTCCTGATCCAGTCGTAGGGCTTGCCGATCTTCTCCTCGCTCCGGTGGTCGAATCCCAGGAAGAGGCCGCGCTTGGGCACCGGGGAGACGAAGTATTCATAGATTTGCAGCGTGTTTCGGGCGAACTTGTCCGCGTCCTGGCGGGAAATCCGTCCGCACCCGAAATACTCGTCCGTCCTCTCCGTAATAAAGGGGAAGGCGTCGCTGTGGAAGTACGGCTTAAACGTCATGAACCGGACGGACGGGTCCGCGTTCAGCCCTTGCAGGAGGGGCATGTTCTTCTGCCTCACCTCCTCGTTCTGGTAAAGGAACATGGCAATCAGCCCTTCCTTCATCAATTCCTTCTCCTTGTCGAAGAGCCATGTCATGCAGTTCACAAAGACGGTGCGCTTCGTATGTTTCCGGATCTCCGGGATGGCGTCCAGAAACTCGCTGTTGCAGAACCCCATCACCGGGTCGCCCGGCTCCAGAGCCGTCCAGTCGTCCGCCGCGTGGATGACCACCCCCAGCCGCAGCAGTTCCACATAAAGGTCTTCCGGGTAGAAACCGTCCCCGGTCGGGATGAGGTGGACATCCATCCCCATCTTCCGCCACACGATCATCTGGTGGTGCAGCTCCGTCCCCGCCCCGCCGTAAAGCGACGGGAACCCATGCACGAAAATCCTTTTTAACGCCCTGCTCATGGTTGATCAGGCTCTCACCTTACCACATCCTCCACGCGCCGCCAAGAATCCTCTACATTTTCCCATTCATCTCAAAATTTAGCCCTTGCCAATTTCACGATTCATGGAGGTTTTCCTTCCCGTTTCCAAGGAAGAGCACGAATCAGTGCCATCATGTCCCGGCAAAGCCCGATTCCTCTTGATTACCCACAGGCTCTTTTTATACTCTGCGGCAGTTCCTCCCGGGGAGCCAGCCTCAGACGTCAATCTGCCAATTTCACACATCATCAGTCAGTTTTCCATGGATCTCTCCGAGTTACGCAACAGCATCGACGGCATTGATGCCCAAATTGTCAACCTGCTGAAAAACAGATACGAATTCGTACGCCAGGTCGGCGAATACAAAAAGGCCCGCAACGCCCCGATTTCCGTACCGGAAAGAGAAGCGTTGCTCATGCAGAAACTGGAGAAACTCAACAACGGCGTCCTCCCCAAGGAAGCGCTTTATTCCATCTACAGGGAAATCATCTCCTGCGGCCTCCTGCTTGAAGGCAATATCCGCGTCGCCTATCTGGGGCCTCCCGGTACATGGTCCCACCAGGCGGCTCTCAAACAATTCGGTCATAGCGTAGAACTGATACCGGAACCGAACTTTGCCGATATATTTGACGCAGTCAGCCGAGGCAAGGCCAATTACGGAGTCGTCCCGGTGGAAAACTCCACAGAGGGTGCCGTCACAGCCGTCATGGATCTTTTCGTCCAATCTCCACTCAAAATCTGTTCGCAAATTCACCTACGCATCCGCAACGGTCTCATTTCCTCAGCGCCGAAAGACAGGATCACCACCATCTATTCCCACCCCCAGATCCTCGGGCAAACACGCAACTGGCTGCACCGCCACTACCCGGAAGCCGACATTGTCGCCACCACTTCGTCCACCAAGGCTGCCCAAATTGCCAAGGAACATGCCGGGGACGGAGCAGCAGCCCTTGCCAGCCCTCTTTGTGCGGAACTTTTCGGACTCGAACTGCTGGCGGAGGATATTCAGGACAACTGCAATAACACGACGCGCTTCGCCATCATCGGCAAGCAGGAGACCCAGCCCACCGGTAATGACCGGACATCCATTCTCTTCCAGATCAATCACAAGCCGGGGACGCTCGTCAAGGTTCTCGACATTTTCCGCCGCTACAACATCGATCTGACGCGCATCGAATCCCGTCCATCCAAGGTCGTCAACTGGGAATACGTCTTCCATGTCGATATTGTCGGTCATTCCCGGGAAGAGCCCCTTCTGAGCGCGCTGAAAGAAGTGGAACAGAACTGTTCCATCCTCAAAACCATCGGCAGCTATCCCAACGTGGATACCATATAAACCGCCTTCCATCATCTCCCTCCCCCTTTCCCATGAAATGCCGCCCGCATCCATCCGCCCCCGCTCTCCTGGCACTCTTGTTCTGTGCGATGCTGCCGGGCATTGCTGACGATACGCCAGTCCAAAAAGACAAAGCAACTCCCGTACCAGCCGTACAACAAGCAGCCCCGGATCCTCGGAAATCCGACGACCAGCACGCCGCCTATACGGAATCCGAAGAAGAACGCAATGCCCGCATGAAATGGTGGCGCGATGCCAAGTTCGGCATGTTCATCCACTGGGGACTTTACTCCGGACTGGCCGGAGACTGGAAGGGCAAGCCCATGGGATCGGAATGGATCCAGAAGAACGCAGAACTGGACACCGACACCTACGCAGCGGAAGCTCTGCCTCTTTTCCAACCCAAAGAGAATTTCGCCCAAGAATGGGCCGAACTCGCCGAAGCGGCCGGCTGCCGCTATGCCGTCATGACGACCAAACACCACGACGGCTTCGCCCTCTTCAAGAGTGACGTCTCCGACTTCGATGCCTTCGACCACAAGAGCGGACGAGACCTCGTCAAAGAATATGCCGATGCCTTCCGTGCCAAAAACATCCGTATCGGCCTTTACCATTCCGTCATCGACTGGCACCACCCTTCCTACGACTACACAATCTGTCCCGACCTGTGCTATCCCAAGCAGCAGGCCGCCATGCTGGAATCCAAACAAATTCCCCGGGATCAGGAGGCTTACAAGAAATACCTCCAGGCCCAAGTCAAAGAGCTCCTCTCCAATTACGGCAAAGTCGATGTCATCTGGTGGGACTACTCCCAGGGAGACATGCAAGGGAAAACGGGATGGAACGCTCCGGAACTCATCAAGATGGCCCGCAAGCTCCAACCCGGCATCATCATGAACAACCGCCTCTACTCGTTCACCGGCCTCGGACTGACCAAACTCGACGGGCTTGACCTGCGCTGCGGAGATTTCACAACTCCAGAAAAGAGTATCCCTACGGAAGGCTATTCCGGAATCGACTGGGAAGCGTGCATGACTATCGGCGACAAATGGGGATACAACCGCCATGATACCAATATCAAGAGCAAAGACGAACTCGTTCTAAAGCTAGCCGAATGTACTGTCAAAGGGGGTAATCTCCTGTTGAATGTCAACCCTCAGGCGGACGGCACTATCCCCATGGCCATTTCCCTGGCCATGAAAGGAGTCGGATCCTGGTTGAGGATTCATGGTGAAGCCGTCTATGAAACGCGTCCGGTTTCCATTCCAGACCTCCCCGAAGGAGTTGCCGCCACGACCAAAGGCAAAAACACCTATCTGTTCATCATGCAGCCCTCCTCCCAGGAACGCAAGGAAGCCCTCGTCATCCCCATGCCCAAGGGATTTTCCAAAGCCGAATTCCTGGACGGCTCCCCTGCTCCGGATATTACGCCGGAAGGCATTATCCTGACTCCGGAAGCCCTGAAAGGCAAAACAGCCCCCGTGCTCAGGCTATCCAAATAACCCATGCAGCACACTTGGCAGGAGTTTTACAAAATCCGGCTATCCAGGGAAAAGACCTGTCCCGAGGTCAACGGCATGGATGCGTGCAGGAAATACAGAAACTCCGCCGCATGGGACGGAGTGTTGAAAGCGCCCAGCACATGTTTTTTCCGGGCTCTCTCAAACACATGATCCGGTAATCTCTCTGTCATCGGAGTCTCCATAAAACCGGGAAGCACCAGATTGACGCGGATACCGTCCCCACCCCATTCGCGGGCAAGAGATTTCATGAGGCCCACCAAAGCAGCCTTGGAAGCAGCATAAAGAGCCTGTCCGGCGCCCGGGTGCAAAGCAGTATAAGATCCGACAAGGACAATACTGCCCGGTTTCCGCACACGTTTCATGCCACGGGCGGCACTTGCGGCACACCAGGCAGCACCACGCAAATTCACATCCATGATTTCATCCCAGCGGGTCTCCGACTGGCGCATCAGCAACTGGTCTCCCGTTATTCCCGCATTGCAGATCACGCAATCGAAGGAACCATGCGAAGCCACAAACTCCTCTACTCCCACACAATCACGCACATCCAGTTCCATACGGGAAGGCGCCACAACACGCCAGCCGCGATCCCCAAAAAACTGCCGCACACACCGGGCCAGCCCTCCATTTCCCCCGCTAATCAACAAGGAAGGAGCATCATCCTGTTCCGGTGCAACCATGTCCGTGTTTCCCATAGAGAAATCCTCCTCAGGAAGCGGGATCCACCCAGCGTCCATGTTCCCGGATCAAATCGACCAGGCAGTCCACGGCTTCCTCCTGAGGAATGTTAAATCGGATCGGCTCCTTCTTCACATACAAATTGATCTTGCCGGGGGCACCGCCCACATAGCCGAAGTCGGCATCGGCCATCTCGCCCGGGCCATTGACAATGCACCCCATCACAGCGATTTTCACCCCCTTCAGATGTCCGGTTGCAGCCTTGATGCGCGCCGTAGCTTCCTGAATGTTGTACAAGGTTCTCCCGCAGGATGGACAGGACACATAGTCAGCTTTCGTCAGACGGGAACCGCTTGCCTGAAGAATATTGTAGGAAAGGAACAAAGCCGCATGGGGATCCTTTTCTCCCTGGACAAGCACCGCGTCCCCAATGCCGTCGCTCAACAAACTCCCGATAGCACGGGCGGCCTGCAACAAGGCCAACTCTCCGCCCGGTGAAGAATCCGGGGAAAGAGTATCCTTCAGCAAGATCGGATGACGCCCTTCAATCCGTGCCGCCAGCAGTCGGAAGGCATCGGCAACATCCATTGGGCAACCGTCCTTCACAGTCACCACGGTAGGTTCTGGCAGTTCCGTCAATTGTTCGACAGCTTCATCATCCAGAGGATCGACAGCAACGGGTTCCAGCCTGTCGAGATCCAGTTCCGGGATAAACTCACCCAAGGCATCGCGTTCGCGCGAAAGCACGTCAAAGGCCTCATGGGGCAGAGCTACCCGGACGGGATTGTCCCACCCGAGACGGACACCATAACACATTGCCAGCCCGGCCATGCGGCGTTCGTAGGCATAAGGATCGAACGGAGCGGGAGGTTCTGCGACAGGCAGTTCGGGAGAATCCGCCTTCACGGAGGGCTGGAACGGGGCTGCAAGAGCAAAAGCGACAGGGACTTCGCACACAGCGTCCTCCGTCAGGGAAACACGCAAGGTATCCCCAATGCCGTCCTGAAGCAGAGAACCGATGCCCACCGCACTCTTAATCCGTCCGTCTTCGCCGCCACCGGCCTCCGTCACGCCCAGGTGGATCGGATAATTCCAATCGTCCCCCATCTCGTACAGGCGTCGGACGAGCAAACGATAAGCCGCTATCATCACCTTTACGTTCGAGGATTTCATTGAAAAAACCAACTGATGATAGTCCAGGTCACGAGCAATACGCGCGAATTCCAAGGCGCTTTCCACCATCCCCTCCGGAGTATCGCCATAACGGTTCAGGATACGGTCGGACAACGAACCATGGTTGGAACCGATACGCATGGCACGACCGTGTTCCTTGCAAAACTGAACGAGCGGAGTAAACTCCTTCCGGACACGATCCAGCTCGGCTTCATACTCATCGTCCGTGTAGTCGCGAACTTCAAACTTCTTTTTATCGATAAAATTACCCGGATTGATCCTGATCTTCTCCACCCACTTAGCCGCTTCCATCGCAGCATCCGGTTTGAAATGAATATCCGCCACCAAAGGAGCCGAGCATCCGGCCCTTCTCAGTTCGCGGGAGATATGTTCCAGATTAGCGGCAAATACTTTAGTCTGGGCTGTCAGACGGATAATTTCACATCCGGCATCAGCCAATTGCAAGGCTTCGCGCACGCATGCCTCCGTATCCCGTGTGTCGGACGTCAGCATGGACTGGATGCGAATGGGATTCCCTCCTCCGATTCCGACATTTCCGACCATCACCTCGCGTGTAGTCCGGCGTTGGTACCTGTACAGGCTGGAACAATACGACTGTTGCATGCCCGTGATGATACATTCCGGGCCAGACATTTGCAAATGCCAAACGCAACACTTCCCGCCTGTCATGAAGAAAAAACGCCACCTTTCCCTTCCCAGAGAAGAGGGAAAGAGCAAGAGGAAACGAGAGAAGCTTCCTATTTCTTGATGTAGAAAATGTAGATTTTTTTGTCCTTCATCGCCGGTACAATCAACTGATTGCCATGGATGAGGAAATGGGAAATCCCCTTCATCGCCAGAGGAGCCACATTCGTTGTACGCCTGATCTTCAGATCCAAACGCTGGAGGGATTCCGGGAACCCTTCCTTGGAATTATCACTGAAATACAGCATCTTGCCATCACTGGCGACCGCTCCGTATTCTCCACGAAGTTTCTTGCCTGCCATGCCTTCCATCTCCGTCACGGTCCCGTAAGTAATATCGACGGCCAAAATGCGGCCAGACGGTTTCTCCTTTTTGTTGACGGTTTCCGTGGCATCTTCCACCACGTAGAGAATCTTGTTCTCCTTGTCCCAGAAAACGCCGCTGGGAGCATGGAGCGGTTCCTTCGTCACAATTTCCGCGAAAGTTTTGGAACGAATATCGCCAATGTAAATCTTATTCAGGTCACGGCTTGCCACAATCACGCGTCCATCGCCCAACGACGTAATGCCGTCGAGTTGCTTCATCGGCAAATCCAGGGAAACGCTGATCCCGCCATCAAGATCCGCATTCTTCTTATTGATGATATACACATTGTCCACATCACTGAGGCAGAGGTAGTCACCCTGAACGCAAATTCCCGTAGGACTGTTGTACAACCCCTTTTCGGTAATCATCTCCGGTTTGGCATTTTCATCGGCAAGATTGAGTTTTGCCACGCCACCGTCCTCATCCTTCTCTCCGGTTTTCGGTTCCTGCCCCACGACGGCAATGTAGAGAGTGTCGCCATCCAGAGCAATGCCACCGGGACAAAAGTCCAGATCGATCGCCCGAGGCTTGAAAGGAACCGGTTCCGGCACAGGGGCCTTCTGAGCATTACCGGGGATAGCCGCAAAAGCGGATGCACACAGCAACACGGAACAGGAAGTCAGGAGAATGGAACGCAGCGACATGATCTGTAAATTAATGCTGGAGAAAACATATTACAATTATTCTCCCATTTCAATCTCAAAGGAACGCAGTCCTGAGCTTCCATTCTCAAAATCATCTTCATTTTGTCTTGCTTCTTTCCTCAATTTCACATTAATCCGTAGATTAATATGTTGGAGAAACTTTTCCTCGGCCTCCTGTTGGCGGGGCTTTCGCTTGTTCCCTGTGCCTTGGGCAATGGGGGAGGCTACAACAGTCCGGAAGGAGGAGGGGGAGGCAATGTCCTGCCCTTCGAGCTCGAAGGAGTCAGCCAGGTTGCCATGGAAGAGGAAGACCTTGTCATCGAATTGTGGAACACTTACGCCGATATTCATGTCAAATACAAGCTCAGGAACACAACGAATGCCCCCGTCACCGTCCGTTTCGGCTTCCCAGTTGAAACCCAAGCAAATCCGGACGTACAATATATTTCTTCCATCTCCGACTCATCGAAACGCCCCTCGGACAATCCTGTCCTAGCTTACAAAGCCAGCCTGAACGGAAAAGAGCTGCCAAACGAATTGCAACTACAATCCGTCCCCCTTGAAGAAGATAAAACAGCCAATCTATCCATGTATGGCTGGATTGTTTCCACCATGGAACTGCAAGCACATGAACAAGCGGAATTGGTCATAGAAACCAAAATGAAGCACATCAAGGAGAGTGATTACAGCGTCAGCGAAAATATAACCGTCGTCCCTCGGAATATGGTGTATCGCCTCTCCACAGCCGCCGTCTGGAACGGGCCAATCAAACGGGGCAGCATCACCATCAGAGCTCGTTCAGTCGATACCGACGAAGTCGTCTTCAAATCCCCCGTCAATCGCTTCAAACGTTCCGGTCACAGTTGGATCTGGCAATTCGACAACCTCAAGCCCGGTTTGAAGGACGACATTATCATCCAGGTTCTTCCCGAGATGGGATCTCACTACCAAGGGGATGGTTTCAGTAACGACTGGGAACAAACGACCAACAGCGCTTACGTCTTCAACCGCTTGGGCAAATGGTACAAAGGCATGGACATTGGTTCATCCAAAATCACCGTCTCTTCCATGGCAAACAAAGCTGTGAAATTGAACAAGACCTTCAATTTCCTCTACAAACCAAACAACTCTCGAACATGGATCAGTGAACCTATGACTCCGGAACGAGAAGAATCTCTCACGATCACCCTTCCGGAACCCGCCCGTATCGGAGCCATCTCTCTCTATCCCGGAGTCCTTGGTCCAAACAATCAGGGCAATGGAAAACCAGCCGAACAAAATCGCAATTACGACAACATCGAAACCATGCAAGTCATTGTCAATGGTGGGACCTGGCAACGCCCCGTCAGGTTTGAATCCAGCGAGGAACCAATAGATCGCTGGATTTCCCTGAATGATTGTCCATTCAAAATCTCCTCCCTCAAACTTGTCATCAAATCCGTCTATCACAACCCAAAAGGCCTAAAGCAGACTGGCATTTCGAATCTGAAACTCTATCGCAAACTCTCACAAAAGCCCCATCTTCCCCCCTGCCGTTGACCATGCGCCGTCTCTTTTCCCTACTCGCAGTAGCATGGATATGGGGTTCATATGCCGCTGTGCCGGTAATTTATCTGGAACAAAGCCATACTGGCAGTTTCACCTTCTTTACGGAAACAACAGACCGTACACGGGATTACAGGCTTCTGCTCGTTGATGCCCATCCGGATTCCAATGCTGCGACCAATTCCGATGCCATCCGCGACGGTGTCCTAAGCATAAGCAATCTCAGGCAACGGGCACGGCGTCTCGACCAATGGAGAAAAGAAGGACGTATCCAATGCTACAACTGGCTGGAACCTCTGATGCCGCGTCCAGTTGCCTCCGTTTACTGGATGCCGGCAAAGGAATTACTGCAGAACCAGACCCCTGACGAATTGACACAGGACGCCGTCGCCTATCTGGACGGTCGTCTCGAAATCGATCCTCGGGAATGCGGCTCATTAAGCAAGCGATGGAAAACCATCTCTCGCTGGGAAGAATTGCCCAATGACCAAGGTCTGCCGTGGCTGGCAAGCATCGATCTGGATGCTTTCGCCAACGCTTTCCACCCGGAAGAAGCCTTGGAAGAATGCTGGAAACAGGTCACCGGACTATACAACCTGTGTGCCATCAGCATCTGTCTTTCCCGCCCATGGCACAAGGATGATGCAACCGCTTGGCGGCTTTGGGAAAAAGCTATCCGGCTTTCACTTCAGACCCATCCGGCACATGTTCTGCTCAACGGGTGTCCATTGCCGGAAAAGGATACTTCGCGTATGGCAACCAGTTTCAAAAAGCAGGGAAAATCCATCCCGCAGCTGGATTGGAAACAGGCACCAGATTCCCTGTGGGCATTGTTGGCCGCACACCGCAGCCGCTTCTCCTCCGCCCGGCCGGATGTAACGTGGGAAAACATCCTCGAATCCCACAAAAAAACAGTGCCGAAAGTCGGCCTCACGGATATACAAGCGTCGCTGGACGGGACATGGCGCATGGATGCCGGGCAACGCCACCATCTGGAAGCCGGAGACATCTACGATCTTCCTGTCATCCCCCGGCGTTACCGCTGGTACCGTCTCACCCCAGTTGCCTCCATAGCCAATCTCAAGCCGGAAGACAGCAAGGGGGCCAGTTTCACCGGACATGCCGGAAACTGTATCCTCTGGAAAGAACAATTCGTCGCGGAAACCGAGGATCCTTTCCTGGACAACGACACTTGGAGGCGCGGCATCACGCTGGGGCGCTCGTGGTGGAAAGTCGCCATACTGGCCGGAAGCCAGGTTTGGGAAAGCCTGCCCGCTACAATCGCCATCACCGAGGGAGAGGGGTTCCACTCCGCCCTATCCGAGCAATTCGGCACGCCCTACATGTATGGGGCCGGCAGTATTCCGTACATGGGACAATGGATTGCAGGCACCGGGCTAGGCAATGACTGTGCCAACATGATCTGTTACGCCTGGAGAAGAAACGGCCACCGTATCCCCTGGAGCAGTCCCCGGGAACTCACCCGGTACATGCGCCTCCTCGGCAATTTGCAGACTGAAGACACCAGAATCCCCTTTACCCCGGAAGAACAATCTACAGGTCTTGTTGTGGATGCCGTCAACCACTCCGCCGCCTTGTGGCAAGACAAACCACCGCTCGGTTCCCTGGGACAGGAAGATCTCGTCATCCATCATCTCTCCGGGCAACCGGAAATTCTGACACTGGCCGACTTCCGGAAGCGCTACAAACGTTTTTCCCACTCGGTCTGGACGCTGGGAGATACTGAACCCGGAGTTAGCATCGCCCTTCTCGGTGACGTGGTAGCAATCGGAGAAGATACCCTCTGGGACAGACTGTGCCACTCCCTGCAAAATTACAACCTGGTAATGGCTAATGTCGAAGGAAGTATCGCATGTTCTCGGGAGGATGTTCCACAGGGAAGGAAATACACCTTTCTCTCCACTCCAGAACGCCAGGTTGCCCTGCTCAAACAAGCCGGAGTCCGTGTCGCCTCACTCGCCAACAATCATTCGGAAGACGGAGGCCCACAGAGTCTTCTCCAAAATATCCGCTACCTAAACAATGCGGGCATTCAAACAGTCGGAGCAGGCACCACCGTCAAAGAAGCCCTTTCGCCCGCCATCGTTCGCATCGGGGAACGCACGATTGCCGTCTGGGGAGCAGCTCACGACGAAGCTCTGAATCCACCTGTTTCTCCGACTATCCATCTGGCAAGACTTCCGCAAGATCAGGCAGTCTTACTCGAATCCGTCCTCTCATGGAAAAACCGGACGGATATGAATATCATCATGATCCACTGGGGAAGAGAAAACACAGACAAATACCCCCCAGCTCAAACGGAATGCGCTCGCCGGCTTGCTGCCGCCGGTTTCGACATCATCGCCGGAAGTCATCCTCACATTCTCCTTTCCCCGGAAACTTTAGGAACAACACTCGTCTTTCCATCCCTCGGCAATGCCAGAATGCCCAATTCCGGCCCCACTCCGGCCTTCAATAAACGCGGCTGGGGATTCATCTCCACGGGCAATACCAACATCAGGAGAGAATTAGGAATCAAAAACCTGAAAAATCTACCTTCAACTGAGCAGAGAAAGAAACACAGTTGCAAAATAGACAAGGAGTCCGTAGATTCTAGAAAATAGCTTGTGGACAATTGATTGCCTGTCGAACTATCTTTCAAACAAGCTTGATTGAAAACATCGGATTCACCAGTGCAATATGCAGATAGTGAATAGCTTGACATGTGATTAATGCTCCTGCCAACCCGTAGATACCAAAAAAAGGAGGAATGGATTTCTCCATTACCTCCTGATATAGATGGCTGGATTCAGCAGCAACGCTACTGGTTCATTTTGAACGTCCAGTCGGAATGGCGTTCCTTGTATTTATCAAGGTCGGAAGCTTTGATCGTCAAGTGACCAACACTGGAACCTCCTGTTACTTCAATCTTAATGCAAGGGATTCCATCCTTGTTCGTCCAAGGAGTCAATGTCGCGGTCATCGAACCTCCGACGATTCCGTCGAGCTCATCCATCTTGATTTCTTCTTTATTATCGTTCATGGCGTTTGATTGTGTTGGGATTCGCTATCTAGACGTAACTCATGTTCGGTTGGTTACACCTTTTCACGAAAATCTAGTTCATTCGGTGTGATTCCCGAATTTCACCATCCTCTTCTAGTAGAGAGGTTACATAAGATATCATTCCCAGCTTGATCCGTCAAAGCACTAATAACCCATCGGATGAGAAATTTCCCCTTTCCCTGACTGCGTGTACCTGTTACGTAGGAAATGAAAAAACCTTCTGGAAGCACGCAGCCTTGGTAAGTCTGAAGTCCTTAATAAATATACATGTCAAACATGACATAGTACATCTCTCAATGCCCGATTCATTTTGACATCGCCTCGGAAAAGAGAAAAGAAAAAATATTAATCCGTTATGGTTAAGTTATTTACGAGCTTTATCCCCGGTAGAATTCGAACCTGCGATCAAGGGTTGAGGCGACGCCTAAGTCCTGTCTGTGCATCAAGAGCATCAGACTTCTTTTTAAAATATCTTTTCCCGCCCTTCCCCGATGAAGACATATTTGATGGAATACAGATTGCAAACAGTCCATTCCGAGTTGCCTGAACCTCAAATTTCGGAGCTTTCGCCATGTCAAAAACTATACCCATTATCCAATCAAAAAACGTATTTTTCGGTCGTTTTTGACCGTTATTTAACCGTTTTTCGACATTTCGGAAGCCTCTAAAATTGCCATTCCGAACATAATAAAAACCCCTTGAACCTTAGAGGATCAAGGGGTTTAAACTTGGTAGGCCCGGTAGGGTTCGAACCTACGACCAAGGGATTATGAGTCCCCTGCTCTAACCGCTGAGCTACGAGCCCGTTGCCTGCGCAACACGGAAAGGTTTATAAAGGATGCAACGCAGGAGGAAAAGAGGAAATTATGTCTTTTCTCTTGATGATTGAGTAAGCGAATGACGATCAAATTGTTGGAGATCAATTGCAGATGGCAGGAAAGATGCGACTTGAGATTTTCCATGCTCCGCTCTATAATGGAAGAAAATGACAAAAAGACTTCGGAATAATCTTCTTATCTGGGGGATAGCCTGTCTGGCCATTGTAGTTCTCTCCGGAGTATTGATCTGCAATTTGGAGTCTAATACGCCCAATAAATTGGTTTTCAATCCAGTGTGGACGGGAAAGGACCGTCAGCAAATTGAGGAAATTTATGTTTCCATGAAAGCCACCATCATCCCAATGCCGGACGATCCATTCACGTTGGAGGATTTGACCAGCAGTATGTTCCTCTCTAAGTTCATCCAGAAAAAGAACCAGTTCATCAGAAATTACCGAATGAACGGCCTTTTACGTATCATTTTCGATACAGCGTCTTCCGGCAATGCCAGGCATTCGGGGGAATCGCATATGACTCTTCTTCATTATGCCTGCTGTTTTGGAAAAAATGAGCTGGCCCTGCATTTGCTGGAATTGGGGGCAGCCCCCAATCAGTCTGCAGAAATCAAGACAAGCATGGGATCTATTCCCACCGAAAACGGTCCTACTCCATTAAGTTGTGCTCTGAGTTCATGGGGACAAGATAGTCATATTCCAGTTGAAAGACGGCTGGATCTCATACGGATACTTGCCAACCATGGAGCGGATCTTAATAAAAAAGCCAATGGACTCGTTCCCTTCGAGGAAGCATGTCTAGAAAGCCATAACGAACAAATAGCGTGCCTCATCCTTTCCCTGGGGGCAGATCCTGCTCTGGGAGGGAATTATCCATCGTACAAGAAAGCCTCCGGAGTACGGAGGAATCCGCTCTGTATCCCAATTATGCACGGTTGTTCCGAAGTTGTTCGCATGATGCTGGAGAAAGGAATTGATCCCAACGAGACAAGAGACGAAAACCCTCCGTTATTTATCACTACCGGCCATTATTCCGATCTAGTCATTAAGCGTCTCCTTCTAGAACATGGTGCCGATCCCAATGTCAGATGGAAGGATCCTGCCGATAATCCTCTTGATCCTTCGCCGGAATACGGACGTACTCCTCTGTGCGACCTTTGCGACCACATCTTCCCGCGACAGAATGATGATAAAAAAGAGGTTTTGATCAAGTCCATCGAATTGCTTTTGGAATATAAAGCTCTCGTCAATAGGGCTTCCCATGATGGAGAAACCCCGCTGATGATGGCGTGCAGGCATTTGATCGATCAGGATGGGAATCTGAATCCTGCAGCAGCCCGTGTTATCCGCCTGCTTTTAAAGCATGATGCCGATGTATCTCTCAAGAACCTGAAAGGAGGCTCCGCCGTCACGTATATCCTCCCCGCTTCTGAGGAAACGAGCCGGCAGCTACAGGAGCAACTGCCGGAACTTTTTCAGCCCCGGCAGTAAGAAAAATTCCACGCATCCGCCCCCTTCCCTCCGGTATATTCTCCGGAGACTATGTTCGAGTTTTGGAGGCAGGAACGTGGGCAGCGTTCCTGTTCGGAGGATCTATTCCCTGCAGATGCTTGACAAAGAAATCCCGTCTCTTACGTTCTCCGAATTTTCCACCCATTGTATGGCCCGCACCAGTAATCAGGACAAATTCGAAGTCCTTGCCAGCCTGTTCCAAGGCATGTATGACCTGACGGGTCGAAGCCGGATCGACATTGTCATCGATTTCCCCCAGGATCAACATCAATTTCCCTTGCAATTTACCGGCATTGACAACGTTGGAACACTCTTCATATGACTTGTCTACCGGATACCCCATCCATTGTTCATTCCACCAGATTTTATCCATGCGGTTATCATGGCACCCGCATGAGGAGACACCCACCTTGTACCATTCCGGGTGGAACAACAACGCACTCAAAGCATTCTGACCTCCGGCCGATACGCCATAGATGCCGACGCGGGACAAATCCATAACCGGGTATTTCTTCGCTGCCTGCTTCATCCAGGCAATGCGATCGGGAAAACCGGCATCCTTCAGGTTTTTCCAGCAAACATCGTGAAATTTCTTGGAACGATTGGATGTACCCATACCGTCGATCATCACCATGATGAATCCCAACTCGGTATATCGCACCATCTCGTGTTCCATGTTGAAAGATTTAGGTACATGAGAATCATGCGGGCCGGCATAAATATATTCGATAACGGGATATTTACGACCGGGGACAAGATTTGGAGGAAAAGCAATGATACCCCAAATATCCGTCAGACCGTCCCTTCCTTTGCCACAAAACACGGTCGGAGGTCTCCAGCCCCTTTTCAGAGCCGGTGTAATATCGGATTTCTCCAGCTTCAGGATTTCACGACCTGTTCGGGCATCGCGAAGACTCGTTTCCGGCGGCATGTCCACACGGGAAGCCGTATCGACAAAGCACGAATAATCCGGTGAAAAATCAATTCCGTGCGTAGCATTGGTCGGAGTTAAGCAAATGGGAGTACCCCCATCGAGAGATACTCTGTAAAGTTTCTCCAAGTAAGGATCCTCGCCAGGAGTTTGGCCGCATCCGATAAAAAAGACAGTCCTTTGCCCAGCATCGACATGTAAAACCTTTTTGACAATCCATTCCCCCGACGTCAGTTGCCGCACCACCTTCCCCGTCTCAGCATCCAACAGGTAAAGGTGCCTCCATCCATCCCGTTCGGATATCCACACAATTTCACCCGTATCCTCCAGATCATGGCGGTACAGGCGTGTATAATTAACAAAAGTCGGGAAGGATTCCTCAATCAGAAGGCGGGCCTTGGACGCATTCTCCCTGTCTACCTTATACACGATGTAGGAGCCGTGTCCGCGTTTGTTGTAGTCAAAGGTGAAACCGGAACTGTCACGCAACCACCGGATTCCCCCCAAGGAAAACTGTTGTTCCGGCTCAGGGAAGGATATTTCTATCCCCGTGTCGGCTTCCGTCCCAAACAAAACAGGACGCACCACATCCAAAGGATCGCCGGGTTTGACGTAGGGAATAGACCGTTCGCGGGGTTGCACGGAATCTTTGGGAGAGGATTCGATCAAAGTAATATGCCGCACGGGAGCCGTCACCCGGCGGCAACAGACCAGCCCCTTGGAATCCGGAGCCCAAAACACGGGTAAACAGTACGGATTCTCAGCCGTACCATTGGATGAAAGCCTCACTTCCATACCGTTTTTACTATTCCGCAGGAACAAATCGTTCTCTTTGACAAATGCCTCGTACATTCCATCAGGAGAACAATTGGGATTGTTCGGCTTGTGCTGGATCTCCCTGCTTTCGGGTGCAGGAGAAAGAGTTTTTCCGACTGTATCGTAACAAAATTCCTTGTCTTTCACACGGAAGCGCAAACTTTCAGGAGTTCCCGTGATGACATCAAAGGGTAACCATGCGGGATTTGCCTTTTCTCCGGACAGGCGATTTAATTCTTCAGCAACATGATCATGATCAAATGCCGGTTCCTTTGTTCCATCCGATGAGTTCACCCTCAAAAACGACTTCCGTCCATCCCGGTAGGAAGTGTACCAAAAATCCCCGGTTCCAGAAATCCATTGAGGAGATACATATCCCCAGCTGCAGCCCTCCTCGTAATACGCCCGGTATCCATCAGCTTTCCGATAGCACTCTTCCATCGTCGACGCCGAAACAGTCCATGCCGATAGTATCCCCAGAAAAACAAGCACTCCCTTTCCGAGCAGGTAATCAAAAATAGACAACTTCATCAATGTGAAGTACGTCATTGTGTCACTTCTTCTTTCTGTTAATTTGCAAAAGATCTTTTAATCTTCAAAGGGCTGCCGACTCTCATCTTTCCCGAAGCTTCTCATAAAATTCGATATCTCAACACAGTTTTTTCTTGCCAGATGGATCGGATGTAATTATAAACCCCACGTCCTCGCTTACCAGAGCGAATGCGACACAAGCAGATGTCACGGAGTGGTAGCTCAGTTCGGTTAGAGCGCCAGCCTGTCACGCTGGAGGTCGCGGGTTCGAGCCCCGTCCGCTTCGCCATCTGACTAAAAAGACACCCTGCAATAGCACGGTGTCTTTTTGTTTCTGCAGAATACCGAACTTCTATCTCCGGATTAGATTGTCCCCCTCTTCTTTCTCTCCAAATTCATAAGGGTAACAACGAATGCGAGGCCCTACCGATACATAAGTACCAATAGGACCCCGACATTATTACCTATGCAACCAGATCGGTCTCCTTATGAAGTCTTCCTCCGAAATTTTGAAAATCTAATATTGTTACGTTATTCTTTTTAATCAATTGTTCAACAACAAAAAAGACATAGCACAACTTTGTCGAATTCACGGCAACACCCATCGCTAAAATCTGTAAGGCCAGAGTTGAGAGGCAATGTCCTCCACTTTTCCTATCTTCTCCGAAACAGCAAACGGAAAAGAAAGAATTCCTCTCCATCTCCGTAAATAATAACAGATGAAATCCACACACCATCGTTTGTGCCGTTCCTTGTCTCTTGTGCTCTTCGCTTTCTTTGCTGTTTTTCCAACTACCAGTCAGACAATCATGCCCTCAGCCCAGTCCCAGCAGTCCGCGCCAAGAATACCGGATACTGGAACAGGAGAGAAACTTCTCCCGGAACATCTGTCATTCCGTAAAATCTGGAGTCACCGCAATCTCTTCACCTCCAAAATCGACATTGCTACACTCGATCTTAAGCAAATAGCCTCGGACACAGCCGGACCTATTCCCTCCCCTATCCGCAAAACGCACACACAGGACGGCCTGCAGCTCCACAACATCGGCAACTCCGATGTTTCCTTTCGACTCCCTCTCGGACAGCATATTCCATGCGGAATCTACGAATTGGGAATTTCGGATTGGACAAGCGGCAGTTCTGCCGGAATCGACATACGAAAGGACGATAACAACCGCATTGTCCTTACGTGCGTCAATCATGCAAACGGCCAGACAAAAGCCCCTGAACTTCGACTTGAAGTGTATGTCCAAGGAGTTCGGGTAATCGATAAAGTTCTTTCCAAAGCCCGACTCCATCCCCCATTCACAATTAAGGCGGATTTCATCCCGGAATCCATCGGGAATAATATACGTCGCTGCTTTTTGAGTGTCTGGGAAGAGACAAAAGAAAAACATACTCTGCTTGATTACAAAATCGACATCCAGACCGATTTTTCCAATCCTTCCGTTGTCGAAACTTATCGAGGGAGTCTCGTCGCAGGACTAGCCTCCGATTCTCGCCTCACACTCTCAGGATTCGACAATGCCATCACAGGAGGAGCCGCTCAAGCCGACCCCAAGCCCCTGCATGACGAAACAGGAACCATCCTGCAGGAAGGAGACTCCATCTGGCTTGCCATGAGCGTCCGAGGCTACGACATCCACAGTAGTTACCAAGGCATTTACCGCCTCAACCTCAAAACGGGAGAACTGAATATCACGGGCATTCTCCTCTTCAATCCCGACAACCGCAATCACTACGCCACCTTCCATGCTGCGGATATCATCTACAATTCCATAACCCAGGAGTGGATCGCCATGCCTACCGCCCACAATGAACGTCCGCACGCCATCAAATCGGGACTCATCCCGAAGGATCCACGGCATACTCCCTTCCAATGCGTCCCCGTTACCTCCGTCCAATACCCCGATCAGTCCAATGAGGAAGACGCCTCGTTGATTTATGACAGATCCGTGGGCAAATGGCGACTTGTTATGTGCGACTCCAGCCGGGGCGGCTACCAAATTCCCCTTCTCGAATCCGATACGTGGAACGGTTCCTACCGGGAAATCGCCCGTTACACACAAGCGCCATGTACTGGCATTCAGTTCCAGAAATTAGACGGAAACTACTATGTCTTCTTCGGACGTAACGTGGACAACTGCGAAGTACTCCGTTATCCATCCATGAATCACCCCGTCCGGCTGAATATACAGAGTTCACCGCGTTCCTACAATGTCTGGCCCGTCATCATTCCCTTCCGCAATGCCGATACGAACCGACAAGAATACTACATGCTCTCATTCGATCGCGAAACCCATGGAGGAGCCCACTCATACGGCAATCTCTACCTGTATCGGGCCGACGTGAATCCTTGCAAACCTACCTCGGAAGGCCCCATGGGAACGCTCCCCCCTCCTCCCATCGTCAACGGAGAAATACGCACAGCCTCCCAGCTCATGCAAATTCGCAATAATCCATCCGGTCACTATACCCTCAAAAACAATATTGACTTAGCTTCCATTTCCGACTGGATACCTATCGGCGATATACACACGCCCTTCTCCGGTACATTTGACGGAGCAGGATTCACAATCTCCAATCTCAATGTCAAACGCCCCGGCAATCATCATAACGGGCTATTCGGATATATTGGAAAGGGGGGGCTTATCAAGAATCTCCATCTCTCTGAAGCCACCATCGAAGGCTATCTTTACACAGGAGCCCTGGCCGGAACTAACGACGGAACTATTGACACGTGTTCCGCCAAGGCAAACATCCATGCCTTTTCCGTAGCAGGAGGGCTTGTCGGACAAAACAACGGTATCATCACACATTCCTCCACATCCGGGGACGTTGCCTCATGCCATGGCGACAGCATTGGCGGACTCGTCGGAGTCAACTGTGCCAACACCGCTCCGTCCAACGCCATCGACCTTGCCACCCAAGGTGTCCTCTCAGATTGCTCCAGTAACGCCCGGGTAACAGGTATTCTCAATGTTGGAGGACTTGTCGGTCACAACGACTGCGGTTCCATATCACACTGCCAATCTCAAGGGAATATCCGTGCCAATGCCAATGCCGGAGGACTCGTCGGAACAGTCAGTAGAAACTACGGAAATCCATCCACCAGCCCTATCGCTTTCAGCCATGCCTCCGGCGACGTAACCGGCACATACAACACAGGGGGACTCATCGGCATGAACGACGGTTCAATCAGCCAGTGTTCTTCCTCCGGTTCCGTCACGGGCAACAGCAATACATCCCCCTTCATCGGCACAAACCACAACAACTCCACCGGCAAGCTAGAAGAGTGACTCTTCGACAAAATGAGTGAAGATGAAGCCAACTTTCCGTTCTTCCCCGAGCAAAAGAAAAGCCCGCAAGCGATTAACTTGCGGGCTTTATTTGGTGGAGCATAGCGGGTTCGAACCGCTGACCTCTTCAATGCCATTGAAGCGCTCTACCAACTGAGCTAATGCCCCTCGACTTTCGTCTCGGTATCCCGTGAGGACGGGGAAAATTATAGTGAAGAAAAAGCCCGATGGCAAGTATTTTTTGATATCAGGTTTATTTTTTCTTGAGAAGGACAAATGGCGAAAGAAGAATATTTCCTAAGAAATTGATTCCAAATTACTTGGAAGGTTTGGAAGACGGGACAAAAACCTTGAGGCTCCCGGGGTGTTTTTCAATTTTGAGGGCACCATGCCCACCGAAATCGCCATCCAGTTCATAAGACGCAGGCGTGTCAACAGGATCTATAGAACAACCTTCCACTTTAAGGTAGGAAAAGTCTCCCTTCATGACCGGACTGAATCCCCCGCGAAGGAAAGCATGAAGACAGTCTTTGATGATGGTTCCCATGTGGCGTCTGAATACCAGGACATCCAGCAAACCATCCGCATTGTCTGCATCTCCGAACATAGTCCAAGAACCGCCGTATCGGGCGCCGTTGCCCATGATCACGGCTATGCCTTCTTCAATTCTTCCATCACTGAGGGTTATACGAAGACGAGGCTGAGGTTCGCAGGCAGCCTTGAGACCAGCTATACCATAAGCAATAGGACCCCATTTTTTCTTGGCCTGGCTGGTAGTCAGCTCCACGGCACGTCCATCAATACCGATTCCGGCCATTTGCAGGAAGGGTTCGCCATTCACCGCAAAAACGTCCACTTCCTTGATGCAGCCTTGATTGTAAGCCTGGAGGGCACGATCAAAATTACCGGAACCAATGCCTATTTCACGAGCGAAGACGTTGACAGTACCGGAGGGTATAACGACTAATTTGGTCTCCGTTCCCGCCAAGGCTCCGGCAGCCAGACGCAAGGTACCGTCTCCACCGGCAACAGCCACTGTTTCCAAACCTTTACGAGCACATTCCCTAAGGCTTTCCTGCATGTGTTCCGGCGATGTCGGCTCCACAATATCAAAAAGGCCTTTCCTGTCCGCCAACCAACGTCTCAAATGGATGGATCTGGCACTACGGGCTTCAGGGTTCAAGAAAAAGGGGACATGATTCATTAACGGAATCAATATAGTTTAAGGAGTATCCTTTTCCAAATTCATTTTACGATAAGACTTCCCCACCTCCCTCTCTCACGGGAAATAATGGAATTCGCGAAGGCAGACAAAAGCCGCATTCAAATTATTTTATGCTTTGCTCCAAAGCGTATCCGGCCGAGATCAAAGTCTCTTCCCTGAAGTGAGGAGCGAGAAACTGGAGACCAACCGGAAGGAGATCGTCGCCATCCGCAGCCGTACCACAGGGTACCGAAATCCCGGGAAGTCCGGCAAGATTGGCAGGAATGGTATAGATGTCCGCCAGATAGGTCTGGAGATGGTCCGAAGCCGCCACACCAAGCAGGGGAGCCGGAGCCGGGGCAGTGGGACCGGCAATCAGATCTACTTTCTCAAAGGCGCGGGCAAAGTCTCCGGCAACAAGGGAGCGAACTTTCTGCGCTCTGGTGTAGTAGGCATCGTAGAAGCCGGAACTCAAAACGTAAGTGCCCAAAATAATACGGCGTTTAACCTCGGGACCAAAGCCTTCCTCACGAGAAAATTCGAAAAGGTTGGAAAGATCCGATACGTCCGGCGAACGACGCCCATAACGCACTCCGTCGAAGCGGGACAGGTTGGACGAAGCTTCCGCACAAGCAATAATGTAGTAGGCAGCCACAACGGCTTCGGCATGCGGAAGAGAAATTTCCACCAATTCAGCCCCCAAGGATTCCAACCGGGCAAGAGCACCGGATATGGCCTCGGACACACCGGGATGGTTGCCAGAAGTCATATATTCCCTGGGGATTCCGATCCTAAGCCCTTTGATGTCTTTGCCAACGGCATCTTCGAAATGCTCCACCGGATGATTCTGCGAGGTAGAATCCTTAGGATCATGACCACAGATAGCTTCCAGCAGAATCGAGGCATCGCGTACGTCCCGCGTAATCGGTCCTATCTGATCCAGGGACGAAGCGAACGCAACAAGTCCATACCGGGAAACCCGGCCATAGGTAGGTTTCAATCCTACGACTCCGCAATGGGAAGCCGGCTGGCGGATGGAGCCGCCGGTATCGGAGCCCAATGCGGCAATAGCGGTACCGGCCGCAACCGAGGCAGCGGAACCACTGGATGATCCTCCCGTCGCCCGATGGGGAGCACATGGATTGTAAGTCGGTCCGAAAGCTGAATTTTCCCCGGTGGATCCCATGGCGAATTCATCCATGTTCATGCGTCCCAGAGGGATGCCTCCCGCCGCAATCATTCTGTCGACGGACGAAGCATTGTAAGGAGCAACATACGGTTCGAGAAAGCGCGATGCGCAACGCGTCGGCTGCCCCTTGACACTAATATTGTCCTTAACGCCAATGGGAATCCCGGCCAGGAGGGAATCCTGAGAAACATTCCGGGCTATCTTCAGGGCAGCGTCCCGGTCATAGGAAAGATAGGCGTGAGTTGCGCCGTCTTCTTTATCGATAGCATCAGCCACCATGTTGACGAGTTCGACAGAAGAAACGGAGCCGTCGCGTAGACAATCTCTCCACTCGGCAAGGGATTTTAGAGGCAGGGACATGTATCTAGGAAAAGTATGAGGCAAAAGGAAAAATAGTGGGGAAAAGGATCCGAAGGGAAATCAAGCGGATTCAACAACCTTGGGCACGCGAATCTGCTCCGAGGCCTGCTGAGGAGCATTGACCAGAGCTTCCTCTGTCGAAAGACCGGAAAGAACTACATCATCGCGCATAACATCCATTACCGGCAAGGGATGGTACATGGGCTCTACTCCGGTGACGTCGTAACTCTGTAACTGATCAACATAGTTGAGAACTTTAGTCAGATCGTCGGAAAAGCGGTCAACTTCCTCTTCCGTGAGGTGCAAACTCGCCAATCGGGCAATATAGGCAACGTCAATATGCGGCTGATTCATGGGCAGACTCAGTCTAGCAAGGCATCTCCTGGGAAGACACAGCAAATAAGGTCATGCTGGGAGATATTTTTCAACCCTGGTCCAGCAGACGAATGATCCAGAATGTGGAAGCGGCAATGGAGCAAATGAGAACCAGCAGAAGAGCCGTACTCTCATGAAGTTCACGCCTGGCATTACGGACATTACCCCGTGCGACGGCTACTTTCAGCGTGTTCTGCTGGCGTGTTTGCCGCACTCTGTCCGGAGGTGGAAGAGTATTGCGCTGGGGATGCATGGAAACGGGAGATCCCTGACCGACCATTTCTTCCAGTTCGCTGATTTTCTGCATCAACTCACGGGAAGCACGATCCAAATCGCTGAATTCAGAATCTCTCTGTTTTCTTTTTCTCAGAAACATGGTATTAGAAATTGTTGGAGTGACCGCAACTGACGATTGCGTATAAGATGACTAACAAGATAAACAACGGCAGGTGAAAGGAAAAACCCTGGATGAACTGCGTCACAAATTCACGCGAAGAGATCAGCAGGCGACGGGAAGATTTGCGGGAACGGGTCAATACTTTGGTATGGCGCATATGGGAGCAGTGATCGACCGCATCATTATAATCGGCTTCACAATGATCCATGATTTCAGCAGCATCGGTTAATTGCTGTTCCAGATTATCCTGTCCCCAGTCATCGGGGCGGATCGCCCCCAGAACCTTCAGATCCTTGGTAAAGCACAGGCGGATCTGTTCCAGCTCCTTGATTTCATTAGCAAGGCTTCCCAGTTCCTGCTCAATCCTTTCCACAGCGGAGAACATCCGGTCGCCCAACTCGTTTTGATCAGCAATAAAGCGGGCTTTCTTCTGCGCAATTTCCTCCATGCGCCGCTTGTAATCATCAATCTCCGCCTTTTTACGACGGAGTTCTTCCAGCTTGCGCTGAGCCTCCTCCATATCATCCTGAACGACAGGGACAGGCACACCTCCGGCAACTGGCGACGGAGGGCCATCCAGACTCATTTTCCTGTACTGTTGTTCCTGTTCTTTCATGGGTAGAATCAAAACGCCATTCCGACTAATCGGACTGAAGAAATATTTAACCTTTCTTATCCATCAAGGAAAGTGAAAAGTGCGGAAAACTTTCCTTTTTTTTCACGATTCCGAGCGTCCGTCACTGTTTTGCTCTTAAAAATTGATTATTCAAGTGTTTTTTACGATTGTCCGTCACGAATCAACTCACGGATATTGCGTGCTTCAATAGCCTCGTTTCTGGTACGTTCGTTCACCCTTGCCCTGTAGAAGGCCTTTTCCGTATCCGACCAGATATTGGATTCATCGTACTCCCCGGCAAATGGAATATTCAAGTCGATCCATGCACAGATCTTGTCCCATTCTTCCTGAGTCAATTTGACATTTTTGTGCCCTTTTTCGAGCAGTTTGACCAATCCGCTACGGACGGCCCCAGCCCTGTAGGGAGGATACTGGTGCATCAGTTCAAACCGGGTGTACCACGATACATACTTGTTCGGTTCGTCCGGCAGACGCTGCCCCAGAATACGCGGTCCCCATACCTTATCCGAGGGATAGAATCCGAATTCCTCAGGTTTGTGACCATTTTCCGGACGTGCCTTCGTCAGTTCGAAATAGGAACGGTAATACCGACGTTTAGCCGCCGGATCATCCACATAAGGCTTGGACGTCAATAAAAGCTTCTTCCCTTCCCCTCCCTCGCGGTGACAGGCTATGCAATGCTTGTCGAACACGGGCTGTACCTCATGAATATAACTGAAGGCGCGAGGTGGACCATAAAAAGGCTCAAGTTCCTCCGCCGGCTTCATCGACGCAATCGTACGACGTAGCGGGTTGAGCGGCGTCTTGTTTTTGTCCTCATGGCAGCCGACGCATGAAAACTTCTCTGCCGGCATCAGCGTCGCCCACGAGCGCATCGTCTGAATGACCCGGTTTTTACAATCCAGAAGCTGGAAGTATACAGGCTTGCGAGCAGGTGCCTTGAACATCGCCGAACCGTCTTCATAGACCGTTGCATCGCCGATAATCTTCTTCGAGTCGAAGGAGGCAAGGCCATGTCCCGTCGGCATCACCGTATCCCAGCAACCTCCAGGGCCTACGCCACGCCCTGTCCCGATCGTTGCATTTTTGTACAGCATTTCAATCACGCGGATCTTCTTGACGCTTCCCGGTTCAATCCCTTGGGCCGCTTCGCCATAGTATACATTCTGTACATAAAAAATACCCTCATCCTTCGTGTAATCAACCTCGGAGGGACGCACTCCCGGACGCTTGCGCGGAGCATCCGGAATCACCTGCAGGCAGGAAGTGCCCGGGTCTGACGCCAGAAGTTCCCGTTCTCCTTTGTCATTCAAGTAATACAGGGAATAATCGGCTCCGTTGTGCGGGGCTATCGACACAAGGTAATCGCGTTCCGTCAATGCATAGGGATTGGAAAACTGTTCCCCCTGTTTGCCATACCGGTCATCATAACCATTGCCGCTTTTCGGCGTCCTGTATCCGGGCATTTCCACGATTCCCTGATCCAATTCCACACCCTTGGAAACATCCATTAGAGCCAGCTTGCCTCCCTGCGTCGTGTGGTATCCGCCGATAATGCAAATCACCTTGTTGGAGTTCGGGATAGCCCGCGCATGATGGAAGCTGTTGGGCAACCCAGTCTGGTTGCCGTAGAACTCCGTCTGCGCCGTCCCGTCGGGATTCATCTGGAAGAGGGCATGAGCCGAGGACTGGCCGCGATCATTGTAGTCGCGCCTCGTGAAAATCACGCGACCGTCATTGAGCAAGCTCGGAAAAGCCGTATTCGTTTGATCGAATCCGACACGGCGGGCATACTTGCCGTCTTTGTTCATGATAAACAGATTGCTCAGGTCTCCCCACCCGCAGGTAATGTGCTGGACGATGCGGGAGGAACTGAACATGATGTCACCATTGGGCAGATAACAGGGTTCCATGCTGGAGCCATAAGTTTCAGGAGTCGTCAACGGGCGAGTCCTGCCAGTCGTACGATCCAGTTCGTAAATCTGATAATTTGATTCGGGACATCCGTAGGCATTCTCCAAATAATGATCCCGTTCCGGCGCTGGACAATAGATCGCGTAGTGCGAATACGTCAAACAGGAATTGAAATGTTTCCGGGACGCACGCATGGCAAACAGGAGCTTCGTTCCATCAAACGAGAGTTCAGGGTCACGGACACTTCCTTTGCCAGGATCCACCAGCATGTTTTCGCAGGCAAAGGCCCCATCCTTGTCCTGCGTCAAATCCAGCGAGCAAAGGGCCGATTTCTTGTTGGAGCCCTCTGTCTCCGTAATCAGATAAATGCCGGAGATACTGCCAAAAACATGGTGCTTTGCAAAAATCAATTTCGGAGCCAAAGCCCGTACTCGATCCAAACGCATTTGCCGGCGGGCATATGCCACCCGGTCATACAGGGTTACCCACTCCTTAACCGAAGCAGAGGAATCGTTCCGTTCCAATCGGGCCGCCTCTGCAGCAAAGTTCTCCGGATCCGGCACAGTTTTCAGCGCCACACCCACGGCATCAGCAAGCAATGCCCTCATATCCGGCACGGAGAAAAGTTCTTCAACCGTTTTACTCGCATCCTGTTTCAACCAGTCCATCTGGTGAGGGAAGGCTTTTTCCATAAGGTGCCCCGCCATTTCTACATTCTTCTTCGACAACGGACACCGCAATACATCACAAACAGCAGCAAAAGTTTCCGACCATTTTCCGGGTTTCAGAATCCTATCTTCCACTGCTTTTTTTTCCTTTGCAAGGGCTTGTTCCCAAGCTTCCGGAACCGGACTGGACGACAACACAGCATATTTTACATCCATCAGAAACCTGCCTTTCAATTCCCGGGCCTTCACGAGAACTTCATGTTCCCCTTTTTCTAACTCTCCCGACCACATGCATACCAGTTGGAAATCATTGAAATTTCCAGTTGAAGGAATCGTCCATACAGACTTTTCCCGTCCATCCATAAACAAGGCAGCCGTTCCCCCTTGATCCTCCGGAGATGCCATCATGAGCCAGAAATAATACGTACCCGTCTCCGGAACCTCCAATTTCCATTCCGGACCGCTGTCTGTTCCTGTCCAGTCACGGACAAAACCGCCGCGCTTCGTCACACCGCGTCCGGTCAACCGGGCTTCGCTTCCATCCAGAAAAATGAAAGGCAAAGACACTCCGCTATCCGCAACTACGGAGACAGGTTCCGGAGAAGAAGAGGAGGCTGCAATGGCAGTACCCAGACACCCCCAAGCCAGAAAAGAGAAGAGAAGGAGCTTCATAATCATCAAAGTATACGATTCTCCATCCTTCTGCCTTTCACTCACGACACCGGATATCTACCGTTTTCCCATTCACTCATGGGAGAGAAGAAAAACGATAGGTCTCTCCAGCCCGGGTTTCCGGCAACGACAAAGTTCGCTCATTCCATTCCGGTTCGGAGGATTCGATAATGGGAAGCTTTTTCCCGGAAGAATCCAGGGCAACCACAGTTCCATATTCCCACGGACAAGCCATCGTCAACCGGCCTCCCAGCAAGCTTGTTATTTCCAGTTTCACGACCGTTTTCCGACAACCATCATAGGCAGCCGAGACCAGGAACCCGCCCGGAACCCTCAACCGTGAAAAAGCGACGTTTCGATCCTTAGGCCAATTGGGAAACACCTTGATCACATCTTTGTGTTTCAGTACCAGCATACTGTTGATGGCAGCCGTCGCCCCGACTTTTTCCAGACCGTGATAGCCATCCCGAACGGCAAGATTATTTCCCATTTGTTTTTTCAGAACGCCCGCCATGTGTTTCAAAATCTTTTCCGCCGGATAACGAAGTTGGACGGCATCATAGAAAATACGTGGAAAATTATTGATTTGCCCCCATGCTCCATCCCCAAACGCATCAATCGTATTCCTACCTACTTGCTGCTGTTCCGCCGGGGAATAATACCCGAGTTCTCCGGCCGGAAGAATCACATCCAACGGAAGGATATTTCCATCCCATGGGATCGGATTGTCCAACTGCTTCCATGTGTTCTTTTTCCATTCCCTCTCTGCCAGAGAGAAAACAGGTTTACCCTTCCATTCGGAAACCGGCTGTTCCGGCAGACGAGTCAAAAGATCTTTCCAGAAGCTACGTTTTCCGGCGTCCATATCCAATTCCTCCGATGCCTTGATCAAAAACGCCAGCAACATCTTCACCGTCGCCAGCTCAACAGCGGGATTATGCGCCCACGAACCCTCATTGTACCCGGCTACAAGAAGACACCTTCCATCCTCATCCCTTTCCAGCCAGACTTCATACAACCGTGCACATTTTTTCAAGAACCCGTACGTCCTTGCCAAAAAATCACGGTCAAGCGTATAGTTGTAATACTGGATAATCGGCCATGAACTGTATGAAACATTGAGGAGTTCACGATGGTAGGAATCATCTGTAACAGTCCCCCACGGGCCAATCCCAACGGGGTAAAGAATGGCATCCGCAATGCCCTTCCGAAGAGCGGAACGGGAATTCACATATTCCCTGTTAATCCGTTGCAGTTCAATCTGATTCGCAGCACGCTCCATTCCTTCCCTCTCCATCGCAAGCATGGCTTCTGCGGCAGGCATCAGCAAATCACACCGATTGCTGGATGCCGTCCCGTAAAACGAAGCAATAAAATTATAATTCAGATGATAATCAGAAGACCAATTCGGCGTGTCCGTCGTATGCCAGACTCCGAAAAGTCCCGGAGCAAGTTTTCCATTCCGGATACCCGACCCCATCAAATACTGGGCTCCGTAATAATAACGCTCCGCCAGAGCCGTTTCTTCATCGGACGGAGACAGGTCGATAGAAGAAACAGCCCAATACTCCCTCCACCAATCGGCATGGGACTTGAGAAGAGAGGCAACACCAGCCTCATTCCGAACCAAGCCCAGCAATTCCCGGGCTTTCACCCAAGGGTCCCAGCCCTTCAGCCTGCCATCGTGTCCGTAGGTCTGCCCTCCCCCTCCGATAGCAACTACCAGCCAGGAGGATTGTCCCGGCTGTAAACGAACTATCCTCGAAACAGTTGCTTCCGATTTATTCTTCCAATGGTCGGGCAAGCCGGCATGGACAACGGATGGAGCCAGCACTGCCTGGGAACGCCATGAAGCGGGGTTTTCAGGAGCTCCATTGAAGGTCCACCTCGAAACCGCCCCGGCATTCTCGTCCGTACCCACATCCGCAGGGAAACATTCCTGATCAGCCTTGCACCACACATCGATTTCCAGATCCATAGCCTCCGGAGACTTCAACTCGACGATTAACACGTTCTCCGTTGCCGCCATCCATGCCTTCATGGATACGGACTCGCCGCTCATTCCCGTCAGTTCTGTTTCCAGACATGCCTTCCAAATATCCAATTTCTCATGGAAAGATTTTGTTTCCGCCAATGCCGAGGACTCGGCAACCGGTCTGATCGTCACACCGCCAATAGGCAAAGGTTGCGTTTTATAACGTTTATCCGCACTGAATTTACCTTTTAAATTTCCGCAGGACCAAAAATCAGATTTGGAAATCAAATACGTTTTTTCCATTCCGCGCCCTCCCGACACAATCCCGACATCACCGTTGCCAAGCAATGCCGTCCGAGGCAAGTCATTGGAAAAACTGTCCTGCGGATTCCACGAATTCCACACCCCGGAACAAGCTGAAACAATCTGTTCCGTCCGCGCGCGATCCGGAATATCGATAGAAGAATCCGCTGTACCGGACAAACCGGCAGCCACACCTCCAAACATCACACAGGTGATCCCTCTCCATTGTTTATGGAAAAAACTCATGTTCAAAACAGTTGGTTATTTGTGGCCGGATTGAATCATTTCACGGATATGGCGAGCTTCGATGGCCTCGTTTCTGGCACGTTCGTTCACCCTTGCCCTATAGAAGGCCTTTTCTGTATCCGACCAGATATTGGATTCATCGTACTCCCCGGCAAATGGAATATTCAAGTCGATCCATGCACAGATCTTGTCCCATTCTTCCTGAGTCAATTTGACATTTTTGTGCCCTTTTTCGAGCAGTTTGACCAATCCGCTACGGACGGCCCCAGCCCTGTAGGGAGGATACTGGTGCATCAGTTCAAACCGGGTGTACCACGATACATACTTGTTCGGTTCGTCCGGCAGACGCTGCCCCAGAATACGCGGTCCCCATACCTTATCCGAGGGATAGAATCCGAATTCCTCAGGTTTGTGACCATTTTCCGGACGTGCCTTCGTCAGTTCGAAATAGGAACGGTAATACCGACGTTTAGCCGCCGGATCATCCACATAAGGCTTGGACGTCAATAAAAGCTTCTTCCCTTCCCCTCCCTCGCGGTGACAGGCTATGCAATGCTTGTCGAACACGGGCTGTACCTCATGAATATAACTGAAGGCGCGAGGTGGACCATAAAAAGGCTCAAGTTCCTCCGCCGGCTTCATCGACGCAATCGTACGACGTAGCGGGTTGAGCGGCGTCTTGTTTTTGTCCTCATGGCAGCCGACGCATGAAAACTTCTCTGCCGGCATCAGCGTCGCCCACGAGCGCATCGTCTGAATGACCCGGTTTTTACAATCCAGAAGCTGGAAGTATACAGGCTTGCGAGCAGGTGCCTTGAACATCGCCGAACCGTCTTCATAGACCGTTGCATCGCCGATAATCTTCTTCGAGTCGAAGGAGGCAAGGCCATGTCCCGTCGGCATCACCGTATCCCAGCAACCTCCAGGGCCTACGCCACGCCCTGTCCCGATCGTTGCATTTTTGTACAGCATTTCAATCACGCGGATCTTCTTGACGCTTCCCGGTTCAATCCCTTGGGCCGCTTCGCCATAGTATACATTCTGTACATAAAAAATACCCTCATCCTTCGTGTAATCAACCTCGGAGGGACGCACTCCCGGACGCTTGCGCGGAGCATCCGGAATCACCTGCAGGCAGGAAGTGCCCGGGTCTGACGCCAGAAGTTCCCGTTCTCCTTTGTCATTCAAGTAATACAGGGAATAATCGGCTCCGTTGTGCGGGGCTATCGACACAAGGTAATCGCGTTCCGTCAATGCATAGGGATTGGAAAACTGTTCCCCCTGTTTGCCATACCGGTCATCATAACCATTGCCGCTTTTCGGCGTCCTGTATCCGGGCATTTCCACGATTCCCTGATCCAATTCCACACCCTTGGAAACATCCATTAGAGCCAGCTTGCCTCCCTGCGTCGTGTGGTATCCGCCGATAATGCAAATCACCTTGTTGGAGTTCGGGATAGCCCGCGCATGATGGAAGCTGTTGGGCAACCCAGTCTGGTTGCCGTAGAACTCCGTCTGCGCCGTCCCGTCGGGATTCATCTGGAAGAGGGCATGAGCCGAGGACTGGCCGCGATCATTGTAGTCGCGCCTCGTGAAAATCACGCGACCGTCATTGAGCAAGCTCGGAAAAGCCGTATTCGTTTGATCGAATCCGACACGGCGGGCATACTTGCCGTCTTTGTTCATGATAAACAGATTGCTCAGGTCTCCCCACCCGCAGGTAATGTGCTGGACGATGCGGGAGGAACTGAACATGATGTCACCATTGGGCAGATAACAGGGTTCCATGCTGGAGCCATAAGTTTCAGGAGTCGTCAACGGGCGAGTCCTGCCAGTCGTACGATCCAGTTCGTAAATCTGATAATTGCTTTCCGGACATCCCGATGAAGCCAGATTGACATCCCCCTGGCTCTTGCCCGGGAAAAAAGTTGAATTGTAATTCTTCCTCGTCGGACGCATCGCAAAAAGAAGCTTCGTTCCATCGAAGGAAAGCTCAGGATCCCGGACACTCCCCTCCCCTGGATCAACCAGCATTTCCTCACGGGCAAAAACACCATCCTTGTCCTGCGTTAAATCCAGAGTACAAAGGGCTGATTTCTTGTTGGATCCCTCCGTCTCCGTAATCAAATAAATGCCGGAGACACTGCCAAAAACATGGTGTTTCGCAAAAATAAACTTCGGAGACTTTGTCCTGATTCGATCCAAACGGATCTGGCGCCTTGCATAGCCCATGCGTTCATACAATCCGCACCACTGGGAGAAAGAGGCATCCGGATGTTGTTTCAGTCTAGTGATCTCATCCGAAAAAATCTTCAGTTCCGGGATATTGACCAGCATTCTCTCCACCGCACCCCGAATCAACACAACGGAATCCTCCGAAAGCAGCAGCTCCATTCCTCCCTTGCCCAGATCCTGACGAAGCCATACTTCCTGGTGAGGAAACCCATTCTCCAGCAAAACACGAAGGCGGTTCTCCGAATCCGGCAACAATCTGCCATTCCTCAACAGTCCGGAAGCTACAACCAAAGACTCGTTCCAGGACGAAACATTACTCATTGTCTCTTCAATTTTCGCGCATTCTCTACCGACTGCATCCTCCCAGGCTCTTTCGGAGGAATCGGAAGATAAAAAACCGTATTTCACATCCATGAAATACTGTTGGTTTAACTTTCCAGCCACAATCCGAAACGTATGTTCTCCGGCCTCCAATTGTCCCTGCCAAACGCGAACTGTCTTGAAATCATTGAAATCCTTCGTTGAAGGGACATTCCAATCGCAGACCTTCTTCCCATCCAGGATAATTTCCGCAACTCCGCCCTGGCCAGCCGGAGATGCCATTTTTAAATTCAGATAATACATTCCTTTCTCCGAAATGGCAAATTTCCATTCTGCACCACTGCCAACGCCATCCCAATATCTCAAAAATCCCCCCTGAGTCGATATATGGCTGCCGACAAGAGAAGGCGTTGCTCCATCCAAAAAGACAAATTCAGCTCCGGAACACACCATGCACATCAACAATAATGGGAAAAAGCTTTTCATACCAGGGATGAATACGCACACGAGTACAATTTCCTTTCAGTACCCTACATATTTAATTCGCTTATTTTCATACGACAACGGATACACCAAATCCACAGAATGAAGTACCGTATGATAAGTTTTTCCTTTCAGTGCTTTCAGGCTATTACCCAGTGTATCTTCAACCACATGAAGCAGAATGGCTTGGAAAGAGCCTCCTTGAAAACAGTCGATCCTCCCGGACAATATCCTATCTCAAAACGAAACATGATATCCCTTCCCCTCCAGATATCTCCGGACATATACGGTCAAAAGAAAAGCCGGAAACCTCAATAAAGTCCCTTGCTCTTCTTCCTCAGGCCGGATAAGCTCGGCAACTCTTATTTTTTGTTTCACAGAGCGGGACAGGAAGAGTAGATTAAACAGAGCAGCCCAACGAGTTTCATGCAGCAGACCGAGATGCCTCATCCCCCAAAATCAACAAAGGCCTTGCGCCGCGTATACATTGTGCTTGGCTGCCTTGCCTTCATTCAGTTGATGGCAGTAGGCATCGCACTGACACTCAAGCTTTCGTCCCCTCCACCGCTCGTTATACAACAGCCGGTTCCTGACAAGAAAGATCCCGTGCCCGACAAGCCACAGCCCCCCCTACCCGACGAACTCATCACATCTATCAGGCCGCGAACCGTTGAGGAAATGCTACGGGATGCCGATCAAAAATCCTCAGGTTCCCAGCCTTCTGTCATTGCTCCGCCCGTTATCCGTCAACCGAACAATGTACAGGATTACGCCGAAAACAAGACCCGCAAAGAACCGGATATCCCCCTTCCCCCACAGCTTGCCCAGCTTCTCAAGGAAGCCCGTTATGCCCAAATCGAAGGAGACATGAGAAAATCCGTTCTCAAACTCGAAGAAGCTTCGGCTCTTGAACCGGGCAATCCCGTCCTCCTCTACTATTTCGGCCTCGCTTACGAGGCTCTGCGCAATGCCGAAAAGTCCCGTGAATACTTCCTCAAAGTATTCACTATGCGCGACAAAGCCGGCAAATACTGCCAAATGGCCGCCAAACACCTCGAGACCGGTTTCGAGGCTCCGTCCGATAGACGGGGCGACATGGCTTTCGGTACCATTCTGGAGTACAAGGAAGAAAACGCGGGAGACGGACAACGCGTCGTCCTGACCATTCCCATTCTCATGAAAGAAGGGCTCAATATCCGCCCGGAAGACCTCTACATCCCCATCCTCTTCTACGATTCCGTCAATGGACGAAAAATCGAATTGACGCGAGCGGAAGAACCCCAGGTCCGCTGGATGAGCGAACCCGTTGACTGGGCTGACGGGGAGGAAACCCTTGAAGTCCGCTACCACATGCCTCCTCTGACCGAAGAGGCAATCGCCGCCTACGGCGATCTCAAATATTTCGGATTCACCGCCAAACTCTATTACAAAGGAGAGCCCATGGACTGCTACGCCTCTCCACGCGTTCTGTTCCTCATCGAGCAAATGCAGATGAAAAAACCGGATGTACCCTACCAGGACGACAATTACGGAGAAGGGCTCCTTCCCCCCAAAGAAGGAGGTTCTTCTATTCTTGACGCCCAACAAATGTCCGACTTCCTTCCCGCAGCTCAATAACCCTGCATTTCCTCCCTCATGACACTTTCCTTCCCCTGTACTCTAGGCGACTACACGCTTCTTTCCCTGATCAAAGAAAAGGATGGCCGGTTGTATTTTGACGCCATCCAAATTAGCACAAGCCGCAAAGTCATCCTGGAAATGCCCGATCCGGAAACGAGTACCGAGGAATCCATCCAGGAGTTTCTTCATGAGGTCCGTGTCAAAGCATCAGTCGATTCTCCCCTTTTCACCACCGTTTACGAAGCCAGCAAGACCGACGGGAAATGGTACTTCAGCTATGAAAAACCGGATGGGGCCAGCCTGGCCAATGCCATCAGCATCGGGAAAACCTTTAGCACCCATCAACTTCTGGAGCTACTGAAAACCGTCAGCAAGGCAGAAGAATTCTTCGATTCCCACAATCTCGCCACTTCTCCCATTTCTCCCGATTCCTTTTTTGAAGACTCGAGCGGAGGATTCCGCATGATCAACCCGGTCATTCCCGGGACAAGAAAGCCGGACACATCTGCCCTGGACATGATCTCCCTCGGCAACATTCTTCCCTCCCTTATCACCCCCAACGTGCCCGGAGCCACCCGCATAGGTACTATTGCCACCTGGATGCGGGACGGGCAGGAAGGAAAAACGCTCACCTGGCAGCACGTAGCCGAAATGGTGGATACCGTCGAAGACCAGTTGGGGATCGGGCAAAACGCCACCACTGGACTTCTTGAACAATCTCCTGTTTCTCCTTTATCCCGTTACAAGATCCTTCTGGTCGCCATTGTCGCCATCCTTGCCGCCGGAGCGGTTTTCCTTCTCATCGGCAACAATGATCCGGATCATCATTCCACCGCTACAAAACCTAAACTGACACATCCCGTTTTCGATGGGCGCGACCATATGGGAATCCCCATCAATCCGGGAAACGGAGCCCCCATCCTTATCTGCGACGCATACGAAGTCACCATCGGCGCCTACAAAAACTTTCTCGACTCCATCAAGAACATGCCGGAACAGGGACGCAAGTCATACGACCATCCCAATCAGCCTCCAGGAAAAACCGGTCACACCCCTCTCGACTGGGAGGCCATGCTCGATGCCGCCCAACATGGCAAGGTCTGGGAAGACTATGCCATGAGTATGCGGACGCCTGTCTTCAACGTCGATTTCTGGGATGCCTATGCCTATGCCAAATGGAAAGGATACCGCCTTCCTACCTTGGAAGAATGGAAAACGATTGCCGACCGGGTTTCTACGCACGGGCAAGATCCTATGGGTCCTGTTGACAACTATCTCCGGGACGTGGGAGAACACAACCTGTGCGGTTTTAATTCCGGAGTATCGGAATGGACATCCAGTGAAGGAAAAGATCCCTCCATGCCTATGGAAGCGGAACGCCCCATTGTCTGCGGAGGACATAGCGGACTCCCCGGAAAACAACGAGTCATCTACGTTCCATCCCAGGACATCAGATCCAAAACAATTGGTTTCCGTACCGTTCACGAACAATAATTCCCTTGATTTATCCCCCTCACCGGTCATACATACATAAATAACATCGGAAGTCGTCGTACCTGCGAATCTTCCAGTAAAACAATCTGCCATCGATTCTCGTACACCATCCCCTTCTATCATGCAACGTATCCTATCATTCATTCTTCTTCTAGGAGCTCTCTGCCTCCCGGCGTTTTCCCAGTTGATCGTCAGAATGGAACCAATCAAAAAACAATTCCTCAGCGGAGAACCTGTCACCGTTCGCCTAACCATCAGCAACAACACCGGAGCTCCCATCCATCTGAGCAGCAGCGACCAAATCTCCTGGCTCGACATCAACGTCGAAAGCAACGACGGCGGCATGCCCCTGCCCCAATCGCGCTTCGCCAACTTTCCTCCACTCTCCATCCCCACCGGTAAAAGCGTTTCCCGCCGAATCAACCTGCGCCACTTCTACGACTTTTCCCGTGACGGCAACTACAAGGCGACAGCCCTTGTCCGCGGCCCGGACATGCGCACCATGTTTTCCTCGGGCAAAAAAATGTTCACCATCATGTCCGGCATGCCCGTCTGGTCCCAGATCGCAACTCCTCCGGGAGGCCGCCGATGCAAGTACGTCGTCTGCAGCATGAAAAATAACCAAAAATCCCACCTGTACGTTCAAGTCAAGGACGGAGAGGTGGGTACTCCCATCAATGCCACGGGACTCGGGGAATGGTTGAGCTTCTTCGACCCGGCATGCCGCATTGATTCCAAGGCTAACCTCCATGTTCTTTTTTTGACGACACCAACCATCTACGCCGGGGCAATCATCGCTCCGGACGGAACCAGGAAATCCCTGCAATACTACAAGCGAATCAATGGTTACCAGCCTTCTCTCGTCTATCTTCCCGATGGAAGCCTCCGTATTACCGGAGCCATCCCGTTCGATCCATTCAAGCAGGGAGTAAAAGGCCCCAAAGACGCAACCGTCGTCCCAGGAGAATAATCCCGCCAATCTATTCGTTCTTCCCCCCTTTCAGGGAGGAACACTATTTTCCCGCCTCCACCGTCCCGGACGATGGAGGCGCTTCTCTTATTACGCCTCCCGTTTATTTACCGACGGGCAGAATACCCAGGTCGCGCAGCTGTTCCATGGGACGCTGAGGCCAAAACTTATTGGCAACCGGACTCGCAGGACTAGGATGCAGAAGAGTACCGATGGTAAACGTACGATCCGGCATGGCAGAGGAGGCATCTTTCAATTTATTCGTCGCGTAAGCTCCTACACCGACAAGGATTTCCGGCTCCATAATCCGTATCATACTCTCAAGATGAGACAGACACAGAGCGTCAATACGCTCCTGAATGTCTGCGGACAGCTTGTCCGGAGTAACGTTGGCTCCGGATTCGGACATCCAGACAAGCGGGCAAAAATTAACGACGAAATGATCCTTGAAAAATGTTTCCGGAGTTCCATAGACATCACGAAAGAGCCCCCACAATCTCCTGCCGCTTACCTCGGAGCGCTTACATGCAAATCCATCCACAGGCCTTTTCGGATGCATGAGGGAAGGCTTCCCCACGGCAGCTTCAATACCCAGCCAGTTCTTGACAGCATCCACTTCCCCGAACGGAACACCCGTCTGGGCCATCCCGAAAGGACCGGGATTCATCCCCAGAAAAAAAGTCCTCTTCTTCGAATCTCCATACCGGCGTACATATTGTTCATACGGAGCCCACGCATACTTTAGCGGATTATACGTATAAGCGACGGGGAAGGAAAACGACAGGGAATCCATCTCATCCGCCAGAAACGCGGAAGCCTGGAGCAATTGGTCTGCGATTGATACCATGCCGGAATCATGCCTATTCCACCTATATCGTGCCAGCAAAAAACTCGGGACTTGCTTTTCCTCCCACATCATATACGCTAAATTTCGGAACTACTAACGATACCTTCAGCCAATGAGTGGAATAGCCATTATGACATCGGGCGGTGATGCAGCAGGAATGAATCCCGCCATCAAGGCCGCCGTGGACCATGCACGACATCTCTCAATGCGTCCATACGTGGTATACGACGGACTGGAAGGACTCATCGACGGAAAGATTGAAGAACCATCCCGCAACCTTACCAATGAACTGATTTACCGCGGCGGCACGCTTCTGCGTTCCTCACGTTCCAAAAGGTTTTTCCAGTACGAATATCGCAAACAGGCCTACGAACACCTGAAGGCCAAAGGCATTGAAAAACTGATCATCATGGGAGGAGACGGATCCTTCCGAGCCCTCAACGACTTTTACAATGATTTCGAAGTCCCGTTTGCCGGGATTCCCGCCACGATCGACAATGATATTGCGTCGACGGACTACTGCCTCGGTGTAGACACCGCCCAAAACGTCATTCTCAATTGTATTGATTCCATCCGTGACACGGCTCAGTCACATCACCGGGCATTTGTCGTGGAAACGATGGGGCGCGATTGCGGATATCTGGCCATGACCACGGCTCTCTGCAGCAGCGCTGATATCTGTATTGTTCCTGAAATCCCCTACGACCTCGACTCCATCTACCGCCGTCTGAGCCCTCAAATCGAAGAAGGCATCGGCTACATCATCGCCGTCGTCGCCGAAGGAACGCGTGTCGCTCAGTATCTGACTCGCTGGCTCAATGAAAAAACGGGGATGGATACACGCCTCACCGTTCTGGGCCATGTTCAGCGCGGCGGCTCCCCGACTGCGAGAGACCGCCTGATGGCGACACGTTTCGCCACCCGTGCCGTAGAAGCTCTGCACAAGGGTAACAACAACCAGATCATGGTCTACCGCGACGGGAGTTACGCCACAACATCGCTGAATGCCGTTGCCGGCCAAAAATATTCGGTCAATCCCGAAATCATCGACCTCTGCCGCGAATTGAGCTGCTAACCCGGTTTCTTCCTCGTTCATTACAGGATTTTTCTTCTGACAAAAAACCGCTATTCTTTCACGGAATGGCGGTTTTTTGTATTCGCAGGACTTCGATCAAAGGGATCAATCGTAGCGAGCGGCAGCCAAGCGAGCCTTCCTCAAATTCTCGCGGGTTTCATGTGCCATTCGTCCCCAGTAGGAGGCAGGATCCAGATCTCGAGCTTCTTCCAAGACCTCCACAGAACGGTTGAATGTTTTCTCAAGTTCAGGTGAGTTGGAACCTATTTTTCGGAAGAGTTCCCGACACCTATTGACTAACAAAGGATAAACATAGGCTACAAGCACGCATTGCCTTGTCGGTGTTTCCAGATCCTTTTCCTCTAAAAAATGCAAAAAGCCCTTCAAAACATCTTCCCTTTCCTTTTCCCCGACAAGCAAGGAAAACTTATGGACCAGATCCCCCAACGCCTCTTCATGAAGGATACGCTTTGACGCAGCAACAGCTTCTAGATACCTGGCATCGGCACAGGAGGATTTCTCCAGCATGTGCATGCATGCAGCATAATGGAGAGCCCAGGATTCTACCGGAACATGTTCCAGGGCAAGAAGCACCATGGAAGCGGCCTCCTCCGGATCCTGCGCAGCGTAAGCACGGGCCAGCATTTCATCACGCTTGACTTTCTCCCCGCGCAAGAGAAGAAGCCTGGCCGCCAGGGCATCCGCCTCATCATCATTCCGGGATCCTCCAACTGCCATCGCATACGGCTTGCCCTTCTCATCGCAAAGAATCATCGTCGGCAACATTCTCACGCCATGACGCGCGGCACGCCCCAACACCTCCGATGTAACCGGACTGCCAGGATTAACCCTTCCGGAAGGAAGCTCCAATTTGCAGAATACAAAACTACCGTCCAATCCCGATTCATCAAACCGGGAGGAATCCAACCACTGCATCCATCCTTTCTCCGCCGGCCCCGGCTGTGAAGACACGTAAAGATAAAGTATATCCTTTTTTGCCGAGCGTGCACGTATTTCAGAACCTTCCGGAGAAAGAGACCATTCGACCGCACCGTAAACCTGCCATGCCCCCCCCGCTACAAGCACGAGGAACCCATAAATCCATCGCTTCAACAGGAATCGGCAGGAGCCCTTTTCCGTAGATCGAACCATCCTCATCATTCCGGACGAATCGTAATCCGTTTGAACCGGGCATTGCCCTCTTCAGACTCCGTCACAATACCGGGAACTTCTTTCAAGGCATTATGAACAAGCATACGGTGGTACGCATTCAAGGGATACAATTTCATAGGCTTGCCCGTTTCCTTAACTTTTTCCGCAATGGAGAGCGCCTTGTCGAGAAGCTTCTTCTCATGACGCTGACGGTAAGAATCACAATCCACCTTCACCCTAGGAGCATCCGGGATTTTGTGCTGAATCATCCTGTTGACGAGATACTGCAAATCATCCAGGCGGTCTCCATCTTCTCCAATCAGGAATTTTGCGTCCGGAGAACTAATCTGGAGGCAAATGATATTGTCCATCTCTTCAGGAGTTACAGTCCCTTCGAAACCAAGCGATTGGAGGAGAGTTTCAAGCGATTGAACGGCTAATTGTTTCAGGTCTTCTTCCATGGGTGTCAAAATAAGCTTATCGGGTTCCAAAAGTCCGCCTCCAGCTCATAGCAGAAGACGCGGAATATCCTTTACTCCTTATTGTACACATATTCTCCAATTGCCAAGTCAAAAACCCGCAATTCCTCATATTCCGGCAATCGCCTTCCCGGCGATCATCCTTCCGGCTCAATCGGGGAAATCCTCTTCACGGATTCGGGGAACTTCCTCCCCTCTCTCCTGGCCTCATTCACCTCCTGTCGTATAGTCGGATCAATCCAGTAAAGATGTGACTCCAATGGGTTGAAAATAATAGGATAACAAAAACGCGTCGTCTCCGAATCCGGCCACTGAATCCATCTCCAATAAGCCATCCTTGCAGAATCGTCCTTCCAGCCGGGCACCCAAATGGCCAAATCGCGAACTCGTGTTTGAATCCTCTTGAGAGCCCTCCGTAGATCATCCCTGCCGGAAGCTTCCGCGGCTTCCGCCAACGCACTGTCCAATTCCGCATCGGCTATGGAAAACACATTCTCCGTATTGGAGACAAGCCTCCCCGCAGCATCCCTGCCCTGGGATGAATGGAGCATCGGAAAGAGATTCGGGACGGGGTAATCGAACATCGTCGCCCAAAACACAGCCATATGCCTTTTTTCATTCACCTTGCGGGCACACACAGAACCGTCCAACGGATTCAGTCGCAAGTCAACCCCGCAAGCCCTGGCTCCCTCCTTCAGTTTGCGGCAAACATTGCCGATCAATGGCGAAAGTTCGGCATATGCCAATTCAATAGAAAGACGGTCTCCACGCCCATTGACAAGAATACCGTCCGGTCCCACCCGGCTATATCCGGCACGGGCAAAATACGCTCGCGCCTTCGTGGGCGAATAATCCGGCCATGCCAGATCAGCCGTCATACTGCCATATCCGTCCGTTAGAGAACACAACCGGGAAAAGTACCCCCGGAACAAGCTATCGAGTATTTCCTGCATCGGCATGGCATATAACAGCCCCGTCCGGACATCAATATTGTCAAGTGGCGGAGCTCCCGTATTCAGGTAAATGCCATAGGGAGGCTCCGGAAACCGACGGGTAAAGGAAACCATCTCAACATACCCGTCGAGGACGGGAGGAATCTGAAGAAGAGCTTCCCACAATTCTGGCTTATACACCGTCAAATAATCCAACTGCCCGAGACGAAACATCTCATACGCCTTTGTATCCGACCGGAAAAAGTGATGCGTAATCGCATCCACGTTGCACGAATAACGATAGTATTTCCTGTCGGCTGCCCACCAGTTTTTCACTCGCTTCAACGTCAGCGCCCTACCCCGGACAATTCGGTTCGCATCCAGAATATATCCTCCCGTTCCGGGAGGAATGCGCCACTGGTATCTATCCACGTATCCGGCATTGAAATCCGCGTAAAATCCCGGATGAGCCGGGGCTAGAAGACCGGCAGCCTTGAAAGGAGCCCACGGAACGGCACGGGGCAATTCCATCTCCAAAATGTCATCCCCGTACACGCGGATACCGGCCAATTGTTTCTTGACCTCATTGGAATAGAGGGAATCCTTGACAGCCGGACTCGTCCTCAGGCAAAGGTACAGGATAAAGTCCATCGCCTTGATCGGAGAACCGTCCGAATAGGCAGCCTCAGGAGCCAGATGAAAGTAGATCTTCCTTCCATCGCCGGACACGGCCCAACGATCCGCCAGACCTGGAATAATCTCTTCGGTCTGGGGATGGATGGCAACCAGTTTCATATCTACCTGACCGTACATCGAATAGCCGAAGAAACTAGTACTCTCCGGGCCAAAAGGGCGAAACGTGGAAGGGAACATCACTCCTCCCCAAATATCGATTTCACCGCCTTTCATGGCTCTCGGATCACCAATATCCGGCTGGTCCATACCATCCTGCCAAACGAGTCCTCCCGGCAGTGACGAAGAGGGGAGTATCTGTAAAAAATCACCCGACAGGGTCCGCTTTTTCAACAAATCAAGTTCCCCCGGATCCCCTCCTTCCCTCTTCAATCGTTCAACTTCCGAAGAAAGCCAATGGGCAACCTCCCGATTCCAACGCCCGACAAATCCTTCAAAATACGCGGGCATGCCATCGCGTCCCGAAGCCATGGTCATCTTCCCCGTATCCAGTCCTTCCCTTACATCGCGCGACAACCACCATACTCCTGCCAGGAATACGGCGGCAAATGCCGCAGCCATGATTGACAACCACTTGAGCATCGGGAGATATCATGCGGGAAAAACCGCCGTTCATCCATCAGAAAAAAGAATCCATCCCCGCAGAAGAATCTTCCGTCCGGTCTTCGCCTACCGAACATGAGGATTCCCGACAGGGATGGACCTTTTCAGCAATTCAACAACAATATGAAGAAACGATCTTTAGAACTCAAGGGTAACACCGCCGAACACCCCGATTCCACGGGCCTGCAAGGCACCGAAGTTGTAGTCGTTCGTCACGATGTATTTCTCGTTGAGAAGGTTTTCCACACGGAAATGCAGAGTCATGTTGTCCGTCACTTTATAACGGACAAACCAACGCAGCGTTACATAATCATCCAGATACTTGCCGCCCGATGTCGATGTATCGCAACGGTTGCTGGCGGACAAAATACCAAGACCGGTAGTCAGGCGTTCCAGAGGTGAAACATGGATTTCACCGCTGACCGTATTGCGAGCCGTCCCGAGAAGCTGTTTGCCATCATTATCCTTGGGCATCACGTAGGTGTAGCCAAGGGTGTAGCCGGGTTTCCAGGCGCAGCTGAATTCCCCGCGCAGGGAAGTTTCCACCCCAGTCATCGTGCCATGACTTGTATTTTCCCATGTGGAGAAGGCGGTAGAATAGTCGCCGGGAGTCGTATAACCCGTTTTGGGATTGATCATGTCATTAATACGCGTCCAGAAACCGGTAACCGTCAGGTAATGGTTCTTGACGAGACGCTGTTCAATGCCCAGATCGCCGCCAAGGGAACGGGAAATTTTCAAATCAGGGTTGCCGATATACGACCAGCCTCCTATATTGCAGTTCGCGTAGCGTTCCCATTCGGAAGGAGCGCGGAAACCGGAACCAACGGAACCGAAAATTCGAGTCGGAGAATCTTCACGGCCGTTTACTTTCCATGATCCGGCAAAACGCCATGTAGCATTGTTGTTCCAGATGGTGCTGTGTTCCAAACGGCCGACGGCACTGAAATCCAGATAACGGGTCGGAGACCACATCTGTTCGGCAAACCAGGCGAGATTGCTCTCCATTTCGTCGATATCGACGTAATTATTCAAACAGTTGTAATCCGTACGATCCCAGGCCATGCCAAGGATTGTTTTCCATTCCCTATTCCACGTCAATGCATTACGCCATTCCATCTGAAACTTGCTGTGATCCGTCCAGGAGTTTCCGTCGATCAGGTTATCCTTAAAATGGCGGTCATAGTACCCCATCATGAAGGTAGTCGACCAGATCTTGTTGATGTTGGAATCCAACGTTGCAGTCAACAAGTTGCTGCGCATATCGAAACGGTCGCGCTCAACAGTCGAACCTGTTGCTCCATAAACTAAACTCGGATTGTCCAATTGCGAATCCATCCGGCGGTAGGTCAAGCTCAACTTGTTGTCCTTGTTAATATCATAGGTCAGGCGCAGAGCTTCCTGCCATTGGCGAAAATCACCGTAATTATTGGCTTGTCCCGGATTGGGGTAGGCATAAGGACCGGAAGCCCCCAAATAATGAAGATCGTTTTCGGTCGTTTCAAAACCGACTCCTACAAAATAACCCAGTTTTTTGATTTTGCCCTGAGACGTCACCGTTCCCGTATAGGAACCAAAAGAACCGGCCTCGTTGAAAATGGAAAGGGAGGGTTTGCCCGATCCTTCCGGTGTAGAAAGAGCCAAAACGCCGGCATACGAGTTGTTGCCGTAGACGGCCCCTTGAGGTCCTTTGACAAGTTCCGCGCCACCCAAGTCAAAGAGGCTACCCTGGCCATAAAGTTGTCCAGGGCCGGAACCAAGACTGTCGTACGACATGGCATTACGCACATCGGATACGCGCATGCCGTCGATCATCAAAGATGTACCGCCAGCCAAATTAACACCGCGAACAGTCATGTATCCCATGGATCCACGCTGACCAACACTGCCGTCTTCCAGCATATACACGCCAGGAGTGCGGGCAAGAGCACCGGAAAGAGTTTCAATCCCGCGTTCTTCGAAAGCCTTCGGATCAATAATACTCACAGAGACGCCGGAAGACGTGTATGGCACTCCTACATAGTGGGAGGAAACAGTCATTTCCGGTAAGACGGCGACAGTCTGGGCAGGTACAGTTTTCTGCTCCTGAGCACCGGCTGGCTGGGTTGCCGACTGATTGTCAGCATTCGCTCCGAGAGAGACTTGGCCTGAAGCCACAAGGGCCAGACCGACAGCAATAGCACCCATTTCGAGTGCTTTTCTATAGCATATCATAGTTGTAACGCCTTAAAACCGGTACTTCGCCGGTCAAATAGGACAACTCCCATGGCTGGTTTTCTGGCTTGCGAAAGCATGCTTCCGTTTACAGTTGCGGTACAGCTCCGGATTTTCACCGGTATTCCCCATCTATTGCCTGCCCGTGCCACGGGCTTCCATAGAAGTCTGTGATCCGCTCCATGGCGAACCCATGCCCGCAATCAACACAATTTTGTTCCTAAGGTCAACACCAAATTGAAGAGAGTGTCACTTTACAACATTTGCCGGCACATAATGAGACTTGGGTTCCGACACACCGAATTGCCACCGGACACTCTGAGGCTGGGAAGAAGAAAAGGTTTTCCAGGATACGAATACGGTCACGGTATCGACACGGAACGGACGGTTCGCTTTCCAGGAATACATTTTCCGGACGGGATCATAGGAAGCGGGAACTTTACCCAATCCATTGATCATCATCACAATAGAGTCCGGATTTACATCCCGTTCATTACTCAAATCAATCGATATGACGGGAGCTAGATCCGCAATCACGGCATTGGCAGTAGGCTGAACAGTTTGCATAGGAGGAGGAAGCAATGAGGAAGACATGGAGGCAACCGATATGCTTCCTGCCCCGGAATCGGATACCCCCGAAGCCCCCGATTCTCCCAAAGGATGGAACGTCACGGCATTGGCAAAAATCCTCGGATTGTTGCCAAATACGACGTAACGGGGAATCTGCCAATTGTCCGTTTCATGCAAGGTCTTCCTCTGGACGACTGTCACAGCGCCCACGTAACCGTATGTCGGCAGTTTTTCGATCATTTCCGGCGTATGATACCCTCCGGGATAACAGTAGAATTCAATCGGTACATTAAAATTGGCCTGCAGCCACTCCCGAGACTTGCCGATTTCCCGGTCGATCAGAGTGGAATAGGCTTCCTGCCCCTTACGCTGGACTCGCTTCCATGCCGAGGGGTAGAGATGGCTTGTGGAATGGCTTCCGAGAGTAGCCCCGGCACGCACCATTTCCTTAACCTGTTCAATACTCAACGACGCCCCCCGGCCAGTCAAATAATTGGTATAGGGAAACACCGTGAACGGAAATTCCATTTCCTTCAACACCGGAAAGGCGTCCGTATAGAGGCTTTTCCAGCCATCGTCGACCGTGATCATCACACAATACTCCGGAAGGCGACGGTCGCCATTCTTCCATTCCCTGAATTCTTTCAGGGTAATAACGGGCATGCCTGCATCCTTCAATGCCTGCATCTGACGACGGAAAACAGAGGTACGCATACGCATCTCCGTCACAGGTTTTTCCTCGCTAAAATCATGATAGCACAGGATGGCAACCTGAGTCTTGTTCTGATCCACCGGGATTTGGGATGCCTTGGGTATAACGGGCACTTGGACGGCCTGAGTATTGGCTGGAGCCAGCTCCTCGGGGGATACCGGCACCGCAGTCGGGATATTCTCCTCCGCTACGGGTTCCGCAGTCGGAATATTTTCCGAGGCCGGCACAACGGCTGCCCCTCTACCCTCGCCCCGGGACGGAGCAAGAGACGGAACACCGATGAAAACCCCGGGATCCAGAGGAGGTGGTTCAGAAACAGCTCCCGGACATGAATCGACCGCCAGGACAGTACAAACCATACCCAGTGACAACAACCATCCGCGAACGCTTCGTATCATACGGATGAACTACTATGCCTCCTGTCCGCGATCAATGCTTAATTGCGTGCATGCCAACCGTTGCCAATGGCATTCGGACACCGGCATCACTTGCTGTCGAATTTCAGGATTACGCGGTGAGGACGCCATGCGTCGACTATCTCATTTTCCAATTCCTTCCATGTTCTGCCATCGAGAAGCAACTCAACCGGATTCCCCTTTCCATCGCGCTGGATCTGCTGGAGGTAACGACGCAGATTTTTCATTTCTCCTCCGCCACGATCCATGCGAATAAAGAACACGGTAACCAACAAAACACCGGCTTTCATCCTCATCAAGTCCCGTTCGGAACCTTGAGGGGCACCTTCCTGAGTCAAAATCTTCTCCAAGGAAGGAAGGGAAAGGCTGCTTTTACGGATTGTACGCGGAACGGAACGGGCCGACAAAGCGATGTCATGTTCGTAATCGAACATGCCTTCCTTTTCCGGCATCACCTCCATGTAGGAAGCCAGTCCCTCGTTCAGCCAATAGATTTTGCCCAAGAACTGCATGACCCAATGGGTCATGATATGGATGGGCTTCAAGTAGGAAAAATCCGGAATCGTCGCTCTCTTTCTCAATTCAATACTAACAGGAAAATCCGGATCCGTCCTATTCAAGCGGACGATAAAATGTGTACCGGAAACCCCGATCATTTCACCGTCGCCTCCCCCGGATTCTTTCCAGCCGGCATCGTCGAAAGAAACTCGTATCACATACCGCACCGGAGGAGCCATTGCCAAGCGAAGGTTAAACGGCAGCGCGGCCAAAGCGGCCAAAGCCGATTCAAACCGGATGAACAAGGCATCCAGCTCCGTACGATCCAAAGGTTTGGGAGATTCTATCCGGAAATGATCGGACTCATAGACGCTGTACCCGTCCAGCTGCTGAAGGACCTTGAACATAATGACGCCATCATATCCCGACTTTTTCGGCCACGGATCCATCCAATTGGTCGGCACAACCTTCTTGTCAGTACTCGTATCCGTTACTTGCTGCGGCTGAGGGAACTGGTCCTCCGGAGGAGGTCCTTCTCCATCGCGAGAACGGCGCAGCCATTCATCGGCATAGGCATTGTCCACTCCGGACAAAATCTTACGGGGAATCGTTACCCGCCTCCCGTCGGCCAGCAGGATATCCAATTCAGCATCGCGTACCTCGACCAGGTTTCCCGAAATCGTCGCTCCGTTCCCATTAGTCCACACCCTGGCTTCAAGCACGGAGCTTGCAGCCACAATGCCGGTCAATATCAGGAGCAGGAATTGATTTTTCATAGGGAAACAACCGTTCTTTTGGCATATGAGTCCCTTGCTGACAATCCAATTCGCCCTTACAACAAACTTTTTCAGAAGAAATCAAAGGCTGCTTTCTCTCCGTTCATCAGGATCAAATCTCCGGTTTGTTCAGGATTCAGGCTCGTTCTCCCCGGCCATTTTACGAATATCCTGGGACAAACGCATGGCACAGAAATTGGGGCCGCACATGGAACAAAAATGAGCGTTCTTTGCATTGGCATGCGGCAGCGTCAGGTCGTGGTATTCACGAGCTCTCTGCGGATCCAGCGAGAGGTTGAACTGATCTTCCCAACGGAATTCGAAACGAGCCTTGGAGAGAGCGTTGTCCCTGTATTGCGCAAAAGGATGTCCCTTGGCAAGATCGGCCGCATGGGCAGCCAACTTGTAGGTCACGACTCCCTCGCGGACATCCTCCCTGTCCGGCAATCCCAGGTGTTCCTTCCGCGTGACATAACAGAGCATAGAACATCCGAGTTGACCGATCACAGCGCCCCCCAAAGCTCCGGTGATATGGTCATAACCGGGGGCAATATCGCTAGCCAACGGCCCCAAGGTATAGAACGGCGCCTCCATACACCACTCCAACTGCTTGTTCATGTTTTCGGCAATCAGGTGCATGGGAACATGCCCCGGGCCTTCATTCATCACCTGCACCCCTTTGTCCCAGGCGCGTTTGGTCAACTCTCCCTGCACTTCCAATTCCGCCAGTTGGGCAAAGTCATTGGCATCCGCAATGGAACCAGGTCTCAAACCATCCCCGATGGACACGGCCACATCGTAGGCGGCAAGAATGGAACACACTTCGTCCCAATGATCGTAGAGGAAGTTTTCCCTGCCGTGGAGCATGCTCCACTGAGCCATAATGGAGCCGCCGCGCGACACAATACCGGTCATACGGCGGGCCGTATGGGCAATGAACCGCTGCAAAAGCCCGGCATGCACGGTCACGTAATCGACGCCCTGTTCCGCCTGCTCTACAAGCGTATCTCGGAAGATCTCCCACGTCAGCTGCTCTACTCTTCCATGAACTTTTTCCAAAGCCTGATACACGGGAACCGTGCCAATGGGAACGGGGGAGTTGCGGAGAATACCTTCACGGGTGGCATGGATGTCATTTCCCGTGGACAAGTCCATGACAGTATCCGCCCCCCAATGAATAGCCCATCGCAATTTCTCCACCTCTTCCTCCAAACTTGAACCGAGAGCGGAATTGCCGATATTAGCATTGATCTTAACCAGGAAATTGCGACCGATAATCATCGGTTCACACTCGGGATGATTGATATTGGCGGGAATCAGAGCACGGCCCGAAGCAATTTCGTCACGGACAAATTCCGGCGTGTAGAAAACCGGCATCCGGCATCCGCAGCGCCGTTCTCCGGGATGCTGGAAATCAAGGCTGTCACGACGGACCAGACTGCCGGGACCGAATCCTTCTTCCGCTTCCAGAGCGGAAGGTCGCGGCATTACGGAAAGACTTTCAAGCATGCGTTCCGCTTCTTCCGGTCTCGTCTTCTCATGGGGAAAGCGGTCATACACCGCCTTGAAGGCTGCTTCCCTTCCCAGATTTTCACGGATGGCGACAAACTCCATTTCCTGAGTCACCATTCCCTGAGATGCATACCACCGCTGAGTTACCGGATGGGAGCCGTCCGAAACAAGACATGAGCCGTGGGAGTTCTCCACCGTTTTCACATCGCCACGGGAAGTAATCCAATCCTTCCTTAACGAGGGAATTCCCTGATCAGCAGATCCACAGAAAGAATCGTCCCCCCAGGGACCGGAACAATCGTACAACCGGACAGGAGCATTGTCTTCCCGGCAACCGTCGGGAAAGATGGTTTCACTCAGGGAAACTTCGCGGAAGGGAACGCGAATCCCGGGGAAAAGTTTCCCGGCGACATACACGCGGGACGATCCGGGGTAGGAAAGGCAAACATTCTTGGTGTTGTCAGTCATGGAAGGAACGTTGATGAAGATAAAACAACCTCCTTCAGAGATCCATGCACGGCAGGACCTAACTCAGCGACTCCCTGCGAAGGTATTAACCTTATCAGGTTCGGAGGGTTTCGGATACGCGGAACGGGTATCCTGTCTCAGCACGGCATGCTCCCCTGTCGAAGGCAGAAAGATTCTACCTCTCCTGCCGAATCAAGGGAAGACATTTCACCGGCACTCCCACCCCAATCGTCAAAAACGGGTCACGGGCACTTTGACTTCCATGCGTTTCTTCACGGCCCATCCGGCAACAACCAGGGGAATCAATCCCATGAGAAACAGGACGACCCCGTCCTTCCACAAGGTTTCCACTGTACCATGGTCTGCGCTATAGCCGGGATCGTCCGGAAGTTTGCCGTCTCCCATCCAGGGAATGGGCTGAAGATGGGCCAGGAAAATCGTCGGACGATCTACCGTTTCGCGGCTCTGTCGCTGGGCTTCGGCAAATTCGTAAATACCCTGGATACGGTCATTGACGAAATACGACACCATCGTCTGTTTTTTGACCTTCTCCAAATCCTTGATATAGGCATCAAGTCCCTCTTCGGAATCCCCCATGGCATACCGGCGTAGCGCGCGCAAATGGCGCTTTGCCTCGTCCGCGTCGGTAGCTTCCAGGGATGAAATAGCCGTCAACCCGCGTAGCAACATACGCATCTTATCCTTTTCCGCCGAGGTAAGCATGCCGGGCTTGTTCTTCAGGATATCGACGCTTTTCTGAATTTTAGAACGTTCCAATTCCCACAGATTATTGGTTGCCTGATCCACAACGAACATTTCATAGGAGTATCTCAACGGACACGCTTCGGCCACAAGAGGGACTCGTCCGGGCTTTAACCTACCATTCTCATCCGTCCTGTGAGCCGACCAGGGGATGAACTGATTCATCTCCTCGAACGGAATCATCGCCCCAGCCAGCAATACCTGCGGGATCAGTACGAGGGGCACCATATTCAACGCAACGCGTTCGGTCTTGGCAAAAACAGATACAAGCAGAGAAATACTGACACCGACAAATGCCGTCAGCACCATGATCAACCAATACGACACGAACATCTCATTCACCTGCAAAATGGCGTTGCCTATGACCAAGTACAAAGCGGACTGAATAGCGGCAAGAAAGGTCAACACCAAAGCCTTGGCCGCGATATACCCCGATACGAAAACACGGTAATTGCTTTCGCGTTTGAGCAACGGATTATCCTTCAATATCTCACTCGCCGCTCCGGTCAAACCAAAAAACATCGCCACAACAGACGATAAAAACAAGTATGGAGGAATGTGCAACGCTGTCTTGAAGGTAAACACCGGAGTTGACGATGCCCGCAGGGTCATCGCTATCAGCAGAGCCAGTAAAGGACCTTCCAGCAAAGTTGTGTACAAGCCCATCCGGCTGCGAACCCTCCCGAGAAAGGTACGCACCAGCCACAGGCGGAACAACCTCCAAAACTGAATGACGGAACGTTTGGGAGGCGGAGGAATGATATCGCTGGTTCCCAGCATGGTTTTCGGCAGTGCCGCTCCAAAATCGGCTCCCATTGAATTGCGGAACCGGAAGCCTTCAAAGCGTTCCTGCCAGAGACGGGGATGCTGGAGACGCCGTCTGTCGTGCCACTGCAAGGGAGCCTCCAAAACTTCAAAGACATAATCAGCGCCACCAGCCTTGATGCTGTCCGCCGAAACCTGAATCCCCATATCAGTCGCAGCCTTGCGGAAATAGTGCATCATCGCCGCAGGTTCCCCCCAAAAAGCCATTTGCCCGCCATGGTCAAGCACGAGAATCTTATCGAAGCGATTCATCAGGTTGGCACTCGGACGGTGCATCGTGGCAATAACGATTTTGTCGCGCCGCAGACGTTCCAACGTTTCAACAACCTTGGTAGCATCGCTGGACGATAGCCCGCTGATCGGCTCGTCCATCAGAAAGACGTCGGACCCCCCCGTCAAATCCAGCCCCAGATTCAGACGGGTTCTCTCCCCATCGGAAATCATTCGTTCATGAGGCCCCCCAACACGGCGGGAAGCAATATGCGTCAATCCCAAAAATTTCAGGATGGCATTGACGCGTCGCATGCGTTCCGCACGCTGGAGACGCGGGCGCCGGACAATAGTAGCCTGGGCGATGTGTTCAGCCACGGACATGGAAGCATCCAAGATATCCTCACGGGGAATGAACGCGATATAGGGACGCAGGTTTTCCGGCTGTTCGTAAAGGCGTTGTTCATTGTAGCGGACACGACCGCGAGTCGGGCGCAAGTGCCCCGCCAAAATAGAAAGAAGAGTACTCTTCCCGGATCCGCTCGGACCAAGAATGCACACCATCTCGCCGCGTTTGACTTCAAAGTCAATATTGTCCACAACACGACCGGAACGAGGAAAATCCTTCGTCACACTCTCGACGCACAGCGAACGGATGGCGTTGTATTCTTCATCCAGAACGCCTGAGGAAAAATTGCACCTCAAACTCTGGAAGGCATTCAGGTTGATGATATCGCCATCCTGCAACTCCATCTGACCGCGCACGACTCTGTTATTGACGGATATGTGGCTGGCTGCCTCCAAAACATCCAGTGTCCCGGAACTGGTATCGCTGGAGAACGATACCTCGAACACGACGTCCGAAGCCAATCCGGGAGTCAACAGCAAATCCCCTTTGCGAGCCTTTTCCGGCATATTCGTCACACGTACTTTACGTGCAGCAGGATCGATCTGGAACTGCTTGCCGATATCGGAAGTCACTTCCTTGATATCGTTGAGAAGGAACGGACCAGCTCCCTGCAACATGAAGGGAGTATGGTAGGAAAGTTCGGTAATTTCCCCCGGTTCAACCTTTTTGTTTCCGACTCGGAAATCGACATCGGGACGCAGGATCGTCACATCTCCCTGCAATCCCATCATGATCTTCAACAAACTGTTACGATTACGGACACGCGTGATCTGGAGGCTGTCGTGCTGAACAAAGAAGAAGAAAGCTTCCTTCCTCCCGGTTCGCTTGGCTTCCAGGAAAAAGTTAAAGTCTTCGTAACTGATCGGGCCGGAAGGAATGACGACAACCTGCCCCACCGTCAACGGCATGGCCCGCCCGGGAGCCAAAGGACGGCCGCGGACAATCAGGGATTTCTTCCCGTCATTGACGACCATCACCAGGCGAGAACAACGAATCAAGCGAAATTCTACCCCCGCATCCGATTCCGGAAGGGCAACCTCGCCTCTTCCGGATGAAGAAAAACTAACGCTAAAGGCCGGATCTTCCGCTTCAGTCCCTGGAACATTCAACAGATTCATCAGCCCCTCGGCGGCGCCGGGAAGCTCAAGACCGTAAGTGACACGTTCAAACAGATTGCCCAGGGAAGACTGATCTCCCGAATTCTTCAACAAGGACAATACTTCCAAAGCAATGGCTATGCGTTCCGCTTCGTCGCGTCCGGCGGCGGCGGCGGCCAGCACTTCACGTACCGTATAGGAAGCAGACATGGATTGTTCCAGACGGGACGCCAACCAGTAATGTTCAACCTCCGGAAACGTATACCGCAAAATATCCAAGGCAGCATCGGCATCCTTGGCATTGATATGCCGGTGCCTCATCAAAATAGTCGCAAACAAATCGACGACCGTCCCGGCATCGCGGCGCATGGAACCGTCATCCCGGCTCAACCAAGGCAAGTGCCCGGCAAGCAAACGCAACATACGCAAGCGCCAATGTCCGATTTTTTTCTGAATGAACTGTAGGGGCCGGATCATGAATTGTGCTGCAACAAACCTATTCCTTTTCTACATGCCGCAGGGGCCCGGGACAATGCCCAACTTGAACGAATATCCAAAATGACAAAAAAACATTCCTCTTAGGCTTGATAGATGGCGAGTTTGGTACTAGTTTGTAAAGAGCTGCCGCACGTTCTTACACGGCGGTTTAACATAAATAATCCAACAAGACACTATGGACTTCCAAGTATCCACTCTTTGCGACTACGCTGCAGACTATCAGGGCAAACTTTGCGTCCAAGGCGCTTTCGACACTCTCTTTGCCCGCCAGACCCCGGTTGTGCATCCCTCCTGCGCTCTTGCTCTCCGCATCACGTTGACCCCCGAAGACGAAGGTGACCATAAACTCGGCATCAGCATCGTTGACGAAGACGGTGAAGCTCTTGACAAGGAACGCATGCCCATTTCCGGCGATCTGCATGTTCAGTTGCCCGAAGGAGCTTCCTTCTTCACCCGTAACCTGATTATGAACTTCCAGGGACTCTCCTTTGCCAACGCCGGTACCTACTCCGTGGACATCACGCTTGATGGCGAAATCATCACTCGCGTTCCTCTTCGTGTTGTTCTTGTTCCGCAGCAGGAAGAAGGCTCCGCCAACTAAATCGTTTTTTCAAAAAACAATTGCTAAGGGGCTGTCTCATGAAGGATTGAAAAATCCGACTGAGACAGCCTCAAATAATAAAAAGAGCTAATATTTGATTACCACGGAGGGTAAAATGCTTCGTGG
>OHAT01000014.1_pt1 | contig 188059 bp, 135 predicted proteins | sample 1577141 | NCBI WGS metagenome assembly OHAT01 (sample SAMEA3541578, study PRJEB24748) | human gut metagenome | biome: human gut; feature: human-associated habitat; material: faeces | place: China | collected 2012 | reverse complement strand
TTGAGGGGTTCAGACCTTAGTACGAGAGGACCGGGTCTGACGCACCACTGGTGCACCGGTTGTATTGTCAAATGCACGGCCGGGTAGCTAAGTGCGGAAGGAATAAGCGCTGAAAGCATCTAAGCGCCAAGTCCCTCCCAAGATGAATTTTCCCCATAGGAACGTGGAAGACGACCACGTCGATAGGTCGCAGGTGGAAGCGCAGCAATGTGTTGAGCCGAGCGATACTAAACTCCGAAAGACTTGATTCCTCCCTTTTAGGAAAGGGAGCAATCCTCATGTGAAGGTATTGTGAAGAAGCCTTGCATGGTATGAAAGAGTGGAAAGTAAGACCCATAACAGCAGAAACACCCCGCCACGCGGATGTCAGGCTTCGAGCCCGGCTTCCTCCCCTTTTTCCCTTGCCTCCGCGTCCAAAACAGAAGAAGATCAATCCCCATCATCCCCCCCCCGAGAGACCCCCGGGCAGGCAGAACGGACACCCCCCCTCCCCAGAAAACGGGAGCCTCCGCCCTGAAGCCCGGTGATCTTAGCCCAGTGGTCCCACCCGGTCCCGTTCCGAACCCGGCAGTGAAACGCTGGCGCGCCGATGGTAGTGAGAGTATAGCTCTTGTGAGAGTAGGTCGTCGCCGGGATTGATTATGAAGCCCCGCCTTGTCACCATGCAAGGCGGGGCTTCTCTGTTTATACTCAAACCCCGATTTCTGGAAAGAATGTATGCTTCTTCTTGACTCTGGAAGGAAATGATGGAAGATCATATTAATCGTATGTCCATAATTGATGTTGTTAAATGGGACGCTTCTCCAAATGTATTAGCTTGGAAGTATCCATCCTCTGAATTGAGTACGTGGACGCAATTGATTGTGTCAGAATCCCAAGAAGCGATTTTGTTGAAGGAGGGGCAGTTTGTAGGGCCTTTTGCTCCGGGACGTCATACGCTGAGTTCCGAGAATTATCCGATCCTTGCGACAATTTATAAGATTCCTTTTGGGCGCTCTCCTTTTACGGCTGAGGTGTGGTTTGTCCAAAAGGTGTATACGCTTGACGTGAAGTGGGGAACGGTAACTCCTATTCAGATTGAAGATCCCAAATACAATCTCATGCTGCCTGTTTCGGCTTTTGGGCAATATGGATTGCAAATTGAGAATAGCAGGATGTTTTTGTCTAAGTTGGTGGGAACGTTACCTGCTTTTACGGTGAAGACGATACAGTCCCATTTTAAGGGAATTATCATGACTTTGGTGAAGGATACGATTGCAAAGTATCTTTTGGAGAAGCATGTGTCGATTCTGCAGATATCCGCACGACTGAGTGAGTTGTCGGATTATATCGAAGGTGTTCTGGTTGAGATGCTCGCTGAATACGGGGTTAAGGTATGCAATTTCTGTGTGGAATCTGTTTCGACGGATGACAGCGATCCTGCCGTGGCGAGGTTGAAACGCGCTTTGGCTGAACGTGCCGAGATGAATATTATCGGTTTTAACTATCACGAAAAACGTTCGTTTGATGTGATGGAGACTGCTGTTGGCAATGAAGGGGCTGGTGGTGTTCAGTCCAGTGTTCTCGGCGCAGGAATGGGTATGGCTTTGGGGATGGGATTAGGACAGACGGTAGGGGATCAGGCATCTAGACTTTCTCCCCGGATTGATACTGGTGCCGGGATGCGAGTCTGTTCCAAATGTGGAGCGACCAATCAATCCGATGCCAGATTTTGTTGCAATTGCGGTCAGATGCTGGTCTTGCCGAAACAGTTTTGTCCCGGTTGCGGGATGGAAGTGCCACCCGATGCCAGGTTTTGTACACATTGTGGTAATTCTATTGTTTAATTTTCTTCCTTTTTTATGATTACGACAATTATACTTGCTGTGCTGGCATTGGCCCTGACTTGGTTTGTAGGGTCTTTTCTTATTATGCCGGCTGTGATGGTATCAACGATGGTGCCTGTTGTCTGGTTATCCATTGTTTTTCTCATGGTGGCGGAAGCCGTTTTTTTTATGCTGGCCGGGATTTACGTGAGTAATCGTAAGAGGGCGGAAAATCCGGTTTCCATGGCGCTATTGGCGGCTCCTATGGTTTATCTTCTGGTGAGTTTGGGGCTGGTTCCCTTGGCGTTTATTATGCCGGGGACGACCCTTCTACTTTCCATTCACCTTGTGTGCCTGTTTTTCTTGATTGCCGTGACGCTGTTGTTAATGCGGGCTTTTACCCGGAGTGCTGCCGATGCGGCTACTCGGGGAGTGGGCAGATCCAGGATCAGTAGCATGGCGGGTGAATTGATGGATTGTGCTGTCAATTTGAAGCGAGCCGGGACCCCGGATGTGAGTCTTTTAGTAGGAAAGTTGGAAAAGCTTTCCGATCAGATGAAATATGCCATGGAGAGTTCCGGTTCTCCGGAATGTAATGAATGTGATCGCGATCTTGACATTTTAATACGCGATATGCATACTATTATTAACGTGTTAGCAGAATCTCCATCTCGTCCGGATTTATCGGAAGAAACGGTTGGATTGTCTGATCTGGCATTACGTTTTGAGAGAATTCTTTTGAAACGGGAACGAATTATTAAAGAAAAACTTTAATCCAACACTACCTGTAATCATATGAAATGCGAATATTGTAATAATGCTATTCCGGCCGGTGTGGCCAAGTGCCCATCCTGCGGAGCTCCTGCTCCCGAGCAGGTAGTTGCCGAATCGGCTCCTACTCCAACTCAAATGCCAGCTTCCGGGCAACCTCAGATTGTCATCCAAGTTCAGCAACCTCAGCAGGTGATGCCTACGACGTTACCCAAAAGCCGGACGGCTTATGTGGTGCTTGCCATTTTCCTGGGATGTTTCGGTATCCATAATTTTTATGCGGGTTATACGGGGCGCGCCATTACGCAGTTGGTGATTACTCTGTTGATCGGCTGGTTTGGCTTTGCATTCTTCATCTGGATATGGGCTATTATTGAGGCCATTGTCGTGAAGCAGGATGCCAAGGGGGTTCCTTTCTCCTGATTTGATTTAAAAAAATGTTTTTTGAGCTTCGGAGTCGGGAAATACCCGCTTCCGAAGCTTTTGTTTTATGTAGGAAAAGAAAAATCCCCTCTCTGCCAAAAGGACGACAGAGAGGGGATGTAAGTGGAGAGGGTGGGATCACGTCCCGGCAGGCGGGTTATTGATCGTCCTGTTTTTTGCGTTTGGGGGATTTCCGGGGAGTGGGAACATCCTGTGCGCTATCATCGGTATGTTCCGATTGTTTTTTCCGGCTTTTTTTAGTTTTAACGGGTTGCTCCGTGGAGGATGGCAGGGAGAGCTGGAGTTCGTCCAATGGGATGTCGGGAACGAATTTTACAGTTTTCCCATCCTCATTGACGATGGCTTTGACTCTCATGCCCGGGGCAACCTCATTGCGGAGAAGTGCTTCTGCGAGCGGATCTTCCAGCAGGCGTTCAATGGCGCGGCGCATGGGGCGTGCCCCATACTGGGGATCGTACCCCTGCTTGATGATGAGGGACATGGCATCCGGCGAAAGGCTCAGGGATATGTTTTTTTGATGGAGGCGTTCGATTAGTTTGTTGGCTTCCAGCCCTACGATGCGTTCCAGATCCTTTTGTTCCAGCATGCGGAAGATGATGAGCTCATCGAACCGGTTGAGAAATTCAGGGCGGAAGTGCTTACGGGATTCTTCCAGAATTTTCTCCTTCATAGACTCGTAGTCTGCTTCTTCGGAAGCTATGGCTCCGAAGCCCATCGTACCCTGTCGCTTGATGGAGGAAGCTCCGACGTTTGACGTAAGGATGATGATGGTATTACGGAAGTTGACTTTACGTCCCAAAGAGTCGGTGACCATGCCTTCTTCCAGAATCTGGAGGAGGAGGTTCATGACGTCGGGGTGGGCTTTTTCCACTTCGTCGAAAAGGATGACGGAGTAGGGACGGCGGCGCACGGATTCCGTGAGCTGGCCCCCTTCTTCATGACCGACGTAGCCGGGAGGCGAGCCGATGAGGCGGGAGGTGGTGTGTTTTTCCATGTACTCGCTCATGTCTACCTGGATCAGCGCATCGGCGGTTCCGAACATGATTTCGGCAAGGTTGCGGGCGAGGTAGGTTTTACCGACGCCGGTCGGGCCAAGGAAGAGGAAGGAACCGATGGGGCGACGCGGATCTTTGATGTCTGCACGGCTTCGCCGCAAAGCGCGGGAAACGGCAGAAGCGGCTTCGTCCTGACCGATAACTTTGCTTTTGAGTTCTTCTTCCATGCGGAGGAGCTTTTCGGTTTCCTTTTCTTCCATGCGGGAGAGGGGGATGCCGGTCCACTTGGAGAGGACGATCATGATGTCTTCTTCTGTGACGGGGACGTATTTCGTGTCGTAATCGTTTCTCCATTGAACGAGAGTTTCTTCCAGAAGACGCTGGCTCTTTTTCTCGTTGTCCCGGAGTTGGGCGGCGAGTTCGAAGTTTTGCTCGATGATGGCATTCTGTTTGTCTTCCCTGAGTTTGTTGATTTTCTCTTCAAGAGTGGTGAATTCAGGGGGACGAGTCATTTGAGAGACGCGTTTGCGGGCTCCGGCTTCGTCCAGGATGTCGATAGCTTTGTCGGGCAGGAATCTCCCAGTCAGATACCGATGGGAGAGCTTGGCTGCTGTGCTGATGGCATCGTCTGTGTATCGGACTTTGTGGTGGTCTTCGTATTTGCTCTGGATGCCATGGAGGATCTTGATGGTATCTTCGACGGAAGGCTCGCCGACCTGGACTTGCTGGAACCGACGTTCGAGTGCCGCATCTTTTTCGATGTGTTTGCGGTATTCGTTCAGGGTTGTTGCGCCGATTGCCTGGAGTTCTCCTCGGGATAATGCGGGTTTGATGATGTTGGATGCGTCCATGGCGCCTTCTGCGGATCCGGCACCGACGATGGTGTGGAGTTCATCAATGAAGAGGATGATGTTGCCGTCCCGGCGGATTTCGTCCATGATGGCCTTGATCCTTTCTTCGAATTGTCCGCGATATTTGGTGCCGGCTACCATGAGGGCCAGGTCAAGTGTGATGACCTTTTTTTGCATGAGTAATTCGGGGACTTTGCCGGCGGCTATTTCCTGGGCGAGTCCTTCGACGATGGCCGTTTTGCCAACGCCGGCTTCTCCGAGGAGAACGGGGTTGTTTTTGTTGCGGCGGCAGAGGATTTGGATGACGCGTTCAATTTCCGCCGAACGACCGATGACCGGGTCGAGCAAGCCATCTCTTGCCAGTTGGGTCATATCTCTTCCGAATGCTTGCAAGGCGGTCATTTTACCACGCATCCCTTTCGGAGAAGGAGGCAGTCCTCCGCCGTCCGCCTCTGCTTGGCGGGATTCGTCCTCATCTTCATAGAGGGATTCGTCATCATCGGGAGGGTTGACTTCATCCATATCCCGGAATTTGGGGGAGAGTTCTTCGAGGATTTCCCGCCGTGCCTGGTCGAGGTCCAATCCCGTGTTGCGGAGGATTTGTGCCGCCAGTCCTCCTCCGTCCCGGAGAAGTCCGAGGAGGAGGTGTTCCGTACCGACATAGGAGTGGTTGAGTTCCTGGGCCTCTTTGTTGGCTAGGCTGAGGACTCTTTTGACTCTCGGAGTGTAGGGGATGTTTCCTTCGGTGCGCGGTTCCGTTCCGGTGGTGATTTGGGCTTCGATTTGGCCGATGATGCTGGTGATGTCCATCCCCATACGTTCAAGAACGGAGACAGCAACGCCCTGGCCTATTTTGAGGATGCCGAGGAGGAGGTGTTCTGTTCCGATGTAGTTGTGGTTGAAACGATCGGATTCACGCCTTGCCAGTGCAAGGACTTGCTGGGCACGAGGTGTAAAATTGTTCATGGGTCTTGAAGAAAATATTTAGTGGTTGAAATTGGGTTCCGGTATGTTTTTGAAGTGTTCCCGGATGGTGTCTGCCCGTTCTTTTCCGGCCAGGAAGGCGAGTTGTTCTTTATCCATTTCCGGAGGTAGCTGGCCGCCGAGGGCTTGTTGGATATGTGCTGCCTGGATGCGGAGAACGAGCAAGTAAAGGGATTTTGGATCATCGTTGGCAATGACGCCCAGAGAGATCCCCATGCGTATCATGGAGATGTGTTCCAGAGCTTCTCGTGTGGAAATCAGACGGGCGAATTTGAGGATTCCGTAGGATTTACCGATACGGTCTTTGATGGCGATGGGGTTGTCCCGGTAAACTTTTTCGCGGGCATTGGTTTCCTGGACGGAAAGAGCCGAGATGACGTTCTTGATTTTGTCGAGGATGGTGTTTTCGTTATCTTTGACGTTGCTGATGTTGGAAAATTGGAAGATATTGCCTGTGGTGTCGGTACCTTCTCCGTAGATGCCGCGGACGGTGATATTGAGTTTCTCCGCCGCTTTGAAAACCTGATCCATGTAGCCGGAGAGAACCATGCCGGGCAGGTGAACCATAACGGAAGCTCGCATGCCGGTACCGAGATTGGTGGGACAGGCCGTGAGGTAGCCTAGTCCGGCAAGGCTGGCGTAAGGTAGTTGTTCTCCGAGGAGGTGATCGATTTGGCGGATATGCTCCCATGCCTTGCGGATTTGGAGCCCGGGCATGATGCATTGGAGGCGGAGATGGTCTTCTTCGTTGAGGAGGATGCTGACGGATTGATTGCGCGAGATGGAGATTCCGCACCCTTCCGAGCGGGCGGCGAGTTCGCGCGAAATGAGGTGGCGTTCGACGAGGAGTTGTTTTTGCAGTTGGTCGAGATCTGAAAGTTCGGCGTTGAATCCAGTTTGTTGTTCATCCAATCTGGAGACGATCGGCATAATTTGGGAAAGGATTTCGATACGCTGTTTTTTCCTGGCCCATCCGGGGAAGGGAAGGTCTTTGAGGTTGCGGGCTAAACGGATGCGGGATGTCAGGACGATATCCTGATTTTTATGGGATGATACCATCCAGGAGGCGGGGCGTTTGATCAGCTGGTCAAAGGTCATTGTGGAACCCAGGGGGCGGCGTTGCTTAGTCATTGGATGATTTGAGGGCGTTGATAGCGTCTCTCAATTTAGCGGCTTCTTCGTAGTTTTCTTCTTTGATGGCTTTCTGCATTTGTTCTTTGAGCATGGATAGATCCATGTGTTCCTGGGCTGCTTTACTGGCATGTATGGGGGTGTTGCCCGACTGTGACGTAGATACCGTGTCCAGAGGCGAAATGTCGAGGAGGGGCAGGATTTCTTCCATGAATACATTGTAGCAATTGCTGCAGCCGAGACGTCCGATGCGTTTGAAATCGTCTAGGCTGAAGTCGCAAACGGGACATCTTGTCAAGGGTTGCCCGGACAAGGTTGCCGTGACGGCTGCTTGCAGTTGTTGTGCCAGGTTCTGCTGGACTGACGAGGTTTTTGGGGAAAGTGCCGGAAAGAGTTTTTCTGCCAGGTCAAATGCGGAAGGATCCAGGATTCCGCGGTCTTTGGCACAATTCTTGCATAGAGCCATTTCCGTGGTTAGACCATTCAGGATCCGTGTCACAAATACCGAAGCAGGAGCTGAACATATTTCGCACTTTTTCACGCTTTTTAGAATACGCCCGAGGGTCAGTTCTCGCTAGATGGGTGCGTGTCATCGATTGTCATGCAGAGGGAATTTTGCGGTGTCGGAAGAGAAGACCGGCTTTTGGTGAAAAAAGGTAGGCACCTAGGAAGAAAACCCCAAGGACGAGGATGATTGTGGCACCCAGGTGCCACCCTAGTGGGAATGAAAGGAGAAAGGCCAGAAGGGAGCCGGAGGCTCCGATGATGCCTCCTCCCCAGAAAAGCAGGGCCGGCTTGTCGGTAAACAGTCTCATAGTGGCAGCCGGTCCGACGAGGAGTCCTAACGTCAGGAAGGCGCCGACAGCCTGAAGGGAGGATACGAGGACAAGGATGATTAAGGCGAAGACGCCGTAACTGAACAGGCGGGTCGGTATGCCTAGTGTGGCCGCCATGCCTGGATCGAACAGGTAAATGAGCAGTGGTCGCTTGAAGGCAACGATGAGCAGGACGCAGAGAGCGCTGATGGCATAGGCTATCCAGAGATCGGTGTTGGAAAGGCTCATGATGGAGCCGAAGAGCCAGTCATCTATCTTTTGTTGAAGACCGAGGCGGACGAGGATGATGTAGCCGGCGGCAAAGGCAGTGGTGTGGATGATGGAGAGGGCGGTGTCATGACTGATTCTGGATGTACGGGAGACGAAGAGAGAACCCAGTCCGACGAGCAGGGCCGCGATGACGGCTCCGGCCAGGATGCTCCAGCGCAGGAGCCCGAAAATGAGGATGGCAACGGCAATTCCCGGCAATAGGGCGCAGGAAAGAGTCCCAATTTGCAGAGCGGATTTTCTCAGGACGACCAGGCCGCTGGCGAAGCCGTTGGCAAAACCGATCATGATGCACGCGACGAGCGAGCGTTGAGCAAGCGGTTCCTGAATGAATTGGAAGAAGGAATTGTCCATGTGGAAGGCGAGGCGGTGCGGGGGGCTTATTACGTCTGGTTGCGGTAGACGGATTGGATGTGTTCCTCTGTGAGGACATCGTCGGCGGGACCGTAGAAACGCACGGTTTGGTTGAGGAGCAGGATGGCGTCGAAGAGGGCTGCTGCGGTATTGAGGTCGTGGTGGGAGGCGAGGATGAGACGACCTTCCCTGGCCAGAGTATGCAGGAGTTTACCCAGAGAATGACTGGCGGGGGAGTCCAGTCCGGTGAAGGGTTCGTCCAGAAGGAGGACGTGGGCTTCCTGGGCGAGGGCGCGTGCGAGAAAGACTCGTTGTTGCTGGCCTCCGGAAAGTTCTCCGATTTGCCTGTCGGCTAGTTCGGTCAGTTCCATGGCGGCGAGCGATTTTTCCACGATATCCTGGTCGTGCCGCTGGAATTTCTTCCAGAATCCGAGTGCGGGGTAACGCCCCATCTCGACAAGTGCGCGAACAGTCAGGGGAAAACTCCAGTCAACTTCCGAGCGTTGGGGTAGGTAGGCGATTTCCCCCCGGGTGGCATGAAGAGGGGTATTGTTCCAAAGAATTTCCCCTTGCGTTGGACGGAGGAGGCCGGCAATGGCCTTGAGGAGGGTTGATTTGCCGGCACCGTTGGGACCCATGAAGGCGATGGTATGACCGCATGTGGCGGAGAAGGAAACATCGTCAAGAGCCAGAACGGCGCCGTAGGAGGCGCTGATGTGCCGGACATCAAGCTTATGAGAACAGGGATGTGATTGTCCGGCACCCCAACAGACATGGTCGTGCGAATGGGTCATGATGAGGGCCAGGAGAAGGTGTAGAGGTCATTAAGGTGCTGCCCGACTGACCAACGTGTTTCCGTCCGGGAATCGCGTCGTTCGGGTTCTAGAATCAGGGTGATCGGAGTGTCGGGCGTATTTTCCGGCCAAGAGGCTTCTACTTTGAGACGCACTGTTCCGGAAGCCGGAATGGGAAGGCTGACGTCGTGTTCGCTGACTAGTTGGACAGGTGATTTTCGTTCCAGCAGGATCCTGTCTCCGGAACGGATAACGATGGATGACGGGGTATGGGCGCAACGGACTGTGAGGTAGGCGGGGATACCGGGGAATGATGGGACGGACTCGTGCAATTCCTGTTGGTTGGGGGTGGCAGGCATGGTTAGGATGTAAAGTGGTACGCCGGCTAGGAGGACTCCTGCCAAGGTAAGGAATAATTGTCGTAGGGGGGATCCTCGCATATCGGATACTTGGGCGTACTAGCGGCTCAGAGCCTGTTTGATGGTCGAGACATTTTTCCGGAACATATCTTCGAAGGTGGGTGTTTCCGGAGAAAGTCCGTCCGTGATCAGTGGTTGTGCCAACGGGATGTTGAGACTCTGGGCGATATTTATCAGGGATTTGGGGTTGGAACCATATTCGGGGAAGATGGCTTTGGCATGGCGGTTTCTCAGTTCTTGAAGGATTTTACCGAACCTGGCAGGGTTGCCTTCATCCTCGCGGCTGATACCTTGGATAGGCAGTTCGGTAAAACAGTATTCCTTACAGAAATGCCCCATGGCGGAATGCCCGGTAACAAGCAGACGCTGAGTGTCCGGGATATCAGCCAATTCGACGCGGGCCCAGGCATCAAGGGTATCCAATTCCTTGTTCCATTGTTCGAGAGCTGCTTTGTAGGCTCCGGCATTATCCGGATCTTCCCGGGAGAAGAGTGAGCAGAGTGCGCGCGCGGCTCGCTTTATGTTGGACGGTGTGTGCCACCAGTGCGGATCGACCGAGCCGTGGGAGTGGTGGTCATCCACTCCTTCGGCATGGGTATGTTCTCCGTCGGCGGATGGTACGTCGGGAATATAGGCTCCCATATCGATGATGACAACTTTGCCGCGAGGGGATGAAACGGAGTCTGCCAGTCCACTGAGATAGGGTTCCATGTTTTTACCGGAAGCGAGGATGAATTTTGCACCGGCAGCCTGTGCGATCACATCCGGAGTGGGTTCGAATGCGTGCAGATTGCCATTGGCTTTCAAAAGATTGACAACTTTAACATGTTCTCCTCCAATTTTTTCCGCCATTTCGCCAAGAAACGGGTGGAGTGCCGCTACCTGGAGGGGTGGGACGGCACCAGATTCCATCAGGATGCCTGTGACAAGAAAGAGGACGACTATGGACAGAAAGCTCTTCATTGCCTTATTATTGAGCGTTGCTCATGGTCTCTTGCAAGCGGAATTACGTGCATGCCGAGATAAAGGGGGAAGGCTCCATTTTTCGACTTCCTTTCGATGGAAGTAGCTCGGATCCGATAATCTTGCCCTAATGTGGATACAGCAGGGAAAAAGACTTGCTTGCAACAATCCGCCTCACATATACTCTCAGCGAGTAAGTCCTTTCGTCACGCGACTGGATTCTTGTGCATGAAAAAATTCCTCAATTCATTTTCCGCCATTTATGTGATCAATCTGGATCACAGGGTGGATCGTTGGTTGAGTTTTAAGGAAAATTGGAGGGATATTCTTGATTTCTCCAAAGTAAAGCGCATGTCTGCCGTCTATGGCATTGAACTGCCTGGTTATGGCGAAGGTCCGTGGTTTTCCGAATATACGGAAGGACGCGAGCGCGACTGGGCCGGTGTGGCGGGGTGCCTTATGTCCCACAAGCGCGTGATCGAAGATGCATCCGCGCATGGGTATGAACGCATCTTGGTGCTAGAGGACGATGCCATTCCGAGCAAGTATTTTGAGGCGACGGAAAAGGCTTCAGACGATGTCTTATCCAGATATTTGAGGATGAATACGAGCTGGGGGCTTTGCTACCTGGGGTACAATGCCAAGCTGGAACGTGGGGTGAGAAAGCTGAATATGGGGTCCGACCTGCTCTATCCGGAGAATAATGTAGAACTCTGGAAAGTACCGGGAGCCTTGACTCTGCATGCGGTTATTGTAAGCCGCAGGGCTTTCGGGACGATTCTGGAGGCTTTGCCCGATGAATCGGAGGTGTGGTCGTGGATTGCCCGTTACCGTGCCGTCGATACGTGGATTAAGAATTTCTTTACGTTGAAGAGCGGTTTGGATGTTTTGGTAATGGCTCCCCAAATCGTGATTCAGACAGAGTCCATGTCCGATATCCTCAACCGCATGTCAACCAACTTCGTCAAGGATTTGACGGCACGCCCGAAGGAGGTGTCACCCGTGATGTACTGGCTGGCTGAGTGGGGACCGGGATTGTTTAGACGGTTGCTGAGTGATCTTGGGCGGTTTGGCAAGTTCATCCGATACAGTCGCAGGGGGTTCCCCGGGAAAAAGAAGTGAATCCGGACTGATTGATGCGGTGGTCTGTCTATTACCGATACACAGGAGGGATTCTGTTTTTTCAATGTGATTGACGGAAATGTTGTGAGGCTTCGGAGTTGACGTCCCGGCGGCATGCGTGGCAGTATCTGCGCAACTTCCGCCCGCTTCATGTCTCTTGCCCGTAATTCGCTGATTGCTTCCGCTTGTATTTTTCTGTGCCGCATGACGGGGATGGCTCGCGAGGCCGTTTATAACGGACTGTTCGGGTTGGGTGGGCCGCTGGATGCTTTTAATACTGCTTTTCGGCTTCCCAATTTGTTGAGAGCCCTGTTTGCCGAAGGAGCCTTGTCCCAGGCATATACGAGTGTTGCCTCCAAGGTGAAGAAAGCGGATGGAGACTCCGTGCTCTGGGAATTGACGTCCAAGGTGGCTACCCAGCTTTCTTCCATGATGGTAGCCATTGTGACGCTGGGGATTGTGTTTGCAGGGCCTTTGATGGGATCCCTGTACCATGGAAGTACGGAAGGTTCCGATATGGATATGGCGATCGGATTGTGTCGGTTGATGTGGCCGTTCATTGCGTTTGCCTCTCTGTCTGCTCTGGTGATGGGGGCTTTGAATGTTGTGGGTGTGTTTGGATTGCCGATGCTGGCCTCGGCGGCATTCAATGTGGTGTCTATTATGGTGGGGTTTGCAATCGGTTATTGGATTGATCCTACCTTCGGCCTTGATGGGAAGGCTTTGTACGGGTTTGCGATCGGCGTGACGTTGGGCGGTGTAGCCCAATGGCTGGTACAAGTACCGCGCCTGAGACGCGAAGGATTCCGTTGGAAATTGAATTTCAATTGGAAAGATAAGAATCTGTACAAGATTTGGGGATTGATGCTTCCATCGGTCATGGCGTCCGGCGTGACCCAGTTCAATGTGTACATCAATACTGGATTTGCTTTGGAATTGAAGGCTGGATCGGTGTCGGCACTGTCGACGGCTTTCAAGTTGTGGCAGCTACCGGTGGGGTTGTTTGGTGTAGCGACCGGGATGGTTGTCCTTCCGGCGGTGTCCCGGTTGATCGGTGATGAAGATGGGAAGGGAAAGGTGGCGGAACATGTGGCGACAGCTCTCCGCTTGGTTGCACTGTTTGCCGTTCCCAGCGTAGTTGTTCTCGCGATTCTTGGTGAAAATGCCGTTTCCGTGGTTTACCAGTGGGCATGGGGTCACTTTGGGGAGGCAGATGTCATACGAACTGGAGATGTCCTGGTTGCCTATGCCTGGGGATTGCTTGGCTATGCAGGGACCAAGGTGGTGCAACCGGTGTTTCTGGCTCTGGAAAAACGCTGGGTTCCCCTTATGGCGGCTCTGGTAGCTTTGTCATTGAGCTATAGTTGCAACTACACGTTTGTCCGTATCTTGCACAAGGATGCTTCGTGGTTGGCTTTGACGACATCGGTGATCACGACGTTCAACTTTCTGTTTTATTTCTTGTACCTCCGCAGGCAATTGGGGGGGATATGCGGTGGCGTGTTGTTCTCGGGACTGATTAGGATTGTTTTTGCCGGTGTTTTGCTGGCTGTGTGGTGTTGGGCGGCAAAAACGTTCTTCATGCAGGACTTTTTGGAATGGGGGCATATATTCCGTATCTTCACGTTGTCCCTTGTTTGCGGCGGGGGAGCTCTCCTTTATCTTGCGGCGGTCTGGGTGTTGAAATTGCCGGAGTTTGAGCAATTCCGCGACAAGTTCATGAAGAATAAATCATAACAGGCGGTTGTTGGTAGCAAATAAATACCCCGGCTTCCCTTGTTGGGGGAACCGGGGCGGGTGTGGAATCAATGATTGTGGTGTCTCAGGAGCCGGAGGCGATGCGTGCCGCTGCCTGTTTGATTTGACCGGCCATGGAGTTGAGAGCGTTTGCTCGCGTGGGGGCGAGGTGGTCTTTAAGACCTGTTTGGTCGAGTTTGCTCATGTCGGCCTTGATAACTTCTTCTGCAGGGAGACCGGATAAGAGGCGTACGAACAGGGCAATGAGGCCTTTGGTGATGAGGGAGTCGCTGTCAGCTGCCAGAATGAGCTTGCCGTCCCGGCTTTCCGTGTGGAGCCATACGCGCGATTGGCATCCCTTGATGAGAATGTCGTCGGTTTTAAGGGCTTCCGGAAGGGGAGGGAGTTGTTTTCCCAGGCCGATGATGTATTCGTAACGTTCGGTCCAGTCCTGGAAAAGATCCAGTTCGTCAAGGAGTTCCTGTAATCGTTCTTCGTATCCCATGGCTAATGGTATTTGAGGATTATTGACCGTAGCAGTTGCGTGCCAGGGTGGACAGGACAGCCTTTTGGGCATGAAGTCTGTTTTCCGCTTCTCGGAAGATGGCGTCGGCGTTATGTTCCAGTACTTCCTCTGTGATTTCCATACCTCGGTAGGCAGGGAGGCAGTGAAGGACGGTAGCATCCGGGGCCGCGGCGTTCAGGAGAGTATCGTTGACCTGGTAGGGAAGGAAATGTTTTTCCTTGGTACCGTGTTCGGATTCCTGTCCCATAGAGATCCAAGTGTCAGTGTTGATGACGGTAGCGCCGCGGACGGCTTCTTCGGCATCGGTGGTGTAAATGATGTTGTCGCAGTTCAGCCTTGCCCGGTATTCTGCGGAGGGCAGATAGGCTTCCGGGCCACCGAGGGCGAGAGTGAAGCCGAGTCTTTTGGCTGCCCACATCCAGGAGCGTCCCATGTTGTTGTCGGCATCGCCCATGAACGCGATTTTCATGTTCTTCCAGGAAGCTTTGCCGTAGATTTCTTCGATGGTTAGAAGGTCGGCTAGAATCTGGCAGGGGTGTTCGTCGTCCGTCAAGGCATTAATGGTCGGGATACCGGAGTATTTGGCGAATTCGACCACTTCGTTTTGTCCGTAGGTACGGATAGCTACGCCGTGGATCATGCGACCGAGGACGCGGGCGGTGTCTTTGACGGGTTCTCCGCGGCCTAGTTGGATGTCGTGAACGGAAAGGAACATCGGCCTGCCTCCGAGTTCGCTGATGCCGACTTCGAAGGAGACACGGGTGCGCGTGGAGGATTTAGAGAAAATCAATCCCCAGCTCTGTCCCTTGAGTGGATGTTCCGCATGGTGGCCGCGTTCGGCTTTGAGCTTGTGTCCCAGAGCCAGGAGATCCGTGATTTCTTCAGCCTGGAGTTGTTCGATGGAAAGGAGGTTGTTCATAACGGGAAAATTTGTTGGAGAAAAGGGAAAACTAGGCTTTGGAACCCATGATGAAAAGGATTTATTAGGACATGGAAAGACCTGCCTCAGGCTTTTCCGGGAAACAGGGCCATGTATTTCCACAGAGGGGCGATATGGAGAGCCTGGATGATGCCGCCTCTTGTCATGATGTCGAGAAGCTCGGTTTTTGTCAGAATCTGGACAGAGATGTCCTCTGTATCCTCCAGGCATGGTTCTCCAAGTCGTTCTACATCGCGTGCAATGAAGCAGTGCGTGTAATTGGTATGGGTACCGGGGTTGGCGGAGAGTGTCATGAAGTGTTCCCATGTTCCGCCTCCGTAACCGGTTTCTTCAAGCAGTTCCCTTCGGGCGGACTCCATGGGGGAACCGTCCTCCGGTTCCGTGACGCCAGCGCAAAGTTCGTAGTCGACGCGGGCGAGTGCGTGGCGGTATTGCTTTTCCATGACAAAGCGTCTGTCGCGTGTGATAGCGATCACGTTGACCCAGTCGGGATATTCCAGGATATGGTAGGATGGGATTTCTTTGCCGTTGGGGAGGAGTACATCTTCTTCCCGGACGGTAAACCATGGTTCCCGGTGGATGTAGGCACTCCGCAGAACCTTCCATTTTTTAAGATTATCCTGCTTCATGGGGAACTTGGTAGGGGAAGCTTAAAAATCAATGTCGTCCGGAGTGACGGAACGTTGCTCCCGCGAAGCGAGAAGGATGGCCTGTTCGACGACATATTCGTCTTGTGTCTCGAACCGGTAAGCATTGCAATTCGGACAGAGAGCCGTTTGTTGAGAAACGATGGAACCACAACCTTCACATACTTTGAAGGAGGAGGGATCATTGATGATGAGCGTCGCCATCTCTTTCCTAGATTGCTGCATGGGATCAGGGTAACAAAACAAGCCGACCTGCGTAAACAGGCCGGCTTGTCATGAAAAGGACGGAAAACCGAATGAAGAACTTAGGCGATTTTGGCGATTGCCTTGGCTGCCTTACTCTTGTAGTTTGCAGCGCGATTGGCCGGAACCTTGCCGGTCTTGGCGGCTTTGTCGACGGCAGAGGAGAATTCGCTGTAGGCAACGGCTGCAGCGGCCTTGTCAGCTTGTTCGATGGCAGAGGCAATCTTCTTGCGGAGGGTCTTCAGACGTGAATGAGCAGCACGGTTTCTGGCGGTGCGGGTCTTCGTCTGACGGATGCGTTTCAGTGCGGATTTAATATTAGCCATGTGAAAAAAAGGATGTGTCGGTTTTCGTTCCGAGTGCGGTCGATTCTAGTGAGGGGATTCTCAATGTCAAGTATCGGATGAGTAAAATATTTGGGAAAAAACATTTTTCTCTCCTTCTCTTCGTTTTATATTGTTCGGATAGATGAGGCGTGGTTTACTGGCGGTAGGTTGGGAATAAGTCTGTTTCCGGGCTTTACGATCAGGGTTGAGTCCTTATGATGCCTTCCCATGAAGCGAGTCCACTTGCCTGAAAAGCAGTATGCAGGATATATTTTTGATCTGGATGGAACCCTTGTTGACAGTATGCCCCTGCATTACAAGGCATGGAGGATGGCTCTCCACAAGGCTGGCGCTCCTTACGAAGCATTCCTGCCGAGGGAGTTTTACGCCTGCGGCGGCAAGTCTGCCTGCGATGTTGTGAAATTCATCAATAGCAAGTATGGCGTCGAGATGGATGCTGAGGCGGTGTCGGAAGACAAGAGGGCGATTTATTTGGATCTGTTGGCGAACGAAGGTGTGGTGCCTATTGTGGAGACGGTTGATTTCGTCCGTTCTCTGGGAGCCAATGCTCCGGTTGCTATTGCGACGGGGAGTATGATGGCTGGTGCCAGTATGACGTTGAAGAGTGCGGGAATTGATGATTTGTTTTCCCTGGTGGTGACGCCTGAAGATGTGGAGCATGGAAAGCCAGCGCCGGACATGTTCCTTCTTGCGGCTGAGAAATTGGGGGTCAAATCTGCCGATTGTGTGGTTTTTGAGGATGCGGAACCGGGAATTCTAGCGGCTAATGCAGCCGGGATGGATTGCATCGTGGTGGAGACGCCAGAGGAGTATTTCGAGCAGGTGTGATACATTTTTGCTCTGCGTACGGAAGACTGGTCGTGTCTCCGTACGCATCATTTTCCAATGACGGATGGGAATGTCTTATTTCTCTTGGCTCATGGTGGAGAATTGTTTGACTGTGCCGAAGAGTGATGGACCATCAGCCTTGATGACTTTTTCTTCCAAGATCGGGGCTTGTCCCTCTTTGTTTGTGACGGTGAACCGCCTGATTTTGAATTGCCCCTGTTCGTAGTCGAAACTGGTGCCATCGTCTTCGTAAAGTTCGGCGGAACCGTCCGTTCTTCCGTAGTAACGGATTTCCAGGGGAGCATTCAGTGCTTCCCGGGCGTTAGCGACGGGATGTGCGAGCATGGGGATGACGGCACCTTCCTTGACAAAGAGCGGCACTTTGCCATCATTGTCAACAGTGATGCTTGTATTGCCTTGCCAGGCTTTGCCTGTGTAGAAGTCATACCAGGTACCAGCGGGGAGGTAAACGGTGCGCCTCTGGGATTGTTTTTCGTAGAATGGGGCAACCATGATGTCGGGCCCCATCATGTATTGATCGTTTCTTTCAACGATTTGGGATGTGGCATACGGGTTGTCCCGTGCATCCAGCTTTCCTGCGACGATCTTTTCCTGGGATTTGAAGCCGGCTTCCAGTAACATGGCGCGGAAGGGCGGGATCCCCTTGCGATTGTATTCCGAGAACGCGGTGTAAAGGTAGGGCAGCAGGCGCATTCTGAGTTCGATCAGTTCCCGAATCTGGTTTTCTACTTCTGGATAAGACCATGGTTTGGTACCATCAGCCCAGGCATTGAGCTGTGCCAGCGGAGAGAAGATGGCAGTCTGCATGCGGCAGAGCCATTCTTGCGAGTTGGCGGCGGAGCGGATTTCCGGGCACCAGAGGACACCGCACAAGCTGGCGGATGAGATACCATTGATGAATTGTCCGTGGGAGTAGGCATCGCTATAGATGGTATTGGAATATCCAGAGGCACCACCGTTGGATGAGCGAATTTGTCCGTAGGATCTTGTGTTGTTTTTACGGAACAGATCCTGCTGGTAGGTTTTCTGGAGGGTGAGTCCGTAGATTTGCCTCATGACGCTGCCTCCTAGCCCGGATGGAAATTGGGCATGGTCTGGCCACAGCCATTGGTCGAAACCGTCCACTTCATCCGTTTTGTACCCGGAGACACCGATGTCGAGATGAGCTTTTTTATGTTGATCGGTAATGATTTTGCGTGACTCTGGCAGGGTGTAATCCGGGACGATGCCCAGCCATACCGTATGTGTGCCCGACAGGGGAAGCATGGAGGAGTAGAGCTTGGCTTCCGGTGAAATGTAGGGGTTTTCCCACAGGTTGATGTGGATGCCCTGGTTGAGCATGTTTTCCGTGAAACGGGCGGGGTTGGGGAAGCGTTTGGGTTGCCATTCGAAGGTACAGGGGTAGGACTTGGTCATCCAGCCTGGTTCCAGTCCAATGACATCAAGAGGGATGTTCTTGTCGTGGAATTGTGCGACTTCCTTTTCTGTTTCTTCTGCGGTGAACTGGGCGGGGACACGGTGCCAGAAACCAAGCCCCCAGAGGGGGGGCAAGGCTCCTCCTCCGTTGAAGAGGTTGTATTTTGCGACGATGTCCTGAAGTGTTTCACCTGCAAAGACGATGATTTCCACTCCTTGGGCGTAGGTTTGTATCTCGACGGCATCTCCGATGGGCTGGGCATCCCATCCGTGGGCTGGTTTTTCATCCGGGGGGGGGTTGCGGTCAACTGGTGTTGGGATGAATGGCGCATCTTTGCGATTGCCGACCTGTGAATAGACTTTGAGAGGTCGAGCGGTGTTGATGTAGATGCCATATCCACGGCTGGAGAGGTAGAACGGAACGGGCGCGTGGGTCTGTCCTTTGCCATTTCCCCAGTGATCTACACGCAGATCCATGACGCGGTTCTTTTTTTTGATACCGTCAAGCTGGAGGCCAAAACCGAAGATGTCTTCGTGTGGTGGGGCCGGGATGCGAATGCCGATACTGTGGTCGGCTCCGATGGTGTAACGGATGTCTCCTGGGGCGAAGGGAAATTCCTGCCTGGGATAGGCTTCCAGCTCCTTTATTCGTGGAGCACGGTCGGCGAGTCTGCTGTAGCTGATTTCCTTTTCCGGGGTTCCAATGCGTATTCTCCAGACTCCCGGGGCAATGTTAACGGCTTCTGGTGCTTCCGTCATTGTAGCAAGTGATTGGGGGAGGGAAGGTGGCTGGGGTGGTTCTTCTGCAGAAACTGTGTGATTGTTTATGATTCCGCTGGTGAGGAGCACAGCCAGGAAAGGGGAAATACCGGAGAGATGAACCATAGTTTTTTATACGATGAAAGAGGGATGGGGCTTTCAAGAAGTCTTGATTATTTCAACGATCAAAGAAAAAACTCCGGCAGAACGAGGTGCTCTGCCGGAGTTTTTGATGAGATGTGAGGAGGAAGAAAGTCGTTTACTGGTTCAGTTTGTTTTGCCAGTAGGCGGCTTTTTCTTCTTCGCTCATGCCTTTGCGTTCCTTTTGGAGGTTTTTACGGTTGGCAATCAGCTTACGGATGTTTTTGGCCCGTTCGGAGACTTTGGGATCGGTATCTTTTATGAATTGGTCCAGAATGTCTTTGACATAAGGATATTCTTCAATGGCGATTGACACGGTGGCGAGAATCATCATTTTTGCATCCTGGGCTGCCTGGGCAAGTTTTTTGTCGTCGGGGGCGGCGGCGGCTTGGGCTGAGAGGTCGTTAATGCGGTCTATTTCCGGTTGGAAGAGCGCTTTACCTTCTTCGTTGCTGCGTTGTCCGAGCCTGTTTCCAAGGACGCTGGATATGGAATTCCTGATTTCGCGCACAGTGGATTCCCGTTCCAGATCCGGATCTTTCCATGTCATGAATTCACGGAGGAGAGGGATGGCATCGTCGCTGACACAACTCTTCATGGCGCGGATCGCCGTGATTTTGTTGATGAGGGGACTGTTCTTGACGGTGTCCCTGAAGAATGAAATAGCCATAGGTTTGCCGGTTAGGGCGAGGGCCTGGTAGGCAATGTTTAATCGTTTGGCTTCTGTATCTTTGGGGGCAGAATTGGCTGCTTTGACGATTTCTTCAGCGATGAGGGATTTACCGGCATCGTCAGCTTTGTCCGCCATGGAAGGGATGGCAGTGGCAAGAGCATCGACGATATGTGAATCGGTAACTTTGGTGTCGGGATTGAACAGAAGTTTTAACAGAGGGGTAATACTGTTGGGGTCAAGGCCAAGACGCATTTCACGCAGTACGGTGGCTTCCAGTTCCTTCTGATTGGCAGCGGCGAGTTTGCGCTGAAGGAGCCAGAGATGCTGCAAGACTTTGGGGTTTTTCGACGAGGCCAGGATGGAGGTAAACATCGAAATCTGTGTCTTGGTATACTTCTTCGGGTTATTGGTGATATCCGTAATCGTTTTTAAAGCAATCTTGGGATCCAGCTGGCCCATGACGGAGAGCAGATGGATGGCAGCCTTGGCTCCTGTCGGGTCTTTTGTTCCGCGTATGTGGTCAAGAAGGAAGTCCGCATCCTTGGCATTGGGGGTGACTTTTGTTTTGAATGTTGCCGCATCGTATTTCAGGATATCTCCTCCTTTGTCTGCGCCAAGGGAAGAGGATTCCTTCCCGAGTTCGACACCAATTTTTTGCAATTCGGTATATCTGGCGTTGGCCTTCCGTATTGCTTCGTCTCTTCCGGAAACATAGTAATAGGCGGCTCCGCAACCGATGGCGGCGATGCAGACGGCTATGATGCCGAATTTGATCGGCTTTTTGCTCATGATGGATTCCGGTTGGGGGGCGGAAGAAGAGGCGTCCGGAGATTGCGGGATGCCTGCAGTTGGCGGGATGGAACCACCGCTAAGAGATGGACTGGCAGGGGTGCCGGGAAGCGGAGAAGAAGTCGCTACTGGTTTTGGCGTGATGGCCGGCGATGGTGAAGGTGCGGCAGAAACGAGCGAAGCTGGAGTAGCCAGTTTCAAGCGTGGTGCTGTGCCAGGTGAGGACTCCGGTGCTGGTGCGGGGGCTGCAGACACAGAGGGAGACAGACTGGTAGCCGTGGCCTGGGCTGCAATAAGAGCTTCCTGGGCGGCTTTCAATTGTTCCAGTGCATGTTTGACTTTGGCATCCAGTTCTTCAGCTTGGGGGGCTTCCCCTTGATAGTACGGAGGCTGAGCTTCTTCTGCAGTTTGTGCCGCGGCGAGTTTTTCCTGTTCGTCACGTATAGCCTGTTCGTAGGCGGTGCGTTCAGCAGCCGCCCGTTCAATTTCCAGACGCTCTTCTTCAGCTTGTGCTGCGGCGATTTGTTCTGCTTCCAGGCGTTTTTGTGCCGCCTGTTCTGCGTCGAGACGTTCGCGTTCTGCCTGTTCGGCGGCCTGGCGGGCGAGTTCTTCCTGTTGGAGACGGAGTTGTTCTTCTGCCAGCAAGGCTTGTTCTTCGGTTATCTGGGCTTGTCCTCCCGGGGTGAGTAACTTGCCTTGCGATGCTGCCTGTGCCGCTGTAGCGGGGGAAAACAATTTGGGGCGTACTTCGGATTGGCCTCCTGCTGGAACTCCGGTGATGAGGGTTCGTTTTTTCAAAAGAGGAGGATTGGGCTGTGAGTCGGGCTGGTCACTCATAGGAAAAATTGTCTGCTAAGAATAAAAAAAGTTTATGAAAAAGAGGGCTTGTCGGCAATCAAAGAATGTGGAGATATGGGAAATACAATGGGATATTATTTGACGAGGGGGATGGCTCCTGTGAGGAAGGTATCCTCGGAATTGGCTCCCTGGGTTATTTTTTCCAGAATAATTTTGACGGATTTAACCGATCCCTTGAAGTAGGGCGGGATGACGAGTTGTTCATTCCAATCGTCGCGCAGAGTTGCTTTGAATTCGTATTGCCCGTCGTTGAGAATGACTCTAATACTATGGGGCCTGTTATACAGGGAATAGGCGATGGCGGGGTGGCGTCTTGCTTCAGTATCGCCGTTGCGACCAAGGCGGACGGGAGAGATCCCCGGTTGGATGAGCAGTCCTTCCAATTTTTGCGGAGTAGGGAATGTGATGAGAATGAACTGTGATTCTCCATCGCCTTCCGCTCCTTCAGCCCAGAATCCTTGACTACCCTCCCGCAGGTTGTCTGGGGAACAGGCATTGCCGAACGGATCGGCCCCAGCTGAGGATGATGTTTCAATTTTGTAATCTCCAGGGATGCGAATCGGGGTGTTGTTCAGTTTCAGTGAAGTACGTTTTTCATTTGCATTTTCGCGAAAACTCAGACGAGGTCCGAATTCCAGGGCAAGGGTATCGGTCGGGGGCTGTCCGGCCTGCGGAGTGAAATCCCATTTCATGACGCCTTTTTCGGAGCGTGTAACAGCATTTTTGTCCTGCGGAGAGATGAGATTCAGGGAATCGGGGAGCATTTCCTCCGAAAAGATAAGGATTTCTCCGTGCTGGATGGGGGCGGACCAGGTACGGATGGCATTGAGATCCATCTGGAAGAGCAGAGGATTCTGAATGATTTGTGCGCCATCTTGATGAGGCAGATACTGGCGTGTTTGGCGATAGGGAACGGTGAAATGGATCGTGAGGGTATTAGGCCCTTGTTTCAGTTTGGGGGAAAACGTCAGCCAATGCGTGATATCGCTGACTTGTTGCAGAGATGGTGCCTGGTATTGAGGATGCCTACCTTCGACCTGCTTCCATTCTTCGGCCAGCTGATTGACTCCGACACTGATGTCTCCCAGCGATTTGGAGAAAGGAACGCGGTGGATGGGCAACGGGGACGATGCATTGGCTTCGGCATCGGGCAGTTTGTACTGGAAGGGAATGCCCATAGGCAGTTTCTTGCCGGCTTGTTGAGCGTCACAGGTGAGAGTACATGTATAGATGACGAGCACTTCGTGCTGGCGGACGGCCAGATCGATATGGACGGAGTCGAGGCTGACTCCGTCCATGGCACTGAGGTTCATGGGCATGGGAATTCCGGGAATGGGTGCCGGGAAAGTTGCCGTGTATTCCGCCTTCGCCTGGTTCTGCTGGGGCGCTTCTTGCGTTTGAGATGGCTTGTCTGTGGGAATGGGGGCTTCTCCGCAGACGGGAAACGAGCCGGACAGTAAAAGCCCGGCGGTCAACATGCAATGAAGGGAGAACGGCAATTTCATGGATTCCCATGATGATGAACTGGCATTTTTCTTCAAGCTCATTTCCCGCCTTAACTCCTTCCGGCTTTCTCTTGGATGTGATGAAAAAAATTCATCCCATGGATTGATCTCCCTCGTCGGAAAACGTTGAGACTTCTTGATAATATACTATATATTGTGGTGCGACAAAAGGAGTCACGCAATATTTTTCTTTTCCTCTCCATGAAGATTCGATAGAAGAAGCCACTACTGCAATCCGGAAACCGGTTGCCATCCCCCCCTTCGGCCATGAAAGATTCTGATAACGAACAGCTATCCTTTTTGCCTAATCAATCTCAACCTTCACCTACTCCAAAAGAGCCTACAGAAATGAGTACCCCTCCTTCCGCACCAACGACAACTGTGCTGAAATTGCGCAATGGGCAGGAAATCGTCCTTCCTCCACGTAAAGATCTACTGGGCGGCCTGAAATTTACCAGGAGATTTTCCTCTCCTTCGGTGTTCCCCTACGATGAAGTGATTTGGGAACGTCGCGATGTCCGTATCATGGACTGGAAAACGGGCAAGCCTATTTATGAACGCCTGGGGGTGGAAGCTCCTGCCCATTGGGATGACAACGCCGTCAAAATTACGGCTGACAAATACTTGTTCGGCAGTGTTCCCGGTACTCCCGAGTATGAGGAAAGTTTCCGCAACGTGTTTGACCGTGTGGCCAATACTTATACGGTGTGGGGGTGGGAAGAAGGCTATTTTGCCGATCTGGAAGACGCCGAAGTGTTTAATGAAGAACTGAAAGCTATGCTTATCAAGCAGATTTGGGCTCCGAACTCTCCGGTCTGGTTTAATATCGGGCATTGGGAACAGTGGCGCTGGGGACGTCCGGATCTTCGCGACTCTTACTCCGGTCATGGCAATAAGTCTTATCATACCAAGGGATCGAAGGAAAACCTTCAGACCTATACCCTGCAGTCGACTTACGAATATCCGCAATGTTCCGCATGCTTCCTGACGGAAGTGGGAGACAGTATGGAGGATATTCTGGAACACCTGACGACGGAAGGCCGTATTTTTGCGTCCGGTTCCGGTGTCGGCATCAATATTTCGTCTCTGCGTTCTTCCCGCGAGCCTATCAGCGGCAAGGGGCGTTCGTCCGGTCCTATTTCCTTTGATCGTGGATGGGACAGAATGGCCGGAGCTATCAAGTCCGGGGGGAAAACGCGCCGTGCCGCCCGCATGGTGCTGATGTTCAGCGATCATCCTGATATCTTCGATTTCATCAATGTGAAGAACCGTCAGGAAGATGTCGCCAAGGTTATTCTTCGTGAACACAATGTCCATGTGGAACTCAAGCGCCTGGCTGAAACCAAGCTTATTGCCGGTACCCCTGCGGAAAAGACGGCTGCCCGCGTGATTCTATCTTTGCCGTTGACGACGGATGAGAGTTTCGATCCGCACATGGACGCCTTGTTGTATGGGGAAACCCTCTCCAACCAGAATGCCAACCATTCCGTTTCCCTGAAGGGCGACTTCTGGCAGGCTCATGCCAGTAACGGCAATACCTATACCCGTTGGGTGACGAATCCCTCCCGCATCGAACAAACCTTTCGTGCCCAGGAACTTCTGGAATCCATGGCTAAGTCTATTTGGGAAAACGGTGAACCCGGCGTACATAACAATGACGTGATCAATCTTTGGAATCCCGTCAAATCCATTGGAGACATCACAACCTCCAATCCCTGTTCCGAGTACGTTTTCCTCAACAATACGAGTTGCAACCTCTCATCGTTCAATGCCTACCGCTTCCTTCGCAAGGAACATGGCTCCGTTTCTTTTGATGCGGACTCTCTCGTGCATGCTGCCCGTCTGGCTATGGTCTGTGCCGACTTGAATGTAGAGCGCGGCGGATTCCCGATTCCAGAAATCGCGCAGGGTACTTACCGTTTCCGCACGACTGGTATCGGATATGCCAATGTGGGAGGAGCCCTGATGGCTATCGGTGTACCTTACGATTCCGACGAAGGCCGCTGGATTGCTTCCCAATTGTGTAGTCTGTTGACCGCAGCCTGCTGGACTGCCTCCGCGGAAATGGGAGCCGAGTTGGGTTCTTATATCGAATACCCGGAAAGCAAGAATGACCTGAAGGCTGTTCTCCGCCTGCACCGCGCTACCCAGCAGCTTGCTTCTTCCATCACCGGGATCAAAACGGACAAGGATGCAGAAAAGATTATCTCCGGCATTATGGATAAGGCAGACGGTCCGTTGCCTGAAGCACAAGGACTGAATGCCGCTTACGCCCTCAATGCCTATTTACGCAGTTTCAAGGCTCCTTCCCGCATGAATGCAGACCGTGTGGCTTGTGCCCGGGAACTGCAGGAAAAGGCTTCCGAACTTTGGGATAAGGTCGTTAAGGCCAAGGTCTACCGCAATTCCTTCGTGTCTGTGATGGCTCCTACCGGGACGATTTCAGCTCCGCTGGGGTGTTACGATGAAGGAACGACATCCATTGAGCCGGACTACACTCTCGTCAAATGGAAGCAGCTTGCAGGAGGCGGTTCCCTCAAAATGTTCAATCGCCTTGCTTTGGAAGGTCTCCGGACATTGGGATATGACGAAAGTTATGTTGTTGAAGCCTCTTTTGAAGTTGCCGGTATCGATGGCCTGCTCAGTGCCTGCGGCGGTCGTATGGACGATGTCGTTTCCCAGCTGATCCTGGATCCCTGTGGCGATGAAGCCGGTCCGGTACGTGCCGCATGGCGTCGTCTGTTGAAGGGTTCCGAAACCCGTACCGAAATTTTGGAGAAGGTGACCTACATCACCAATCCTTCCAACATGCCCGTGTTGTCAGCCGATGAGCTTATCATTGTCAACGGCGCTGCGCACATTGAATCCATCCCGTGGCTCCAAAAGTCGGATCTGGCCGTATTTGACTGTGCTGCGACCAATGGAAACGGCGTGCGCGCCATAGCCCCCTCCGGTCATGTCTTGATGCTCGGGGCTTTGCAGCCGTTTATTTCGGGGGCTTGCTCCAAGACGGTCAATATGCCTGTGAGCGCTACGGAAAAGGACATTTACGATTCCCTCGTCTTGTCTCACGACCTGGGAGTCAAGTGCATCGCCATTTTCCGAGCCGGTTCCAAGGCTAATGCCGTTTATGTGGTGGATACCCCGGAAACGCGCCGCTTTAAAGCCGACCACATTTGGAAGCAGCTGGTCGACGGAGGCCAGGAAGCTATTGATGAAATTATTGCCGAAGCCTCCAAGCCACGCCAGAGGAAACTTCCCGGTCGTCGCTTGGGACAGACCGTCAAGTTCTCTGTGGGAGGACAGTTGACCGGTTACCTTACGGTCGGAGTTTACACCGACGGTACTTGCGGTGAAGTATTCGGACGTTTGGGGCAGGTTGGTTCCTTTGCCTCCGGGATGTTTGAAGCTTACTGCAAACTTCTTTCTACTGCTCTTCAATTCGGAGTACCGTTGAAGGAAGTGGTCAAGGGGTTCCGCAATTATTCGTTTGAACCGTCCGGTTTTTGCCGCGTCGGGGATGATACGGATGGGGATACCTGTACGGAGATCCGTTCCTGTGCTTCTGTCGTGGACTTGATTGCCAAGATCCTCGCATGGCTCTTCCCGGAAAGCCATGGATATCGGTTACGCGACGTTTTTGCCATTTCCAGTGAAAGCATTCTGATGCATACGCTGGATGCCGCTCAGGTGACTGCTCTGCCTCCGCGTATGATATCAGCCCCGGCTTCCACGGCTCCTGCTCCGGAGGAAGAAAACCGGAATGCTGCCATTGACTCCGGTCTGAACGGTGCCGCCATCTGCCCGCAGTGCCACTCGCTTTCCTATGTGCAGGATGGCAAATGCAAGGTGTGCCGCTCTTGTGGATACAAGGATGGCGGTTGTGGGGAATAACCCTTGCATGTTGGTTTTTTACCATTCAGGGAGGCCGTTTGAGGACGGTCTCCTTTTTTATTATCAAGTATGGTCCGTTCTTTGGAAGACAACGCCTTGAGGCTCCGAGACACAAATGATGGGCTTCTTTTTTCTTGAACTGAACCGAACGATTCATGTACGTTAAAACCATCATATACTACCTTTCAGACAAATTGTGAAACCTGCAATCGATATACGCAACGATGATTGGCCGGAGGCCATTTGGGATGTGTCCGGTATCTTCGCCAATGACCGGGAGCTGATCTATTTCCACGACTACTTTCTCAATCATTTCGGATTAAAACCCTTTTCCCTGGTTCATGGATCTCCGTTGTCAACATGGAACAGCGGTCGCGTCCTGCCGCATTTGCTCCGTTCCGGGGAAGAACTGGAACTCTGTATCAAATCGTGGCAGGAACGTAAGGTTGCCATGGATTTGACATTTTCCAATCCGTTCCTGACCGAGGAGAATTTGAAAGAGGCATTGGGTAACTCCCTTCTGGAAGTAGCCGAACGCGTCAATCCGACAGGGGAGAACGGAGTGATCATGTCATCTGATCTCCTTTATCAGTACATCAAAAAGCGTTATCCCAAAGTCAAAACCGTTTCTTCCATTCTGAAGGTAACTATGGAAAAAGGTGGGGGAAATCTCGACTATTACAAGCGCTTGGCCGACCTCTACGACAAGGTGATGCTGCACCCCAATGATAACGACAACTACGAGTTGCTTGAAAAATTGGAGGACAAAAACAAATACGAGATAATCGTCAACGAGAACTGTGCCCGCCAGTGCGCCATCAGGCATAAGCACTATGAATCTCTTTCCAAAATGGCACTGAACTTTTTGGGGCATACGGATAATTTCGATGACTTGCGCAATAAGAACGCATGCGCCAAAATCGATGTCCTTCTGGGAACCTCTTCCCAATGCACGACCCAGTTAAGCCGCGAAGAGATGAAAACGTTGTACGACATGGGATTCCGCCGCTTCAAAATACAGGGACGCGGCCTTGGCAATGCCGGTGGGGAGATCATGGATCTGCTGCGGTTGATCTTGAAAAAGGATGACGGTTCCCCCGTATCGACAGATGCTATCATCATCCGGTTTCTGGAATCCATGCGCGAAATCATTTAATCATCATATCGAGAGGAAGCAATAAACATGAAGGAAACATCTCTTCCCTCCGAAGAAGGCAAAGGCAAATCCGCCCCTAAGGGCAAAGCGAAGATGGCCCGTTCATCTCAAACCGGCAAACAGGCAAGTGCTGCCCAGGTAAATCCGGCAACTCAAAACACGAAGAAAGGCCCTGGCAAAAAAACGGTGGCGCCTTCTGTTGACAAACCCCAGAACAGGCCTGTCAGAAAGCCGTCTGTGAAAGCCAAACCGGAATCCCTGCAATATCTGTTCCGTTCGGACATGCCGCTGGCTGACTGGAACATCGGCGGTGTATTCCGGTGGGACAAGCTTTGTATGGGGGTACTGGGCACTCTCATGCTCTTGAAAACGCCGGAAGTAAAATTACCGGAATTCAGCGGATGCCCTCCCTGTTTATGGGCACTTAACTGGTTTACCCCGGAGCCTCTTATGGCTCCCAACAAAATCAGAGCTACCATCGAAGCCTACGTGAAGGAAAAAGTGGGTGTCTTCCTGTACTTCGACAATCCGTTCCTGACGCCGGCGGATATGCGCGATACCTTGTGCAACGGCATGATCAATCTTCTTGCCGAATGTAATCCCCATCGCCTCAATGGCGTTTATGTGGCTTCCCCGCTTTTGGCAAAACACGTACGGGCCAATTTCCCGGGACTCCGCATTCGCCTGGCCGCGAATTTCCATATTAAGGAAAAGTTCCGTACGGCCCAATGGTACAATAACCTCTCCATGCGTTATGACCGTGTTGCTTTGGATCCCCGGGATGGAATCAATACGGAATTGCTTTCCAAATTGCGCGATAAAAAGAAATTCGAAATCACGGTCAACGATACATGGTTGGATTCAAGCCAGGTACGCCGGAAGCATCTGGAGCTTCTTGGAAAAATTCTCCGAGAACCTTTGAATGTTGACTATAAGCTTGAACGACAGAAATACTTGCAGGATGCCGGCATCCTGGATCCGAAAGTCCCGTTAGGTTCGCGACCTCTGACCTTGACCGTAGGGGAGGTGAAAGCCATGTACGACCAAGGATTTCGTCATTTCCGCCTTCAGGCGGAAAGTTTGAGCTGCGAACTGACATTGGCTCATTTTGCCGTCAAACACTTTTTGACGGACGAACCGGGAACGGAACACAAAAAAGCCGTTTTGTTGACAACTCTTCTTATTCAGCGTGATCCTACTGTTCCCTCGCTTCCGACAAGCATGAAAAACTACGTGATCCGCCATTATGAATAAATAAGGCGGTAAGCGTTGGAATGGGTGATTGACACCATGCCTAAAAACAAGGATAAGGAGATCAAAACCAATGTGATGCGCATCCTGGACGGATGGAGTGTCGACTATCGGTATTACACGTATGAATGCGGAGAATTCATTGATGCTCTTCATACGGCACGTTCTCTCAATCAACCTCCGGAAAAACTCTACAAGACTCTCGTAACGGAAGGTGCTCCCCGACAATACTATGTTTTTGTCATCCCGATTGCCATGGAACTGGATCTGAAGAAAGCAGCCCGAGTTGTCGGTACCAAATCGCTTGCCATGATTCCCGTCAAAGACATCAACTTCGTGACTGGGTATATCCGGGGAGGTTGTACGTCAATCGGAATGAAAAAGAAGTATCCCACAGTGATCGATTCTTCGGCAAATCATCGTAAGTCGATTATTGTTAGCGGTGGACGGATCGGTTTGCAGATTGAACTTGCTCCGGAAGATTTGCTCCGTGTTACCAGTGCTCAATTTGCCGACGTTGTCGCTGGAACAATCAGTGTGGGAGAGATGGAAAAATCGCAATCCGGGGAGTGACGATTTTTTTTACAGCATGACAAATCATCTGCAATTGTGTATAATGATTTGAAAATTAGGTGTTAATAAATTGTTTTTCTAAAGGTTTTTGGAAAAAAGTTAAGTGCTGTAATGGAAAAAGCTGGAAAAATTCAAAAGAAGTTGGGATATTGCTGACCTCAGCAAGGAAACATACCCGACGATACGCCGATGAAAAAAGACGATATGCCCCAAGAAGAGAATGATTCTATCTTCATGTTCGATCCCGATAAAGATTGGACGGATGAACCGACCCAGGAGGACGAAGGAGAAATGACGGAGCTGGGTGCCGCATGCCTTTTCTATTCCATAGATGAGATCCGGCAGTTGCTTGACCAAGGAGAAGATGTCGATGGACGAGATCCCGAGGGATTCACTCCTTTGATGCTTATGTGCGAAGAAGGAGATGAAGAGAACTGTGAAGAAGTTGTACGCCTCTTACTCGAGCGCGGCGCCAAGGTTAATGTCCGCAGTAAAGAAGGCACTACACCTTTGATGTTGGCTTGTCGGAGTGCTCGGAGGGGTATCGTTCGTCTTCTTCTGGATCAAGGAGCCATTTTCGAGGCTCGTGACGATAGCGGTTTTACTGCGCTGATGTATGCCTGTATAGGCGGAGACGTCGAGATTGTTCGCATGCTTCTCAAGCAGGGGGCAGATCTGAATGATCGTGAAGACGAAGGTGTTACTCCTCTGATGTGCGCCAGCATTTCTGAAAACATGGAAATGATCGATTTTCTCCTCGACCTGGATGCCGATGTGAATGAAACGGAACAGGAAGGCGGTAGAGTTTTGTTGACTGCCTGCAGGCTGGGCAATGTGGAGCTTATCCAAAGATTTTTGGATGCGGGGGCGGATATTGATATTCGGAATGTTGATGGATTGACTCCTTTGATGATGGCCTGCAAGAGCAAGAATATAGACGCCGTCCGCCTGGTCCTCGGTTTGGGAGTAGACGTAGATGCTGCCGATAACAATGGCGTCACTTCCTTAATGATGGCTTGTTCTCTGAGCGCCGCGAATATTGTGCATGCCCTTTGCGATTGTGGCGCAGACTGGAAGATCCGTGACAAACGCAAACGATCTGTCCTGATGTATGCCAGTGAAGGCGGTAGCCATGCCATCGTGAAATACTTGGTTGATCAAGGGGCGGAAGTCAATGATTCCGATGTCGATGGGGACACCGCCTTAATGTATTCCTGTAATCAGGGTTTCGTTGGAGTAACCCGTGTTTTGGTTTCCCGAGGTGCCGAATTGAACGTCAAGAACATTGAAGGAATGACTCCTTTGATGTTTGCTTGTGAAGAAGGCAACCGTGAAACGGTCCAATTGCTTATTTCCCATGGTGCTGATGCCGCTGCACAGGATATTGCTGGTGATACCGCAGCTGTCTATGCTGAAAGATTCGGTCACCCCGAACTTATCAAACTCCTTTCTCCCAAAAAGAAAAAGTAAACGGCTTCCTCTTCTCTTAAGGAAATTTGTTTTCTTTTTCCATACTTCCTTACAAATAGAATAGACATTCCGCCCCTGTTTTTCAATTTTCCTTCGCCGGAAGTTGAGAAACAGGGGTTGTTTTTATAAGGTGGAGTTTAATTTAAGCGAACTATTTTCTACTTCGAAAGATATCACAATTTCTCGATTTGAAAGAATCCAATTGGCTTCGAGTTAGCTCTTACCAATTATCTATTATGTTTTCCGAGCCTGCCTAGGTTTCTACGTTTCCCTTTATTTCGTCGTCGTATGTAGAGCCTCCAATCCAAGAACGGAATGAAGTTTTCAAGTAATCCGAATTAAAAATAGGCTGCATCCAAAAATGGATGCAGCCTGTGTATGATAAATGAATGGAACTCTTTGTTATGAGGAGGATTTAGTCCTTCTTGTTCAAAAGGAGTTTCTCGAGGAGTGCTTGGGAAGACTGCGCCATGTCTGCAGGATTGGTGAGCATACCGGCGCGGAGCAGGGCTGTGTTGGTGATTTGGTCTGCAACAAGCTTGGCCAGATCGGGATCTTCCGTACGGAGGGTTGCGAGACGGTGGACAAGGTCGTTTTTCGGGTTGAGCTCAATCTGCGGATGGGATTCCGGAACCTCCTGTCCCATGGCTTTCATGTATTCCCGCAGTTCATTGTTCATATCGTCGGCGCCATGGAGAGCGACGGCGGCACCGGAGACGAGGCGTTTGCCGAACGTGATTTTACCGAATTTACCCTCGTAGAGTTTTTCCAGCCATTCCTGAAGGGAACTTGCTTCGTTTTCAGGCAGATCTCCTTCCGTCGAGGTTGTGCCACTGTCAGGAAGAGTAACATCGGAACGGTCAATGGCTTTGAGGGGTTTGCCGTCGATGCTGGACAGGGAATCCAGAACGAATTGGTCGCCGTGGTCGGTGAAGAAAGCGACTTCGAACCCGTGAGCCTTGAAAGCTTCGAGATAGGGGCTGGCTTCGATCATTCCACGGGATTCTCCGGTGAGGACGTAAATATCCTTCTGGTCCTCCTTCATGCGGGAGACGTATTCTTCAAACGAGGTTGTTTTTCCGGGTTCGGTGAAAGTGGATTCGAAACGCAGGAGTTTCCCGAGAGTTTCTTTGTAAGCCCAGGCAGTGACTACTCCTTCCTTCATGAACCGGGAGAATTTGGAGTAGAAGTCGCTATAGGTATCGGGGTGGTCTTTGGCAAGTTTTTCCAGGTGTTTGAGGAAACGCTTGGTGAGGATGTCGTTGATTTTGCGAATCAGGGAATTATCCTGGAGCATTTCGCGAGAAATGTTCAAGGGGAGGTCTTCGCTGTCCACGACACCGTGGAGGAAGCGGAGCCACTCGGGCAGCAACCCCTCCGGCTTGGAGTCGATAAGTACGCGTCGGCAATACAAGGCGACATTGGGCTCAACGCGTCCGAAACCGAAGCTTTCCGGATTTTCCTTGGGAATGAAGAGCAAGGCATTCAGGGCGATGGGGGCATCGGCGCTGAAATGCATGTAGGAGAGGGGTTTCTCATCGGTGTGGGCAATGAATTGGAAGAATTCGTCGTACTCCTCGGGTTTGATGTCGGACTTGGACTTGGTCCAGATGGCCTGGACGGTGTTAAGACGTTCCCCTTTGAACTCGATGGGGAAGGGGACAAAGTTGGAATATCGGGTGAGGATTTCGCGGACTCGGTATTCTTTAGCGAAATCGGCATATTCCTCTTTGAGGTGGATGACGATCCGAGTGCCGCGGTCGACATTTTCAGCGGTGTCGATGGTATATCCTTCGCGTCCGTCGCTGGTCCAGACGAGGCCTTCTCCCTGGGGATGCCAGGTACGCGTGTAGACTTCCACCTTGTCGGCAACCATGAAAGAACTGTAGAACCCGACACCGAACTGGCCGATAAGGTCGGCATTGCCTTCGGCGTTCTTCAGGGCTTCGAGGAATTTTTTGGTACCGGAGTGGGCGATGGTGCCGAGATTTTCGACAAGGTCGTCGCGAGTCATGCCAATCCCGGTGTCGGCGATAGTGATGGTACGTTTTTCTTCATCAGTAGTGACGGAGATATCCAGAGCTTTGTCCGGTTGGTAGATTTCCTCGTTCTTGAGCTGGACGAGACGAAGTTTTTCCAGTGCATCGGATGAGTTGGATACCAGCTCGCGGATGAAGATTTCACGGTCGCTGTAAAGAGCATGGATGACGATGTCCAGCAACTGCCGGACTTCTGCCTGGAATGTATGTGTTGAAGTACTCATGTGTGTCTGGAGAAATATGAATGGTAATTGAGACATTAATGCCAGGGAAAAGTCTCAAAAGTGAAGACCTATATTGCGTCATAAGCAGGTAGGAGACGGGAAATGATGAAAAATAACGTTTTCTTCTGAATTGAGAACATTTTCTTGATGCAAAGTATGGATCGTGATGATAATGTGGTGACATGAAAAAAGTACTTGTTGCCATTGATTTTTCGGATGCCTCTGACCAGGTGGTGGAAAAACTCGCCCATTTGGTTTGCTCGCAGGAAAACACGATCGTATATTTGCTCCATATCCTGGAACCCAGTATTTGCTATGAAGTGACGGGAGTGCTGCCGGACGATATCCCGTATCCTGTTCTTGATACGGAGGAACGTACCGTGATTCGTTTGAGTGCTTCGAAATACCTTCACACCTATGCGGAAAAACTTCATCAGCTCTCCGGTGTCCAGGTGGAAGAAATTATCAGTGACGAATTTGAGGTGGGTGAATCCATCATCCATTACGCCCAGGAACATGAGATGGATCTAATCGTCCTCGGTAAACATGGTCGTGGTTTCTTGGAAAGCGTTCTGGTGGGCAGCGTCGCCACATCCGTTGTCAGGAATTCCCCCTTGCCCGTGCTGGTGATTCCCGTCGCCAAAAAGAAGAAATAATCCGTTCATGCTTACAATCCTGTTTGTTGGGGATATCGTCGGGGAACCCGGACGCAAGGCCTTCATGCATATGTTGCCGGAACTTAAGCATGAATTTGGCGTGGATGTAACGATTGCCAACGCTGAAAACGCTGCTGCCGGTCGTGGACTGACTCCCAAGCTGGCTCAAGAACTTTTGTCGGCCGGTGCCGATGTATTGACTACCGGGGACCATGTTTGGGATCAGCCCGAATTAGCTCCTTGGCTCCAGTTGGGGGATGCGAAAGTTCTACGTCCTCTCAACTATCCTGAAGGTACGCCCGGAAACGGTAGCATCGTTCTGGATACGCCGAAGGGCAGGGTAGCCGTCATGCAACTTCAAGGGAGGTCTTTCATCCAGCCTCCACTGGAGAATCCTTTCCAACTGGGGGAATCGGAAGCCATTCGCCTGCGTGAGGAAGAAAAAGCGAACATTATCTTCGTAGATATACACGCGGAAACAACTAGTGAAAAAGTCTCTACCGGTTACAACCTGGACGGACTGGTCTCTGCCGTCATAGGAACCCATACCCATGTCCAGACAGCAGACGAAATCATTTTGGAACAGGGGACGGCTTACCTGACGGATGCCGGCATGTGCGGCCCTTCCATCGGTGTCTTAGGGAGGGAAAGGGAATCCATTATCAAGAGATTCCGCACTTCCATGCCGGCCAAGTTTCCCGTCGCCGGATGGCCTGTGCGCCTTTGCGGAGCAGTCATTCGCGTAGATGAACAGACAGGAAAAGCCTTGGATATCGTACGCATCCAGAGAATGGTAGAAAAATCCGACCTGCATGCCTCATGACAACACCAGTGGATTGTTTCGGCGGGATCGGCCGTCTGTATGGCACCCCTGCCTATGATTACTTTCGTCAAGCCAGAGTTGCCGTTATCGGGATTGGCGGGGTAGGTTCCTGGGTAGCAGAAGCATTGGCACGCAGTGCCGTGGGTACCATCATCCTGATGGATATGGACGATATCTGCGTGACCAACACCAATCGCCAACTGCATGCTCTGCATTCCACCTACGGCACAATGAAAGTAGATGCCATGGCTGACCGTATTCTTGATATCTGCCCACAGACCGAAGTTGTGCGGATGGCTTGTTTTTACACGGAAAAGAATGCAAAACTTCTTTGGGAGGAACACCCTGACATTGTCGTAGATGCCATTGATTCCATGGCATCCAAATCTCACCTTATTGCTTCCTGCTATCGTCAAGGCATACCTGTCGTCACATGTGGTGGAGCCGGAGGGCGCCGGGATGTTTCCATGATCCGTGTCGATGATATCGCTCGGACGGAAGGGGACCCGCTGCTGTCCCGCCTTCGCAGAATTCTCAAACATGAATACGGAATGCCATTTCATGAAAAGAAACGCAAGCTGGGCATTCCCTGTGTTTTTTCAGTGGAAAAGCCTGTTTATCCCACCTGCGATGGAGGTACCTCCTGCCAGAGAGACCCCGGATTCCATAGTCGTATGGCTTGCGATGCAGGTTTCGGCTCCGTTTCCCACATTACGGGGACATTCGGACTTATGGCGGCCGGGGAAGCCTTGCGACTGTTAGAAAAGCAATCCAGGAAACACGGATCATCGGTAGAAGAGGCATCTCCATCGCATGGCGATCCGGATTCCTCTGACATTGAAGTTCCCGGGAACTCCAATTATTGTAGCAAAACTTCCGACGGAGAATGAAAGACTTAGGACATCTTCTTCCCTTGACTCCGTCTGCAACACGTATCATACCCGTCCCGTCCATGAAAAAACTGCTCCTCTTTACCCTCTCCTTGGCCTGCTTCCCTTTGACGCAGTGTAATACCATGTTGAAAGACCAGCAAGCTATTGCCTTGCGAGAACAAGCCATTTCCGCCGAACCTAAAGGCAATTATTACATTGGCCGTCGCTATCATGTTCCGGCAACTCGTTTTTGGGGTTATTTACGTAAGCCCGGTTCTTCTTGGCGAGATGCCCAACTCGTCATCATGGACGAAAGTGTCAAACTGGTTCCCGACCGTTATCCGGAAGTCGGTTCCTCTCCCTCCTTTGCCTTCGACGACAACTACGAATACCGCATTTATGGCCGTTACACCGGAAAAACAGCCTACGAACCTAATTCCAATCTCAAACTCCCTGTTTTCAGACTGACCGGCTACGAACTGATCGACAAAAATCCCGGCTGGCTTTTCAAACCATCAGAACGTCGTTCTGATGAAGCAGTTAGCCTCCGTCCCATCATCATGCCACCTCCTCTCTCCTCAGAAACTCGCTAATTTTTTTCAAAAAGAGCTTGCAAAAATAGGCTAGAGAAGATATAAATCTTTCCGCCGACTGGCGACACCCAAGTGCTCGGGTGGCGGAATTGGTAGACGCGCTAGACTAAGGATCTAGTGGTGATAAACCGTAGGGGTTCGAGTCCCCTCCCGAGCACCAATTGATAAACCTCTTAATTCGAAAGAATTAAGAGGTTTTCCTTTACCCGGATTGCAAGGTCTCCAATTTATAGCCATTATCAAAATCAGGCACGAATTCGCAAAATTCGGAACACGTTTGGTAGCCATTGGTAGCCGAAATCGCTTTCCAAAAGACTCGTTTACAGCGGTATGTGAAGCTTTGAATTTTGAAGAAACATTTTTGCAGGGCATTTCACATACATTTCCGTTATTTTCCTGTTTTTGAAGACTTCTTTCCGGGATTGACGAGATTCAGGACATGACCTGTCGTCGAAATGTGCTACAAAGGGGCGATGCCCAAACCTTCCGTCATACGATGCGTGCTTGACGAACAACGCAAGGCCCAAAAGAGGAAAACGATCTACCGTGTTTCCATACCGGCTGAGTTGTCGGAAACAGGCAAGAGACAAAATCGTTATTTCACGACACAGAGGGAAGGCAATGCCTTTGCTGCTCAACTGAGGACAAGAAGAAATGCGGGAAGGCAACAGCGTATTTCAGATTTCTGCATCTGAAGCGCAGTTGTTAAGGGAAGCACAGCATATTCTGGAACCTTATGGCCTTGATGTCTTTGTGGTTATCAAGGAGCTCGCACCGCTTTTGGAACAGATCGGAAATCAGACGTCTTGTTCGGATGGGGATGGAGCAGGAAAAGAGAGACAGTAAATCCATTCCTTTTTGTGACGCTGTATCAAAGTTGCTGGAAGTAAAACAACACGTCCAAAAACGCAGGGAAAGCACGCTTTTCCAAATACGCTACATAACGGGACGCATCGGCAAATGCTATCCGGATTTTACTGTGTCGCTCCTTTTCCTGCTGACGATGGAAGACTGCCGGAAGATATTTGGCAGGACCTTCTGTACAAGTTAATCTTCATACCGTCGTGCAACAACCTGTGATAGGGAAGGAGAGGGGAATTTCTTTGCGGCTTATTCTGTACATTTCCCCTTCAGAGCGATGCGAACTAGAATAAAGTTGACCGGACATACATAAACAGCGGGGCCAGTGACTGACTGACTCCAATCCAGAGAAATACATTGAGCAACACTATGTGCAGACCATAGTTCACCAAATGGCTTCCGATAACCCCGATTCCCTTCTTGACGTCTGGTTTTGTTTTGAATGTGAAGTAATTTGACAGGTAATAATTCATCACAAAACTTAGCTCATACGCTACATTCACATTCATCCACAGGGCCAGCAACAAATACAACCCATAGTGGACGCCCGTAGCTAGAACGCCTACCAAAAAAACGTACGCCCTCTCCTCCGAAACACTGTTTGAGTTGCTCCAGAGTCGTTGGTAAATTGGCCCTAGACTTAGAATTTAAACAAGTACGAGTTCCTGAATTTGCGCCTGGCTTTCGGAAAGATGATGAATTTGGAAAGGAGGCGGACAATTTTGTTAAGCTTTCTGACTCGCTTCGAATTTTTCCATTCTAAAAATAATTCATTCTCCTCAAGGAACTCTTGCAAGTAGTCCGTCCATTCCTGAGGATTGTTCACAGACAATTTTTTATGGTTCAAGAATCGCAGGACAAGTTCTTGTTGCAAGGTTTCATTACTATCGAGGATTTTTTTGAGAATATCCTGAAATTGATCGATCTGCAATACTATGTCTTGGTGTTCGTTCAACCATTCCACACAGATTTGATCTTTTTCACGATTGACGCTCTCTTCCAGGAGCCGTTCCAGATGACTTACCCACCAAAGTTTTCCTCGGCCATGTGCATGCGCATAATCGATGATGTCCTTATAATGGTGTTTTATTTTTATAATCTGCCCGGCTACAGAATCGATCATCTCCGGAGTGAGTGCAGGCATGCAGGGTAGGGTAAAACCGCATGCAAGGAAGTTCAGATTCGTTCTCAGGCACTTTTCACATTTGCCGCAATTGCGCTGGATATGGGATTCTTGAGATAAAACATTTTCCCAACATACGCGGAGATGGTGGGTTGCCAATTCCCATTTCGATACAAGAGCCGCTTTTTCTGTTCTTCCATATTCCAACCCATCCAGGTGGACATTGAAAGTATCCGATGAAAATAGAGGATCGGTAATTGGATTACTTCCCCAGATATTGACGAATGAGTCGATATAATTTCTGGAACCGCCAACTAACAAGTTGGGATACAACGGTGCAAGGAAGGAGCCCAAACCGGCAATACAGGCAATGTGTGTGAATGCCCCCCATTCCTGCCCAGAGACGACATGCTGTATTGGAAAATTACGGAAATTGCTCTTAATTGAATGCAATTGATCAATTCCAAGATCTTTGAGCATCATCAAGGAATTTTGCCATGATTCCTGTAAAAAATCCTGTTTGTTCAAGGGGATGTCAGCACCTTCGATCATCAGCCCCGCTTGAATGGATAGATTATTGTTTCCAACCATTCCCTTCCGGTGGCGGTAACAGGAAAAACAGGCATCCAAACCACCGGAAAAACAGACTAACGCTTTCTTTGAAGATTGAATGACAGCATCGTCATTGTAAATATTTTCGGGAATTATGGTGATTGGAGAACAGATCCCAGGAGAAGTATTGCACCAGAATCCGACCATTTTCTCGATATTTTTCAGGAGAGATTTGCTAACGGTTCCCTTGATATGAAATTTTCCTCCATAGGACATCATGTGGAAAACCAGCATGCGAATCCATGGATCGCTTTTTGGCTCAATCTGGTCGATGTGTTCGACGCCGGATATTTCTGCATGCACAAGGAAATTCCCCTGCGGAGAAATAAACCGCGCTCCAACCATGAAATGGTTGCTATCGGTTTGCAAAGGTTTGAGAGGGACAATGGCCCGGTCATAGTCAAATGCCGTAGGATTCATATCCTGCCAGAAAGGGAAGTCGTCCGGATCTTTCAGGAAGTGAACATGAGGATATTTTGAGAAGGAAAGCTCAAAGGTATTGGAAAGTTTGCCATAGCTGTTGTCCAACATGTAGACTTCCTTATTCATTAAGAATGATCCGATGGCACCATGCAAGCGATCGGATAAAACAATATCTGCCTGGTTAATAAGAGAAAGAAATAGTTTTACATACTTTCTATTGATTTCCGGATTTTCACAATCATCGCTATGCAAGGCGGATAGGTCAAAGGTATTGAATCCCTTGTAAATTTCTTTGTCGGCCCCCAATGTTCCTTCGCGATCACTGCGGAGCAGGAGAAGTATTTTTTTCCCATTGGGAAGAGTAATGAGAGAATCTTCTAATCGTTGTCTGAAACATAATTCCTCAAATGTGGGATCCGATGGATTTTTATCGAGAAATTCTTTTGCATTCATCGATAGAGCGATATCGTCGGAAACCAGGAAGCGGGCTCGATAATTCCTTGATTTGCAATAAGAAAAGCTCGTCCAATCTCTGCAGAAGACGGTAAATCGTTCATCAAAGACCGCAAGGAGTTGCTCGCAATTATGTACACTTTGTGGAAGAACAAGGCAGTTTTTGATCCTGGGGTCAGAAAAGATTTCAATGAACCATGGCTGGCAATTCCAGTCCGGAATGAATGCTCCCCCTCCTCCATAAACCATATTGTAGGAGGTAACACCATGATCTAAAGATTTGTATTCCTTTGGAGAGAGTCCCGAACGGGAAAATAATTCCTGTGTGGCTACGGCAATAAGGGCATCACCGACGTTGCCAGGATTTGGTTTGTAATAAAAAGAATCCCATTCGGCAAGTAGATCCGTGATCTCGGATGCTGTTCGATAATAGGACTGCATCAACTCATGGGCACTATCGGAACATTTCATGAGATCAATGAATTCCCGGATACCGGGATTCAGTGCGCTAAAGAAATCGTTGTCCTTGCAATAGGATAGGAGTTCAAGAAATGTTTTCTTCACAATAGTAAAAGATCGTTTCTTATTTTCCAGAGGGGTATCCCAAAAAACCCAGTATAACTGTTCAATCAGGCAATGGGAAAGACAACTGCGTTTCAGAGATTCATCCTGGATTGTCCGGAAAATAAATTCTGCCTGGAGTAGAATAATCTGGCAGAGAGAATCAAAATGCATTGCTCTTGCCCGAGTAATCGATGCTTTGTGCTGCCTGTAATAATAAAAACTTTCTTTCCGTAATCCGATTCGTTGGGCTTGAAACAATGCTTTTCGGAAAAAGAGATTGTCTTCAAAATATAAATCGATCGGGAAACGCAGGTGACAACGTTCTATGAATTCCCGATTCCATAGTGTCGTACATGCCATGACCGGAAGTTTCCACAAAGCATTCCAATCTGATGAAAAATCGTTGTAAGTGAAGCATTTGTCGTTGAGATGCCCAGGAATAATTGCAGAGTAATCCGTATAGGTATAAAATTGTGTGTCCTGAGTTTCTTCAAAGTACAGGTTTGCCTGGAACATGAGCATATCGACTTGATCGGCATTCGCTTGTTCCCATAAACATTCAAATGCATTTAATTTCAGCCAGTCGTCCGAATCGACAAATACCACATATTTTCCCTGGGCAATGTCCAGGGCATTGTTGCGGGAAGCGCTTAATCCCTGGTTCGATTGATTAATGATGGTGATCCGCGAATCTTGCGAAGCATATTCCTGAAGAATAACTGCACTTTTGTCTGAAGAACCGTCATTGATACAAATGATCTCCAGATCGTGTAATGTCTGATTGACTATACTATCCAGACACTGACGTAGATATCGTTCCGTATTATAGACGGGAACAATGACCGATATTTTTGGAGATGATTGATTCATAAATTGAAAAGGGAAAAGATGAATTTGATAGATGGTAAAAATTAAACTGGTCTGTGAATTGTCTATTGAGAAAATTTGAATATATTACTTGGCATTTTTTATTAATTTTCTATACATTATGTAGCGCCGCAATTTGTTTCCAATAAGACGAATACATTTCTTTCTATTCAAATCCACAAGTTCGTTTTGGAAAGATTCCCACAGCACTTTCTTGTCTCTTTCCTCGGATCGTAGAATCAGATTGAATTGTTGTTTAAGGATATTGGGAAAAATATTCCGAAGAATGAATTTGAATTCTTTCGATCCGAAACATTCGTTGTAAATATAATTCAATCCAATATGGTAATCTTGAATTTTCCGAGGAGTAACATTTGTTTGTGTAATTGATGAGGGATTATAGGTATAATTATATAGTTTTGTTTGCAGAATGATGGTTGTGGGCTGGCTTTTCAATAGACAGACAATATATGGATAATCTTCAAAGTATATACCTGGAATAAATTTCCTGTTCTTAATTATTGAACTTCGGAATAGTTTTCCCCATGCCGTAAAAGAGATACTCCATTTCCCTTTTTTATTACAAAAAAAGAGTGGTTTATTCGTTAGTTTATAGGGAGTGTCTTTCGAATTGTCAATTTGTGAAATATCTTTATAAAGGTGATCAATTCGGACATATGAGAACGATACTACATCGGCGGTATGCCGCTCTGCCAATGCGTGCGTAATTTCAAGTGTTCGAGTATGAATAGAATCGTCTGAATCAACAAAAAGGACATATTTTCCGGATGCGGCTTCCAATCCGTTATTTCTTGCTTCTGAAAGTCCTGCATTGTTCTGTGCAATGATTTTAACCCTGTTGTCGTTTTTAGCATATTTTGCAAGAATGTCAGCGCTTTCGTCGGTAGAACCATCGTCTACACAAATTACTTCGAAGCCGGAAAATGTTTGTCCAAGAATAGAATCAAGACAATTTGAAAGATATTTTCCAGTGTTGAAAACTGGGACAATGATAGAAATTTCGGGCATGAATATAATGTTGTAGGTATCGTCCTTGTTACAATTTTCCGCTGTTGGATAAGGCTATGATTTCCGTAAGGTTGGCATATGTTTTTCCATCGATTTCATTTTTAAAGCGATCAATTCCAATATTCCTTAAAATAGATGCTGTAATATGGCTGAGAGCTAATTTATTGTCGCTTGATGACAAATCATCTACAAGGGATATGATATTATAGGATAATTTGAAGAATTCATCGGCATATTCATGAATTATGTGATATTTTTCCAGATGGTTGTATATATCAATAATAATAAATAATCTGTCGTGGATATATGATTGTTGAGAAACCATGGAATTTCCGGTTATAGAGCCTGTTCTTCTGTAATAATTATAAAATTTTTCATTTATGAAATAAACACTTTTGGCGAGCGTAAAATATTTCCAGAAAAATGAATTGTCTTCGAAGGCCAGACCTTCTGGAAAGCGAAGATGATATTGGTCAATGATGGATTTTTTGAATATCTTGTTCCAGGCGACTACATTGCAGGAGGCTAGTACTGATTTATCGATCTTCTGAAATTTAGTCTTATCAATAGCAAAGAATTGATCATCACTATTTTTGATAAAGAGGAAATCTGGATCGTATTTGACATCAACTCCACAGACGGAAACGTCTGCACCGCTTTCTTGCATGAACTTCATCATGGTTTCATACATGTTAGATGCGACAGTGTCGTCTGAATCGACAAAAGCGACATACGGAGCTCTGGCTGCCAGGATTCCAGTGTTTCTTGCCGCAGACAGACCTTTGTTCTTGTCATGATAGATGATTTTGATGTTCGGATGCGTAAGTGCGTATTCTTCAAGAATCTTCCGGGAATTATCCGTAGATACATCTTCAACACAAATGATTTCTATGGAGCCAAGAGTTTGATCAGCAAGGCTTTCAAGGCATGGAACAAGGTAGTTTTCAACGTTGTAGACAGGGACGATTACTGAAAGAATGGGAGGAGGTTCTTCTGTCGTGGAGTCGGGAATATGCTGGGAAGGAATATCGTCTGGAATAATAGAAGCGATAAAAGTATCAAGCATGGCCAGGAATTGCGATTTGTACTCTTCTTTGAAGGAAGAGGAAAGCAGTCCGAGCTTCTGTAAATTGATATGAATTGTATCCTTTAAAAGAATGAATAATGTTTTTTGTGAAAAACATTGATCTTTTGCATAGTATAGCAGTTTCTTCGAAATATCAATTTGGTCTAAAATTTTCTTTTTATACATGGCATCTTCCTTTCTGGGAGATGCTGAAATACCGGCAAATGTATTGTAGTAATACTTGGGGGAATCTTCGTCCAAAAGAACAATCTTGTTTGCATGATAAAATGCGCACAGATTGAAAAACTGATCCTCTCCAACAAGACCTTCGGCAAAGGATATGTCATTGTGATGGAGCAGCAGTTCTCTTTTATACAAATGTTTGCATGCTCCGGTGTTTGAATTTTTGTAGAGAAGGTTAATCTTTTCGCTTTCTCCTATGTATTCGCTTTTTTCTATTTTGCAATATTCGTACCATGTTGCAAGGCGTATCATTCCTGTTTTATCCCGAACAAAAACTTTTGCCGATGTAATGTCGGCATTCGTTGTTGTGGCGGATAGATAAAGTTTTTCTATATAGTTGAAATCGATAAAGTCGTCTGAATCAATGAAAATGAGATAGTCTCCATGCGATTCACGGATACCAAGATTTCTGGCGATTCCCTGTCCTTGATTTTTCTCCTGTCTGAGTATTTTTACACGGGAATCAATTTCAGCAATTTCCGATATAATCTGAAATGAACGGTCGGAAGAACAGTCGTCGATACATATGACTTCGATGTTTTTAAATGTTTGATTGAGAACTGTAGCGAGGCAATAACCAATATATTGCTCGACATTGTAGACAGGGATGATGATGGATACTTGCTTCTGATATTCATCAGGTAAATAGGAAACGAGATGATCCTTTATTCTTCTGAGAAGATCGGCATGGCTCCTTTTCAGTTCTTCTTCAAATACGTTGTTATCTTGCAGTTCATAAAAATCGTAGTAATTCGACGTTTTTTCTTCGTCTGAATCTGGAGAAGTACAGGGTGAAATCTGTATATATAATGGCTTATTGAGATTCCTCCTCCATTTGCGTCGATATTTTGCGATTGGAATTAAAAACAGTAATGACTTTAAAATTTTTCTTCCTGTCGGGAGTTTTTGTTTCTCTTTGAAAAATATTTGATTATTTTTGTCCGATTCTTGTTTCATTATGATCTAAATAACTTTAGAAGGAGATAATATACTTTCCCAATTTATGAAAATAAGTTGTTGGCAATCGTAGAACTGAGCAGGCGTTTTTGTCGACAAATTCTAGTTTCAAATAAAGGAAATCGCAACAGACTGTGGAATGGGGTGAATTCATGCCGAACGGTAATTGTCCACCAGATAGAGAACTCTCGAAAAGACACTCTCTTGCTCAAAGATATCTCAATGTCCATCATTTTACGCCACCTGTCCAATAATGAGCATAATATTGTTTCATGACTCGTGATGTACTCTTCATCACGAATAGTGCATATGTGAAACAAGTAAGTCATTCAATTCGAAAAGGTAACAACAATACATAGCTTCTCTGGATGAGTATCAGAGAAGAGATGGTGTGAATCTAACGAATAAAAAAACCGCCAGCAAGCCTAAAATCAGCATGATTTCTCATTCGTATAATTTTCTTATTATCTACGAATTATGAAAAAATCATAGGGGATACCTGGCGGAGTAAGGATTCTCTCACATGGAATTTTGTCACCAAATTGCCCTGGTTGCTTTCTCCGACTACCCTAAATTTTTCTTGCATGATTTTTTCAGAATGCCTGATTCTCTTTTCCCTCTTCTTTATGAAAACTTTGCAAAGTTTATGAGAAAAAGCATACTAAAAATTTAGCAACTAGATAAATACTGAGTATAATTGTATTAATATTAACATATTAGAGATATTAATGGCGGTTTTTTTATCCGCTAAATTCAGACTAACCCTCCGCAACGGGAATTTCCGAGGAGGTGGATTTCTACTCTATTTTCTGTTTGAATGACGAATTGTTTACCCATATGCGTCTTGTGTGACGAAGGATATGCCATGCATCTTGGTGCCATGTTGTGTTCCCTGATGTGTAATTGCCGTGAGACCACCGAGATTGAGGTACACATTCTAGGGGATGGAATTTCGAATAACACACGCTCAAGAATCGAGGGAATTCCGCATTTACATCCCTCATTTCAAATTGTCTGGCACGATATAACACATTTATTAACAACGATAGTTCACGGTAATCAAGATTGGCCTGCTTCATTATACAAGCGTCTCATGGTTGCTTCCATCCTCAAGGAACTCGACCGTGTCCTTCTCCTTGATGCAGACACGATTATTCTGAAAGACCCAATCGACTTGTTTCAACAGGATCTTGGGGAAGGATGGCTGGGTGGGATTCTTGATCCCTTGGGCAGGAGAAACAATATCCGCCTTGGGATTTCCCCAGAGATGCCGTATGTCAATTTCGGTGTTTTGCTCTTGGATCTCAATGCTTGGAGAAAACATAATGTCGAAGCACTTTTGCTGGAAACCTTACACAATGGACCAAGTTTCAAGTACATGGATCAGGATGTGTTAAATCTGACCCTGCATCGCCACATCGTAACCTTTGCTCCTCATTGGAATTCGCAGTTCCTGAATGATCGCTACACTCCCAAATCCAGGGATGACTTCAAGAACCCTTCAATCATCCACTATGTCACCAAGGAAAAGCCTTGGATAACTCTATCAGCAATCCCCCGAAAAGAATACTACATTCGCTACGTCCTCATGTCCCCTTGGGGGCATGAATGGAAAGAGAAGGTCAAGCGCGAAAGAAGAACCCTTTCTCCTTGGCTGTATCGCCTTCGTCATTTTTTCAAAGAAGGCTTCCAAATCCACATAAAACATGGCGAATACTATGTGAAATTTGCTGGGATTAAATTGATGAGAAGTGTGAGTAATGAAAATTATGGACAATATGAATGATATCCCCTGCGTATCTGTTATAATACCCATTTTTAATTCTGATAAATATCTTAATAGATGTTTACAGAGTATTGTTAATCAGACAATTATAAATATAGAAATAATCTGTATAGATGATGGATCAACAGATCAATCATCTATAATTTTAAAAGAATGGGCGGAAAGAGATTCTAGGATAATGTCTCTAAAAAATGAAAATTACGGGCAATCAAGGGCAAGGAATGCTGGTATAAATCTTGCAAGAGGAAAATATATAGCATTTATAGACTCAGATGATTATATAAATACAAATATGCTTGAAGAGATGTATAATAATGCAGAAAAATATAATAGTGATTGTGTTGTATGCGGTTTTAATTTAATATATGAAGATAAGAAAAAAATTAATAGGAAAGCAATTCGGTGGGGTAAATCTAAAGAATTCTCGGTAGAAACAATTTCATGCAAAACGATTGCAAAACTGAGAACAAATGTATTAGATAAAATTTATAAGAGAAGTGTTATTGTTGATAATTTAATACGATTCAATGAAGATATAATGTTTAATGAGGATGGTATTTTTGTTTGGGAATTTGTTACAAATATTAAAAATATAGTATTTCTCGACAAAGATCTCTATAATTATGTGCAAAGGGAAGGTTCTATTATGGATACTATATATTCTTCAAATGGAAGATTAATTCTTCAACTTATAGATTCGTGGTATGAAATTGATAAAATAATTCGTAAGAAAAGAGAAAATTCTATATTCATTCGAAGCTTCATGGAATCGGTATCTTATTCTGCAAAACATTTTGGGCGATTTATTTGCCCTGAACTACAAGATGAATGGAATTTTCGTGTAATGAATTTTATAAATGACATGAAGAATGAGCATGGAAATTTATTTTTAAATATATCAAATGATTATGAAGTCTCTAAGAAGGTATCAGAATTAAAGCGATTTTCAATAGGAAGTATTTTCCGCTATATTTTCAAACATAAATAATTATTATTGATGTGACTCCAAAAGTTTCTATTATTGTGCCTGTATACAATTCTCAAAATTATATTGAGAATTGTATTAATAGCATCACTAAACAGAACTGGCCTAATTTAGAAATAATATGTATCAATGATGGCTCTAATGATTTGTCAGGTTTTATTCTAGACGATATGGCATTAAGAGATAGTAGAATTATTATTGTTTCACAAGAGAATCAAGGGTTAAGTGTTGCTCGAAATGTAGGATTGTCATATTCAAGTGGAAAATATGTATTATTTGTAGATTCTGATGATTGGTTGAGTGATGATGCACTTAGTAATTTAATTCATCAAATCGATGATGATAATTTGGATATGTTATTGTTTTCATCAAATTTATATGACGATGATTCAAAAATAATGAGAAAATATGATTATACAGATTATGATTATTTCTTCCCGAAAGATATTCCGTATAAATTATTCAATTTTGATGATATTATTCTTCATAAAAATCTTTTATGGCGTTTACCAGTTGTTGTTTGGGCATGTGTGTGGAAACGAAAATTTATTGTAGATAATAATTTAAGATTTCACAATGGTGTATTTTTTGAAGACAATTTATTTTTCAGAATGGGCGTTTTGAATGCTTCTAGGATAGGAATTAATAATAATTGTTATTATTGTTATCGAAGTCACAAATCTTCTTTTAGTAAAAAAGTAAATTCTAACTTTAAGGATCAGTGTATGATAAGAAAATTGGAATGCGATTACATAAGCAAATTTAAAAATTCTGATTTACTTATCGACTATATTGCGCACGAAGGTCTTCCTAGAGTTATTGAACATTTTTTCCTTATGGATATTCCATCTAGACAGAATGAATATAGATATTTTAAAAGAACATTAGAATATTTTTTTGATAGACATATTTCTTTTTATAAGATTAAAATGTATTTATCAGAGTATACGAAAATAATTGTTCTATCTGTATTTTGTGAGAATTGTTTTTTCCTTTTTGCGAGGAGATTTTTTTATATATACGTTTCAAAATTAAAAGGTACTGAAAAGGCATTGAAGAAAGCCGGAAATATAGAATATATGAACTTATTATCTAAGTGTAAAAATAATGAATCAAACTAATTTGGAAATAATAAATATTGCATTTACTATAAGCGATGATTATATTAAGCATTGTTGTAATTGCATTCTTTCAATATTGGAAAACAATAAAAATAATTTTTTTAAATTTTATGTAATTTCGGACGATCTTACGGATTGTTCGAAAAATATGGTTGATTTAAGTCTTTGTAATTACAATAATTTCGAAATAGAATATTTAAAATTTGAAAAAAATATTAATGAATTTCCAATTACGTTGAGTCACATAAGCATACATACCTATTATAGACTTTTTTTGGCATCGTTATTAGAAGATATTGATCGTGTTTTATATTTAGACAGTGATATTATTGTTAATGGACCATTATTGGAACTTTGGAAGATAGATTTAAATTTATTCTATTGCGCCGGCAGTGAAGATTTATTCATCAAAAAAATAAATTACAAAAAAGAAATTGGTTTTGAGGATGATGATATTTATATTAATGCTGGTGTATTGTTATTAAATTTAAGAAAAATTAGAAATGAAGATGTCGAGTGTCTGTTTTTTAAGAACATTTCAAATTTTGGATCTAAAATTAAATTTCAAGATCAGGATATATTAAATATAACATTTAGAGGTAAGGTTCATATTGTTTCGGAAAAATATAATTTTTGTAACGAAAATGCACAGAAAACAAGTATCGATTTTTCTCCTATCATTATTCATTATACGAGTTACTACAAGCCTTGGAAATATAGAGAAGGTGATTTTAATTCGTTGAATTTTCTGTACTATAAATATTTAAATAAGACGTATTGGAAAAAAGAAGTTTTTCAATATAAAAAACATAGAATTATACACTGTATGAAATCGATTAGAAAAAATGTGTCTAAAAAGTTTCGTAAAATTTGGCTTTCCGCTTTTAGAATCAAGTTTGAAAAAAGAAACTCTCGTGTGAGAATGTTTTTTGTACCATTCTATTCTAGAAAGCGAGAAAATAATAATGTAATAACAAGAATTCTAGGAGTTAAAGTAAATGTTGAAAACAGAGAGAAAATAAGAGTTGCTTTAATTGTTGATGAATTTTTTGGAGCTGCAGGGACTGCGTTTGGTGGTTATGGATTTCTCGCAAGAAATTTAATTGCAAAATATCTTCCATGTGAAGAAATAGAATTGGAAGTTGTTTTGAATGAAAATAAAAAAATTAGAAAAGTAAAGAAATTTGTTATTGATAATGGAATAAATGTTTATATTCTTCCTTCAGGTAAAAAAGCAAAAGACTTTTTCTTTAAAAAAGATTATGATATATATTTATCTATTGAAATGACAACTGATATTCTCAAATATGATGACGATCCCAAAAATCATCTTATTTGTTGGATTCAAGATCCTCGTCCTTGGTCTGATTGGCAGGAACTTCAAACAGTTCAAATATTTCCTGAACCATGCTATTGGAATTCTAGTATCTATGATCTTGTTAGCTATTGGTATTATACCAATCGAGTTACATTTGTATCTCAAGGATATTTCCTTAATGATAAAGCGAAAATATTATATAGATTGCCAAAGGATGCGATAATTAAATATATGCCAAATCCAATTGATGCGAATAATGTATGGCAAGAAAAAGAGGATAGTGTTATTTTTGTCGGTAGAATTGAGTCTGTCAAAAGAGGATGGTTGTTTTGTGAAATCGCAAAACTAATTCCGGATCTTAAATTTTATATGGTCGGTCAAGCCTTTCGTGATAAAGAAAAGAACCAAAATATTATGGATAAGTATAGTTCTATTCCAAATTTACATTTTCTTGGACATTTGGAAGGGGGGGATAAATATAAATATTTAAGCAAGTCTAAAATACTTGTTAATACATCAATTCATGAAGCTCTTCCAATTACTTTTTTGGAGGCATTAAGTTGTGGGACTTTGCTTGTTAGTTGTCAGAATCCTGAAGATTTGACACAGAAATTTGGAAATTATATTGGACCAGTAATGGGAGATGGGTTTGATAGTGTCCCACTATTTGTTAATGCTATTCGTGATCTATTGTCTGATTCTGTTAGATATAATAGAATGTCAATGGATGCAGTGAATTATATTAATAACGTGCATTCTGTTGACGAATTTCAGAAAAATATGCGAAATTTAATTATTGAATCTGTGAAAAATGTATGAATAATTATTTGATTTCTGTTATTGTTCCTGTCTATAATGTTGAGTTATATATAAGAGAATGTCTTGATTCAATTATTAATCAAGAATTGTATGATATTGAGATAATAATTGTAAATGATTGCTCGGAGGATTCCTCAGCTGTCATTGCCGAGGAGTATGCTGCAAAAGACTCTAGAATTAAGGTGATTCATCACGATGTAAGAAAAGGACTTGGAGCAGCCCGTAATACTGGTATTGCAAACGCATCTGGTGAATATTTGGGATTTGTCGATAGTGATGATTTTATTGATAAACGTTGCTATAAATTGCTGTATACTAGAGCAAAAGAGCTAAATGCAGATGTTGTAAGTGGACAGTTACAGGCATTTGATGATACGGGGAAAAAGGATGTCTGGCCAAATTATGTAAAACATTTTAATTCATTGTTTTCATGTGATGAATATATGGATGAAATATTTGGCTTATTTTATGTTTGTGCTTGGTGTCGAATATATAGGAGATTATATTTTTTAAAATATATTGTTTGTTATGATGAATCTGTGTTGTATGAAGATGTTTTTCCTTATTTTAAGTGCTATTTGAATTCTGATCGATTGACGGCAATTCCAGATACTATTTATTTTTGGAGACAACGCAGTTCTTCCTTATCAAAAAGGACACCATCAGTAACTTCTATAGAATCGTATTGTGATAATATTTTTCATTATATAAATGATAATTTTAGTAATATTGATAAAATATTTTTCATTAAATTTTTTATTCGCCAATTCTATTGGTATCCTGTTGATTACTCGTTGAAAATTTTATTTAGAAAAAAAATAAAGGAGTATGGGATTAATGATGATGATTTTCTTTCGTTGGATTCATATTTATTATCTAGAGCAATTAATTTAAGTAAAATTAGTATTTGTGATTTATTTCGCGTTGTTGCAAAAAAAATATTTAGTAAGATATGATTTTTTTTAAAGTTGAAAAACATGGTGTGTTTGATGTTTATAATATTTTTGGCATTAGATTTTTCCATATAAATAAAGTAAGATTTAATAAATATATAAATATAATTGACGGATTTTCTAGTGATATTTGTTTATTGAAACGCAGTATGCTGTATTATAAATCGAATTATAAAAATAATATTTCAAATATTTATGATAAATGTGACGCATTTAGAAAAGATTTAGATAGTTTGTCTTTGAATAATGATTTTGTTATTGATTATATTAATGGTTTTAATGTTTTCAATATAAATAAATATCCAATCAATTGTGACTATAGTGTAATAAAGAATGGATTGTTAGTTTATGATTACAGAGGTGATGATTCATATTATAATCCGGGGGGGAGAGTAAATTTGGGGGATTATATACAGTCAATTGCAACACGACAGTTTTTACCTAAGGTAGATAAATTTATTTCAAGGGATGAAATTTCTACATATAATGATGAACCTATAAAATTAATTATGAATTCTTGGTGGTGGTGTTGTTCCGGGATAAATGATATCCCGGAACAAATTACTCCATTATTTATATCATATCATCTCGATAATCCTGAAAATATATCTCCATCTATTATTTCTTATTTGAAAAAATATGAACCCATCGGGTGCAGAGATATGTTTACGGTCAGGGCTCTTACATCCTATGGCATAATTGCATATTTTTCTGCTTGTATGACACTTACGTTAGGCAACAAGTATAAAAAAAATAATTCCGATGAATCTAAAATACTTGTTTGTGATTACGATGTTACTGAAAATAATTGTTTAAATGATTTTTTAAAAAAACATCTTAAAGATGCATATAATTTAGATGAATTTGAAACTTGTACAAATGTTTGTCTAAGTGATACGACAACACATAATGATCGCTTTTATTTAGCAAATGAACTTCTTGAACGATATTCATCTGCTAAACTTGTTATAACATCAAGATTACATTGTGCGTTGCCATGTTTAAGTATTGGCATACCAGTTATACTTATGATCTCAAAGTATGATGCAAAAAGATATGATGGTTTAATTGATTTTATTAACTATGTAACTACTAATGAACAAGGTAATATTCTTTCTGTAATTAAACGCCAAAATGTGACAGGGGAAGTTGTAAATGATGAAAAATATACAAAATATAAATATTTTTTAAGTAATGCTGCTTCTAAATTTATGAATGATGATTTTAGTTAAATTGTATTGATTTATTTACATATTCTTGTTATATTTAGGTGCTAAATTGAGGTGTGATTGCTACTGAGTAGTATCCCCCGTAAAGATTATTTTGGGCTTAGCTGAGGTGGGGGAATTCGGTAGGTTACGAAAGCTTCTATGGAGACGAATAGTTCGGATCGTACTTTTGGCACGGGCAGAACTGGTTTTATCGGGGCTGCTCTGGTGAGGATGATTGTCCGGAAGTCTTCCGTATGAGGTACTGAATTTCGACAAGTTGACGTATGCGGGGAATTTGTCTTCTCTTCGCGAGGTGGAGGGTGATGGACCTTATCGTTTTGTGCAGGGGAATGACTTGATGCTGCGATATAGATGACTGAATATCAGTAGATTTATCCAATATTGATTCCGTAAGTGAAGACGTTTAATTTTCCTCGTTCGGAGTAAGTCCGGCTATATACCCTGGCATGTTCCAGAGAAGTGGGAGGGGGATGTTGAGGAGTCCTTCGTCGTGTTGAAGATTGGTGAGGGCTGTTCTGATGGCAAGAGGTGGGGCGTATTGATCACGGTAGATTTTCAGGCTTTTGGCACGGATATTTCCACCTGCTTTGACTTCCAGAGGGATGATGTGACTATCCAGCGAGATGACGAAGTCCACTTCTGCCGTGTTTCCGGATGTCCAGTAGTCCGGAGGGCTGTTCAGGGGAAGTGTTGAGAGTTGCTGGAGAACGTATTGCTCCGTCAGTGAACCTTTGAATTCTTCAAACATGGAACTGCCCTGAATGAGGATATCGGCGGGAAGACCACTCATGATCCTGAGGAGGCCGATGTCGAGAAGGAAGATTTTGAAGGCTTTAGGGTCTTCGTAGAATTTGAGGGGAAATGCCGGTTTGGTGAGCCGCCGAACGATGCGGATCAGGCCACTGTCTTTCAACCACAGCAAAGCATCTTCATATTCCCGGGCACGAGCTCCTTGCCGGATGGCTCCGTAGATGAATTTTGTGTTTTCCCGTGCCAGTTGCATCGGAATGCTGTCCCAAAGCATACGGATTTTCGGGACTGTGCTGGCGGGGGCATGTTTGGAGAAATCTTGTACGTAGGAGTTGAGAATGTTGTTGAGGATGGTATTTACCTCGGCTATGTCTTTTTCCCGCACCCAGGAGTCGACGGCGGCGGGCATGCCGCCTATGAGCATGTATTGCTTCAAGTAGTCTATGAGAGGCTCCAGCAGGACTTGGGGAAGGGGAGCTATCTGAGGCTGTTGGCGCAGGGAATTCAGCCAGTTTTCCTTGCCCATGGCCATGAGGAATTCTTCAAAATCTAGGGGTTCCATGTTGAGGAAGTCCACTTTCCCCACAGGGAAGGATGTCGCCCGATTCAGGGCTATGTCCAGAAATGAACCGGCGCAGCATATGGAGTATTCCGGGGCGTTTTCGGCAAAGTATTTGAGTGAGGTGATGGCGCGGGGGATTTCTTGAATTTCGTCGAAGATGATCAATGTTGTTTCCGGATCAATTTTCATCCCGTAGAGGATGGATAGGGTGTCCAGAATACGTTGGGGGTCAATGCTCCCTTCGAAGAGTTCCTGGAGATTGGGGGTATTCTCGAAATTGACGTAGAGGGTGTTCCGGTAGCACTCCCTCCCAAATTCTTTGAGAAGCCATGTTTTGCCGGTCTGGCGGGCTCCGGTGAGAATCAGAGGAAGGCGTCTGGACTTGGTTTTCCAACGTTTGAGATCATCGAACAACTTTCTTTTCATGGCGGAAAAACGGATTGATTCTCTTTATTTCTATGAAAAATGTGGGTGATTGTCACGTTTTATCTATGAAAAATGTGATGTATTATCACAATATTCCTATGAAAAACGTTGTTTTGAGGTTTGGATAAGTGGGGGAGGAGAGATTGAGGTTGGTGGGAAGGGGCTTCAATTTTGGATTCTGCTGGAGTTGATGGCTGGGTTTGTGTGTGAATTGGAGGGGAATGACGGAGATGAGGCACGGGGGGGAGGCTTTTGCTGATTGACGGGCGAGGTGTGGCATGTACTCTTTGATTCATTATTGTCACCGTGATGATGAACGAGCACTCTGACGACCCAGTTGTCCCCACAAACGATCATGCGGCCGTGCGCCGGATGGTCGAGGCCGTCGTGGCATCGGTGGAAGCACGGACGGGGCTTTTGTGGCGGTGTTTGTTTGCTTTGGCTGTGGTGGCGGCAGTCTGGGGACTGGGCTGGAGCGCCTGGCGCATCGGTGCGGAAGGTGTCGGGGTGCTTGGGGTGACGAATGATGTGCCGTGGGGGCTGGATATCGTGCATTTTGTGTTTTGGATCGGCCTGGGGCATGCCGGGACGTTGATTTCCGCGGTGCTTTTGCTGACGGGGCAGCATTGGCGGAGTCCGATTGCACGGGGGGCGGAGTTGATGACTTTGTGCGCTGTGGTGTGCGCGGCGATTTTCCCGGTGGTGCATGTGGGGCGTATCTGGATGGCGTGGATGGTGTCTCCCTTGCCGGAGGTGTCGGGTGTGTGGCCGGATTTGTCGTCGCCTCTGGTGTGGGATGTGCTGGCGGTGAGTACGTATTTTTCCTTGTCGGTTTTGTATTGGGGGATGGGGCTGGTGCCCGATTGTGCGGTCTTGAGGGATCGTTGTTCGTCGCCATGGAGGCGGAGGCTCTACGGTGTGCTGTCGCTGGGGTGGAACGGTTCCGGGAGGCAATGGGCTGTTTATGAACGGTGCAGTGTGCTGCTGGCCGTGGTGTTGACTCCTCTCGTGGTGTCGGTGCATTCGGTGGTGAGTTTTGATTTTGCGGTGACGCAGGTGCATGGATGGCATGAGACGATGTTTCCTCCGTATTTTGTGGCGGGTGCGATTTTGAGCGGTATGGCGATGGTTCAGTTGATTTTGCTGACGGTGCGCAAGTTGTCTCCGGCAGCTGTGGGGGGGCATATTACGCCGCGTGTGGTGGGGATGACGTCGCGGTTTGTGCTGGGATTGAGCCTGGTGATGGCTGTGATGTATTTCTGGGAGGCAGGGACGGCTTTGTTGTCGGGAGGAAATGCGTGGGGGATGATGGCGGCGAGGTGCGGCGATCCGGTGTTCTGGATGATGGCGGCGTGCAATGTGGTGGTTCCGCAGTTGTTCTGGGTGAAGCGCTGGCGTCGTTCTCCGTGGGTAGTTGTTCCGGTGGCATGCTGTGTGCTGGTCGGGATGTGGTCGGAGCGTTGGCTGATTGTCGTTCGTTCTCTGGAACATGGTCTTTGGAAGGCGATGGATTCACAGTATGTGCCGACTTCGGTCGATGTGGCGATGGCGGTGGGTGCGCTGGGGCTTTTTGTGGCGATGTATATGGGGATGATGAAGGTGGCTCCGTTTTTTTCCCTGTGTGAAATGAGGTCGCATTTGCAGTCTGGTGTGAAGGAGCCTGTCGGTGGGGGCGATGTCGGTGCAGAGAGGGCGATGGTGAAAAATCCGGGGGAAGTACCTGAGGAATCAGGGGGAGGGACTTTCTTTGCTTTTGGAGATGAAGATGGCTTGCTCCGGGCGGTGAAGTCTGTGACTGCCGCGAATGGGATGCATGTAATCGCCGTGTCGGCTCCGTATCCTTGTGAGGCGGTGCGTCTGGATGAGGCGTGGCATGGCGGAGTAACGCGTGGACGCAGGTTGTCGGTTTGGGGCGTGTGCGGCGGGGGGATCGGTGTGGCTGTCGTGGTCGGGTGGTTGTATGTGACGCAGGTACTGGCGGATCCTCTGGTGGTTCAAGGGCGTGTCCAGGGATGGGGGATGTGGCCGGGGTATGTACCGGGGATTTTTGAGGGGATGTTGCTGGGTGCCGGCCTTGCTCTTGTTTTCGGTTTTTTGGTGGAGGGTGGTTTTCTGAGTCGGAGGCGGGGGATGTTCGGGGAGGTGGAGGAAGGTGTTATCCGTACTGAAGAAGGATGTGATTTTGTGATGCAGGTGCCGGGTTGTTCCCGGAGCCTGGTGACTGCTTTGCTGGAAGCGGAGGGAATGCCCTATACGGTGTTGTGCCGTGATGCCGGTGAAGGTGAAGAGAGCGCGGGGGGAGACCGTGTAGATGGAAGGGAGGCTGAGGGACGATGAGGAGGGACTGGATTGTTGCGGCTGTGGCTTTGGCCCTTGTTGCGGGATGGGTGGTGTTCCGGAATGATTCCGGACACGGATCTGCGGATTATTTGTTTGATAACCATGTGACACAGGTGCGACTTGATTCCCAACGCCGGGTTGAGGAGCAGGGACGGACGGTGATGACAGTACCTCCTCATGTGCAGCCTGTCGGTATTCCTGCTCCGGGGATGACGGGGGAGCTTGTGTTCTCGAGATCCGGCGGAGGGTATTTGGAAACGGGGAAGCGGGCCGGAAGTTTTGGGGATACGGTTCCTGTCGAGTTAACGTCTGTGATGCCGGTTCGCGAGTTGACGCAGCGTGGGAAGATTATTTATGACCGGCATTGTGCCTGTTGCCACGGGGAGGATGGTCAGGGGAAGGGACCGGTGGCTTCGTATCAGGGGTATCCGGCGATTTTGCCTTTTGATGACCGAAAGTTTGAGCGTTATCCTCTTGGCAAGATTTTTGCAAGTGCGGCGTTCGGGCAGGGGAACATGCCTGCGTTCGGGACAGCGCTGACGGTGGATGAAATGTGGCAGGCGGCTCTATGGGTAAGGTATTTGTACGGCGCTTCCTCTTCCGTATTTCCCGACGGGGGGGACGGACGGAGCACAAAGGCGGATGGGATTGTGCAAGATGAGGAAGGAGGACTTTCACGATGAGTGAGTTGGAGAAGAAGTCAGAATCCGGAAGGGTACGATTTCGCGGAATTCCCCGTTCCCTGGTTTTGTGCGTTTTTGTCGGGGTTGCTGTTTTGTTATGCTCGCTGTTTCGCCAGTGTTATGTGGCGATGCCGTGGGATGATGTCTCGTTGGCTGGGATTCGTCTGGCATGGTTGAGAAAACCGTTGGGGGCGGCGTTCATGTCGGTCGGGATGTGGGGGGTATGCTTGTCGGCGGGAGCCTTGTTCTGGTTTGCCGTGGCACAGGTGGCAGGAGCCCGTTGGAGTGTGCCTGTAAGGGATGTTTGGACTCGGCTGGGGCTGGCCGGGTCGGGGGCGTGGCTTGGAATGCTGTGCGTGGTGTTTTGTTTGCTGCCGGTACTTTTCCCATGGGCAGGTACGGCTCGCGATGTGTTGAAGGAAGCGTGGCTGTCAGGGGATTCCCCTTGGCGTAGAATGGCCTTGGAGGCGGCAGGAGAGGGTCGGTTGGCGGAGTTGTCCTGGTGGTTGAATGTGCCATTTTTCATGGGACGCCAGTTGGCGTACTTTGCATTGTTGACGGGGCTTGCTTTTGTGTGGCGGCGGGCTGGAACCGGTTCGATTGCTTTGGGAGCCGAGAGGAGGTTGAGGACGGGGGCTGCAATTGCTTTGCCGTTTTTGGTTGTAGTGATTGGATTGATGGGGGTGGATTGGGTTCTGATGTTGCCCTCCGGCTGGATTTCTTCCATGGGGCCGCTGTATATGGTGGCTTATGCAGGCGTAGCCGGGTTGGCTGCATCCATGCTTTTTGTGGGGAAGGGAGCATGGTCCCGTACGGGGATGAATGCCGGGGGAATAAGCCGAAGTCCCGGCAATGCGATGGCGTCCCTGTTGTTGGCGGCTTTGTTGTTCAAGGCGTATTTTGCCTATTCCCAGTATATGTTGGTCTGGTATGCACAGCTTCCGGCGGAGCAGGGGTGGATGGCCCCGAGGTTGGCTGATGGATGGAGTGTATGTGGTGTGTGGGCAATGGCGGGAGGGATATTGGTACCGGCTGTCTGTTTGATGTTGCCTGGCGTTCGCCGAAGTGCTCCGGGTTGTCGGGCGTTGTCGGTTCTTATTGTTGCATTTTCGTTATTGGAGGCGTGTTGGCTGGTAGCTCCGGCAGAGGGGATTTCTTCCTCGGACGGGATGTTTGCCTGTCTGGCCGGGGTGGCAACCGTGATGATTGCCGGATTGATGGTGCTGGGGGCACTGGCCCGGAGCCGGAGTGAAGAGAAGGGGGGGGCGCAATGAATGATCGTTCTTGTGTGATGCATGACAATGGGAAGGATTCTTCAGGACGCATGTGGTGGCTATGCTGCCTGGCCTGGCTTGCCGTGGCATGTTTGCTGGGGATGGCACAGTCAGCCACCGTGGTAGATGTGTTGGCGGGACTGGCCGGCGGTGATATTGCCAATATCGGGTTGCTTGTTTTGGCGAGGGAAGGGGTGATGTTGTATGGTTTTGGCTGGTCGTGCCTGATGGGGATGTCCCGGGCCGTGGCCGGAAGTGGGGTGGGCGGGCCGATGTCCGGAGGGGAACGGTTGTTGACTGTTTTGTGGTCTTTTTGTGTCGCCCTGGGGACACTGAGCGTTCTTGTCGGATCCGGCAGCGGCGTTCCCGTAATGCCGTTTGCTCCGTGGGTGATGCCCGCGTTGCTCGTGATTGGGGTATTGCAGGTTGTTCTGCTTGTCCGGAAGGGAGAATGCGGAACAGGCATGGTGCCTTGTGTGGTTGCCTTGGGGCTGGTATGGGGGTGCATGGCGGCGGGATACTGGAGTTTGTCGGACGGTGTGACGGGGGCGGACGGTCAATTCGTTGTTTTCGGGTGGTTGAAGCAGGCGTGGTGTATTGGAGCTGCGATGTGCGGCAGTGCCTTGTTTTTAAAGTGGTCCGGTGAGCAAGGCTGGCACGTGTGGGTGCCGATGCTCCTGTTGGCGGCGTATGCCGGGGATTCCGGATCATGGTATATGCCTGTTGCGCATGGTGTATGGAGTTCCCCCGGTTCATCCGTGTGGCTGGGGGGAGGTGCTTTGCTGGTGGTGATTCTGACTGCCCTGATGAGGGGCAGGGGAGGGGCTCGGCGCCTGTCGGGTTTCTGGCTGGCGAGTTTGTGCCTGTGGGGGGCTGCCCTGATTGTAGTGCCTGACGGAGCCGGAGTGTTCCAACTTTCGCCGATGAATTGGTACGTTGTGGATGCGACGCTTGTGTTGGCTGTAGCTGTTCCCTTGATGACGGGGTGTTCCGCAAAGTGGACCCGCTGGTGTCTGGGGATTGGTGTTGTCGTGTTTTTGCTGGTGTTTGTGTTTTCGGCTACAGCTTTACTGCCGGGCGAGTACGCGAGAGGGGACAAGCAGACGACGCTGCTGGATCTGGGGCTTGTGATCGTTTCGTCCGGCTATGCCGTTGCCTGGCTTTTGTGGATGGCTTTTGCCATGGGAGAAGTCCGACTTGCATACCGGGGGAAAACTTCCGGTGGGATGGAGCCGGCAGCTGGTGACCGGGGAAGGAGGGATTGCTCCGAAAGGAATGGGGGAGGAAGATGGCTGCCCGGATGGGTTCTGCCGGTTGTGTTGGCGGCAGGGTGTGTCGTGCCTGTGATGTCCTTTGTTGGGAAGCTTTCCCCGGTTACTGGGGGTGGAGGCTTGGTTTCCAAACGCCCGGGTGCTGACCGACAGGGCGCTGCTCTTTATGCTTCATCCGGATGTGGCGTTTGCCATACTCAAATTGTCCGGCGTCTTCCCGACGGGAAAGATCTTCAGGAATCCGTGTACCAGAACGGGAATGGGGACGGTGTTGCCCGTGTCAGCGAACCGGAGGACTGGTCTCGTCCAGCCGGGGAAGGGCTTCCTCACTTGGGCTGGGTACGCCTGGGACCGGACTTGTTCCAGTTGGGGGCTTGGGCGGAACAACGCGTCCGCTTTACCAATCAGGATGGTCAGGGAGAACCTGTCGCCCGTCCCGAGGAATGGTTGATGCTACACCTGTATAACCCGCGCGACCGTCGTTTTGGACGTACCGGTTCGTTGTGTCCTTCGCTGGCCGAATGGTTCGATGTGGTGGAGGAACAAGCCGGACAATCGCATGCGGATTCTCTGCCTATTCAGAGTCCTCCCGGAACGATCGTTGTACCCGGAGAGAAAATCCGTCATCTTGTTGCCTACCTGCGTACTTTGAAACGCGGAAACGTGACGCGGGCGGAGATGTTGCAAGGCATTGCCCAGGTTGTGCCTGATGCTGAACTTCATGCCCGTCCCTTTGTCGAGGCCTCCTACGCACGCAATCTTCCTGCAATTGATACCAGCCGGAAGGAACAAGCCCTCGATGTCCTCGTGATGCAAAAAGGTAAACAGCTTTACTCGACGAAGTGTACTCTTTGCCATGGTGCCGATGGACGAGGCGACGGTGTTAATTACCCGCCGCTTGAACAATCCGAATGGATCGCGAAAGAACCGTCGATCATGGCGCGCATCGTTCGCAATGGCGTTACGGGAAAAATCCCGGTGGCCGGAAAAACGTGGGATACTACCATGCTGCCCCCCGGAATCTCCTCCCCGGAAGAAGCTGCTGCCGTGATGACCTATGTGCGCCGTCGTTTCGGGACATCTGAATCCCCCCGAATTTCAGTTGACCAGGTTCGGGACTGGTGGCGGCAGTATGGTGATGAACCTTACCGGGTTTCGGAACCGTAAGCTTTTCTTTTCTACCTGTTCCCGGCCGGAGGTGGCTTGGAACTTAATTCTTTGTCGGTTGAGGGGAAAATACGCCCATGAAGAGCATGAGCGGTTCCGTCGTATCATGGATGACCCACATGAAGGGACGGTTAAAGATATAGGTTTGCGTTCCGCCTCCGAATGGATCCGTCGATTCATCTATGGCGCGAGCCCTTACTCCCTCTTCACTGACACGGATGATACAGCTCTGTTTCCAGATGCCTCTTTCTTCGGGCAATGTGGTGAAACATCCCTCCAAGGCCGGAAAGCTTGACACTGGACTGATCATATCCATCGCTTTCGATTTGTTACCGAAACGGGGTAAGTACAGGACAATGTAAGCTTGTATATTCTGATCTGACTTCGGAGTTGCCAGGATCTTCTTCAGCTGTTCCTGAGTGAGCCGGGCAATGAAATCCTGGAGTGACTGACGGGTCGTCGGCATAATGCAAGTCATGGCAATCTGATGACCATCCGGATTGGGTTTGCAGGGAATGGATACAAAGGAATATCCTTCTTCCTTCCCATGGGCACAGGGAAGTAAATCGTGTTTCATCATGGGGACGATTAGGGAATGTCCGGGTGCAATATAGAATTTTGAATTTTTAGTTTTATTGCGATAGAAGGGGAATTCCCACGTCAGGCGAACATCAAGGATACTTGTGAGGATGAAACGCAATTGAGGATGTATTTGTTCCGGGGTGAACGATGAAGTAAAACCGCCTTCCGATTTATACTGAACCCATTGATTTATTTCCTCAACGAGCTTGTCTCCATGCGTGAAATCCTTTCGGACGGCAAGTTTCGTATAGGGATAGCCTTTCGGCATTTTGAACTTGTTGTTGATGAAGAGGAAAAAATTCGTTGTCGCTGTATGAGACCGTGAATTTTGCCGGGGAAGGCATTGGGTAAGGGTATCGTAATTTTTACCGCTTCCCAGTATCGTTTCAATTTGTTGTCGGGAGGACTCCGGAGACAATCCCTTGATGAGTTCCAGAGAGGAGACCATATTCAAAGGTGAGAACGTGAACGATTTGTAGGATTCTTTCTGCTGTTGTGAGAAATACTTGAAGACATGGAACCCAAGTTGGTTGACTGCCGGTAGAGAGGGGGCTTCCTCTCCGTGGAGCAAGGGAAGGGCAAGGAGACTCAGGCAAAGCGTTGTATGGAGGATGAAGCGAGGAATCGTATTCATTCAGTACCATCTATGAATACAGTTCATGACATGAGCAAGCAGAAAATAAAATTCACGGGTCCTGGGGTAGTGCTCCGGACTTAGGACTTCGTTGGTGCGGTCTGGAGTTTTTCCAGAGCATGATCCCTTTCCTGACGATGGAGCCGATTGAGAGGGGAGAGAGAATCAGGTTCCGAAAGATTGTTTTGATTCTCTTCCACATCGTAGGGATTGGGAATCAAGCGGCTGGGATCTTCTTCCGTTCCCATGAAAATGATATTGCCGGTGTTCGGGTCATAAATGCACCAGAAAAACGAACGGTCGATACGGATAGCAGGAATGACTGTGGAGGATGCTTCTTCCGGGGATGATGTTCCGGAGAGGGGCTCTGGAGGATTTTGAGCATCATTTACCGCTGTTACCGTCACCATGCATTGCTGATAGAAATCTCCCAGGAAAAGCGGGGTTGCCGGAGGCGTTGCAACCAACCCCGAAAAATCGGCTTGAGACGGAGAAAACAAAACCCCCAGTCCCGCGAACTCCAGAAACGGTTTCAACGAAGGGGAATAGGCCGTGACGGTTTTGAATGCGGGTATTGTGGCTCGGACTTTGCAGGGAGGGGAGGAGGGAAGAATGCCCTGGAGTTTCTCCGGTGTCAGGTCGCGCAGGAAATTCCGCAATGTCGATGATTCGGAGGGCATGATCATTACCATCAAGAGCGGAGTTGAAGATGGCGTTTTGCCGTCCGTTGTTCGAGGGGCATAGGGAAGGGCCAGCATTGTGTAATCCGGGGTTGTTGCATAGGTTGCCCGGACTTCATGAGTCATCATGCTTGTCTCGACATTTTGCGAACCGACCCGGAAGTTGCCTTTCGTGACGGAACTTGCCGGAAAAGGAGTTTCCCAAATGCCCGAGAATGTAAAAGCTCCAACGGCAACCATGGGAGTTTGTTCACCAACGGAGCCATCCGTTAGAGTAAGCTGGAACGCACCATTCGTTTGCTGGGCAACCCATTGATTGATAGATTGGGTGGATTGTTCCGGATTTTGTGCAAGGTCAAGCCGGGTAACCATCGCCTGGGATGGGTAAAAGTCATCAATTGCAAACTTGTTGGAAAGAAACACCCGTTCCGCCTGCCGAAAGGCAATCCGGCTGTGTTGCCGGATATTTTGCCATACCTGAAAAGCTTGTACTCCATCCGTAGATTGCCCAAGCACCTGATCCAGGGCATCTTTCGTATCACCGCGGGAACCCGGCTGGAGAATTGCCAGAGTGGATGCTATTCCAGCCGGTGACAGCACGATATTGCCATCCGGCGACACCTTCTGATCGAACATGCGCTTGAGAACCAGAAGACCTAGGGCATTGCTCCGGGTTGTATCCTTCTCTATCAGGGCTTGCTCCGGACTAGCACTGTTACCCGGCAGCATGGTGAGAGTTAGCACTGTTCCCATCGAAAGCGCCAATAAACGGGACTTCTTCATATGCCTGTGAGACAATCCGGAAACCAGCCATGTTCACTTCTGTATGCAAAAGGGGGGAGCTGAGTGACGGCTTGATACGAGCTTCTCTTATTATATATTCACAAAAATTGGTCTCCTGATTTAATTATGTGAATAAGTCTGTCTGTTTCTCCTTGCCAAGGAAACGTAATTTCCCATGATATCAGGAGATGATGGGAGTTGTAAAAACAATGTGTTACTGTTGCCTGGGTATATTGGGGTTGGCTTCTTCGGGGGCTAGTGGAGGAGACGGAGGCAATTCATTTTGCTTCGGTTTGGTGGCCGATATCCAGTATGGGGATTGTGATGCCAACCGGGCTCGGTTTTACCGTAATTCTTTATCGAAGCTGGAGGAATGTATTACTGCCTTTAATGAGGCGGAGGTTGCTTTTACGGTGAACTTGGGGGACTCTGTGGACCGGAGTCAGAATGATCTGGCTCCTGTTTTGGAACGGTTTGCCAAGCTTCGGGCACCTTTGTATCATATAACGGGCAATCATGATTACAAGGGACTGAAGAATAATGAAACTTTATACCGTCAGTTGGGCATGCCCGGGGAATATTATTCGGTTTTACGGAATGGGTGGCGTCTGATTATGTTGAATACGAATGAGATAGCTTCTTATTCCAATTGCGGTGGTACATGGAAGGAAGCTGAGCTCAAGCAGATGGAGAAGATCATTGCCTTGGAGAAGAGGAATAATGGGCAGACATATAATGGAGGGGTCAGTTCCAAACAATTGCAGTGGCTTGATACCCAATTGCGTGAAGCTCGGGACAAAGGAGAACAAGTCCTTGTGTTTTCCCATCATCCCCTCTATCCCCCCATTGGGTTGACGGCATTGAACGACAAGGAGATCCTGAACATCCTTTCCTCTTATCCATGCGTCAAAGCCGTGATCAGCGGCCATCACCATGCTGGGGCTTATGGCGAGTACAGGGGGATTTCCTGTATAACACTGGAAGGGATGATCGAAACAGAAAAGACTACTGCCTATGCCGTGGTGAAAGTTACGCCCGAAGCCATTTCCATCAAGGGCCAGGGAAGGGCCAAGTCCCGTGTAATCCCCCTGTCATCCCTGGGCAAGAAGGATTAATCCTCCTTGCTGCATTCCTGATACCTTCTTCTCTTATTGGCATCCGGTGGGCGCAATTGCAGCACATTTGGCGTAGAGTGCGTCTAGGGATTTCCGGCTGTAATAGGAATTCAATACATTATGAAGCCTGGACGTGGTTCGTGAACGGTGTTGACTCATTAGTTCCAGGAAGGGGATGTAGCCGACATCAAGGAGGCGACGGGAAAAGACGGAAATATTTTCCCATTCTTCCCGGGTGAATGAGTCGAGGCTATTGAGTCCGAATCGCAGCCAGAGGTACATTGCCGTGAGATCGCCTTGTTGGGCGCTTTTGTAGGCAAAGCGGGATGCTTCGCAATAGTCCTTCCATCCAGCGCAGTCGTTAGGTGTGAAGATCCCCCATTTGACGAGATAGCTCTTCACAATATCTTGATGTTTCAACGAGCATTTGGATACCAGGGGAATCCGTGAGACCAGGCTATCCAGCCTCTTCCTGGTTTCCTTCTCATTGATGTGGGCATATAAACTTTTCTGTTGAAATTGGGCGAATAAAATCCTGGCAAGTTTACCTGGAGCTCGGGAATCGCCTTGTTTTTCCTGCTGGAGGAGTATTTGGCAGAGTTGTTCTTTTTCAGGGGCATGGATATTGCCGGGTGTCAGGTATTCCAACATGATATAGCTTAAAATATCTCCTTGAAACAGTTGCTGACGGAAGTCTTCATAACCTGCGACGGAATCAAGAGATGGATAGAGTATTTCAGAAAGTAAATTTTTCCCCGGAGGTTTGTGGGCAGGAGCGAGTTGCCGATTTTTTTCAAACATTATCTTGTTTATTTCCTGAATATAGCGAAGTAAAAAAACAGAGGCTGCATGATTCGTTCGGGCAGCAAGTGCAAGATAATAAATGACAAGGGACTGTTCTTCCCTGGACATTTGAATAAAGTGTTTTTCACGGTTTGAATCTACCTCGGACTCCTGACGGAGAAGATAATAATAACAGGCCTCCCAGTTTCCTTCGTCGGCTAGTTTTTTGAGAGTAGGGAGGGGAAGACCTTCTGTCGGAACTCCTCCTCCCTGGGAGGAAGGAGGATGAACTGCAAAATCACAATCGGGTGCTAACCGGTCACGCAAATTGGTCTGTTGTTGTTTGAGTACATGATCATGGTCGATTTTATTCCTGATGTATTCATTGATGTGATCACTAGTTTGACCTGAGAATATCTGAAACAAATTGGCGTTTGTTTGCAAAGTAAACGCTCCCTGTTGATCGGGATTCAATCTGGGTTGGCAAATAGCAGGGAAAATCTTTAATCGTTCATTCCAAAGTTCGCGTTGTTCCTCGGAATACCCGGAGCCGTATTCCGGGCAGAAGAACCAGAATCCGAGAGTCGTCAGGAGGGTACCAGTGATGATGATAGTGATTTTTTTCATGGTGGACTGGTCAGGAAAAAGGAAATCTGACGGAATCATGTAATGGAGATGGTGGAAAAATTGAAGATAATCTGGAAAATGAAGGTCGTTTTATCATCATTCAGCACATGCCATCTGGATTGTCAATCTGTTCCTGATTGGAACAGTTGTTTTTTTGTTCGATTATTTAGAATTTTTACGGGAGAACGCATTCAATTTGTTGCGAGAGTTTTTCCAGATAAGAAGTCATGTTTCTTCTTCCAAGACGGCTCGTGATATTGTCGAGAAGCAGTTCGGGAGTGTTCTTATACTGGTTTTGTTGTTCCGGAGGGATGGCTGGAATTAGACCGGGAATGGATTCCGGGTTGCGTTCAAAGTCCATGAATGCGCCCATGGCACGAGGCTGAAGAGTAAACGTGATGCTTTGATGGGAGGGCCTTTGCTCGAAGTAACTCGAATAAAATTGAGGCATCCCGGTATGGAAGGCGTTGATAAAACTCAGAATGTCGATGTGGTAGTTTTCGGAGGGATTGAGACGGACGAATAGCTCGTATCCGGAAATGTCCATATTCCGAACGGTATTGGCAAAAGCGGTTGCCTGGTTGCTGTCCGGGAAAAGACGTAATGTCAGGAGCTCTTCGTTTATCCCATGGAAAACATGGGGGATAACGTACCTGTGGAAATACTCCTCCGTGATACCGCTGACGGCAACGAAGATATGGAAGGATCTGTAGGACTGATGCATGAACGATTCGATTTGCCGATACAGATTTTCGATCTGTTCTTTCCTTGTAATAGCAAGGCACAGTGCTATTTTACGTTCCCGGCAAGCGTAGGAAACTGTCTTGTCGTATAGGAAAGTACGTGGCTTTTGGTAAAAGTGATTATGTCCGGCTATTCTCATGATGAGTTCCTTCCGGTAGCAGGCTGCCTCCAGGGCATTGTCGGTAGGGAGGCGGTAGTTCAGGAAAATGTCGGCTATCTTCCGGCGTTTAGCACTGGGAATAACGAGGGCATGGGTTCCCCAGACACTGGTGTTAAGTTTACTGCGAGTTCCTGGCGGTAACGGTGTGAACTGGTAGGCCTCCGGTTTACTCGGTTCTGCCGGACATGTCACCTGCTTGTCGTGGAACAATCGGAAAATATCCGTTTCCGGGTAGCATGACATATGCCAGGCGAGACTGTTATAGAGCTTTTCCGCTTCAGTGACGGGTGTAGCATCGCTCTCGCCGAAGATGATAAAATCGTCGTCTGCGAATCTCGGATCCAGAATCATGCGGACGAACGAGCTACGGAGGGAACGTGCATACGGGGTATCCAAATCGTACTTCCAGGGGAAGATGGAGGATAGTTCGGTATCTACGGTATCCCGGAGGCAGGAGATGTCCTGAGTCGTAGGGTAGGTTTCAACATCGTATCCGAGACGGTTGAGTTCCTGACTGCCTTCGACTATTTCTCCGCGTGTTATCAGAAAGATACAGTGTAACTTGGTTTTTTTATTCATTGTCATTGAGTATGTTATGTTTTCTCCTCTCAGGTCAATGGGGTTGAAACGACACCATCGGAATATTATTGATAACAAAGGTATGGAAGGGAAACATGTGTGCGCTTTTAGGGACAGGACAGTATTGACTGAGGTAGCGGCTCTGATACGCTTACTCTCTATGAGACGCCGGGACAGGGAAGTTACGGATCCGATCCGGATACGGGAAATCATCGGACAGATCAAGGTCTGTCGCCTTGGTTTGTGCGATAAGAATGAAGCTTACATTGTTCCGCTTAATTTCGGAGTGGAATGGAAGGATGAAACATTGCGTTTGTATTTCCACTCCTCGCGACACGGACGGAAGATTGACTTGTTGAAAGTTTCTCTCCGGGCGTCTTTTGAGATGGATGGCTTCCATCAGTTGGATCCAGCTCCTTCCGGCGTTTCCCTATGCAATTACGGTTACGGTTATGCCTGTGTGATGGGGCGGGGGAACGTTCGTTTCATGGAAGGCGAGGAGAAAGCGAAGGGACTTGCTTTGTTAATGCTCCATCAGGCCGGACTGGTTTGTTCGTTCAGTGAAAAGGAGGCGTCTGCCGTGGAAGTATTCTGCCTGACGACCGAGACGTATTCCGTCAAGGAAAGAGTTGTGAACGCATAGACGGAAAAAGCCGCCCTGCAATACGACGCAGGACGGCCTTCGAGTGAGATTGTAACCCGGAACGGACGCTTAGCAAACGCCTTGTTCGATCATTGAGTCGGCCACCTTGACGAAGCCGGCGATGTTGGCGCCGATGACGTAGTTGGTGAAAGACTGGTCGGAAGCGAATTCCTTGGCGTGGCTGAACGCATTGTCATGAATGTTCTTCATGATGCTGTTGAGCTTGTGGTCTACTTCTTCACGCGTCCAGGAGAGGCGCATGCTGTTTTGGGACATTTCCAGACCGGAGGTGGCAACGCCGCCGGCGTTGGCGGCCTTGGCCGGACCGTACAGGATCTTGGCTGCGAGGTAGGTGTTGATACCTTCCAGGTCGGTCGGCATGTTGGCTCCTTCGGCAACGAGCTTGCAACCGTTTTTGATGAGCGTGCGGGCTTCTTCACCATTGATTTCGTTTTGTGTGGCGGACGGGAAAGCGCAATCGCAGGGAACGCTCCAGGGGCGCTGGCCTTCGAAGTACTGAGCCTTCGTGAACTGTTTCACGTATTCGGAGATACGACCGCGACGGTTGTTCTTCAGGTCCATGACCCAGGCGAGTTTTTCAGCGTCGATGCCATCGGGATCGTAGATGAAGCCGTTGGAGTCGGACATGGTTACGGGCTTGGCTCCGAGTTGGTTGAGCTTTTCAACCGTGTACTGGGCGACATTTCCGGAACCGGACACAAGGCAAACCTTGCCCTGCAGGTCGTCGTTGCGGGTAGCAAGCATGTTCTGGGCGAAGTACACGCAGCCGTAGCCCGTAGCTTCCGGACGAATCAGGGAACCGCCCCAGTTCAGGCTCTTGCCGGTCAATACGCCTGTGAACTCGTTGCGGAGGCGCTTGTACTGGCCGAACATGTAGCCGATTTCGCGACCACCGACACCGATGTCACCAGCGGGAACATCCGTGTTGGCTCCGATGTGGCGGGAGAGCTCGGTCATGAAGCTTTGGCAGAAACGCATGACTTCGTTATCACTCTTGCCCTTTGGATCGAAGTCGGAGCCGCCTTTGCCTCCGCCCATGGGAAGGGTGGTGAGGGAGTTTTTGAAAACCTGTTCGAAACCGAGGAACTTCAGGATGCCCAGGTTGACACTCGGGTGGAAGCGGAGACCTCCCTTGTACGGCCCAATGGCGCTGTTGAACTCGACGCGATAACCGCGGTTGACTTGGACGTTGCCCTTGTCATCAATCCACGGAACGCGGAAAAGGATGGTGCGTTCCGGTTCAACAATGCGTTCCAAAATCGCATTGGCTTCATATTTCGGAGATGAAGCGAGCACGGGATCGATCGTGTTAAGGACTTCCTGTACTGCCTGAAGGAATTCCGGTTCGTGCGAGTTTTTCGCACGGACGTTTTCCAAAACGCGCTGAGAATAGGTCTGGGCCATGGATTTGATAAAGGATGGTGGATTCTGTAGCGGTCACTTGATGAACCGCTGGTGCGGGACGACTCTTTATCAAGTTTGTTTCACTCAGCAAGAAATTTTATTCTATTTTGTAATTGGGGTCAGGTCAAAAATAGAAAATATATTTTTTTGTTTCATTTTTTCATCTGACCCCAAATTGATTGGTATGGATACTTTGGGCTCTGAATGGAGAACAGGGAGCAGGGCGAAAACAGGCTTTTGAACAAATAGGTATGTTCGGGAGCGTTCTTGATGGGGGAGAGAGGTTCCGGAGGAAGTAGGGGAGGGGGTTATTGACTGGAGTAGTCTTCAGTGATTTTTTCAATCCATGCATGGATTTTGCGGTCATTTTCCTCCATTTGCTTGGCTCGGAACAAAAGAGTGCCCAATGACCGAGGGAGTCCCATGTGCAACCGGTTGGCAATCCAGGCATAGGGAACCATGGTTGACTTGCGGACAGCCAGGGCGATGATGAGTTTGGAGGAATGGCTATAGGGAGTTGTCAGGAGCTCTTCCTCCGTCAACCCGAAGGCGCGGAGCCCTCGAACGACGATACGCTCGGCAACGAGTTCTCCAATTTCCCCGCTCATGCTTCCGGGAGCTCCCGAGAGGCGTTTGGTCAACCCGTGCATAGCATCGACGATACGTTTTCGGAAAGTGCTGGAGCCATAGCACCAGCCTCGCTGTACGGTACCGGGGCCGACGTGTCCGACCGGGAGCAGGGCTCGCTCGTCCATGAGTTCCGCCTCGTACCTCCCTAGAAGATGATCCAGGTATTTTTCCCGTCCCTGGGAGGTATCCGTACAGCCGAAGACTCCCAGGCCGCGTTCCGGATGGATCCACGGTGCGCGTTTTTCCGGTGCCGCCAGCCATTCGTGCAGGCTGGTCCAGCGACTTCCGGAAAAGAAGGTCTGGCGGCGTACCAAGCCGGATCGTGCAGGATTCAGGTGGATGTAATCGATGATCGTCGAGAAGTAGTGGGCATTGTCCGCTTCGACCAGCATGGATTTGTATCGCCCGGCAAAAACATGTCCCTGGAAACCGTGCTTTTTATTAAAACGTACCGTATAGGTTGTCTGAAGCCATTTCATGCCGTCGACCAAGTTGGCCTGCTCCGTGCGGAATAGGATGTGATAGTGGTTATTCATCAAGGCGTAGGCATAAACCGTCCAGTTGCATCTTTCTGAGGCTTCGCGAAAGGTTTTCAGAAACAGCTCTCTATCCTCGTCGTCCAGAAAGATATCACTGTTCCTGTTCCCCTGGCATTGCACATGATAAACTGCTCCGGGATATTCGATTCTCAACGGCCTGCTCATGCTGGCTATCATGGAGGTGCCAGTTGAAAACTCAAGATTTTATTTTTGATTTTTGATCTGACCCCAATGGAAGACGAATTTGTTATTTTTTTCTGACAGTTATTTCATCTGCCTTTGTTTGACAGGTTTGGAATCGGGGGAGATTTTTGTCTGTTGCGCTGTTGCCCGGGAGGATGCTCTTGCCGGTAGGAAATATTGCTTACCTCCTGGTTTTGTGGGGAGAAGATGTCGTCTGTACCGGAAGTTCCTATGTTCAAATTGTTTCGGGTGATATGAAAATTCAAAGGGTCTTTACAAAGTAGAACGATGATCGCCGGCGGGATTCCTTGAAGGAAGAGCGGACAATAATATTGAAATAGCAGCAGCGATCAGGTAATAACGGGTAGGCCTTGTTTTCTTATTCCCAATCCATACAACATTTCCATGAACGAATTGAAAGGCACATGCATCATCGGACAGTCGGGTGGTCCCACTGCTGTTATCAACGCCAGTGCTCTGGGCGTTATTCAGGCTGGCCTTGCCAATGACCGGATTACCCGGGTGCTCGGGGCTGCCAACGGTATTGAGGGCGTGCTTGACGAACGGCTGTACGACATGTCTTATGAGGATCCTTCGGAGTTGGAGCACATGAAGTATACGCCCGCGTCCGCGCTGGGTTCCTGCCGGTACAAGATGAGCCATTTCCTGGATGATGATACGGATTATAAGCGTCTGTTAGAAGTGTTCCGCAAGTACGATGTCCGGTATTTCTTCTACAATGGGGGAAATGATTCCATGGATACCTGCAACAAGGTGTCAAAGTTTCTTCAGAAGTCGGGGTACGAATGCCGAGTGATCGGTATTCCCAAGACGATTGACAATGATTTATTCGGCACGGACCACTGTCCCGGCTTCGGATCTGCGGCTAAATTTATTGCGACGTCCTGCATGGAGATTCATCAGGATTTGCAAGTGTACGACAAGGGGCGTGTGACGATTGTGGAAATCATGGGGAGGCACGCCGGCTGGCTGGCCGGTTCCGCAGCGTTGGCAACATATGCCGGAGCGGGCCCCGATCTGGTGTATTTGCCCGAGGTGGATTTCCATCTAGACAGGTTCCTGGCAGATGTCTCTGAAGTTTACGGGCGCAAGGGAAAGTGTATGGTGGCTGTTTCGGAAGGGATCCATGATTCCTCTGGGCGTTTCATTGCTGACGCCGGCGTGGGTGGTACGGATGTGTTCGGGCATACGCAGTTGGGCGGCTTGAGTGCCATGCTTGCGGAGATCGTCAGACGGGAATTGGGGTTCAAAGTACGTGGGATTGAGCTTTCCCTTCTCCAGAGGTGCGCCTCTCATGTTGCTTCGAAGACTGATATTGAAGAAGCTTACATGGCTGGCAGGACTGCCGTCGAAATGGCTGTGCTGGGACATACCGACAAGATGATAGCCTTTGAGAGAGAGATGATGGATGGTATGTATCATTGCCGTATCAAATTGGTGGATCTGGGCGATGTGGCTAACGTGGAAAAATTGGTGCCGCGCGAGTGGATCAATTCGGAAGGTAACGGGGTGGAGGCACCGTTCATCGATTATGTTCTTCCTCTGATTCAGGGTGAAACCTTGATGGAAAAGGAGAACTCATTGCCAAGGTTCGTGCGTCTGAAGAAGGTTCAGGCTTCATGTTGAACCGCGGATAATTTGCAAGGAAAAACGGGCTGTCTTTTCCCTTTCGGGAAATAGGACGGCCCGTTTCGTTTTTTAATTAAAACAACTTGTTTGTTTTATCTGCCGTGATAATGCCCCCGGTTGTAACCGGGGGAGAATCCCGGGCGAATAGCCGGACCATGCGGACGTGGCGGGAAGGGACGATAGCTTGGGGGAGGCGGAGGAGGACATGGACGGTGGACAGGAGGAGGTGGTGGACCATGGCGATGGACTGGAGGCGGGCAATAGGGACGCCTGTAAACTCCGGCAGGCCAGAAGTAACGACCGCGATAGCAGGGGGCTGGTCCCCAGGTAGGAACATAGCAACCACTGTAAATACCATTCATGACAATAATGGGAACACCGGCGGGAGAATAGGCATAGATGGGGAAACCGGAAGGAGTGTAGCCCCATATAGGAAAACCGGCGGGGTCGTATTGGAAGGAAACGGCGGCTCCTCTCCCGAAGGTGCCTCCGACGGCGATGCTGAATGCCCCCTGGGCTTCTTGGGAAACGTAAAGGCTGCCCAGTGTGCAGATGCAGGCTAGGGTGCTCAGCGACATTAATTTAAATTGCTTCTTCATGCCTGATGTCGTTTGATATAATGTTGTGGGGAGGAATTGAATTTCTATTCCCGTCATTTGAGGAAGCGGCATCGACGATTGTTTTTGTGTAAGATGAATGGATTTATGTCACCGATTTCGGATGGGAGGAATGATTTATTTTCACTTGATCCGTTTCCGGGGGGATTTATCATAAAGCGGTTGTAAGTTATGGATCAAGAAAGGCTCTAAGTTTATTTTTCTCATGTTTTTTCGTTTCTCTCCTCAAAAAAGTTGGCAGGAAAAGGTTCTCGAACGCGTTTTTAAGAACAGAAAAATTTGTGAGGAACGCTTGCTTCCTTTCGGCTGTGTCCGGGGAAAAAGGGGGTTCCTGTATCGGGCGGGATTGTTGAACGGTGCTCTATCCATGGAATTTGAAATCTGTACGGACGGTTCTGTTCATGTGACGGTGCATAGCGTTCATGGAGAAGAGTATGAGCGAATGCTTGATTCTCAAGGAACGCCAAGATCGTATCTGGGCAGGAAACTCCGCCAGGAATATGAGGAAGAGTTGTGGCATGTAGCTGAGTGCTGCTTCGTGCCGGATGCTTTTAAAGAAGACATGACTCTGCGCATCATTGATCATATACGGAATACATATGGGGACGAGCTTGAGTTCTTATGGAGAAAGTTCCCGGAAAATGCCATTGTGCGCCGCCGTGACAAGAAGAAATGGTATGCCGCTTTGCTGGTTGTTCCTCGTTTCAAGTTGACCGGGGACTCTGAGGAGCGAGTCGAGATTCTCAATTTGCGAGTTTGTCCTGATGATCTTGAGCATCTTGTGGATAATCGCAGCCGTTTTCCTGGTTATCACATGAACAAGAAAAACTGGGCCACTTTCTGTCTTGATGGGTCCATTCCTTTCGATGAACTAACGACACGTCTCGAAACCAGTTACCGGCTTGTCCGGAAATGAGTGCTCGGTAATTTACTGTATATAAAAAGAAGAAGCTGTCTTACTCCGGTTATAAAACCGTGGCAAGACAGCTCCTGGAAAAATGAAACAGGGTAATTTAGTTGACGTAGTTGATTGTACCCTTGGTCCCGCGGAATTGATGGTCTGAGTCAGAGCTATTCCAATAATCGAATGTTCCGTTGATCTGACCTCTTTTCAAATGGATTCCGAACATCTGGACGCTACGTGGGAACCCGGTGGCTGTGTACCATCTGCAGCTAAGATCAAATAAGCCTTCCTGAAGATTGCCGTTAATCATATACACGGCTCCTTGGGTAGCTTCGCCATCAACGGTAATGGTAGAAGTCATCCCTTCGCCAGCCATAAGAATAATAGAACGGGCAGCAGTTCCTAAAAGGTATTCAAGATCATTGGAGTCCATGGGATCCACGGTGTCGGCGGCTCCGAGGACAATAGACAGTGTCGTCCCTGCGGGAAGGGCGTTGTCCGTGGATCTGTCGCTACCGTTGCCTCCGCAACCGGTCACAAGGAAGAGCGGGGCACAGACAGCAGTCAATAGAGAGAGAATCTTGATCATACGTGGAGTGAGCTAAAAGTGATTTGTCGTTACAATCTACCATGCATCATGGAGACGTCAATGATTTTTGAAAGGGAGGGGAGTGAATTTGCAGCCTTTCTTATGGATAAGTTGGGAGACTGGTATCAAGACCCCGCCGGCAGGGACATGCCGGCGGGGTGAAACGGGATTATTTTTTGACGGGAATGACGTCCAGTTCGGCCATGGAGGCATAGTCGTTTCCTCCAACCTCGCTGAGAGCGGTGAAGCGGAAGTAGCGTGCCTTGACAGGCTTGTCGAAGTTGACGATTTGCAATTCGTCCGAGTTCGGGAACTTGCCCTTGGCGGCCTGCTGCCATGTTTTACCGTCGGCACTGGTCTCAATGCTGTAGTCGGCGACGCGGCCGTTGGCACTGCCGTCCTGACGGGGAAGGCAGGTGATACCGCTGAATTCACGTTCCTTGCCGAGGTCGATTTCGAGGACGTGGGGATGTTTTGTCACCGTCTTGTTGTATTCCGAATGCCAGAAGGTGGAGGGATCTCCGTCGATGGCGAATTCGGCGTCGGCTTCTCCCAGTTCCTGGCTGGATACGCTCTTGATCGCGTACTTGTCAGTCCGTGTATTCATGCTCATATCCAGATTCGCGGCAGGGATACGGATGGTTTCCAGAGTACTTTGAGCCGTGATGGGACGGATGGAGAAGTCCAGCTTATAGGGCTTGTTGGCCTTGATGATATCGCGCTCCATCGGACCCGGACCGCATGAGGCACCTCCAAGTCCGCGGGTAGCTGCCGAAAGGACGAGAACGGTTTTGTCCGTATTCTTAGGCAGTTGGACGGGATGGTTGGCCAGGATGAGATCCGTGGTAGTGTAGGGAATGGCCGAGAAGGCGAATGGCGCGTCAAGGGATCCGAAGAGCAGACCTTCTCCCTTGTCGTTGGTCAGGGCAACCCAGCGCGTGTCTTCATGGTTGCCCGTATCCTGTGGACGGCCATAGGGGAAGAACGAAGCTTGAGCGGTCGTTTTGTACTGTCCAAGGGGCATGCCGGTTTTGCGGTCTGCGTAGTTTTCTTCCGGGCCTCGTCCATAGTAGGTGATGTTGGACAGGTTGGAGGGAAGCTGGATTTCATACCCCAGGCGCAGAAGGTCCAGCATGGCGCCGCGAGGCAGCAGGACGGACTGGCAGGTGACTGTACCGTCTGCGTACACGGTCCATTCCAGATTGTTGATGAAATGGGTGTTGGCATCGTTGAGCTTCTTCTTGTTCGGGGTGATGGTCGTATTGTTTCCTCCGAAGTCGTTGAGGCTTTCGGACTGTTTGCCGCTGACCTTGATGGACTGCTTGATGGTAATGCTCTTGCCGTTGCTGGTGATTTCGCTGCTGATGAGTTCGTGTTTCAGATCGCGGAGGCCGTGATCCATGCTCTTGGCGAGGACACCGGGTTCATTGCTGGAGGCGCAACGGACGGCGTTGACGACCATCGGCTGTTTCAGCAGGGGCTGTCCGTTGACGGTGTACTGGGCCAGTTCTCCCGTTTTAGGATCAAAGCTGACGGAGAAGTTGCTGCCGGAAATGACCTGCTTGTCGGCACTGAGGCTCAATGGACCCTCCGGAGCCTTGAACATGGCTTTTTCTCCAACCGTGGGGAGGTCGATCTGGTCGAAGGCCAGTTCGTAACCTTTCTTCGCCCACGGCATGTCCTTGTTGAGATGGAAGCCGATGCGGAGGCTGTATTCGGCTCCGTTTTCCTGTTCCGGAAGGAAATCGGCCGGGATTTCCACCGTCTGGCGTGGGCCGACTTTGGGTAGGTGGAGCATGCCTTTGGCGATTTCCTTGCCGTCGCGGTTGAGCGTCCAGATAACATCGTAATCGGAGAGGTCTTTGAAGAAGTTCTTGTTGAAGATCGTTACCTTGCCGTCTTTGAGGCCGGCTTTGATGTTCTGGTAAACGTGCTTGACTTCAAAATAACCGGGTTCCGGAGTCAGGTCTGCCAGGATGGTACCGTTAAAGACGAACTGACCGCTGTTGGGGTGATCGTTGAAGTCGCCTCCGTAGCACAGCATTTTTTCGCCGTTCGGCAGGGTCTTGTAGATTCCCTGGTCGATCCAGTCCCAGATGGCGCCGCCCATAATGCGGTCGGAGGACTCGATGGCTTCCCAATAGTCTGCGAGATCCCCCATGGCATTCATCATGTTGTGGGCATATTCGGAAATGTAGAAGGGCTTGGGATAATTCTTGTTGGCTGCCATGCCTTGCGTCCATCCGACGGAGGGATACTGGTTGGAACCGAGATCAACGATTTCGTTGTTACGTTCGTAATGGGTGGGACGGGACAGATCACGGGCTTTGATTGTTTTTTCGGCGACCTGGAAGTTACGACCCGGACCGGCCTCGTTGCCGAGGGACCACATGACAACGCTGGGGTTGTTCTTGTTGCGTTCCACCATGGCCATGACTCGTTCGACATGAGCGGGCATCCATTCCAGCGGATGGGAGAGGGATTCCTTGCCGTAATAGTAGCCGTGCGATTCGATGTTGGCTTCATCCTGAACGTAGATGCCGTACTTGTTGCAGAGGTAATAGAAGTACGGATCGACAGGGTAGTGGGAACAGCGAACATGGTTGATGTTGGCCCTCTTCATCATGGCAACTTCTTGTTCCATTTGTTCACGGGAGACGAAGTGGCCGGTAGAAGGATTATTTTCGTGGCGGTTGACGCCTTTGACCTTCACGGGCTGTCCGTTGACGAGGAAGACGCTGTCTTTGATAGTTACGTTGCGGAAACCAACCTGGGAGGAAACCATTTCTACAGTCTTGCCGGCCTTGTCTTTCAGTTCGATGACGAGCGTGTAAAGATTGGGCGTTTCGGCAGACCAAAGTTTGGGCTTGGAGTAGATGCCCATGAGAGAAGTCTTGAAGTCTTTCATGCCGGTGAGGCGGAGAGGTTTCTGCATGACTCCGTCGTAGGGCGCATCTTTAGGCTTGACGGGATCGACAAGTTTACCGTCTTCCGTGTAAAGGTTCATGGCGACGGAGTAGCCTTCCAGATTCTTGTGGCGGGGGAAGAGATTGCGGACATCAATGTCGGCAAGGAGACGCCAATCGCCATCTACCTTTCCGGGGTTGACGGGATCCACGGGGAGAAGAGCCCAGCTGTTCGGTTCCACGGGGTTGGTGTGGATGAAGAAATCGCGAATGTGGACTTTGGGCAGGGAGAAGATGGACACTGTGCGGAAAATCCCCGAAAGACGGAACATGTCCTGGCATTCCAGATAGGCTCCGTCGGAATGGCGATATACTTCCACGGCCACTGTGTTTTCGCCTTCCTGCAGGTAGGGGCTGATATCGAAACGGGCCGGGTTGCGGGAGTCCTTGGAGAATCCGACGTATTTACCGTTGATCCACAGATAGAAGAAGGAATCGACTCCGTCGAACTGTATGTAAACTTCCCGTCCATCCCAGCCGGCGGGAACTTCGAAGGTGCGGCGGTAGGATCCGACGGGGTTGCGTGCCTCGAAGGATGTGTATTTTTTATTGCGGGGTTCTTTGGTTACGTAGGGCCAATCCCGCTCAAAGGGATAGGGCTGGTTGGAGTAAATCGGAGTGCCGTAACCCTGGGTTTGCCAGGATGCAGGAACTTTGATTTCCTTCCAGTTGCTGACGTCGTAGTCGGGCAGGAAGAAACCGACAGGACGGCTTTGCGGGTCTTTGGACCAGTTGAACTTCCATTGACCGTTCAGGGATTTCCACCATTTACTGTTTTCGGGGAGGATTTTCAGTGCCGAATTCAGATCGCTGAAACTGGAGAAGGTAGCTGTGGGAGCCTCTTTGTTCAGGTGAAGATTTTGTTCTTGTTCCCATTCAAGACCGGTGGGAGCGCTGTCGTCACCGGGGACGACCGGGGTTGCCCATGCAGGCGCCAGAGAACAGGCGGCAAAAACGGTGCAGGACAGAAGCCAGTTTTTTGTCGTAGTCATAATTATCAGATTTGGAAATGCAGCTATTGGCGGCATCAGCTAGATATACGGAGCCGGATAGCCTGTTCTTTCTATCAGAACTCAATCGGCAGGGCAAGACGCCTCTTTGTACAATTCTTGGAGAAGAAATTTATTTCTGTCCCAACTCCGTTTGTGGCAGTTCATAAACGGAGAGGAATGACTGGTGAAACCGGCATGAATTGGATAAAAAATGTCCGAAAGATATCGGTTTGAGGAAAAGGATACGAAGGCTCTTACAGGAGCCATGTACCGTATTGGGGCAGTTGGCTTTGCCGTTTCATACTGTAGGCGAGGATGTATTTCAGCACATCCGCCTGGGTTCGTCCGTGTTGGGCGGCAGCGAGGCAGATGGAGCCGGTTTTTCCCAAGTGGCAACAGATATTCATTTCCAGAATGCGGCGTTTCCCTGATTCAAAATCGATGCGGTAATCGACTCGGAAGTAGTCCATGGGGCCGAGATTGTCCCAGATCGTGTTAATGTCACGGATGATATCCTCCTGCATGTTGTCGACAGGCACAAGCTGGTAACCCAGGTGGTCGTGGAGTTTCAAATCTTCCGTAATGATGTTTCCCGGTTTGTCTGATTTGGGTTGTACGAATCCCAGGATGACAGGGCGTTTCCCTCCCAGGACGGGAACGGTGACGTCAATGCCGGGACAGTATTGCTCAGCAAGGACTTCATGCCCTTCGGAAAGGAGTCGTTCTGCACAGGAAACGGCTGTCTGCCATGTCTCGCAAATACTGTCGGAGCGGATCCCTCCCGAGGCGGCACCGAATCTCTTTTTGATGAAATAGGGACCGGGGAACGGTTCATGATCCGGAATGGGTTTGTTGGACGAAAGACCGATTCCCTGAGGCATATGCAGCCCCAGAGAGTGGAATACGTATTTGGTAAGCAACTTGTCCTCTGCAATGGCCCGGATGTTGGGAGGGGCTCCGAGATAGGGCATTTGGATGAATTCGCAGTAGGAAGAAATGAAAATTTCCGGATTAGCCATGGGAAATCTGTTCATTAGTGAAAAGACATAGTCAACATTGCCTTTGGCACATTGGACGGAGTACGGTTTGGAAGAGGATGTAACATCGTAACCGATCTCCTGGAGTGCTTTGTAAATATTGTAGTGGTAACGGGGGTATCCCCCGTTGCCCGTATAGGGTTTCTCAGAAAAGTCCGGAGCATCGGGGGCGTAAGGAGCCAGAAATAGGATACGGGCCGGTTTGCCGTAGGTGTTCAGTTGGATTTCTGCTGGTTCAAACATATTTTACTGTAATTGGATACAGATTGGAGGAAGAAAGTCGCACTCCTGTTCAAGAATAGTTCGAAAGCATAATATTTCGTCTGTTTTTAGGCTCTACGTCAGAATCGAAATCTAAAACCTACAGCCGTGCCGGCGGCCTCTTCATATAGTCTTCTCCCGATTTTTTGAATGACATCATCCAGAAACGGAAAATACCTTATAAAATCAAGGTGTTACAAAGAACCCAAAAGAAAAATGGAGCGGATGATGGGATTCGAACCCACGACATCAACCTTGGCAAGGTTGCGCTCTACCCCTGAGCTACATCCGCACTGATTAGGCAAGTGTGCGGGAAGGTTTATACGTATTTTTTCATGGGATGCAAGAGATTTTTGAAGTTTTTTCAGGAATGATCGTTTGTCCCCGTTTGAACGGGACGGATGGCATTGAGGATAGCTAGCAATGAAATGCCGACATCGGCGAAGATGGCTTCCCACATGTTGGCTTCCCCGGCGGCGGCCATCATGAGGATGATGCCTTTGATGCCGAGGATGAAAACGATGTTTTGGAGGATGATTCTGCGGGTACCGTGGGCAAGGCGCAGAGCCAGGGGGAGCCGGGAAGGTTCTCCGTTCATGAGAACAATGTCGGAGGCTTCCATGGCGGCGTCGGATCCCATGCTTCCCATGGAGATGCCGATATCGGCGCGGGTGAGTGCGGGGGCGTCGTTAATTCCGTCTCCGACAAATGCGAGAAGTTTACCGGGGGTGGTTTCCTCCTGGAGCCGTTCGACAATGCGAACTTTATCTTCCGGGAGGAGCTGGGAGTAGCAGTCTTTGATGTGGAGGTATTTGCTGACAGCCTGGGCGTGTTCGTCACTGTCTCCGGTGAGCATGGCTATTTTGGCGATCCCTTGGGATTTGAGGTTTCGGATTGTTTGGAGGCTATCCGGCTTGATACTGTCGGCTAGCAGGATATTGCCGGCGTATCGATTGTTGACGGCGATGTGGACGATGGTGCCGGTGAGGGATGGATGAGGTGGTACGTCGATGCCGTTCTCTTGCATCCAGGCGGCGTTGCCGGCGAGGATGTGGTTAGCTCCCAGAGTAGCGGCTGTGCCGCGCCCGGCTATTTCCCGGAAGGAGGCATTCTCCATGGAGGGAATGGGTTTGTCGTAGGCGGCAAGGATGGATTGGGCGATGGGGTGGTTAGAGGTGCTTTCGGCGAGAGCTGCAAGCCGGAGGAGTTGTTTATCCGTAAACCCGTTGGCGGGTTCCGTGCGGGTGATGGTAAATTTACCTCCGGTGAGAGTCCCTGTTTTGTCGAAGACGACTGTACCGATCCTTGTAAGAGCATCAAGGTAGTTGCTGCCTTTGAGTAGAATGCCGTGTCGGGCAAAGCGTCCGATACCGGCAAAGTAGCTGAGAGGGATGGATATGACGAGAGCGCAAGGGCAGGAAATGACGAGAAGGATGAGGGCGCGCCGGATGCCCTCCGTCCACCCGATGGGAAGAAGGAGTGGGGTAAGCACGGCAATAAGGAGGGCCAGGATGAGGACGGACGGGGTGTACCAGCGGGCGAAGCGTCGGATGAAAGTTTCCGTTTTCGTTTTACGCTCGGCTGATTCCTGGACGAGTTTGAGGATGCGGGAGACTGTGGATTGGTCCCAGGTTTTGGTGACTTGGATGGTGAGGGCTTCTTCCTGGTTGACGCTGCCGGAGAGTACCTGGGTACCGGGTTCGGCTTTTAGGGGAATGAATTCTCCGGTGAGTGCGGAGGCGTCGAGGTGGGAGTGGCCTTCGGTTACGACCCCGTCAAGAGGGACTTTCTCTCCGGGACGGACGAGGATTTTTTGCCCGGGAGTGATTTGAGCCGGGGGGACGGTTTGGATACCTTTCTCTTGGATGAGGTGGGCATAGTCCTGCTTGAGATCCATAAGTCCGGTAACGGATTCCCGCGTTTTATAGACGGCGCGTTCCTGAAGGATTTCTCCGATTTGGAAGAAAATAAGGACGGAAACTGCTTCCGCATATTCTCCGAGGGCCAAGGCTCCCAAAGTAGCAACTCCCATGAGGAAATTTTCATCGAAAACTTTTCCCTTCAGGAGGTTGGAGGCGGCATCGGCGAGGATGTTCCACCCGATGACGAAATAGGAAACGATGGCGAGAACAATACCGGCAGGTGTCCGGGTACCCACAGCAAGGGCGATAGCGAAAAGGATGAGACCTGCGAGCGGGCGTTTCCAGTGCGAAGATGTGTCGGAAGTCTGGTGTCCACATGTTGTATTGCATGCTGTGCAGGAAAAGCTTGTACAGCATGAGCACGAAGAGGAACAGGCCTGGCTGTGACGATGTTTATTTTCCGGCTGTCGGGAATGTGAATTGTCCATGGCGGAAAGGAGATTGGACGGGAGTTTTTATTCGCAGATATGTTCCAATCCCATGGCAAGGATGGTACGGACATGGCTGTCGGCAAGGCTGTAGAAAACGTGTTTGCCTTGTTTGCGGGTTTTGACGAGTTTGCTGTGACGTAGTAAGCGCAACTGGTGCGAGACGGCCGAAGTGGTCATGTCGAGAGCGGAGGAGAGATCGCAAACACATAGTTCGTGGTCAATGAGCGCCCAGAGAAGGCGGATACGTGTGGAATCTCCGAAAAGTTTGAAAAAGTCGGACAGGTCGGTGAGGGTATTGATGTCAGGGGTATCCAGATCAATACCGGTTTCCGTACAGTGGCTGTCAAGGTGGATCGTGGTGTGCTGGCGTGACATGGCTAGGGATAATTCGATTGAATGATTGAATATTTGTTCAATCGTTTTTTTGTTAACCTGGTTTCACTATTACGTCAAGAGAAAAGTGGAAAATGACGATGGAAACGAAGAATGAGGGAAGGATTTCGTGAATCGAATCCTTGTGATTGAATATAATTTCGCCTAAAAGGCGATCATATGAGAATAAAACCTGTTTTAACGTTTTTCTTATGTGCGGGGATGAGTGCGATGTCGATTATCCCGGTTTGGGCCGCTATCAAGTATGAGGGGGAGTGACTATTTTGATATTTCCGGGGGGGTTTCCCTTCCCGGGAAGGCAATCAAAAGTAGGGTCTCTTTTCTCAGGAGTCTGCCGGACGGAAAAGTCCTCCCGGTTCCGGGAGGATGAGGCGTTGCATTTGTAATCGGACAAGGGCGGTTGTGAGTTCTCCGTTCGTGAGCCCGGTGGATGAACACAGGGTATTGAGATCGCGGAACCCCATATTGATCGAGTGCAGAACCTGTTGTTCCTGTTCGGAAAGAGAGTGGGCACGGGAAGAGACGGAGGGAGTGGGTTCTTCGGAGGGAAAGAGGGCCAGTTCCTGCTGTGCGGGGGATGTATCCGCCCAGTGGAAATCGTCAATGATGTGTCGGGCACAGGTGGCAAGGATGGCTCCTTCTCGGATAAGAGAGTGGCAACCGTCGGATGAAGTGCGGTCTACAGGGCCGGGGACGGCGTAAACGAGTCGGCCCTGTTCGTTGGCGGTATGGGCGGTAATCAGGGCGCCGCTGCGGGCAGGTGCCTCCACGACAAGGGTGGCTTTGCTCCATCCGCTGACGATTCTGTTGCGCATGGGGAAGGTGGTGCGGCTGGGTCCCATATTCATGGGGAATTCGGATACGACAGCTCCTCTTCCGTCGGATATTCTAGCGGCGAGCGGAGCGTTTTCCACGGGGTAGAGGCGGTTGAGGCCGGAACCGATTATAGCAATGGTACGGCCTCCTGTGACAAGGGCCGCGTTATGAGCCTCGGTGTCGATGCCTTTGGCGAGCCCGGAGATGACGGTAACTCTGCATTCGGCAAGTTCGCTGGCGAATTTTCTCGTCGTGAGGCGACCGTACGGTGTTGCCTGCCGTGAACCGACGATGGCAACGGAACGTTCTCCGTCGGAGGGGAACCACTGGCCGTGGTGGTAGAGTACGATGGGCGGGTCGGGGAGTTCCCGAAGCGGGGCGGGATAGGTATCGTCAAAGATGGTTGTGACGGATGCCCCGGCTTTGTCGGCGAGTTCGAGTTCTTTTTCCGCATTGACGGTGGTTTTCCAGGAGCGGATGGCGGCGGCGAGTTCAGGACCGATACCCCGGACTTGGCGGAGCATGGTTTCGTCGGCATGGAGAATGAGTTCCGGGCTGCCGAAAAAGTCCAGCAAACGGCAGATGCGGATGGAGCCGAGCGTTGGGATCAGATTCAGCGTGATGGCGGCGAGACGGGGCGTCATGGGGAACTGTGGGAAAATCAGAGTTCCCGGTAAACGTTCAGATGAGACTGGATCATATCGTCCATGCGGTAGGGGGAGGGAATGTCTGCCGGCGGGGCAATGGGCGTTTTGTACCAGTCGGCGAGGAGTTCCGCCATGGAGAGGGTGTCTCCGACGGGGACGAGCCCTTGGGGGAAGAAGACTTCGAGTTGTTCCCTGACTCCGCCATGGGCATACCCGGCGACGGGGCGGCCGATAGCGAGGGCCTCAAGTGTGGTTTTGCCGAAAGATTCCGGCATGGAAGTGAGGGAGAGAGTGACTGAGCATGCTGCCTGGACGTCGCGAAGATCCCGTCGATGACCGACCCATGTTGTGTGCGGAGTAAGACCCGCATTGTCATAGGCATTGAGGACTTCGTTCTTGTATTCTTCCTTGCCCTTCTTGGCTTCTCCGACGATGACGGCATGGGCCGGGATACCTTGGTCGAGGAGAGTTCTCATGATGGGAATCATGTCCAGATGTCCTTTGACCCGGGTGATGCGTCCAGGCAGGCAAAGGGTAAATTTGCCGGCGAGTTCCGGATAGTTTGCATGCCATGTATGGAGCCACGCGCTGGTGGGAGTATATCCGGAATAATGCGTTTCCGGAGTGATGGCATTGGGGATGACCCGGATGTTTCGAGCCTGTGCCTTGGGGTATTTTTCCGTGATGTAGTCGCGGATGCACCGGGAGACGGCGATGATGCGTTCCCCTTTGGTCATGATGGCGGAGTAGGCATTGACGGAGTAGAATCCGTGGACACTGGTGACGAGTCCGGGACGGAATTCCTCCGGGATGCCTTTCCAGGCCAGGTATCCGATCCATGCCGGCATGCGGGAGTGGAGGTGGAGGATATCCGGTTTTTCCTCAAGAAGGAGCTTGCGGAGGCGGCCTGTTTTCAGGAGGGAAGAGATGCTTTTTTTACCGATATCCATTCTGATGTGGCGGGAACCTTCGTGCTTTAGCTGGGAGACGAGGCGTCCTCCGGAGGATATGACGACATTATCGATACCCCGATTGGAGAATCCCTTGCCGAGTTCCAGAACGACTTGTTCGACTCCTCCGGATTCCATGGAGGGAAGTAAGTGGATAATTTTCATGTGGAAGGAGTAGAGGGAAAAAAGTGTTGGATGATATAGTCGGCTGCGCGATCGGTTTCGACAAGGGGAAGGGAAGACGGGAGGTGGCCGGTTGTTTTCCATGTAGCCCAGGGAGTGACGCGCCCTTCTTCAAGAAGCATGTCGAGACCGCGGGCAACGCGGGATGGCTTGGAGGAACGCACGGGCATGCAGAGGACGCCGACGGCTGCACCCGATCCTAGGGCTTCGTACACCATGGAGACGCTGTCCTGTGTGACCCAGGCGGTATGGGCGTGTTCCAAATGGGCGGCAACCCAGCCGGGGCGGGTCTCTTCCACCGGAACAACCTTGATGTGGGGGCATTCCCGGACAATGGACGGGGCGAAGTCCGGGGGAGTTCTTCGCGAGGTCGTCAGAACGGCTTGTCCGCCGGTGGCGGAGACATGGGCGTCAATGGCTTGGAGCTGCCCCAGAAGGGAATCTGGAGCCCAACCGTAGGCCTTGCTGGGACCTCCGATGAGGATGAGTGTTGTGTTTTTATCTGCTTCCGGGTTGGGGCGGATGGAGTGGAGGGCTCCTGTAGTGGGGAAGATGTGCTTTCCGGGATACTCCTTGTTCCCGAGGTCGTGCCGGGGGACGAGGCACAGGTCGAAGAGACAACAGGGAAGGCTGGGTTTCATGCAGAGAATGGAAACGGCGTTAAAATGCCGTGCTGCCCGGATCAAGGGAATGTGGGTGCTGTGACCGGCGGCGATGATGAGATCGGGGCGGGCATGACCATTGTTCCGGGAAACGGTGCGGAGCTTTTGGAAAAAGCCTTGCCCTGCCAGGTCGATGATATCAACGTTTCCGGGCTTTCGTGCGGAAAGCGCAGCCGCCAGTCCCTTGGTTTGGTTCAGGTGGCCTGGTTTGGAATCGCTGAGTATCCAGATGTTCATGGGCTTGTATCATGAAGAGTCGGCGGCTGTTTTTCAAGTTAAAGACACGGCACCTTGAACTTCTTGCCGGACAAAGTGAAGAGGTTAAACATAATTGCATCGAACTTTCCTGCAGTAGCAATCGAAAGGGTATCAAAAGAAGGGATACGGATGGGGTGGCGGATGATTGACGATGGGGAATCTTTGTGGCAGTCTTGGCGGCACAAGCAGCCGATTATGTTTTCTCTATTAGCCGATAAACTTGACGATACGTTCCGCAAATTGCGCGGATTGGGCAAAATTTCCGAAAAGAATATTGCCGATGCCCTGCGAGATATCCGACTTTCCCTGTTGGAGGCTGATGTCGAATTTGGAGTGGCCCGCGATTTTATCGCCCGGGTCAAGGAACGGGCTATGGGGCAGGAAGTGCTCAAGTCGGTCAAGCCCGGGGAGCAAATCGTCAAGATTTTCCATGATGAAATTGCCGAATTGCTGGGAGGGGATGCGAGCCCTCTGGATTTAACGGATCCCGCCCGGATTATGATGGTAGGACTCAATGGCGCCGGTAAAACGACTTCGAGTGCGAAGCTGGCCTTGCGACTGAAGAATGAGGGGAGACGCCCCGTGCTGATTGCGTGCGACTTGATCCGTCCCGCCGCCGTGGAGCAGCTGGCTACCTTGGGCAAGCAGATTGATGTGCCCGTGTTTTGCCCCGAACCCGGAGAAAGCGATGTGGTGGATGTGGCCCGGCGCGGCATGCAATGGGCACGGGACATAATGGCGACGGTGACGATTTTCGATACGGCGGGCCGGCAGGAGGTGGACGAAGCGCTGATTGACGAACTGAAGCGTCTTCATGCCTGCGTGTCTCCTCGTGAGACGCTTCTTGTGGTGGATGCCGCTACCGGCCAGCAGGCGGTAAAGGTGGCGGAAACGTTCAATGCCGCTGTCGGCTTGAGCGGGATTGTGCTGACGAAGCTGGACGGAGATGCCCGTGGCGGCGCCGCCCTGTCGATGCGTTCCGTGACGGGACAGCCGATCAAGTTCTCCGGCGAAGGGGAAAAACTGGATCAATTCGGCCCGTTTGTGCCGGACCGCATGGCGGACCGCATTCTAGGCATGGGGGATATCGTTGGCCTGGTAGAGCACGCCGCCGCAAAAATCGACGAAAAGCAGGCAATGAAATCTGCCGAGCGGATGATGTCCGGCAAGTTCGATTTCAACGACTTTTTGGATCAGATGAATATGATCCGCAATCTGGGACCGCTGGACGGTCTTCTGGGTATGTTACCCGGCTTTAACAAGATCAAGAAACAACTTCCGGCCGATGCTCTGAATCCTGACCGCATGAAGCACATGGAGGCTATTATCCTTTCGATGACGGCGAAGGAACGGAACAATCCCGACTTGATGAATCCGTCCCGCCGCCGCCGTATCGCAGCTGGTTCCGGTCGTTCCGTACTGGAAGTCAATAAGCTGATCAAGAATTTCATGGATATGCGCAAGATGATGTCCGGCAAAGGCAAAATGGGCGCTCTCATGAAACAGATGGGCGGCATGGGAGGTGGCAAGGGGGGGATGAAAATGCCGTCGATGCCCAAGGGGCTTCCCGGTGGTTTTCCCGGCATGGGAGGCGGCATGGGCGGTTTTCCCGGTATGGGTGGCCTGTTTGGCAAAAAAAAGAAGAAGTAGGAATCTCTTTCTGCCGTTGCTGGGAAACGATTAAGCGAATGAAAGTTCGCGGGAGATGTCGATGCTCGTTGCTTTAAAATGGCGGAGGAAGTGGGATTGGCCGGGAGGCGACGACGAGGTAGGCTTTTCCGGCAGCTTGGGAGATGAGTTGGTTGGCCAAGCCGAGGCCATCGCAGAACTGGCGTTCCAGCGGGGTAGCGTGAGTGCCTCCTAAGCCGGTTTCTCCCGAGACGATTGTCCATTGTGCCGTACTATGGGAGATGAGACGCAGGAGGTCGTGAATTTCCTGACGGATGAGAGATTCGAATTCGCCGGGAGTGATTTCCTGTTCACCCCGGGAGAAAAGCATGTTGGTGACCCAAAGAGTGACGCAGTCCAGAAGGACGGAGTCTGCCGGTTGGAATCGCAGGAGGTTTTCCGCATCTTGCGCCGGATGAAGAGGCGTTTCCAGAGTACTCCATGAGGACGGACGCCGTTTTCGGTGAAGGCGGATGCGTCGTTCCATGGATGCGTCGTTCAGGCTGGCATCGGCCGTGGCTATGTAGAGGATATTTCCTCCGTGGCGTGAAACGAGTTGTTCCGCAAAAGCGCTTTTACCGCTTTTGGTACCCCCGAGGACGAAGGTCAGGTTGGGAAGCGTTGTTGGCGAGGTAGCGTTCATAGGATTGCAGGAGTATGGCGTGCGAGGTGGCAATATCATCCGTGGTGAAAACTTCGAGGGTGATGGCGCCGGGGAAACCGAGTTTCCATAATGGATGCATGACGGAGTCTATGGATTCGCCCGACATGAGTTTGAGTGATTTATGGTCGCGGCCGACGATGCCGTGAAGGTGGAACATACGGATGCGGGGGTACCATTCCCGGAGAAGCGGTGCGGGGTCGAGTCCGTCTTTCCAGACATGTCCTATATCCATGCAGCGTGAATAGGGTGTGTCATCCAGCAAAGGATTCAGAATATCGGTACGGAATGTTTCCAGGTTTTCCAAGCAAAGCATGTCCGGGGAGGGGAGGTGGGCGGCAATTTCCTCCAGGCATTCCCGCGTCCATACGTTGCAGTCGTCGGTGGGCATTTGCCCGTTGCCGGAACAGGCCATGACGGGAATGTGGAGTACCCAGGAATGAGGATTCAGGGGGAGAGCGCGTTTAATGGCCTGGCAAATGCGCCGGGTGAAGAGCCGGGCGTTTTCCCGGGTGTCGAAGTTTCCGTCGGATGGGAGGTGAATATTGATACCGGTGCCTTCGCCGGCTGCGATGATGCCGATTTCACGGACTTCTTCCTCGGTGATGAGGAACTCGTTGTCTTGTCCGGGTTCATTGAGGAGGAGAGAGACGTCCCGGCAGACTGATGCGGAATATCGGAATGCGGAAATGTACGGCTCGTACACCAGAAAGGAAGTACAACCGAGCGTTAAACCGGGCAGTGTGAAGGAAACTGGCGGGGATGTCATGGGAGTCAGAACCGGAGGCAGAAGGTAAGCAGGACGATCCATTCGATTGTTTCAATCATGCAACCGAAAACATCGCCTGTAACACCGCCAAGACGCTTGGAAGCAATGGATAATAGGCATTCTGCCACCAGAATGGCAGCGACGAGAGCCACAAGGCCGTGAAGGCCGGAGAGGGCGCATCCCACTGTGACGAGGAAGATAGCGGGGAGAGCGTGAGAAGGAGTGACTCCTTGGCGGATGGCTTCTCCCAAGCCTCCCGGTCGTGCGGTACTGTAGCGCAGAGAGAGGAACATGCAGCTGCGGGAAAGCAGGCCGGCCATGGCGAATGCCGGCAGGAGGATGAAAGGGTTGCCGGTTTGTACGAGGGAGGCAATGGCGGCGATTTTCATCATCAGTGTCAGGAAGAGGACGGCTCCTCCGAAGGTGCCGAGACGGGAATCCTTCATAATTTCAAGTCGTCGTTCCGGAGGAGCTTCGACGATGAGTCCGTCACCGCAGTCGGCTACTCCATCAAGGTGCAGACCTCCGGTGATGGCTTCCCACGCAAGACAGCCGATGACTCCGCAGAGGAGGGAAGGCAGGATTAGCGATGCTGCCCAGACAATTCCGCCTGCCAGACAACCGACGACGAGCCCAACGAGGGGAATCCAGGCAAGGACGCCCCGGAAATTATCCGGCAGAGGCCGTGATCCGACGGGAATGCGGGTGAAAAATCCGAAGGCAGCGCGGATGGTTTGCATGGCAGTCAGGGAGAAATAGCGGGTTAGAAGTCCATGTCGCGGAAAAGGATCATCTCTGTCAGAATCCTGACGGAGGCATCGATGATGGGGAAGAGAAGGGCGGCTCCCGTACCTTCGCCCAGGCGCAAGCCGAAATCGAAAAAGGGTTCCACCCCGATGTAATCCATCAGCATTTGATGACCGGGCTCGACGGAAACATGGGAGCCGACCAGGTAGTGTGACACTTCCGGGTTGATACCTCGTGCAATGGCGGCGGCGGCTCCAGCGATGAAACCGTCTACGACGACAGGTATGCGAAGCGAGGCTCCTCCCAGCATCAGACCGGCCATGGCACCTATTTCCGCTCCGCCGACTTTGGCAAGCACATCCAGGGTGTCGCCGGGATCGGGCTGGTTTAACCGGATACCCTGTTCGATCAGGGAGATTTTTTTACGGACGGTTTCAGTATTGATTCCGGAACCGATTCCCGTCACGGAGGAGACGGGAATGCCCATCAGGACGGCGGCGATGGCAGAGGACGGGGACGTATTGCCGATTCCCATTTCCCCGGCAGCCAACAGGGTGATACCCCGGGAGGACGCGTCGTGAGCCATGTCGATACCTGTCTGGACGGACTGTTCCGCCTGTACCCGCGTCATGGCCGGACCTTTGCTGAAATCATGGACAGCGTTCATGATCTTGCGGTTGACGAGTCCCGGCAAGTTGTTGATGTCATCCTTGACGGCGACATCGACAACGGTAACGGTGGCTCCCGCGTTGCGTGAAAAGGCATTGATGGTTCCTCCGCCCCGGACGAAGTTGCGCACTTGCCCTGTGGTGATTTCCTGCCCGGTGGCACTGACTCCTTGCAGGGCAATGTCGTGGTCTCCTGCGAAGACGATTACTTCCTTGCGGGGAAAAACCGGGGCGGAATTTCCGGTCATGGCGGCCAAGCGGATAGCCAGAGTTTCCAGTTTTCCGAGACTTCCCGGTACTTTGGCCAATTGGTTGAGGCGTTCCCGGGTGCGTTCTGCGGCTTCCCGGTCAGGAGGGGGGATCGTGATCGTCATTTCGTCCATCAAGAACACCTGATCCGGCCTGCAAGTCAATGGAATTCCTGTCCGTAGGGCACATTAATTTCTCGGAAGTCCGGTATCTTGTTAGGCGTGCCGTACTTTTGCATCGACATGGGTTTGCGTGTATGTTTAAGAATCATTATCAAATGGATTACAACTCTTCCTATATTCTCCATGTTCTTCTGATGACGACTTTGGCCGGTCTGGCAACCGGGATCGGCGGATTCGTTATTTTTTTCATGAAACGGACGGACACAAAGTTGCTGACCTTTTCCCTGGGATTTTCCGGAGGTGTGATGGTGTACATATCGCTCGTAGAACTATTGGGCATAGCTCGGCAGGATTTGATGGGGATCTATGGTGACCGCATGGGGGCCGTCTGGGCATTGATTTCATTTTTCGGAGGGATCGGCATTGCCGCCTTGATTGACAAATGCGTTCCGGCGGACGAGAACCCCCACGAGTTTCCGGATGTGTCACAGTTGAACTCTCTGCCGTCCTCCGTGCCGCCTCCGGGGAGCATCAAGCGTTCGGGATTCCTGTTTGCGCTGGCCATCGGCATCCACAATTTTCCGGAAGGCATTGCGACGTTTGCCGCAGGGATGAATTCGATTTCCATGGGAGCTTCCATTGCTCTGGCTGTGGCCGTCCATAATATTCCGGAGGGCATGATTGTAGCGGTTCCCTTGTATTATGGTACCGGTAGCCGGAAGAAAGCCGTGGTTTATTCCTTTCTGTCGGGGCTTGCCGAACCGGTGGGGGCTATCCTGGCGATGCTGGTGATTTTCCCCTTCCTGTCGCCGACTCTTCTGGCAGTGCTTTTTGCGAGCGTGTCGGGGATTATGGTGTACATTTCGTTCGATGAACTCCTGCCAATGGCGGAGAAGTGGGGGCACCACCACTTGTCCATCTACGGCATCATCCTCGGCATGCTGGTAATGGCTCTGGTTTTGATCTAGCGGAGGGGACGGGGCGTCAGGATTGAACGGAGTTTTCTAATTCCCGTTCCTTGTGTTCTATTTGTTCGGAAACATCTGCCCATTGGGTGTAGGCGTTTTCCAGGGCGCGGTCGGCATCCTGAAATTGGCGTGTCAGTTCCAGAATCTTGTCGGAATCGGAAGCTATGTCCGGCTCGGACAATGCGGCGGCAATTTCTTCCTTACTCTGTTCGTGCCGGGCGATGGCCTCTTCCAACTCTTCGAGTTTTTGCTGAAGGGGGCGCAGGTAGCGCGCTTTCAACTGGCGCAGTTCAGCCTCTATCCGCTTTTGAACCTTGCGATCGGCAACCGGTGGAACGATAGTACCACGAGTTGCGGAAGAGGCGGAGTCGGGCAGGATTGTCAAGCGAGCTTTGATGGTGTTTTCTTCTTCGGTTTTGGCGATATAGTCCGAGACATTGCCGATAAACGTTCTGGGCGGGCATCCCGGACGGAATTCGATGACCTTTGTCACGATGGGATCCAGAAAGCTTCTGTTGTGGGAGACGATGCAGTAGGAACCGGGGTATTCCAGCAGTGCCCGTTGAAGGACCTGCTGGGATTGAAAGTCGAGGTGATTGGTCGGTTCGTCGAGGATCAGGAAGTTGGCGGGATGTAACAACATGCGCACAAGAGCTACTCGCGAACGTTCGCCCCCGGAGAGGATTCCTACTTTTTTGAACACGTCGTCGCCTCGGAACAGGAAGCATCCCAGAAGATTGCGGACGATGGGGGCAGTTTCTCTGGAGGCGGCGGCTTCAACGCTTTCGAGAACCGTCTGGTCGGGATCCAGGTCATCGGCGTGTGTCTGGGAGAAGAATGCGATGTGCGTGTGGTATCCCATCACAACTTTGCCGTCGGAGGGTTCCTCTGTGCCGGAAATAAGGCGGGAGAAGGTCGATTTGCCGGCACCGTTGACACCGACGATGGCAATGCGGTCTCCTTTGGTAATTTCCAGGTTGTAGTGGTCGAGGATGGAAATAGGACCGTAGTTTTTCGAGACATTCTCCAGCTTGACGACGGAATGTGCGCCTTGGGGAGGTTCCGGGAAGCGGAAATTCATGATGGCGTCATCGTCTTCAATTTCGATGAGTTCCACCTTATCCAGCATCTTGATACGCGATTGGACGAGTGTTGCCTTGGATGATTTGGAACGGAAGCGGTCGATGAATTGTTTGGTTTTGGCGATTTCGCGTTCCTGGTTTTTTTTCTGGCGCAGGAGGATTTCCTTGCGGGCGGCGCTTTCCTTGAGGAAGAAAGAGAAATTGCCGGAATATTCTTCAGCGCGGCCATGGTAGAAAGCGATCGTGCGTGTGACAAGGGCATCAAGCAGGGAGATATCGTGGGAGATAATGATGATCGCCCCCCTGTAATTGTGAAGATACTGTTCCATCCATCGCTGGGACTGGATATCCAGATGGTTGGTCGGTTCGTCCAGCATCAGGATTTCCGGCTCGCGCAGCAGAAGCTTTGCCAGAGCGATGCGCATTTGCCAGCCTCCTGAAAATTCTCCGCAATCGCGAGTGAAATCGGAGTCCTTGAAGCCGAGGCCGCGCAGGATGGATTCTGTCTTGGGTTTCAGGCGTGCAAGGTCGTGGTTGTGGAGGACGAGCTCGCGGGCGCCGATCTTGTCGAGCAGGTCGGAGTAGGTTGAGGAGCGCGGATCCAATTCTTGGAGGGCTTCCGTCATTTCGTCGATTTCCCTCTGCAGTTCCCAGAGGTCGGAGAATGCGGAAAGAGCTTCGTCTATCAGGGAGATACCGGAGATGTGGATGCCTTCCTGCGGCAGATAGCCGACTTGGAAATGCTTCGGCAGGATGATTTCTCCTTCGTCTTGTTCCTGAATTCCGGCGATGCACTTCATCAACGTCGATTTGCCGGCGCCATTGTGACCGGCGAGGGCAATTCTTTCCCCGGCTTCGACGGTAAACGAGAGTTCCTTGAAGAGAACCCGGGCGGCGAATTGGACTTTCAGGTTTTGGACGGACAGAACCATGGGCGCGCGAGGATAGGGGATGTTTCTCTGGATTTCAAGGGTGGCTTTTGTCTCAAAAGATGAATTTACAAACGGATAGATCTTGATATCGTTAGAATTTTGGAGTACGGGGCATAGTAGTTATGAAGGACAAGACTCTTTACTATCTTTTCTTTTTCCTGGGTATTCCCTTCGGCATTCTTGGTTCCGTCATGCAATTCTGGCAGGCGCTTGAGCAATTACAGGGGAAGAGCGATATCATATTCGTATTGATGGTAGCCTTGGTGTCGATTTTGGTTTCCTTCGTAGGGTTTGTTGGCTGTATTTTTGCATGGATGCTCCAATACCGTGTTTGGAAGCGTCTTCAGGTATTGAAGAAAGAAGATCCGTCTAGGTGCATGGATATGCCCGATGCAGGCGTGGCCGTGTGGTTTCAGTTTATTCCTTTATTCAACTGGTATTGGAATTTTGTATCGTACTGTTCGTTATGGAAATATGCTCGGATATTTCTGTCGAGACGGGGGATTGAGGATGATTTTCGTATAGCCCGGTGGATGGGTGCAGGGTTTGCCTCCATTACGATCCTGTCCCAGTTATGCTTTTTACTCATGTCGATCGTATCCTCTGTTGTAGGGATCGGTGCACAAGGGATTTCTTCACAACAATTGAATGAGAAAGTCTTGCATGTCGTGGTTCCTTATATGTGGGGAGCTGCAGGATTGAGTCTCCTGAGTATCGTTTTGTTTGCCTGTCTGGTAACATTCATGTACCGCTTCCGGAAGATTACGGATGTAGTTGCCTCCTGATGGAAATATCCCGTCGAACGGGGGCAGAAAAAAGGAGGATGTTGTCGTCCGGATTGTACGATCCGGAGAAACATCCTCCAAGGATTGTTGAGAAGTACCTGGTTGGGAATTACTTCGCCAGAGCCTTGTTCCACACGGCGATTCTGTCGGCCTGTTCGGCGAACAGGTCGGCGGTGTCGTCATGGATTTCGATGCTGTTGATCGTGTCGCCCTTGGCGATGGCATCGACAACATCCTGTCCTTCCGTCACTTTGCCGAACACGGTGTGTTTACCGTTCAGCCAGGGAGTGGCGGTATGGGTAATAAAGAACTGGGATCCGTTGGTGCCGGCTCCGGCATTAGCCATGGAAAGGATGCCGGCTCCGTCGTGGAGGAGGTCTCTGCGGAATTCGTCTTCAAACTTGTAGCCGGGGCCACCCATGCCTGTACCGGTCGGGTCGCCGCCCTGAATCATGAAGTCGGGGATGACGCGGTGGAAGGTAATACCGTCATAGAAGCCTTGGGAGGCCAGGTTCAGGAAGGATGCCGCCGTGACGGGAGTCTGGGAGGCGAATACGGTCAGTTTGATATCGCCCTTGGAGGTTTTGATGGTGATGTTTTTATCTGTAGCCATGCGGGGATCATAGATAGGGAGCGATGACGGGTAAAGTTCGGATTGCGGAATGCCGATGACGGGGGAAGGTATTGTCTTTGGCTCGCCTGGATGGAAACTGTCACCATGAGCGAAGAATTTGTTGACGAATTCGTAAAGGTGGAATCCATCTTCGTGAGGCATCGCAACTGCCATCTGCTCCGTGCGCATTTTTCCCCCATGTACACGGATTATTACCTGCACCTGATGCAGTACGGCCTGAGGAACGAGGAACCGTGCGACAGCATGCTGAAGGATTTGCTGGCGTATTTCACGCTGTATCTGGTGGCCCGGCCATGGGCGGAACAACATGCCTGGACGGTGAACCTCAAATCGCCCGGTCCCGCCAATCTATTCGTCACGGGATCATCCCTGACGGAATCCGTGGTCGGACGGGCTTTCGTCAATGATATCCGCATTCCGGAAAATAATCTGTTTTATGCCCAGATGTACAAGGACGGCAGGGAAATCCGTTCATCGGTCATCGATATCAAAGGAGATACTCCCGCAGAGTGGGTGGAGGAATTCTACCAGCAGAGCGAGCAGAGGCTGGCTCGCTGCCTGGAACTGCCCGATGAGTGCTTTACCATGGTGACTGCCCAGCCGGACGCCGATGAGGAGTGGCTTGGCTCGCTGACGGTGGACATGATGAAGGAAATTGATTCCGTCGAAGAAACCAAGCTTTTGGAAACGCGGAAGTTCAAATTCAATTGCGGCTGTAATATAGGGCGTATTCTGCCGACGCTGAAGGCGATGGAAGACAAACTTGACGAGTTGTTTGCCGGGGAGAAATCTCTTGAAGTCACCTGCCCGAGATGCGGGGCCGTTTATCCTGTCACCCGCGACATGATTGAGAAGAAAGACGGGGAATAAACCTCTGCTGAAATCCTGTTTTCCGATTGACGTCTGCAATCTTTTTTACAGATGGGTACCGTTGGTGGACAGAGTGCGGATCCTTTTCTTTTTGAGTAGCTGTCCATTCCGAAAATCTGATTCCGGAATGGACGGATAACTTGTGACGGAACTGCAATATATGTTTTAATAAATACTTTCCAGAATGGCTTGGAAAGTCTATCATAAAGCACGTGCCGACGTGTCCTAAATGTCTTCAAGCGTTTCACCGTGGGGCGGACTCTATTTGTCCGCGTTGCGGGTTTTCTTTGGACACTGTCAACCAGCAGTATGGGAAGTCTAAGGTGCCCTTTCGTCGCATTTGCGATCATGCAGGGGCGCTGAGGCATCATGACCGCATTCGGCTGGCGCGGGATCTTGAAAAATATGAACGGCGTATTCTTCCGGCGGCACTGGCTGTTTATTTTCCGAATATTACGGAGCCGTTCAGCTTGATGCGTCATACGTTTTGGATGTTTAATCACATGGATATCCAAGTGGCCGGGTTTGGAGAACGTGGGGAAAAACTCGGGGTGGATCCCCAGTGGCTTCTGGTATTGGTGATTGATGTGAGGACGGCCACGGCCTGTTTCATCTGGGGTTACCAGCTTGATCCCTATATTCATATCGAACGGATTAATGCCAGTATCGTGAAGTCGCGGCTTCTTCTGCGCGACGGGCTGTTGATGGCCGGCATCAGGAAAGTGATGAAAGATGCAGTTCGTCATGTGGTCTCACAAGCGGGGCCTGTGTTGCGCCATCCCGGCAAGTACAATGTGGTTTTCAAAAAAGAAGAAATGCCTTTCATCGAAGGGAAGGAAACGAAAATCTCTTTCAGGAATGAGGGGAAAATTCCGGATAAGGAGGCGGGAAAGAGAAAATGGGAATTGTAAGATCCTATGGTCGGTGGCTGCCCGGCATGTTAGCCGCCGTATTGTTGATGGGGGCGGCTGTTACTCCGGGGGAACCGGAACCTTCCGATCCTCAAGATCGGCCGGAAGGGGGTTCGATGCCGGAATGGACGGAGAAGGATCAAAAATCTGTTCTTCTGGGTAAATGGTGGGATTCTGTCTCTTCCTTGTTGCCGGGTGTTCCTTCGGATGATGAGAAAGATGCTCCCATTCCCGCCGTATCGGCATCCGAGACAAGTCCCGTGGATCCTTTCCCGGAAAATTTCGAGAGAGTGGACGAACAGTTCCTGCCGCAGTATATCCGTCCATCCGGTATCGGATTAATTGATCCGCAAAAACTGTTGACGGAGGTTGAACGCGATGACGTCCTGCTCCTGATGGCCAGGCTTCAGGAGCAGTTTGGCATTCATGTGTATGTAAGCATCTTTGCCAAGGGGCAGTCAGTGCCGCCGGAAGTCAATGCTCCAACGCTTGCTCGCCAGGTGTTTCAACCGGGGGAACGCAGCATGTTGCTTCACGTACATCTGGGCGATGTCCAGTCCATGCAGATTGCGGCCGATCAGGAAATGAACGATGCGATGGGGGATCGTCGCAGGCGCATTGTCCTTCACCACATCAAGGAAAATGCTTCCGTGTTTACCGATCCCATGGATCAATTGCTGGAAGCGATGGCGGCTATGGCCCATTATGCGCGGGAGGAAAGCCGGGAGGCCATGACGCAGACCAAACCTGGTATCTCCTTGTCCGGAACCAATATTCCTTCTGTCAATGTAGAAATTACGGAACCTGAGGGCGTCAAAAAGAATTCCATTGGGGCTCTGGTGAAGGTATGGGAGGAGGAAATGCTGGCGTACCGGGATTTGCTGCTCATCGGACTGGTGGGGGTGATCCTTTTTGCAACGGGATATTTCTGGTTTAGGAGCAAGCGCCCTGTTCACTTGCTGCCGAGCGAAGCGGATGTGCGCCTCGGAGCACCCCACGGCGCCGGTATCAGTCGGGGTATCAATTATGGAGATCGTGAGGGAACTCAGCCTGATTCCGTATCGCGCCAGCAGATGCGCGATCATATGAGGGATATCTCTTAAACTCTGAATCCTGTTGGACGAACGAAGGAATGCCGGCGATGAGAGAACATCATGCAACGATACATGGGCTTTGGACGGAAACCGGAGAATTGGAGCTTTCGCTTGCCGGCAATGTACCCGAAGGGGCGGTGATCCGCTACTGTTTCCCTTGGGACGGTCCCCGTTTATTGTTTTTGCAGGGGCAGTACCTGGCTCCCGTCGCATGCGATCCGGGGACGGAAATCCGGGCCAGAATCTTTCTGGGACGCAAGGGAATTTCAGAGGTCCAGGCCTTCACCCGTCCGGGGATGCCTCCGTCATTGCCGACTCCGGAAATCCTGGTGAGGAGGACGCAGAACAGGGACTTTATGGCCTACGACTGGGCTATACGCCATGGGGCGGTGTGCCGTGCCGTGCGGAAGCTCTCTCCCCGTCTCCTGATGTTGGGGGATTCCATTACTCATTTCTGGGGAGGGGAACCCTATGACGATTCTCCCTTGGATTATGTAGCGACGGCTCCTGCCTTGTGGACGGAGTACTTGGAGGGGTTTAAGCCCGTCAATCTCGGATTCGGCAATGACAGGGTGGAGAATGCCTTGTGGCGAGTGGAACACGGAGAACTGGACGGAGCCGCACCGGACTCCCTTTGCGTCGTCCTTCTGGGAACGAACAATCTGCCTGCTTCGTCGCCGGAGGATATCTCTGCCGGTCTCATGGCCTTGTGTGCTTCTGTCAGGGAATGTCTGCCCGCTTGTTCCATTCTGCTACAGGGAATCTATCCTCGAGATGACCAAGGGGAACAGATGCATGGAAAATTGATCGCAACCAACAATTTAATCCGTTATGCCGTAGAATCTTCCGCGATGTCCCGCTTGTATTATGCAGACATCGGTTCTGTGCTGGCGGATGCATCGGGTCACTTGAAACCGGGACTGACGCGCGACGGACTCCATCCTACCCGGGACGGATATCGGGAAATTGCCCGGGTGCTTGTTCCAGAGATAGAACGCCTGTCATGCCGGACATGACGGATACGATTCCTCCTTGCCTCCGGAGATGATCTCGGCATAATCCCGCCAACATGATGATAGATGTATCTGAAGCCAGGATCGAATCTTTGGTGATTCACCGCGTGGTTAACCAAGCCAGTGACCAAAGCAATAAATTTGCCAATGAAGAGGTGACTCTGTCCTCGGAGATGAAGGAGTTACTGATGCGTTTCTTCTTTTCATCCCTGAATCCGGGAGAAATTTACAATTTTTATGCCGGTGCCATGGAGGAGCCGGAATCCGTATGTTCATGTGCCCGGGCTCTTTTCGACGGCGAAGCCGAATTCATGCAAACATCCGTTTCTATAGCGGAGATTCTGCATGACGTCGCGAAGCATCCCCAGGTGAAGGACGGAGACCTCTATGTCGTTCGTTTTTCCGGGTGCCGAGTCGATGGTACGGAAGTGGATTCCCTGGGGCTCTTCAAGTCCGAGGTGAAAGAGACCTTCATCCATTTGGTGGAGGACGACAGAGGTTTCCATATCGAACGCGGAGAAGGATTTAGTGTCAACAAGATGGACAAGGGATGCCTGATCTGTAACGCGGAACGAGACAAAGGGTTCATCTTGAGTGTGTTCGATACAACGGGCAAGGGACGCAAGGCCGCTTTCTGGATCGAAGACTTTCTGGATGCCAGGCTTCAGCGCGACAGCAAGTTCTATACGGAAAACACGGTGAAAAGCGTTAAGGAATTCATCACCAAGGAACTGCCCAAAAAGAAGGAGGTTTCCAAAGATGAAGAATTATCCGTGATGGACAAGACGATGGAATATTTCCGCGACAAGGAACGATTCGACCGTCGTGAATATGAAGAAACCGTTTTTGCCGATGACGAAACACGCCGGGAATTTTCGGAGTTCCTTTCCTGCCGCAATGATGGGCTGGACGATTGGAATCAATTCCCTATTTCCGAAGAAGGAGTGAAGAAGTCCACAAAGTTTCTCAAGAAGGTTATCAAGCTGGACAAGGACTTCAGCATCTACGTCCACGGCAGCGGAAACTTCATGCAGAAGGGTTTTGACAAGGAATACGGACTGAAATACTACAAATTCTTTTACACGGAAGAGAAGTAGGACAGAGGCTTTTTCCTTCCCCTTGTTCCGAATCCTTATAGATCATACAACAGACGGTTCCGGAGTTGATCTCTTGGAACCGTCTGTCATTTGCTCATGGGCGAGCAAGGGGACCTCTGATTATTGGTTGAATTGAGAGGCCAGGACACAGAAATCCTCCTCGGCATGTCCTTCCTCACAGAGGCGCGCCATGATGGAGGAAACCAAGCCGATCTGTGGCGGATCAATGCCTTTTTCCCGTGCCAGTTCGATGGCGTAGGTACTGTCCTTCCGCATGTTGTCCAGGGAGAAATGGGTGGAGAAATCCGCTGCATCCATATAGGGTACCTTGAAGGAGGCGAGGGGGGATGCGACGACGTTCTGGGTCATGGCTTCCAGCAGGTTTTCTGCCGTCATGCCGTGTGCTTTCGTAATGGCGAGAGCCTCTGAAAGTCCCTGCACCATGGTGGCGGAAAGGAGATTGGTGACGAGTTTGAGGACTGTGCCGTTGCCCATTTTCCCCGTATAGATGATGGCCTTGGAGGATTTTTCCAGCAGGGGACGTACCTGTTCCAATACCTTTTTGTCGCCGGACACGTAATAGGCCAGAGTACCGTTGGTGGCCGGTATGCGCGAGCCGGTGAAAGGACAGTCTAGATAGCTGCAACCTATTTGTTTGCAACGTTCTGCAAGAATATGGACTGTTTCCAGGTCAATGGTGGAGTGGTTGAGGATGATATGGTCGTGCGTCAATGCCGGAGCCAGTGCTTCAAAAACTTCCATGCATGCCTGACGGTCTTTGAGATACAGGCTGATGATACGTGTCTGTCCGGCGGCTTCCGCTGGGGACGAAACGGCTCCGATGTGGGTACTTTTGGGAGTACGGTTCCAGACGGTGACGTCAAGACCGAGTGAAGCAAGCCTTCCGGCTACGCCGGAGCCGATGATTCCGAGTCCGAGAATTGCAATGTCGCTCATGTAATGATTCTAGCCGTTTCACGCTAGAGTTTCACGCTTTTTTACTCGGAACGGGATAGGGAAGATCAAAAGAATCTGCCACGGCGTTTTCTGTTGACAAAAGGGTCGTTATTCTTTGTCGCGGGGGCGGGTTGAGGAACCGCTTTTTCTGTCGAGGGTGAGGACTTTTTGCCGGAGGTGCCGGAGTGGCCTGAAGTTTTGCTGCCGGTGGATGTTGAACTTGAAGAGGAATTTTTGGACTCAGTCGATTTACCGGAGTTCTTCGGAGATGACGATGAGGTGGTTTTGGGTTTAACCGGTTGTTCTTCTTTTTTACCGGAAGATTCACGGGAAGCAGGTTTGGCTTCTTGTTTTTGTTCTTCTTGCTTGGATTCCGGTTTGGGTTTGGCTTCCTGCTTGGATTCCGGTTGGGGGACATCTGGCGTGGCGTCCTCTTTTTTATCGTCTTGATTCTTGGAAGGATCCGGTTCCTGCGGGGCGACTGCCTGTGCCGCAGGCTGAGGAGACTGGATGGCTGCAACGGGCTGATTGTGGGTAACAGGGTTGGTTACCTGGAGACCATCTCCGCTCGGTTGAGAAGAACCGTCTGCCTCCGGTTCCGGAGTATTGGCGATGACTGGTTGGATAACCGGCAGAGCTGTTCCTTCTGCCAGAGCTTTCTGCAGTTCGGGATCAGGCAGGGCCCCTGCATTGATGGCTTTGTCGTAGGAAACTCGCGCTTCTTTGAATTTGCCGCCTTTGGCAAGTGTCGCAGCCATGTTGAAATAGGCATCCGCAAAGGCCGGGTTGACCTTGACAGCCTGTTCGTAGTAGGAGACGGCTTTGTCGGTGTTGTTGTAGAGACTTTCGATATTACCGAGATAGAGTAGGGCCGTTGCGTTGTCCGGTTCGATCCGAACGGTTTCCGTAAAGGATTCCGTCGCTTCCTTGTAGCGGCCGGAACTGTACCGGGCGATGCCTAGCAGGAACTGGGCCGGAGCGGAATCCTTGTCGATTTCCACAGCGCGTTTGAGGTGGATGATCGCTTCATCGACAAGACGGCGTTTCAGCAGGATGGCTCCCAGGTTGACACGCCCGGCAAAGTGATCAGGCTTGCTGTCGAGCAGTGTTTTGTAAAGTTGTTCGGCCGCTGCGTAACGGCCTTTGTTAAAGGCTTTTTCCGCGGCTTGTCCCATGGCTTCCATTTCGTACTGGCGCTTGATTGCTAGTTCGGTTTCCTGGCGCAATCTGTCTTGGTCTGAGGCGAGTTTGAGAGCTTCTGCCTCTTCTTCCCGACGCTGTTCCTTGTTGCGTTTGTCAATAGTGGCGAGGAGCTCTTCTTCTTCGGGCGTCAGTTTCAACTTGCTCTCGTCATTGAGCATAGTGAGAGCTTCCGCCATCTTGGGATCTTTGAGTTTGAGACGAGTATAGGATTCGATGAGAAGTTCCCGGCTCTTGACCTGGGTGGCAAGCAGGCGCATTTGTTTGTTGACGGCGGAACGCAGGATCCGGTTTTCTTCGATGTCGAGAGGGTCCGCTTTGGGAGAGGCTGCCAGTTTTTCCAGTTCGGCTTCCGTGTTGACAAGTTTAGTGTTCAACTCCGAGATGCGTCTGCGATAGCCGATGTTCTCGTCAAACATAGCTGCGAGGCGTACTTTCAGCTGTGCCACTTCGGCACGCGTCGCTTCCAGTTCTTTGAGATTGACGGCTCGCATATCTTCGCTTTGTTGTTTTTCGTTTTCCAACTGGGCGATTTTGGCTTCGGCTTCTTTGAGACGTGCGGCGAGGGAAAGGTTGGTATCAAGGAGATTCTTTGTTTTTTCCGGGCTATTGAGTTCAATAATGGCCGCGAGCTGGTCCCTTTCCTTGCGCAGGGCATCTCGATCCTGAGTGACTTCCGCCAGCATTTCCTGGCTTTGTTCAAGCTGCTGGGTGAGATGGGCGACCTGGTCTTCCGCCTTTTGGCGAGCTGTTTTGGATTCTTCGAGTTCCTTTTTGGTCGAGTCCAGTTGCTTGGTCAGAGAACGCACGAGTTCATTGTTAAAATTGCGTTCCTGTTTGAGTTGGGCTTCCAGTTCGTTGTAGCGTTCCTGCAGCGCCTTTTCTCCGGCTTCGGCTAGGACTTTCTGCTTGGTGGCGATCAGGAGTTCCTGCTTCGTTTCCTTGAGAGCATTAATAAGGGCTTCATTTTCAAGCTTGAGACGCATGTTCTCATGTTCCAGCCTTTCATAGCTTGATCCTGCGACTTCGGCTGAGGCAGGAGAAATGGGAACGTAAGGTTGTCTGTTGCTTTCGGAATTCAGCCGGCGTTGGGCACCGCTTTGGGCCCGGCGTTGGGCTTCCAGTTCCTCGAATGAAGGGATGCCTCTTACTCTTTGGGCTCCACCTTGTTCCGCAGCATGCTGCTCGGCTTCTTTTCCTTGTTTGGCTGCTTGCTCTTTGGCAAGAGCCGTCCAGCTGCTGAGATTGTCCTGAAGGAGTTTTTGACGGCGTGCTACCATGGAAGTCCTCCATTGAGGATGGTCGCGTGCAATAGCCGATATGATCGTGGAGGCATCCTTGATTTTGTGGATGGCCTCGACGTATTGCTGTTTTTTTGCAAGACGTTCGCCTTCATCGCACATTTTCCATGCATGGTAGTACAGTTCACTTGGGTCGCTGCCGACTGCACTGAAAGACGATGAAACGGGAGCTCCGTCTTGTGCCCGGACAATCACCGGGACCGAACAAGCCAGAAGAATAAGGCAGACGGCTAATCCGGACAGTCGAGGTTTCATGGAAGTGGAAGAGAGATGGGGCGGAATGGAATGTGGCAGTTCAGCCAATTCAACCGCAATCTTGCAATCAGGCAAGGATTTTCCACGTCTTGCTGCGTTTATCCGATGCGGAAACGAACGGTTTGGACGGTATTGTGTCCGAATTCAGCTCTGAGCTTTTCCAGAAGGGCTCCCTGCCATTGCATCATGTGGTAGCGCATGGCCGGTTGGAGAACATGAATCGTGGCTATTCCCCTGGCGATGGAGACGAGTTCCGCCTGGCTGCCGATAAAGTCGCCGGCCGCCCGTTTCCAGCCTTCGCGGAGGGTTTCGGGATCTACAGACGGACCGTCCAGTGGGAGTTTGGAAAGCACTTCGGCCAGGATGTGTTCCATACTGCGCGGTTTCCGCATGTCTTCGGCGGATGTAACGCCGAACCAGTCGGCCATTGCCTGGTCCTGGTTGCGAAGTCCCGTGGAGCGGTAACGCCTCCTTACAGGGGAGGAGTCCGGATCGGAGGGGGATTTCTCTTGTGGATTTTCCGGCATGCGGGCGGTGACGAAAGAAGCCCGGTGGTTGTAGGCAACCTGCCGGGCTCCGGAATGAAACAGATCGAAATGCCGGTTTTTTATTCGCCGTCGTCGCCGATAGCTTCCACGGGGCAACCTTCCATGGCTTCCTCGCAGGCATTTTGTTCTTCTGCGCCGGTAGGTTGCTTGATGACGATGGAGTAGCCTTCGTCGTCGTTTCTGCCAAAGTTATTGGGGGCGGTTTCGCGGCACAGGTCGCAATCGATGCAGGAAGAATCTACATAGAACTTACCGGGAACATTGCCTTCGTTTTTGTCGTTTATATCAGCCATATTGATGATGAGTTAAGTGGTGAACGTTTTTACAAATTCAGTATTTGTTCGACTTTGGCAATCTTTTTTTGTTGCAGGGGGGGCAAGTATGAAAGAATGTTTGTGCCGGGACATCCGTTTCCGGACGTCTGCACGCGTTTGCCGCCTATGAAATCATCATTTCCATCCAGCCAGGATTCCGACCAGAATCATCAAAAAACAGGATTTTTCCCCGTCTGGGGAGGTCTTCTTCTGAGTCTCGTTTCCGGAGCTTTGATGTTTGCTTCATTCCCTCCGCTGGATCAGGGTGTTCTCATCTGGGTTTCCCTGATCCCTCTGCTAATTCCCCTTTGGTCAGGTCGCCCCAGGAAAGCTTGGAACGGACTGATTGTTTACGCTTTGTATGGATGGATCTTCGGCCTTGCCTTTTTTGGAGGAAGCCTCTGGTGGATCAACGAAGTAAGTACTCTTGGGTACGTGTTCCTAGTAATATTCCTCTCATTATATCCGGCTCTTTGGACGGCATTGATGGGGACGATTCTGCGCCCGGCATTCCGGCAGGAACCGCCTGCTGTCGCCGTGTCCTGGAAGGAACGCAAAGCAAAATGGGCGCAGTGGTGCGGGATTGACATGAAAGTGACCGTCAAGGCGGCTATGACGGGCGCCGCTCTCTGGGTCTGTACGGAATGGCTTCGGGGATGGGTGTTCACCGGATTCGGCTGGAACGGCATGGGCGTGGCGCTGTACAACGGACTTTCTTTTGCTCAGATGGCGGAATATGTCGGTGTGACGGCTTTATCCTTCATTCCGGCGATGGTGAATATCTGGCTGTGGTGTATTGGGCGTCGACTGGGCATCATGGTGCTGCGCGAAGGGCGGCGTACCGTGCCGTGGGATTTCTTTGCCATGACTCTATTCCTTGTCATCGTTTTCCTGTGGGGGATGATGCTTGCCAATGCGTATGCTCCTGGACAAAAGAATGAACGAGTGCTTCCTGTTCTTGCCGTTCAGCGTAATTTGACGCAGCAGTACAAATGGAATCCCAAGAACCGGGAGGCTATTTATTTGGAAATGGCCGAAGCTACGCGCGACGCTTGTTTGGAACTTCAGGAGAATTCCCTTCGCAAAGCCGATATTTGCGAAACTGTCCAGCTTGAACAGCCCACCTGGATCATTTGGCCGGAGAGTTCTCTGCCGACTTCATCCAATTTTTCCAGGGAAACGGGAGATTTGGTTGTTCCCGGCCAATACAATGAATGGTTTTTCAATTCCGACAGTCTGATGGGGCAGGTCCGCAAGGAAGTGCCGATGGATTTTATCCTGCTGACCGGCGCCGATGAGGCCTATTGGGATAAGAATCTGGAAAAAGCCGAGATGTATAACACCTTGATGGCTCTGGAAAGTGACTTTGATTCCCGGAAAACCTATCGCAAAATTCATCTCGTGCCCTTTGGAGAATACATTCCTTTTAGGAAGGAACTCCCAGTTCTGGAAAAGGCATTCGAGTTTTCAGCCGGGACACCCATGGGTAGCAATTTTACGTCTGGGGAATCTACCGATCCTCTTTCCCTGCCGATAGTACCGGGGAGCCTGGTTCATGTACAGGCCATTCCGACTATCTGCTTTGAAGATACGGTCGGCAGGCTTGTGAGGTTGTTTGCCCGCCCGGAAAGCCAGGTGATTGTCAATGTTACCAACGACGGATGGTTCAACCATTCCTGGGCTAACGAACAGCATTGGAGGAATGCCGCCTTCCGCAGTATCGAATTGAGGCGTTCCATGGTACGTGCCGCCAATACGGGGGTGAGCGTTGCTCTGGCTCCCAATGGCGCCGTGATAGCCGACATTCGCGATGCTGATGGCAGTCCCTTCCTGAAAGGCTACATGTATGCCCGTCTGCCCATTACATTCACCGGCATGACTCTCTATGCGTTGCTGGGAGATTGGGCGGTGGTTCTCTGTGGCCTCTCCATCCTGATTCTTCTCCTGCGCTACTGGAGGCACGGGAATAGACCTAATTCTGAAAACCGTGAAAAACCCGTCATTAAGGATGGAAAATTCGTCCGGTCTCCGGCGGCATCCGGGAAATAAAAGGGTTGTTTTTCAGGTCTCAAGCCAGGGGAGATGTCTTCCTTTGCCTTATCGAGGTTAAGGAGGGGAGGAAAATCACTTCTTTTGGGCTGGACTTTATTGCTGCTTGAGAATATCCGGCCTAAAAGGAAACGGGATATGGAACAAAGAAGTAGGGGGTCCCGTACATTACGTACGAAACCCCCTACTGTTAATTTTTTTCGTAGCAGTGTGATTAAGCGCGGAGGGATGCACCTTCCTTGGCTTCGATGGCGCTCTTCGCCTGGGCGAAGATAGCGTCAAAGGAGGCTTCGTCGGCGACGGCCAAGTCGGCAAGAACCTTGCGGTCAAGCTCGATGTTGGCAGCCTTGAGGCCTTCCATGAAGCGGGAATAGGTCAAACCGCGATCACGAACGGCAGCGGAGATACGAGCGATCCAGAGACGGCGGAACTGGCCCTTCCTTCTCTTGCGGTCACGGTATTCATACTGCCATGCTTTGTAGACGGCATCCTTGGCGTAGCGGAAGAGTTTGCTGCGGAATCCGCGGAAACCCTTGGCGCGCAAAAGAATACGCTTGCGGCGCTTACGGGAGGCCGGTCCATTTGTGGCACGTGGCATAGTTTATCTCTATTTCTATCTTGAACAGACTGTTCTTCCTCACCTCCTTGCAGTCTCGCCTGTTCTTATCTTCCTGACTTGGGAAGAAGGCTGCACGAAGGCCCCCCGTTCAGCGGGAGGAATGCCCGGTTGTTGCGAGCGTTTCTATGGTTCTTCAGTTGAAGGGCAGATTCTGCTTGATTGCCCAGACTTGCGTTTCATCCACGAGGGCAGCCTTGCCAAGCTGGCGCTTGCGCTTGCTGGATTTCTTCTGAAGGATGTGGCGCTTGCCTTGTTTGCGGCGCAGAACCTTGCCCGATCCGGTTACCTTGAAACGCTTGGCGACAGCCTTGCGTGTTTTGTTGATACCACCTTTGCGGGTCATGGTGGAAAAATTATACGCCTAAATTAGGTCTTGGCAAGACTAAAACGGTTAAGAAAAGATAAAGAAAAGAACTTTTTTTGTCCGGAAGGTGGGAAAAATCACGTCCGGGAAGTTCCTTGTTCCTTAAGTTGTCTGATTTGGTCGCGAATGATGGCGGCGCGTTCGAATTCAAGGTGGGCGGCAGCCTGGCGCATTTCTTTTTCCAGTTCTTCGATGGTAGGTGTGTCTCCGTATCCCGTTTCATCTTCGGCGACGCGGGAGGAACCTTCATCATCGTCCGCATAGAGTCTGAGCGGTCCTTGGACCGGACGGATGACGCCTTGCGGGACAATGCCGTGTTCAGTGTTGTAGGCTTGCTGGATAGAGCGGCGGTAATCGGTGAGCTCCAGCAGGCGGTGGATAGAGTCTGTGACGACATCGCAGAACAGGACGCATTCTCCGTGGATGTGGCGGGCTGCGCGTCCGGCTGTCTGGACGAGGGATGTTTCATTGCGCAGGAAGCCTTCCTTGTCGGCGTCGAGGATGCAGACGAGGGATACTTCCGGCAGGTCGAGTCCTTCCCGCAGGAGATTGATGCCGACGAGAATGTCGATTTTGTGCGCGCGGAGTTCCCGGAGGATTTCCACGCGTTCGACGGCATCGACGTCGGCGTGGATGTAGGAGACTCGCAACCCGATGCCTTTGAGATATTCCGTGAGGTCTTCCGCCGTTTTTTTAGTAAGGGTGGTGACGAGCACGCGTTCGTTTTTGGAGGCGCGGTCGTGGCAGAGTTCGATAGTAGCGTCGATTTGTCCTTTGAGGGGCTTGAGGGTAATGGTGGGCTCCAGCAGTCCGGTTGGCCGGATGATTTGTTCGACGATCAGAGGTGTCGATCGTTTGGTGGGGTCGAATTCTTCGATTGGCTGGCTCGTAGGGCTGGGGTTGACGCGGATGTCCTTGGGGGAATCGAACACGACGCCGCGGAAGTTTTCCGGGATGTCCGCTCCGCGTCTGTTGCGTTTGACGGGGATGAAGGTTTTGTTGTCCGGTCGGCAGTTGATGAGTTCGAACGGACCGGGGGTAGCCGAAGCATAGACGATCTGTTTTTGCCTCTCCATGAATTCCTCAAAACGCAGGGGACGGTTGTCCATGGCACTGGGGAGGCGGAATCCATGCTCAACGAGGACGGATTTGCGGCTGCGGTCTCCTTCGTACATGCCTCCGATTTGCGGGACACCGGCATGGCTTTCATCGATGAGCGTCAGGAAATCGTTGCCGAAAAAGTTGAGCAGGGTTGATGGAGCACTGCCGGGTAGACGTCCGGAGAGGTGGCGGGAGTAGTTTTCGATGCCTTTGCAGAAGCCGAGTTCCTGAATGAGTTCCAGATCGTATTCCGTACGCATTTTCAGTCGTTGTGCTTCGAGCAATTTATTCTGTTTTTCGAAGAAGGCGACCTGTTCGTCGAGTTCTTCGCGAATGTTGCGGATGGCGACGGCTCGTTTGTCGGGCGGAGAGACGTATTGCTTGGCAGGAAAGAAAGCGTAGGTGGGCAGGTGTTCTCGCACGCGTCCGGTTTCGGCGTCAATGAGGGAAATCCGGTCAATTTCATCACCGAAGAATTCTATGCGGACGGCTGTACCGTCGGATTCCGCCGGATAGACTTCCACGACTTCTCCGCGGACGCGGAACGTGCCCCGGTGGAATTCGAAGTCCTTACGTTCGTAAAGGCAGACGACCAGCTGCCTGAGGAAGTCGTCCCTGTCCATGATCTGGCCCTGTTTGATGGAGACGATGAGGTGGGCGTAGTCCTCCGGAGCACCCAGGCCGTAGATGCAGGAGACGGAGGCGACGACGATGACGTCCCGTCGCGTGATGAGCGATGTCATGGCACTGATGCTGAGACGGTCGATTTCGTCATTGATGGCGGAGTCTTTTTCAATGTAGGTATCCGTGCGCGGAATGTAGGCTTCCGGCTGGTAGAAATCGAAGTAGGAGACGAAGTACTCGACGGCATTGTCGGGGAAAAACCCCTTCATTTCCGAATGAAGCTGGGCTGCCAGCGTTTTGTTATGTGAAATAATGAGGGTCGGCTTGTCGACATGGGCAATGAGATTGGCCATTGTAAACGTCTTGCCACTCCCCGTAACTCCCAGCAGGCATTGGTGTTTGTTACCCGCATCCAGGGATTTGCACAGTTTGCCGATGGCCTGGGCCTGGTCTCCGGACGGGCGGTAGGAGGTGTCGAGGTGGAAGGACATGGCTTGAATGTCGGAAGGAGGCGGAGAGTGGTTAAGTGCATGCGGACACCCTTACCGTTTGACAAGAAAGTGCCGTCGGAGGCATACATAATGCCCATGTACATACCTACGCAGACGGAAAGGTACTCCAAACGATCGCTTCTGACGCTCATCCTTTGTGTCATGTCTCCGTCAGGCGTGTATGCCTATTTACTGGCCGACAAGATGCCGATGCCGGTGGACAGTATTCTGGGTTTGCTAAACATCTTCCTGTTTTTTACATATCCCCTGGCGTTTGTTTTTGCCAAAATCAGTCTTCCCTGGGTTGGAAGTGTGATTGCTTCCCTCTTGGTTCATGGCGGAGCCATCGCCCTGATTTATACGCGGAAGGAATGGACGGCTAAGAGAATGATCAGTCTGGCTATTTCTATAGGCATGGCAGACCTTCTTGTTCTTAAAGCCATTAACTCTATCGGAACTGTTGCCGGGAGCTGATCCGGGGTGAGCGATTGGTCTCTCCTTTTTTACGGGCACATATGGTTCTGCCGCTTGTTCTTCCGGAATGACCGGGAAACGAGATCGTTGATTTTTTCAGCAATGCATTGACACCTACCGGCCTCTGAGTAGTATCTCCGCAGCCGTGAACGAAAAGAAGGTACCATCCATCACATTGCCGACGCATGATTACGATATGATGTATAAGATGAGTAACCATGCCGTTGTCGGGGTCTTTCGTCAAAATGTCCTCCTGGTCAGGAACAGCAGTTTGACTACTTCCATCCCTCAGGAACACGATGCCTACGATGTCAAGCGCACGCCGGAACGTGTGATCGTGCGCGTGCTTCATAACGGTCAGGAAGTGTTCCAGTGTATTTTTACTCCTCCTTTTGACTATTGACCTCGCATTGCATTGAAGCGGGTTATGAATGATCCATTCAGAAAGTGCATCGGAATACTGACCGCGGGAATGTTGATGTCCTGCAGCATGGGAAGTTCCGATGGCGGAAGGTGGGAACCCGTAGCCGATGGCAAGCGCAGAGATCCTATTGATGCCGAGGAAGTGCTTTTGATGGATGAATTCCCATCCTGCCCCTATGTCCATGTCGGATCGTTTACTCCGGCGCCCGGTACGAATCCGCGTCTCAACATGGATTATAGCGATGCGGAGCGCGTCCGGTACTTTAAGAGCCGGGCGGCGGCTATGGGCGGCAATACGGTTGTCATCCTGGAACCCAGAGTCAATTACAAGTCTTCGTCCCGTGATGCGGGTACCCGAGTAGAGGTCATTTACGTTCGCGAAGAAGAAGGGACTCACGGCGGAGACGATATCGGTTCGTCATCAGATGTTGTGCCGATGAATGAAGAATTGATGCAAATCTACTGATTGCCCGCCATTCCCCTCTTTCTTCTCTTCGGGGGAAGGAGATATTCCTTACACCTTGAGATTAGTCCAGCTTTTCCCGCGGACAATCTTGTAGAAAATGAAACACTGCAGGGCAGATTCAGCCGCGAAGAGCAGCCAAATTCCCCACAAGGTCATGGTAGAGGGGAAGAAGGTGAACCAGAGCCATGTGACGAAGACGCGGAAGAATCCCATGACTCCGTAGGAAATGAGCATTACCCGCTTGGTGTCCCCGGCTCCGCGGAGCGACGACTTCATCACGATGCAGGCCGCGAAAAAAGGTTCCACCAGAATCATTGTCCGAAGAACGGGAATTCCCAAATCGATCATCTCGGGATTTCCCTTGGCGAAGATTTCGATGAATGGTCCGGGCAGGATAAAAAAGATCGCGCCAAGAACTCCCATGAATACGACGGCATACTTGATGCACTTCAGGATGGTGATGCGTGCCAGCAAGGCATTGCGGGCTCCCAGGTACTGGCCGACGAGGGTAGCGGCAGCCATGCCGATGGCAAAACCGGGCAGAAAGCTCATGGACTCGATGCGGATGGCGATGTTGTGTACGCCGAGGGCTCCCGGCATGGGGAGTTTGCTGATGATAGACAGGCAGAACATCTGAATGGCCCAGATGCCGAAGACCTCAATGGCCTGGGGAAGTCCGATGCGCAGGATGCGTCCCTGCATGTTCCAATCCGGCTTCAGGCTTTCTCCGTCCAAATGGATGGGCGGGACGAAGTTGTGTCCATGGGCGTGGGCCAGGGAGTCCAGGTCTGTCTCGGCCCTTCCTTCGTAGAGTCTGTTGCGGCGTTTGTAGAGGACGAGTATCAGGAAAATCAGGCTGGCGGCGAATCCGCACAAGGTTCCCGCCGCAATGCCTGCGATGCGCCATCCCCCCAGGGGAGCAGGGGCAAAAATGAAAATGAGGCCGAAGATGACGTTGAGCAATCCGGCCGAAAGCATGATGTTGAAGGGTAGACGCGTATCACCGGCTCCCCGGAGGGCGGCATTCAAGGCAAAGACAACTCCGCTGAATGGCGCCGTGAACGAGGCGATCGTCATGTACTGCATGGCATAGGCCTGGGCTTCCGGCGTCATGGTCAGGATGTACGTGACCATGATTTTGCTGGCGATGAGCATCAATCCGCAGGAAAGGACTCCGGCTATGGCTCCGAGGATACCGGCCTGGCAGGCGGCGTGGTTGGCCGTTCTGTATTCGCGGGCTCCCGTCATGCGCGACACGATAGCCGTCGATCCCATGCCGACGGCACCTTGCATGACGAAGCCAAGCCAGACGAGGAAAACGCTGGCTCCCATGCCATCGGCAATATACATGGTATCCTGCGCGTTTGTACCGATGGACGTAGCGATAAAAAGATCCCAGGAGGTGATAAAGAAGCTGATGACCTGTTCCAGGAACGGCCAGAAGGCAATCATCCAGATTTGCCGAGGAAGCGTGAGTCCCGCGAGTTTCCCCCCGAGACGTCCGCGGGTCATTTTACCGCGGATTACTCCTTCTCTTGCGTCGCCTGCACTCATGCTTCCCCCCTGTAAATGCTGGCTATTCCTCCGTTGAGCGGCTCAACGGAAACGTCGATGAATCCGGCTTGGCCGATCAGACGGCACATTGCCTCGCCGCAGGGAAAATCCTCAATGCTGCGGGCAAGATAATCGTAGGCTTCCCGGTGCCCTGTCATCCATCCGGCCACCATCGGCAGAATCCGGTGGAGGTACCAGCGGTACGGTGCGCGCAACAGCCCTGACGGCAGCGAAAAGTCGAGGATGAGCAGGTGGCCTCCCGGACGCAGCATCCGCTTCATTTCTTTCAGAGCGCCGGACCAGTCCGCCATGTTGCGGAGGCCGAAGGCGACGGTGACTGCATCGTATCCTTTGTCGGGGAAGGGCAGATCCATTGCGTCGGCGCAAACGATGTTGGCAACACCGCGGGCTGCCGCAATGTCGAGCATCGGCTGGCAGAAATCGGATCCGGTAATTTCCGTATCCGGCATGGCATGTTGCATGACCAGGGCCAGGTCTCCCGTTCCGGTAGCCAAATCCAGGAGCCTTGACGGTTTCCATTCCGAGACAATTTGAGCGACGCGGTTTCTCCAAAGAAGGTCAATGCCCATGCTCAGAACATGGTTGGTGGCGACATACCTGGGAGCAATGGATGCAAAGGCATTTTTGACAAACTCCGGATTTTGCATGGCGAGTAGTTCACATCGAAAAGAGGAGGGAATCAAGCGTGAATTCATTTTCTTTTCAACGAATTCTTTGCGGGGATTGTTTAACACTGAAATAATTCTATTTCTTATAAATAATCATACGGGGAAAATGACATGAAACCGGGATATCTCTTTGGAACTTGCCCTTGCGCCACATCTGCAGGACAATTATTGCTGCGTATCACTTTGGGGGGGGCCATGTGGCCTCACGGAGCCCAGAAGGTACTTGGATGGTTCGGTGGCGGAGGCCTTGATGCAACACTGTCCGCTTTTACGGGAGGCATGGGGATTCCCGCGCCCTTGGCCTGGATTGCCATCCTGACGGAATTTTTTGCTCCTCTGGCGATTGTGTCCGGGTTGTTGACACGTCTGGCCGCATTGGGATTGGCGATTACGATGGGCGTAGCCATGACGCACAATTGGGATCATGGATTCTTCATGAATTGGTATGGCAACCAGTCAGGAGAAGGTATCGAATATCAGATTTTGTATGTCGGCGCCGCACTTGCCTTAATGCTGATGGGGGCTGGAAAATATTCCCTGGATGCTCTGTTGGACAGGAAATAACTTTCCGGAACGCCCGTTGACTCCGTCCTGAGGGAAAATTCGAAGGGCGGAGGGTTCCGGGTAAAATCGGACTTGATTTTATTTCTCCTGCACGCTAAACGCGCGTCGTCATGCAATGTCGTTTTTTGACAAGTATTTTGCTCGTTGCTTCTGTATTGATGTGGGCTTCCTGCTCGTCGATGCAGGATAAGGCTGACCCGAACAGATTGCCTGATGGGCGCATAGGCGCAAGTTATCAGGATTTTCTCAATCGTTCCGACTATCGTGATACGCGCGACGTCTGGTACCATGACGAGCGCATTGAAAAGGCAAATACCGAAAACAGCAAAATCGTGGTGCGCCTGGGAGCTCAGCGCGGCGCTCTATACGTGAACGACGAGATTGCTATGGATTTTCCGGTTTGTACCGGGCGTTCCTCTTACGAAACCCCGAGGGGCAGTTTTCGCATTATCGAAAAAGTCCGGGATTACCGTTCCCGTTCCTATGGCAGCGTGTACAATGCATCCGGCGACCGCGTGAATTCCGATGCAACATCTTCGTCTCCCGTTCCCTCCGGCGGTAAGTTCGTTGGTGCTTCCATGCCTTTGTGGATGCGGATCAAAGATGGCTATGGTCTGCATGTTGGCCGTGTCCTGCGCGATGCTGATTCCCACGGATGCGTGCGCATTCCCCAGGAAGCTTGCAGTTATCTTTTTGAGAAGTGCGGGGAAGGGACGCGCGTTGTGATCGAGGACTGATGTTCGTCTGCAACAGGGTTTGGGGTTGAATTGCCCGGGTGCGTCTGCCATTATCATAAGTCATGTTACGGATGATTCCTACTCGTCTTGGCGTTGCTATCCTGTCGGCCGGGCTGTTGCTGTTCATGCCTGCGGCGGGAGCTCCGTCATCTTCCGTGAAACCGCAGCAGAACAAGCCTGCTCCTGTCAAACCGTCCGCGCATGACGATGATGAAGACGAGATCGTTTCGAGCGTCCGTCTGGATGATGACGGCAACAAGCAAGATACGGCGTCTGGGGAGAAGGAAGGCCTGGACGATTCCCCTTCTTTCGTTCCTATTCCCGATCAGGAACAGCGGGGTGATAACGATGGCGCTGGAAACGGAAAAAAAATAAGTATTTCCGGAGTCAAGGGGGATCAGTCCCAGGCTGCGACCGAATCCTACGCCAAAACCCGCACGTCGGCCCGTACGATGGCTTTGCTTATCCCTGCTCCGCGAGGTCAGATTCTGGATCGCAACGGGGAAGCCTTCGCCCAGACGAAAGTCGCCTATCAGCTTGCCCTTCGTTTCGGACAGTTTGAAAACGAAGACCGTGAGAATATTGTTCGTTTCGGGCGTTCCTGCCTTGAAAAAGCGCATCAAATTACAGGAAAAACCTGGGAATTTACCGATGAAAAATTGTGGCAGCATTACAAGGACCGTCGTTGGCTTCCCCTGCCTGTGACCAATGTAATTCGCGACGATGAGGCGGAGAAAATCCGTACCCAGGTGGACAAGGTGCGTGGTCTGGAACTCCTGCCCATTTACATCAGATATTACCCCGCCAAGGAAATGGCCGCCCACATTATCGGGTATGTCGGCTCCAAGGGAAAGTTGCCATCCGGGCCGATCAACCATATGGATCCCTTGTGGGAACAGACGGAAGGCCGCATAGGGCTGGAAAAGGAATATGATCATACATTGAACGGCAAGCCCGGTGTGTGGCGCCTCATGTTCGATGAAGATGGCAATAAAATTCTCGACGAACTTCAATCGCGTCCCAAGCCCGGCGGTTCGCTTGTGACGACTCTTAATCTCAGTTGGCAGAAGAAGGCGGAAAAGGCTCTGGGCAAGGGAGCCCGGCGCGGTGCCATGGTCGTCATCGATTGTAAGAGCGGTGAAGTCCTTGTGATGGCATCGACTCCATCGTATGATCCCAACCTGTTCATTCCCAACATATCCCAGAAAGATTTTGAGGCGTTGAGCACTCATCCTTCCAAGCCTCTTCTTTCCCGTGCCTTCCAGGGTAAATATCCTCCGGCATCTACCTTCAAGGTGATTACGGTGATGGCAGCTCTGAAATACGGCGTCATTGATGCCAATACGACAGTCAATTGTCCGGCATCCATCCAGATCGGCAAGCATACGTTCCGGAACTGGAGCAAGATTCCGGAAGGGTATATCAACTGTGTCCGCGCCCTGGCTAGGTCGAACAACATATTCATGGCGTTGACGGCTATGCGCTTGGGCAACACGTCCGTATCTTCGGCCAACAGGCTTTTGGATACGGCCCGGTTGTTTGGTTATGGTTCCAAGACCGGTTTGCCCATCCCGGATTACAAGGGGTTGGTACCGGATAGCGAATACATGATCCAGCGCCACCACCGTAACTTCATGTCGGGAGATGTTGTCAACATGTCGATTGGGCAGGGTGTGTTGCTGGCTTCCCCTTTGCAGGTTGCTCATGCCATGGCGGGTATTGCCAACGGCTACGGCCTTCCCAAACTTCATCTTGTCAAACAGATTCAAGATAGCAACGCCAATGTCATTTATGTGGCCAACCCGGAAATTCAGACTCCCCTGACCGAATATGCCAACGAGATTGCCGTCGTCCGCAAGGGTATGGATGCGGTGGTCAATGGAGAAGGTGGGACGGGCCGCCACGCTAGATTGTCTTATACGTCCATTGCCGGGAAGTCCGGTACGGCCCAGTGGGGGCCTGAGAAGGATGACTCCCGTTTGGCTTGGTTTGCCGGGTTCTTGCCAGTCGATAATCCTCGGTATGCCTATGCCGTGCTTTATGAAGGTCTTCCAGGGGAACGAATCGGCGGAGGCGCCAAGGCTGCCCCGATTGTGAAGGAATTTTTTGAAAGTGTGAAGGAAGACGTTAAGGCTGAGCTCAACCCGGAAACTGCCATTCCCGTTGCCGTGCCGGCGGATGAGCCCGACCCCGGGGCAGCCAAGCCTGCTTCCGGCATGGATGTTCCACCTATTTCTGCGGCTCAGTTATCCGAAGAGGTGGATGATTCCTCGGATTCCAACAAGAAGATGGTTCCCGTCAATCCTGGTTCCGCCTCTGTCCCGGCGGAAAATACAAGTCCCAGCATGTATCCCCAGCCCGGAGACCCGGATTATATACCCGGACTGCCCAGACAAATTCCCCGTAATTTGAGAAAATCCCCCGTTCCCGCAGAGGCTCCGAAGCCGGTAATGCCTCCTGTAGAAGACAATATTCCGGTGGCGGAGCCACTGTAGTCTGATTTCCGACTCTGGAAATTCCGGAAGAGGAGCGCAGAAGTTGTTTGCAACTTGATCCTGCTTGCTCCATATTGTGTGTAGTATGAAACTGCACACATACCGTTATCTTGCGGTCCCCTTTGCGGCGGCCTGCTGTCTCACTTCCTGTAAGGATGAAGGCCCGAAGGAACCTCCCGTGCCCCAGGCTCCCCAGGTTAAACCGGCTACTCCGGCGGAACGTTCCGCCAAGCTGGCTCTTTTGGATTTAGTCCCGGCGGAAAGTTCCTGTGTTTATGCCCTGTACGATATACCTTCCGTGGTGCAGTCGTTTATGGCATCCCATACGGGGGAGTACATCAATTCCGCCTCCCAGCTTAAGCAGGATGCTAGTCCTGACACGAGTGAAGAAGAAAATGCTGTCCCCGCAGAAACGGAAGTGGATACGACCAAGTTGATGGCCGGTGGTGACAACGCTTCTCCTGCGGCTCCGGTAACGGTCAAACAGAAAGTTTCCGTTCCTGTGAAGAATGTAGTGATTGCCGGAGGTTCGGACATGCCGGCCTTATTCACCAAACTGGCCCCTGTGCTACAAAAAGTGAGCGAAATTACACAGAGCCAGAATATCAATACGATGACGGATGGATTGTTCTCAGCTCCCGGAAAGTCTCTAAAGATGGATCCTGCTTCTATTCAGCAGCTCGTCTCTGCAGGACTTGAGTTGCTTGACAAGATTGATTTGGAATCAGAAACGGGAACCGCTCCTGTTTTCATTGCCGTGGAAATGGATGAGGAAGCCGCTACTCAAGTAAAGACATCTGTTGCCCAGTTGGGAATGATGGCCGGTATGATGAGCCAGGGAGCATTGATGCCGAGTACTGCGGAAACTGGCGGCGTATCGTTTTCCGGCGTCAAGCTGGATGGCCCCAAGGCCTCCAAGATGGTTGCTGCTGCCCTCGCCGGTAGCGGAATGGATGCAGCTACGGTTAACAAGATTATCAACAAGATTTCAACGGCCAAGCTGCATCTGCTTGTCGGTTTCAAGGGTAATGTCGGTATGGCAGTGTTCTGCTCCAATCCCAAGCAACTGACACTTCCTGCATCTCCCGCCGAATCCATCCTCGGTAAACAGGAATTTGCTTTCGTAGACGGACATTTGGATTCCCGGGCATTTTGCGTTTCATTTGCAACGTCCCCCCTCTTGAAATCTCTGATGGATATTTCCAAAGCCTATTCCCAAGGGCAGACGAATGGAGTTGTCAATGCATTGGTTACGGCCCAGCAAAAGCATGGTCTTGATAAAGCGAAAATCGATCAGATTTGCAGTGATATTAAGGCATTGAATGCCAGTGAACAGGCAATGTATGACTTCTGCGATGTGACACAGCCCGTATCTTTCTACTCCTGGTGGAACAAAGGATTGATGGGTGAAATCAAGACCGGAACCAACAATATTTACGATTGGAAACATTCCGCTGCTTCCATGAGCGGCCTGCTGAACGTGCCGGACAATGCCTTATCCATGGTTATTTCCCTGGCTCCCGATTACCAGAATGTGTTCATGAACCTTTGCGGTCAGGCTGGCGAATTTGCCTGGAATTCATTGGAGCTACTGGCAACGGTCAAAACGAACAAGGGCAAAGAGGTCAATGAATGCTGCAATGCAGTCAAACCGTTCGTGCCTTTGATCTCTTCGATTTGGAATGCTTCTCGCAAGGCCGATGCCGGGTATGAGCCTGCCCAGGGAATAGTCATGGACTTCAAGGGCATGCTTCCGAGTAACAAAGAGATTCCCGAAAGCTTCGCCAAGAATGCCCGTATTCCCCGCATCACTTCAATCGCTCGTGTGGCGGATATGTCCAAACTCTCCTCCGCATGGGCTGACGTCAGCAAGGCTTTGGAAGCCAACAAGGCTATCCTCCAGCCTCTGACCGGCAAGGTGGATCTCGCCAAGCCGACCGAAGAAAAAGGCCCGGATGGTCAGACCTTCTACTCCTATCCGATCCCGAATACGGGCAATGACTGGATGCCGGTTCTTGCCGTGAGTGACTCCCTGGTTGCCGCTAGTACCTCCCGCAACTTCATTGCTCCCGTCGTTCAGGCTTCCCTTCATCCCGATGCAAGTGCCATCGTGCCGACTGTATACGGTCCCTTGGGTGCGTGTATCCGCATGGATTCGGATCCGTGGGCGAAGTTTGCCGGCACTTGGGCTCAGACGATGGAAACGACAGCTCCGGATAGTGATATTGCCCGTAACTTGCGTACTGTCGCCGATGTGCTTAATGCCATCAGCAAGGATGTCAAAGGTATCCGCTATTCTGTTTCCCAGGAAGACGGCAAGATTGTCGAACGTTTCTATTTCGAAACCACTAAATAAAAGCAGTTTCGTGCCCGGAAGATTCCGGTCTAGACTCAATAAATGCAAGGGTCATCGGTTGTTCGCCGATGACCCTTTTGAATTCATGATTGATTATTGAGCCAGGAAAGGCCGGTGAATAAAACCGGGCTTTTACTTGCCGAGGGAATAACGGAAGTCGTCGCTCTTTTTCAATGACTTGATGAAGCCGTGGAGTAACTCTACCGTGGCGTCCACATCATCAAGGTCGGCCGTTTCTACCGGAGAATGCATGTAGCGCAGGGGAATCGAAACGAGGGCGGATGGAACCCCTTCCCTGGAGATGAAGATGGAATCCGTATCCGTCCCCGTGCAACGGCTTGATGCTTCAAACTGGACGGGTATGCCGGATTTGTCAGCGGCCAGTTCCAGCCGTGCCGTGACGTTGGGATGGTTGGCTGTACCGAAGGTGAGGGCGGGACCTTTACCAAGTTTGATATCGCCGTACCTGTCCTTGCTCAGGTCGGGGGAATCGGTAGCATGAGTGACATCCAGGCAGATAGCTGCATCCGGCCGGATTCTGAACGTGGCCATAGTAGCTCCATGACCACCCACTTCTTCCTGGACGGCATTGAGAAGTACGAGGTTCCAAGCAAGTTCCTTTTTGGACTTTTTCAATTTTCTGGCCAGTTCGGAGAGGATGAACCCGCTGATGCGGTTGTCCAAGGCTCGGCAGACGAGTTTCTTGCCGTTCATCAACATGGGACCATCGCAATAGACGCCGATGTGGCCGACCCGCAGGCCCATTTCTTCCACTTCCTTGGCAGACGATGCTCCGACATCGACAAAGATATCCCATGTTTTCGGGACGGTATCCTCGCCGCCACGCAGGTGGATAGCCGTGTTGCCTGTAATCCCGACGACTTCTCCTTGAGTCCCCATGAAACGGATGCGCCGTCCGCGGGCGATGGCGATGTCGGAGCCACCCACGCGTTCGACTCGGAGGAAGCCTTCCGGTGTAACGTAGCGGATCATGAAGCCGATTTCGTCGGCATGTGCTTCAATCATGAGGGTAGGAGCCTTGGCGTCTTTCGCGAAGAATTTGGCCCAGGTGCTGCCGTAGGCATCGCATTCGACTTCATCCGCGTACTGTTCCAATTCCTGCGCCCATACTTTTTGTGCTTCGAATTCAAGCCCGGTAGGGCTCGGCGTTTCCAGCAATTCCGTCAAAAATTCCATACTTTCATCATTCATAACAAAATGGGTGGTTGTTCCCGGGAAACTCTTGATGGAGATCCCAAAGGGACTTATAGGATATTTTCCTCATGTCGACAAGGAATGAACGTGGAATATTGTGCGGAATGAATCTCCTTGACAGGAAAATCAGGAGATGTGCAGTATAGAAAAATACGATGAATATGATGAAATATCCGGTTGCCGTCCTCTCCATGTTCGGCGGATTTGTCTGGGCGTCAGGCGGCGATAGTGTAGACAATGTCCCCCAGGAAGCTCTCGGCGTGTACGAAGCCTATACCAAGGCCAGCAATGCGATGATTAACCGTGCCCGGGAAGAATACAAGACGAGGTTGAACCAGTTTCTCAAGGCAAAAATGAAAACGGACGACTGGGATACTATGATCCAGATCAAGAAGAAGATCAATCAGTTGGATCAGCCGGGAAATATTGATGTTCAGGAGGAAAAAGAGTCTCGAGTGGCAATTCCTGGAGTATGGGGAGATTATAAAAACAATCTGTATTGGCTGGACAACGACAATACTCTTGTCGAGCATTTGCCCGGTAAACAGGTGAACAAAACGCCTGAAGTGATGGATCCTGCGAAATCATCGGCCGATTATATTGTCTTTCAAAACTCCGATGCTAAGCGCGCGTGGATACGGATTGATGAAAAAACCTTGGGTGTGTTTTCCCGCTGGGGTGTAACGATTCTCAACCTGCAGGCGGACAAGGAAACGGGAAAACAGGATATCCTGGCAAGGTTGGAAAATGAATACAAGGCGAATTGCAAAAAGTATTGCAGACCATTGTCCGCCAAGTACATCAATGAACTGGAGAAAATCCGCATCAAGCTGGTGAATGAAGGACGGATGGATGACGTATTTACCCTACATGAGATGATTAATAAGGAAAAAACTCAATTTTCTTCAATGGCGCCGGTCACGGGTAAATGGCCCGCCAATCAATTCGTGGGAACCTGGCAGGGAACCGGGAAGAAGGAAATTTTCACGATATCTCCTGATGGCAAGGTCGTTTGCTCTTCGCCGGGAAAGAGCGCGAACATAAGCTATTCCTACGTTACATCGTCTCCCCATGGTTTTTGCCATACGTTCAAATCCTCTGATGGCAAGGTGCGTTATTTTTGCATTCTGGACGGTAAGTTGTTTGTTTTTACGAATAGCAATGAACTTGACCGACAGACTTATGAGAAGATCCGTTAATCGATAATCCTCCCACTGTTGGGTGGGCGGAGAAGGGAGGATCAGATCATTCCGGCCCGTTTTCTGGCAATCCAGAAGATTGTGAGCAGGGCAATGAACGTTCCGAGAACCCAGGGATTGTTCCAGAGGGGGATGACGCGGAGCTGCGCGGTCAGCGGAGGCAGGCGGCGAAGGAGCTCCGGGAGGTTGCGGAGCTGGTCGTCGGAATCTACGAATACTCCTCCGGTGACGGAGGCCATTTCTTTGAGTAGGGACAAGTTGGCGGGCAGCCCGGTTTTTTCCCGGATTACCCGGGATGTGGGGAAGGTGAGGCTTTGGGAGTGATCGGGGGCATCCGCACAGAAGCAACGGACGGTCCATTGGCCTGGCTCGTCGATTTTAAAGCTTCCGCCATAGGAACCCCAGGTGTTTTCCAAGGGACGGAGCTGGATGCGGCTGGTGTTGCCGTTTGGTCCGGTAATATCGGCCAGGATTTCACCATTGCTCATCGGGGAACCGTAGGTGTCCGAGGCCATAGCCGTGAGGCTGACGGTGTCACCCGGTTCCGGTATTTCCGGAACGGCAAAAAGACGAAGACGTGAACCTGCAGAGATATTGCGGCGGTAGCTCATCCATCGCGCCACCTGGCTCCAGAATCGGTAGTGGTATTTGTCCTCGACCCCGCGGCGCCAGCGCCAGGCGGAATCCGTTCCCATGAACAGGACTTTCCCGGTTCCGGCTGGCTGGGTAACGAGTAGAGGCAGGCGGCCATACGCATTGTTGGCGGAGGAATGGACGGCCAGAACCTGGACCCCGGCCTTGGCTCTTTCTACCGGAGCGTACCAGTAGAAACCGGGGAGGCTGCGCCAGATATCTTCATTGTCATTTTTGTTGTCCGAGAGGAGAGTCAGGAGGGATTCCTTGCCTTCGGGGGTCAGAACGAGGGGGGATGGCTCGTACATGCGTGTTCCCTTGGGATGCGAGGTATCAAGGATGACGGGCATGAGTTCTCCCAGTGGAGATTCGAGGAGTTGCATCTGCCTGCCCTGAGGGCCTGGGATGAAGATAAGTCCGGAGGCCCTGTTTTCCACAAGTCCTTTGAGGAGTTCCGCCTGTTTGACGGTGAGCCCCTTGTCTCCGATGCCGACGTCTCCGAGGAAGATGACATCGTAGGAGGCGAGTTCGTTCAGGCTTTCCGGGAAACGCTCCAGATAGTTTTCTCCTTTGCCCGGATGGAGCAGGCCGGGGAGAAAAAGGAGAGTATGCACTTCGACGGAAGGATCTCGCGACAGGGCGTTGCGGATAAAGCGGTATTCCCAGCGCGGGAGAGTGTCGATAACGAGTGCCTTGATCGTTTCCTGGCGCCCGTTGATGGTGAAATCGAAGGAATTGTTTTCACGATCCGATTCACCGGGGATGGGAGAGACTGCCAGGCGAAGGCGTTCCGGGCCTGTTTTTGTAATTTTCCAGAGGGCTGAAGCAGCTTGTTCATGTCCCGATTCGAGGTGAAGGGATTGCGTCTTTTTGATTCCTGTGTCAAGGGATTCCAACGTAATACTCAAGTCGGCGTCATTTGGCATGGAACTGCGTACAGTGAAGGGTATTTGGACATGTTCTCCCACAATTCCATAACCTGGGATGCGGGGTTCCGCCAGGGCAATATCGGGCAAAGCCCTCTCGGAACCGACTGGTACTGCAATGAGCGGGATTCCCTTCTGACGCATCTTCTGGGCTGCGACGAGAGGCAGGGAGTCCGCATTATGGGAACCATCCGTAACAAGGACGACAGCCCGTACATTATCGGCGGATTGAAGGATGTCCTCCAGTGGTCGGGAAAGATCCGTTCCGTCCGGAAGGTGATCCACGGCATCGGACTGACCGGAGAATTCGATGGGGAGAAGCTGTGTTCCATCCGGCAATTGTCCCTGGAGTCTGCCGGCGATGATATGTTGTGCCCGTTCCTGCCGGGAAATGACTTTTCCTCGTCCTTGGGAAACGTCTCTGGTCTGCATGGAGGCAGAGGCATCCCGCAGGACGGGAATGACGGGGTGAGGGGAAGGAGGCGTCTCTTCTACCAATTCCGGTTGGAACAGCAGGATGGCCATAGATGTGATGATGAAGAATCGTAATGCTTCCAGTAGGGCGATACCCGTACCGCGCCTGCGTTTCCAAGCCAGAAGGCATAGCATGGCCGCCGTACCCACGATGACCGGGACGGTCAGAGATGAGAACCATGTGGGATGGAAGACGAGGTGCATGGAAAAAATGTTCATGGGTGCCGGGAACGGTGTCTTCCGGATTTGGTAGATACGGGAAGCTGGAGAATGGCTTCGGCGAGCAGACAGAAGAGGGCCAACAGAAGGCAAGGCTTCCAGATCTCGACAGCAAGGGGAGGTTCGCTGCCGTGGATACCCAGGAGGCTGGTATGAAGCCCTTGGAAGATGGATGAAAGAGCGTCGTTTTGCAATTGCTCCTTCGTCAATTCTCCCGGTGGGATGTTGGTGCTGAAATTTCTTTCTCCCATGCGGTATATTCCTGCCATGATCCAGGGAGAGATGCGGCCTTCCGGGGGAGCTTTGTCATCCAGCCTTTGAGGATTGCTTTCGTCCGGTGAGGGCTGGAGTCTGTCATCGGCAACGTGAAGTGAGAGCTGGGGCAGGAAACGGTCTGCTCCCTGCCTGGCGAGGCGCTGGATGACGGGAAGGAGGAGATGACCGTCAGCCAGATTGGACCAGGTATAATCGGGTGCTGTTGCGAGGAAGTAGGCATCTCCTTCTCCATTGGGGATGTGCAGCAGGGCGACGCTGCCGTCGTCCCAAGTGGCGATGGTCTCACCCGTACCGTGGATGGGCGCGCGGACAATGGCCCTGACTCCGGATACCGGAAGAGGATTTTTGTCCCTGCCGTTGCGGAGGATGCCCGATTCGCGATCCCAGGCGGTGATGCGAAAATAGGTGTCTTCCGGCGCCTGTTCCCGGGGCAACCAGGTAACTTCGAGGAATTTCCTTTCTTCCGCATTCTTGGGATCATACACGGGAGGAAGGAAAAGTATGGTGCCGCCGTTTCTGGTGTAGGCATCAAGGTTGGCCGTTTTGTTGTCTTTGGGGAACGGTCCCTGCCAGATGACGAGAGGCGTTTTATCCAGAAGAAGCGGGAGTCTGACTGGCAGTAACGTGGAGGAAGCTTTCATGCCTTCGATACCGGGTGGAGCTGCCATGTTAGTGAGGATTCCGGCAATGTCCGGGGTCTGCGCCATGATTTCCACCCGGATTTCGGGGGGAGGCGAGAAGACGAAATAGGCTGTATTGTCCCTGGGCTGGCTGTCATCCGGTAAACTCAAGTATCCGAAACCGGATTCCATGCCGGGCGGCAGGGGGATTTTGCGGGTAAGTCGCGTGGAGGTGCCGGAGACGGAGATGTTCAATTCGGTTCTGATATTGTTGAGGGAGAGGACGAGGGGAATCTGTTCCCGGTCCTTGTCTCCCGAATCGTACCGGGTGACCGTAAAGTCGAGAATGAGGGCATTGTCTTCCCGGACGGCGTCATGGATGCGGATGCCGCGATTGGACGCCGGCCTGTCTCTGAGGGCGAGGATGCGGATACTGGGCGGGTTGGGAAGAGCGGCTAGCGATGAACGGACATATTCCCAGCGGTGCGACGTAGGCATCCAGTCGGAAATCTGCATGTCGGACGCTACCCATATTTCCGTTTTGCCGCCAGGGGTGTCCTTAAGAAAATCAGCCGCCTTCATGAAAAGACCGGGGATGTCCGATGCAGTATCCGTCGTGGATGTGGACGAACTGCCTGCAAGGGCTTCGGGGGTTGGGATTTCCTGCAATTTCCACGAGACGGAATCCAGCATGATGAGGCGTGCTCCTTTGAGGGTTTCCATGGTTTCCGCAATGACGGGCGGGATGGCCTGCTGGAGGCTTGTTGTTCCATCGCTTCGTGTTCCCATCGAGGCGGAACGGTCCAAAATTAACAGGACTCGCTGGACACCGGACGATTTGAAACCCAGGAAGGGGCTGAGGAGAGGCTGCGCCATGGCGGCAATCAGCAGGAGAAGAGCCAGCATGCGGAGGCACAGGATGATGTAATGCCGGATTTTCCTGCCTCCATGCGTTTCACGGGTCGCTTTCAGGAGAAACTCCATGGCTGCCCATGGCCGTGAACGGTGTCTCCACAGGTTGATCAGGTGGATCAAAACCGGGATGGCTACTGCCGGAAGAGCCCAGAACAACCATGGATCCGTGAATGACATAAACGGCAGCGGGGACTGGTTCTCAACGAGGGTACGGGGAGCCGGGGGACAGAAGCTTGTCGCACAGGTAAAGCGTCATGCGTCCTGTTTGGTGAAGGGAATCCGCCGAAAGGATATCCGGACTGTCGTGCGCAGTGTGCCACCAGTTGCCTTCGCTGAAATCATCGATGATATTGATGGTGGCTACGCCGTGTTCCTGAAAGGGAGCGTGGTCGTCTATAATGGTTGTACTGGCGACTCCCCAGGAACGAGACGGCAGTTTCAGGTCGTCGATGGCGCGGGAGTAGAGCTGGTAGAAAGGCAGGGGGGTATCGGAAGGGATGCGGATTCTCATACCCTGGCGTCCGACCATGTCCAGATTGATCATCCAGACCGGAAGGGAATCCCGCAGGGTGCCGGCATAGTAGCGTGATCCGTACAAACCGTCTTCCGGCGTGATGTGGCGGCCGAAACTTTCCTCTCCGTCGAAGAAAACAAGTTCTATGCGGGAGGCATGTCCAGGTGTTCCGGCAAGGATTCGGGAGAGTTCAAGCAGGGCTCCGGCTCCGGAAGCACCATCGTTGGCTCCCACGAAACCGGGGATTTCCGTTTTGGTATCGATGTGGCAGGAGACGATGCCGTCAGCGGGCCTGGAGAAGTCCGCCTTGTTGCCGAATCTGGCCCGAAGGTTGACGAAGTTTTTTTCTCCGGACGGGGTGGGGGATGTGAAGCGTTGTTCCTGAACGCTCCAACCGTGCCGGGCAAGTTCGTCCTTGAGATAGGCGAGTTGCCGGGCTGCTCCCGGAGAACCCGGATGGCGTTCTCCGAAGGAAACGATCTTCAGAGAGTGGAAGAGGGCGTTATCACCGGAAAATTCGGGGGAATCGACAAGTTTTTCCGGGGCGTTGCCGGCATTCGGTGCAGCAGTAGCCGTGACGAGTCGTTCTTTCTGTTCACAGGCAAACAGAAGGAGGAAGAGGATGCAGGTAAGGATGCGGTTCGTCATGGCGAGGCCTTTTTTCCTCCGTTGTATTACCGGGATGAGGGGAATACGTCCGGATCCATTTCAATGCCTAAAAGTTCCAGAATGCGCATGAAGTCACTGCGGTCGGCATAGGAAATTTCGATGGTTCCCTTGGCTCCGTGAGACGAAATGTTGACTGGTGCCGAAATCTGGCGGGAGAGGTACGAGCAAATCTTGCGGTAGCCCGGGCTGGCCGGTTTACGGGAGGGAGGAATAGGGTCTGGAGGGTTGAGATACGTTTGGACGGCTTTCTCGATTTGGCGCACGGTCCAGGATTTCATGACTGACTCCTGGGCTAGTTTACTCTGGTCAGCTTCGTTTTTGACACCGAGGAGGGCCTTGGCATGGCCGACGCTGAGTGAACCGTCGGCGAGCAATTTCCGAGCGTCTTCGTAGAGATCGAGCAAGCGGATGCTGTTGGCGACGGAGGCGCGGGATTTTCCGACCCGCTGGGCGATGTCTCCCTGCTTGAGTTTGAATTCGTTTTTGAGCCGGAGGTAGCCGGATGCTTCTTCAAGAGGGCTGAGGTTTTCTCGCTGCAGGTTCTCAATCAACGCCATTTCGAGAACGTCGCGGTCGGAGGCTTCGCGGATGATGGCCGGGACGGATTCAAGTCCGAGGGAAGCAGAAGCACGCCAGCGGCGTTCTCCGGCAATGAGTTCGTAGCCGGAATCCTTGCGCCGCACGATCAGGGGTTGGATGATACCGTGTTCGCGGATGGATTCTCGGAGTTCTTCCAACTGGGCTTCGGTAAAGACGGAACGTGGCTGGAGTGAACTGGGATGGATGCTGTCGAGAGGCAAATGGTGTACAATATCCCCCGGTTGTTTAACAGATAAACTGTCAACAGATTCCTTCGAGCTCTGCTTTGTAATGAGAGCGCCCAGTCCTTTACCAAGTGCGGGTTTCGGCATAGCCCGGGCAGTATAGAAGAAGTCGCGGCGGCTTTCAATGGACTTTTACTGTGCCGCCTCATTTTCCCGGCATCTATGGTGGGAATCGGGACAGCGGTTGCAAACTGTCGCGTTTTTTGTTTGTTTGAGGCGGATTGTTGGTGGCAGTCTGCCGGGTATGATAGCTTTCTTGCGCGGGATTGTAGCGGAGGCAATGCCTCAGAGGATTCTGTTGGATGTCCATGGGGTCGGATATGAGGTGACGGTCCCCCTGTCCACTTTTGATTCGTTGAATCCCCTGCCGGGCCGGGAATTGCTGTTGAAGACATTTTTACATATTCGAGAGAATGCCCAGACATTATATGGGTTTGCGACCGAGGCGGAGAAGGATATTTTCATGTTGTTGATCGATCGCGTATCAGGCATTGGTCCGGCAACGGCTATTGCCATTCTGGGATCGATGAATGTGGAACAGTTCAAGTCTGCCGTCGTCCAAGGCGATATCTCCGGAATTGCCCGAGCCAAGGGGGTCGGGAAAAAGACGGCGGAACGCATTGTCCTGGAACTTAAAGACAAAATCGGGCTTGCTGCGACATGGGAAGCTCAAGCGCAGGGAGAGACGAGCCTGGCAGCCAGTGATGCGGAACTGGCTTTGGTGGCTCTCGGGTTCAAGCAGGTGGAAGCCCGCAAGGCTATAGCTGCCCAACTCAAAACGAGTCCCGATTCGCCTACGGATGAATTGATTCGTGCCGCCCTGCGCTCTTTGAATTGATGTTTGATCAAGGAACGGATATGAGAACTCCGGAACGTTTGTCTTTCAAGAGCCTGAAGGAAGCTTTCCCAAATGGAGGGCTTTTCCGCGGAGATGTGACCTGGATGCTTTCTCCGGAGCCTTTTCGGCTGGACAAGAAACAGGTGAAGTTCCTGAAAGGTCTGGGCGTTATCCTGGCCCGGTTCTACGATGCCTGCAATGCCTTGTATCATGCCTCGGCACAGGGCAGGAGACACGAATGGCTGGCTCCGTTGCTGGATCAGGGGAAACCGTCTTGGCTGGTGGATATCCAGCGGTCGCGGACGATGATCCAGGCGGTTCCGTCCGTCATGAGGCCGGACCTGATTCTGACGGAAAAAGGATGGGCCGTGACTGAGCTGGATTCCGTGCCGGGTGGGCAGGGTGTAACAACGTTTTTGAGCCGGTTGTACGGTGCTGCCGGCTGGAATATCCTGGGGGGAAGCGACGGAATGATTGATGGTTTCAGGTTGGCGCATCCCGAGGGAGCTGATATTGTCGTTTCCAGGGAATCCGGCGATTACATGGCTGAGATGCAATATTTCGCTTCAGTTCTCGGGGAAGGCTTTTCTTGTTCCCCTGCGGAGTCTTACGCAATGCGGGAAGGCCGATGCGTGTACCGCTTTTTTGAATTGTTCGATACGGATGCTATTCCCGGCAGTCGTGAGTTGCTGGAGGCGGCGTCCGGCGGGCATATCCGTTTATCTCCTCCTCCCGTGCCGCATCTGGAGGAGAAGTTGTGGCTGGCTCTCTTCCATACTCCTGGTTTGCGGCAGGAATGGAAAAACCGTATGCGTGGCGCTTATCTGGAACGCATGAACGAACTGGTACCCCATGGCTGGGTGGTGGATCCTTCCCCCCTGCCGCCCCAGGCCTGTCTACCGTGGCTTCATGTACATGACTGGAGGGAGGTAGCGTCCATGAGTCAGAAAGAACGGCGCCTCGTCCTTAAAATATCCGGGTTCAATGAACTTGCCTGGGGCGCTCGCGGGGTGTTTATAGGACACGATATGCCTTCTGGCGAATGGTCGGAAGCCTTGGATGAGGCATTGTCCCAGTTCGGCTCTTCTCCCTGGATCATGCAGGAGTTTCATTCCGGCAAAGTAGTGGAACACCCCTGCTACGATAGAGAGACGGGGGCTTTATGGACGATGAAAGGGCGTGTCCGCCTGTGTCCCTACTACTATCGTAGTATTTCGGGAGAAGTCGTTTTGGGCGGTGCGTTGGCAACGATTGCCCCGGAGGATAAAAAGAAAATCCACGGGATGCGGGATGCCGTCCTGGTACCTTGCTGCCTTGACGGGGAATGATCTCTATATCCTTTCTCTCTAAATAAAAAACAATGCTGACGGAAAACCCGACAGCATTGCAGATCTCACAAAATTGTTTGTCCGTTTTCTCGGGGGGAAGAAGTGGACGGAATATTATTTGATCGTGTTTTTCTGGATATTGGCCAGATAAGCATCGGCTTCTGCCGTGGAGGAGAAGATGGAAAGGGATGGGAGAGTTTTAGCGATTTCCAGAACAGCCTGGATAGGGGGAGTGGCATTGGTGATAATAAGTTGCCCGTGGCATTCCTTGAGTATCTTTGTCGTTTGAATGATGACGCGCAACCCCATGCTGCTGATGTAGGTGAGATCCGCCATATTCAGGGTGATGGAGTTGACTTGATCTTCTGTCAGATTATTGATGAGATTTTCCAATTTGGAATAGGTTTCCGTATCCAGTTTGCCGGACAGGGAAATGACAAAGTGTCCGACGCTGCGTTCCTGAGTGCTGATGTTAAGACTCATATCGTACTTGTTAGTGTTTGGGTGTTAAATGGAGATCGTTAAGATGTTTTTATGCTCGCTGTATTGGTAGGACATGCTTTTAGTCATGTTTTTGAGTAGGTAAATACCCATCCCTCCGATAGCCCGGTCTTCCAGCTTTTCCGTCAGGTTGGGATTGGGAGCCTCGGTCAATGGATTAAAGGGTCGAGCATCGTCTTCTATAATGAGCAGGATGTTGTCTTGGGAAAAAGTCAAAGTAATTGAGACTGTCACACGGGTGTTTTCGTCGGAGCCGTATTTGAGGGCGTTGGTGACGAGTTCTTCGATGCAGAGTCTGACTATGTTAGTCGATCTGAGATCGGCACCGTGTTGTTGACATGCTTTTTCCGCGGAATCCATGGCATCAAAAAGCCCTTGGGTCCCATTGGAGAACCCGGTTTTAAATTGATGAACGGATTGAACCTGCATTGTCTGTTTTTTAATTTAAGATCGTTGTAAATGCAAGGTATTTCGGCAATTTTTAGACAACTCTGCCGTTAGAACTTTCAGGCTTATGGTTCCTGGGTTCTGGTGACGGCCAGAATTGTGATATCGTCTGATTGTTCATAATCACGGACGAACTGGTTCATATGCCGAATGATGGTGTCGATGATGAAACTTGGTTCCGAGCTCATGGCGCAAGCGATGGCTTGTTTGAGGCGGATTTCTCCAAAGAGTTCCTGGTCTGGATTGAAAGCTTCGGTGACGCCGTCGGTGTAGAGGATGAGTGTGTCTCCCGGATTCAGGACTGTTTCCGAGTAGGTATAGGTTTGCGGGAAGATGGCGATGGGAAGTCCGTTTCTGACGGACAGTTCGATGAGATCTCCCGATTCCTTGCGGATGAAGGGGGGGTTATGTCCGGCGTTGCAGTAGCTTATGCGGCCAGTCCTGATGTCCATGATAGCGCAGAAGTAGGTGACGAACATATTGGCGTCGTTGTTATTGTAGAGAATCGTATTGAGTTCCGTCACAATTTTATCGACGCGTTTTGTGGGAACGGCTATGCCGCGCTGGAGAGTTTGGGTGACTGCCATGAACAAAGCGGCGGGGATCCCCTTGCCGCAGACATCCCCGATGATCAGGACGAGATGGTTTTTGTCCGCCATGAAGAAATCGTAAAGATCTCCTCCGACACCTTTGGCTGTCATGAGGGTGGCTCCGATGCGAAAATTGTGATCACGAGTGAATTCGTGCGTGAGCTTGGGCAGGATGCTCATTTGGATTTTCTTGGCGACGGAAAGATCGGTCTGGTAATCCTGTTTGGCAATGATATTGAGTTCCTGTTCGTGCAGATAGGAGAGGAGTTCCATCTGCATGTTCGAGAATGTCCGCGTCAGGAGTCCGATTTCATCCTTGTCCTTGTATTTGGGGATGGGGACGGTGAATTTGCCTTCTCCGATATCTTTGACGGCCTTGCTGAGGGCAATGAGGGACTTGCTATATTTTTTGGTAAAAAAATACACGAGAAGGCAAACCGTCGTGCCGGTAATCAGGCTGAAGAGGCCCACCAGCAGGATGAGCTGTTTCGTTTTGTTCCAGATCATGTCTCCTGAGACGGCGAATCCCATCGACCAACCATTTTCGCAGGGAGTGATGAAGATGAATTCTCCGTGTTTGTAAACAGATGAGATGGGCAGGTGAAAGGCACATTCGTTGCCGTCCCGAATGTTCTGGATCATCTCCTTTTTCTCGGTCTCATTGATGGAGAATCCGAAATGCTGGGCGATGTTGCCATTTTGTTCGACATTGCGGGAAGGGTGCATGATGTAGTTTCCATCCCGGTCGCAAATAAAGCAGAATCCGGTCCCGTCCATGTGAATATTGTCCAGGGCTTTCTCGATTTCCCTGAGAGTGAGCTCAATGAAAAGACAGCCGATAAAAGTCTTGTTCTCCCGTTCGTACATGGGAACGACGTATAGGATCGTGCTTTTTTTGGCACTGGTTTCCGGGAAGGATTCGGGACGGATCCAGAATGGCTTGGCGTCGGGCGCTTCCGCTTTGATAAACCAACGGGACTGAGTATAAACATCCTGAGGAATTTCCTTCGTGGATTCGTGCTTGTCCGTGATAGAGTTGTAAAAGAAGTTGTAGCAGGGAAGCTTGCTGCCTTCCTCGAAATTGGGGTTGAGGGCCGCGCCGGCACCCGTGATGCATGGATCGGATTTGATGAAGGGTGTAATTCCCCGGAAGACGATACGCTGGACAAGTTTGTAACGAAGTTCGGGATCTTTGACGGCTTCAATGTAGGCTGCGTTGATTTTGGCGATATTCTCCGTATGGACCATCAGCATGTCGATTTTGCTGGCAGCGCGGTTAACGGCCAGAATTCCATGCTCCATCTGGGTTTTTTCCATTTGAGAAGCGGATTGCTTGCCAAGGATGACCGCAATGGCCACGAAGCACACCAGGATAATTCCCATGATGCCCATGTTCAATTTAAGAACAAAGGAACGCTTGATGGCTTTGCGGAATCGATCAATGATAACCATGGGGCGTCAGGGCAGGGTGCGGGGTGGTACTCCGGAGGTCATGGCCGCCAAGGCCTCCTCTTCGGTAGTATATACGGAGATAAAATCGGAAAACATCGATACATTGATTATTTTTGTGACAAATTCGGAGAGGTTGCAGATGGCGAATGGCAATTTTTTGTTATTCAGCGTTTTGGCAGTGATGACGAGCAGGCGCAATCCGTCGCTGTTCATGTACTGCAAGTTACTCATGTTGTAGATGAGTCCTCTGTCCAGAGTCTCCCAGAATGGAACAAGACTATTCATGAGCACATTGGTCGTTTGGGAGTCGAGACTTCCGGCCAGGTGAACGATTTCAGCCAGAGGCGTATGTGTTATTTCCAGATTCATGCGATGAATGTCATTTCCTAGACTCTTTTATCCTAAATCGGAATTAGTATTGATGCAAGAAGAGAAGAAAATGAAATGGGATATTATGCTTTCTTGATCTTTTGCCTAAAAATTGAATCTCAGGGAGGCTCCGTAATAGAAGTCGTTACCGAGGTTTTTTTGTTTGACCGTCGTTAGAGCCAGGGAATAGTTCGCAAAGACATCCAGGGAGACTCTGTCGGAAAACGTCCAGGTCAACGTTGAGTTGAAGTCCATGTTGTTAGAGCCGTGGTGGTCGACGGAGGAGACATACCCTCCATTGTAGCCATAGCGGACGGTTGTATCGAGGAAGAGCCTGTGGGTTAGTTCGTAATGTCCTCCGGCAAAGGCGGCGTAAAATCCGCGGAACGTGGTGTTATCCCGGTTGTACTGCCAGTAGAAGTTGGTACCGGCGAACAGAATGTCGTTGAAGTGCCATGTAAGTTCCAACCCGGGGCGGGGTACTCCGTATTCGCCGGGAGCGACGAAACTGTGTTCATACCAGGGATTGACCGTCAGGTGGCCGATGTCCTGCTTGTAGTCGAGCCGGAGTTTGAATTCGGCATGGTTGGCATTGTCCGCGACTCCATACCAGGTTGTGAAAGATAATTGATCGAAGTGGGCCTGAGCCATGTAGAACGAGTAGGAGGTTTCCCAGGCATTGATGCCTTCGCATTCATATTTGCTGCCCCAGCCGGCACGGAAATCCATGGAAATATCCTCCGGGGGGAATGGACGGTTGATGAACAGACAGTCCCGGCAAAAGGGAAGATGCAGGGAAGGCGTCATGGGGACGACTGTCGTTGTTGTTGCGGCAGTAGCGGAAAACATCCCCAGCAGGGAAAGGATGAAGATGGAGTATTTCATATTTTGTGGATGGTGTGCAGGGAAGTAATCCGTTGGCTCCTACTAGAAATTGAGAGGGCGGGCCAGCAAATTGTTCAAAAAGAAATAATCCGGTTGGAGAACAGAAAAGGAGATTGTCAAAAAGACCTGCTTCCGGCACTCTCAACGGCGAGAAAATTATGTTAAACCAAGTGGTCGAACTGAAAAGAGAAGTATCCGGAATTCAAATTCCGAGTGGAAGCTCCATCTCGCTTCCTGCCGGTTCCCGCGTGTACATTACCCAGACTCTCGGCAACTCCTATACCGTGGCGACCGATGCCGGGTTGATGCGCCTATCCAAGGAGGATAGCGATGCCTTGGGCATGGAAGAGGAGGAAGATGCTCCTGCTTCCGGTGGTCTGGGGGAAAATTCCTCTCTGGAAGATCGTATATGGGAAACTCTCTCATGTATTTATGACCCTGAAATCCCGGTCGACATCGTCAATCTGGGACTGATCTACGATGTTATTGTCACCCGGTTGGAAAATGGCTTGCATCACGTTGCCGTCAAGATGACTTTGACGGCTCCCGGTTGCGGCATGGGCCCCCATCTTATGGACGAAGCCAAGTCCCGAGTGGAAGCCCTTGACGGAGTGGAAGAAGCGGATGTCGAAATGATCTGGGATCCCCCGTGGAACCAGGACATGGTCAGTGAAGAAGGCCGGATGAAACTGGGGCTGATGTAACCCGAATTGGCTGCCGCGAGGTTCTTTTTTCAAGCAAGACATGAGTACACAGATTAAATTGACTGGTGAAGAATTGATGATTCTGGCCGACATGGCTTACCTGGCTATGATGGTGGCGGAGCCAATCCGCGACGAGGGGCGCGAACGCGAGTTTAATGCCTGGGGTGCTGTCTGTGACAAAGTCCTTGCGGAATTGGAAAAGAATCCGAAATTCTCTTCACGTGTTCAGTTTTCTCCCGACGGGCGCAATTACTACCTGACCAAAGAATACCTCGACCATTCGTTTCTCGGGGATTGCGTCAATGAATACCGTGACAACGTTTTCTGGGACGATCTGGTGACGCGCATGGCGGACATGTCCCTCCTTCACTTCCTCGGCTCTCAAAAGTTCGAAGCCATGACCGAAGAGGAAAAACGCGCCATGTCCGAGCCCTATGAAAAGGCTCTGTGGGAGGAGTGCGCCCGGCACGGAATTGATCGTTTCGGCTTTGTCCTTCCTCCGCGCGAAGTCTAAGGGAAGTATCTTTTTCGAAGATGAACGGAAGTTCCCGGATATTGTCCGGGAAAGAGAAGATTATCGTGAGGGAGAGGAGCGTGTTTCCGGAAAGACGATCCGGGAAAACATGGTGTCCGGAATGGTGACGGAACCGAGAGAGAGACTGGAAATTGTCCAGGAACCGTTTTCTATTTTCTCTAGTTCGCCACGAAGGATCGAACCGTCCGTTAAGTAAAAAATAGGTTTGCCTGCAATCGTATAGGCGTTTCCTGTCCGGTCCGGCTTGGTCTGCATGCGCAGTTGGATGATTTTATCCAGAGGCACTTTAATTTTGTAGAGGTCGGATTGGATGAGGAGTTCCTTGCCGGAGAGTTGCCGGATGTTGCCCCTCAGCACATCGCCGTTGACGAGAAGAGCCATGTCGTTGTCCTGAGTTCCGGGGCGTGGAATGGGCAGTCTTTCTTCCGGTGGCAGGAGTTCGTCTCCTGGGTATTTGCCGTTCCATTGCGTGATACGCAGGGAACTGATGAGCAGGACCGAATCGAAGGATTCCAGGGACAATCCGGTACCGTACTCGGAAGGGGCTTCTCCCGATGGGGCGCTTTCGTCTTCGGGGGAGATTTCTTCCGTCGTACATTGTTTAACGAGTTTTTTGTTGACGTAGAAGCAGTAATAACCTGCTTTCCTGTCGGCAAAGAGATCCAGGGCGACGGGAGTTTGCGCCTTCCGATCATCTTCCTCCCGGTTCTGGGAGATGGGGTCGTTGGCAACTGTATTGATGGAGGAACGGACGATTTCAGTAATTTGAAAAACGTCGTTGAGCAGGTAGAAGTCCACATAGGAACCGTTTTTATCGGCGGTTGGTGCTTTGACATCCTTCCATATGTGCATCAGGAAGCGGACAAACGGATTGCCTTGCACGACCATGGAAATATGGATGGCAGGGGGAAGCTTGACATCACGTGCAATGATGCCTCCCGGAGGCATGGAAAGGAAGGTGCCCCTGTAGGATGACCACGAACGCGGCGGTGTCGGGAAAGGAGGTGTGAAGCCGCTCCAACCTGAGATATCCTCCGTTCCCGAATAGAGCAGGGATCCGGGATTGTTGATATTCATGTAGGCTATGGCTTCGGAGGGGAGGCTGATATCCTCTCCCCAGAGGGGACGGATAGTTGTACCGGAGGAGGAAACTGTGTTGATTTCTCCAGAGATCTGTTCGTTGGAGAAGAGCCTGATCATGCACTGGCCCTCTCCTTTTTTTGCATTGTCCGGCAGGATGACTTCCTTGAGCTCCGAGGGAAGGGTGGAAATGGGGGCATTGAGAACCGGAGAGTTGAGGATGATGGACGGTGAGCCGCCGCTGCGGGGAGTTTCCGTCCTGTCGAGTATGGCGGGGATTGTGGAGCCGTTTCGGAAGAAGACGATGGCTTTACCTGCCGCCGCATGTGCGGGAAGGATGACTGCCGCCAGCATGGCTGCAACCGAAACAAGCAATCGGAGGGCGGAGGTCATGGCGTGGAGCGGGTAGGAGGTTCCTGATTGAAGAAATCCAGGCGGTTGATGTCCTGTCCGGGTATCGTGAGGGTGCCCAGGACGGGATGATCCAGGATCAGGATGCCCTTGTTCAGAGAACGGATGGAACCGTATAAACGGCCTCCGTTTTGGAGAACGACGGAGTCGCGTCCTTCAGTGTCTTTGTCCGAAGGAGAGGATATATCGGCATTGGAAAAGACCATCAGTGAGGTGTATTCAGACGGAATTTCCATCGGGCGTTGAGGCGTTTTGATGGTGACGACGTTGGTTCTGTCTTGGTAGGAAGTGATGTCTCCGACGATGGTCTTGCCGTCCGTTGTATTGATTTTGTCTTCCGGGGTGTTGTCTGAAGGCAGGATGTTGGAGGCGATGTCCCACTTGTTGAACAACCTTAGTCCGTAGAGTTCCACTTGACCTTGAGGGATGGCGAACGTGAACCAAGTACCGGACGGAGCCACCCAGGGCACGACAGTGCGATGCGGGGTATGACCGTCCGCCGAGAGACTGAACGAGGTGCCCCGGGGCGTTTCCGTAACGCTCAGGAAAAGACGATGACGGGAACCTGGTTTGGGGATGGGCAGGGAATTGATCGTATGGGAAGTTAGCGGAGAGTCGCTGTAAGAGAGCTTCCAGGCAACTCCATCGGTATGGAGGTAAAGACCGGAGGGATTGCTCATGGGTGAACGCGTGCCGTCCCCTCCGAAAAAGAGGACCAGACGGTCTTTCCTGCCGCTGCCTGATCCGGCAAGAGGAATGGAAACGTCAAGCCGCAAATCGAACGAAGCAGCGTTGAGATCCATGTTTTTGCCCCATTCCGTGCCGGAAGGCAAGACAAGGCTGGAACCCGGTTGATGATTGGGATTGGCCTTTTCGAGGCATTGCATCTGTTGTTCCTGAAGGCTTTTTTGATAGGATGGGATCCAGAAGATATCGAAAGACGGAAGATCGGCCAGGATGGGAAAGAGTTTAGGGTCGTTCAGTTTGATAGCCCGAATGAGATTCTTGGGAATAACGGAGGTTCCATGGCGGTAGGGACTGGTAAAGACGGCTTTCCCGTGCTCGATGGATTTCAAGGAAGCAGGGAGGATTTCCCTCCATCCTCCGCGCAGGACGATAATATCCGGGTATTTGTCTTGCGTGTTCTTCCGAGGTTGTTCCATGTGGATGGAATGAATCTGGGACAACTTGATGTCCCAAGGCGTTTTTCCGTTGCCGGTGGGGAGGATCGTGAGTGAATCTTGAGGGGCGTCCAGGGCTATCAATTCTCCGGATGCCTTGAATCCGTCTTCCATCATCACATCCACCTGAACGGCGGATGCCAGGGTGGAGGCTGTACAGGTGAACAGAATGGGGAATGAAAGCCTATTTTTCATAAATGGGCAGGAAGCGGTAGTTGACTGCCAGAGAGAGCAGGGCGAATGCCGTCGAATATCCCGGGGAACGCATTCCGGACCAGGATCCGTCCGGTGCCTGGGAAGCGGCCATGAGACGGAAATTGCGGCGGTTCCAGGCCCGCCATATTTCTTCGTCGGCATGGAAGAGGGCTTGGGCCATGTAGTATTCCATGTAGTAGGGGTAGGTATCTTCCCTCGTCTGGAGTTTCGATTTCAGGAAGGCCAGGGTGGCTTGGAAGGAAGGCTCTTCATGTTTTTTGGCAAGAGCCTGAGTCAGCAATCCGATCGCCGAGACGGCGATACTGCCGCTGCCGGGAGAGGTATAGCCGTAAATCCCCTTGGAATCCCGGCAGGAAGCCATGAACTGTAATCCTTTGTCCAAGGCTTTGTGTGGGACTTCAATACCTGCATTGGCCGCGGCGTGGAGAGAAACGAGGATACACCCGGTGACGCTCGTATCGGCGTCCGTACTGGTGGGATCGTAGCGCCAGGCTCCAAGAGGGTTGACGGACTGGGCTTTCAGAGACAATGCGACGGCTTTTTGCAGGGAAGGTCCCAGACGATCGTCTGGAATGGCTCCGTAGGCTTCCGCTAAAGCCAGAGTGGCGAAACCGTGGGAATACATGGTGGATCCGATCATGCCGTTTTCGGACGATTGGCTGGAGAGAATGAAATCCAGGGATCGCTGTACCAGCTCGGAGTATGGCCCGGAAACTGGGTCTTCCCCGTGTGCCAAAACAGCCATGAGACAAAAAGCTGCAGCGGCAGGGTCGTCTCCGTAGGTGCCGTCGAAGGTGCCGTTTTCCTTTTGTTCTCGTTTGAGGAAGTCGAGAGCCTTGACGTACATATACTCTACTTGAGGGGGGATAGTATCGTCCGTTCGAGTCAGGCGAGTGAAGGTTCTTTCCTGTCCGTCTTGCTCCCGGGGGCTTCCTGTGGACGGAAGCGCGCCAAGCCCGGACAACATCAGCAGAAGGAAGCACCGGACGAACCGTGCTTTCCGAATGTGACCGTGTTGGAAGTTGGAGGGCTTCATTCTTGCAGCGTTTTGTTATAAGCATCCAGGGCTTTCCGGAATTCTTCGGGCATGTCGGCGGCTCCGGAGCCGGTTGACTTTGGAACACTTCTAGTTTTGTGAACAGGTGCCTGATCGTCGTCCGGCATCGGCGTATTCCCTTCCGGCGATGTACCGGAACTGCCCGTTCCTGCACCGGGAGATGATGAGGGGGACGTCTTTTTATGCACGGAATCGGTTTCAAGACCAAGCATTTGGCGTATCATATCCATGAGGGTGGAAGTTCCGGCATTTTCCTCCTGCCTGTTGTCTCCGCCGTTCATGCGGAGGGCTGCTTGGTAAATCAACTCAATGACCTCCGTTTGTGCAGCGATGGCGGGGCCTCCCGTTCGGTTGGCTTCGAGTTCGTCGACGGCATCGTTCATGGCATGGCGGCATTGTTCCAGCAGGGCGATGACGTTGCGGTCGGTTTGTTCGGAAATGATGTCCATCGTATCTGCCTGGAGTTCATCCTGTTCACGGGCCAGGCCGGAGGTATCCCGAGACTGGTCGGGATGTTCCCTCCGTTCTTCTTCCATGGCTCGTGTTCTCAGGCGTATATCCTGCTGGGAGCGGATCATGAACATGAGCTTGAGTGTGAGCTCAAAGGCCGATTGGGAGATTTCTCCCCCACCGGAGCCGGCCATGCCGCTGCCTCCGCCTGTTGCATGGGAGGTTTTTTTACTGTCATCCAGAAGACGGGCCCAGTGTTCCAGAGCCCGGGAAAGGAGGAGAGCATGTTCGATCCCGACGCCGGACTGGGAGGATGCAATGTATTCCGATACGTTTTCCATGCGACGGACGATTTCCGAATTCTGCATGATTTCGTATAAGTCTCCGTAGATGGGGTGGGTGGCCCGCTGGCGGTAGGAGGCCAGATCTTCCAGCATCCAGCCCAGGTTGCGTGTCGTGGCCTTCTGGAGGGCATCAATAGCTTCCATGTTGCGTTTGGTTGCGGGCGGGAGTTCGTCGGGAAGAAGTCCTACGGTAGTCTGGAGGTAGGAGGCGAGTGAGCGGCTGACGGATTCCTCTTGCTTCGATAAATGTCGGAGGCGTGCGACGAAGGTGCCGGCCTCCATGCTTTTGGTGGCAGCGTTCATTGAGGCAATAGCGGTTTTGATGGCTTCGACAGCCTGTTCGTGTTCTCTATCTGCCTGTTTTAGAGTGGATTCCATTTCCTGTGGAGAAACGGTTTCCGCGGCTTGTTCGAAGTATTTCTGGGCATTGCGCATGGTACCGGCAGGGAGCGGGGACATTTGCCGGATGGAATCCATCAGGCGCTTCATACCGTCCGGATCGATTTGCGTGTTAAGTGTAGCTTCGCGGAAGATGGCTTCACCCTGGCGGAGGAGGTCGGAGAGTTGGCGCCTGTTCGTCTGTTCCTGTTGGACGAGTTCGGGGATTTTCTCCCGGAGAGCCTTGTTATCAGATTTCCGGTCGGCTAGGAGGATGCTCTTGGTCTCGTCTCCGATGGAATCCATGGAACGGGACAATTCTTCCAGGGCGCCGATGAGGCGTTCCAGTGAATGCCGGATCATTTCCGCATGGCGTTCCGGGGTCAGGATGTACAGAATGAACGGGTCGGAATAGACGCGTTTCCCATGAGGGGAGTAGTCCGAGGCAAAGGCGCGGATGACGACGCGCTGGGGTGAAATGCCTAAATCTTTAGCCCGGAAAACCATGTGTTCCGTGATGCTTGTTGTGGTCGGGGAACCCGGTTTGAGGATTCTTTCCGTCGAGGTTCCGGGGGATGACGACTGGCCGAGGGACTGTTCTCCGACCCATGAGATACCTGTTTCCCGGATGCCGTAATCATCCGTGGCTTCAATGGATATTTGGATGGATGTATTTTCCAGAATATATTTATTGTCAAGATCTTCGTGTAGGAGGACACGAGGAGGGCGGTCTTCGACCGGGGTCAGCGTCAGATGGCGTGGAGAGGATGTTTGCAGACCGTCCGTATCCGTCCAGGACAATTCCCATTCCTGCGGCTCACGTTCCATGGAGATTCCGGAGATAGTAACCGTTTTTCCTTCAATGCGGATGGGACGGTCGTCCGGCGAGGACGATGCCCGGAGCAGGGGGCGTGTGGCCGTGGCACGGATGTCGGCTGTACTTCCTTCCGGTACAGGAATGGCCCCGGCTTTCATCGGTTCCCGGTAAGGCGGGCGGCCTGTGTAGGAGGGTGGGGTGATTTCTGCCTCGGCTCGTTCCATGCCCGGTCTTGGCTGCGGGATGATTTTCAGGCGGTGAAGAGTATCTCCGGCGGAGAATTCCATGCGTGTTGCCTGATACAGGGGGGGAAGAGTGAAGCGGTACCCCGTTTTGTCCGGAGAAAGGCCGATTTCATTCCATGTTCCGCCGTCCAATCGGAAGTGAGCCGTTTCCGGCCTGTGAGATGAGGCCGAGGAGAGGAGGAACTCCATGGGCCAGGATTCTCCCTGGGCGACGATGAGGCGGGTTCGGAGTGGCTCCAGGACGGTAAAGGTGAAACGTTCCGGTGGATGAAACGGGTTTGCCCATCGGCGCCACGCGTTCCCGGCAGCATCCGGGAAGGCTAAAAATACGGAACCTGCAATTACAATCAGAAAAACAGGAAGGAATACCCGTGTGATAACGGGTTTTCGCGGACGACCGGAGAAAAAATCCTTTCCAGCCAGTTCTTGGGCGTTCTGGACGATGGCGGCCTGTCTCAGACGGGGGGAAACCGTCTCGTCCGGCGCGGACGATGCCAGGTCGATGACTCCCAGAAGACGATCCCCCAGGGCGGGATTGCTGCGGGCTAGCAGAGATGCCAGCTGGCGTGGCGTCCTCTCCGTGCGAAACCATTTTAACCACCAGGCAAAGAGATAGAGGGGAATCCCTGGGAAAACGGGCAGAATACATGCCCACGCCAGGATACCCGGCGTGTCCCAGAGACGGTCGGACAGGAAGAAAACCAGATAACAGGCCGCCGCAATAGTCGGGCAGACGACTAGAGCTTCGCAAGCCCTCGTACGGAACAGGCGCATGCGGAACTCCCGGATTTGTGCAATCAGGGATTCGGGAATGTCTCCTGTTGGCGGCGGTGTCATGAACGGAATATCCTTACTTCGTCCTCTTGCGGGATGAACGGAGTGCGTCGCATCTGCCGTGGCATAGAGCGCTGCCGCAGGGAGAGAGGTGGGAATTTTGTCATTTTCCACCGGCAGGTTTACGTCCGGCGAGGATGTTATTCCGGAGATCCTTCATGTCATCGCGGAAGCGTGGTTGTGTGGCGGCGGTCGGTGTCGTGATATCCCATTCCTGCATTTTTTTCCGGATGTAGGTGAGGATGGCTGCTTCATCGACACCGTATTTCTTGCATACCGGGGAGAGACGGAGTTCCGGAGAATTGAATTGTCCGTTGCAGAAGTAGGGGATGTCGTGCGCCCAGGCTTTCCGAAAGTCTTCGGGACAAGCTTGTACATTAATAGCGTTGAACATTCTGGAAACGTCGTCCCGGGGAATGCCGGCCGCATTCATGCAGACGGCGGTTTCCATGTAGGAAAGCATGAACTCAATCATGACGTCGTGGATTGCCTGTTTCCAGACGGCCGCTTGAGCGGGATCGATTCCGGAGAGTTTGGCATCCAGCTTGGCGACGGCGGCGAGGATGGCATCGCGAGGCCCGCAGGTCATCGGATCGAAACGTTCCGGTTCTTCCTCATCGTCGTACAGGGGGATGGGAGGGCGGACGCGCGAGTCAATTCTTCGCAATTCCCGGGACAGTTCGTTCCTGAGTTCCGCCATGGAGATTCCGTACTGGCGCAGGAGAGGAGCGGCGTAATTTCTGCCGGGGTGGCGGGTCTGCTTGATCCAGGCTTCCTGGAAGTCGGGAGGGCAGTCGGATATTCCTCCGGAGAGCATGACGCGAGCGCGGTCGGATTCCGTGGGCGTTCTGTTTTCATACCCGAAAGTCCACTCCATTTCGATGATCCTCAGAGCGGTTCGTTTCAGGAAAAGTTCGATGGCTTTCCGGGCCTGTTTCGGAGATTGCGTTTCGATTTTTTGTTCCTGTTGGGCGATGGCTGCCGAAGGAAGGGAAATCGTTATGGACAGGGCGGCAAGAAAGATTGACGGGAAAAGTCCTGCGTGTGCATTCATGGTCGATGGAATGTGCTGTAGGCTGGATGGATGCCGGGCTTGATAGCAAATTGCCCCGTGGCTGGACGGGGCAATGGAAATGCTGGTATTTTCAGAAAGAGGTGGATTAGCCGATACGGAACCGGGAACGCCTTCCTTCCGTGGGTGCCGGTGCGGGCTTGGGAGACGGACTAGCCTGTTGCTGCCGGGCCTTCTGTTGCATTTGTTGCTGAATTTGCTGCTGCCTGCGCTGGGCATCGATAGCCTGTTGCTGACGAATAGCTTCCTGGCGCTGGTTTGCCTCGCGCTGCCGGCGTTCGGCGTCAATGGCAGCCTGGCGGCGTTCCTGTTCCAACTGGCGTTCCTTCTCCTGGAGTTTTGCCTGTTCTGCGGCAAGGGCCTGAAGGCGTGCCTGGTTGGCGGCGTTGTCTACGGGCGCTGGAGCGAAGCGGCTGCGAATGGCGGGGTTGGAAGCGGCCTGTTTCTGTGAGATGGCCTGCCTTTGGCGGGCCAGGGCTTCCTGTTGTTGGCGGATGCGATCCAACTCTGCGGACTGACTGTCGGCCGGTGCCGCCACTCGCAACGATTTCTGGCGGCTACGGCTTTGGATGCGCAGGTTCTTCTGGTACTGGGCATAATGCGGGTCAGACTCGACATAGGCGGCGTGAGGGCTGCCTTCCATGACTTCTACGGGAGCCCTGTATCCCAGCGCGGCATTCATCGTCGGCTTGAGGGATTCTTCCACATTGCTGAGTTTGCTGGGAGGTGCGGGGGGGACGGAATAATCGGCTCCTTTCCAGAGATCGGCTGTGGAGGACGGATTTTCCTTGGCCAGCGGAGCCAGCCTTTCCTCTGCTTCCCGGGCTGCGGCGAGTTTGCGTTCCACCCAGTCCGGTTTCCAGTTCGGGCTGGAGGACTTGAGGGATCCGAGGGCCTGGATGGCCTGGGTGATGTTTTTATGGGCGTCGGCGTAGGCTTTTTTACCCTCCAGCATCTTGGAAAGGCAAATGAGCGAATCCGCTTCGGCATAGGTATCTTCCGGTGCGCCGGAAGCCAGAAGGCCCGTTGCAAAAAATGCGGCGGCAAGCAAACTGATGCGGCTATATTTCATAAGCAATAGAATGGTCTCGTGTCTGGCATCATCACACAATGAGAGCTCCATACAAGCTTTTTCTTGCGAATAAACACCCTCATTTTTTTACAGGCTGCGTCCCTGGAGCCATGCGGCGGCCTGGGCGGCGTAGTAGGTCAGGATCATGTCGGCACCGGCGCGGCGGATGCTCGTGAGAGTTTCCAGCACGGCGGCCTGTTCGTCGATCCAGCCGGAGGCGGCGGCGGCTTTCAGCATGAGGTATTCTCCACTGACATGATAGGCGGCCAGGGGGAGGGTAGTCGTCTGGCGCATGGCATGGAGGACGTCGAGGTACATCGTGGCGGGTTTCACCATGAGGATGTCCGCTCCTTCCGCTTCGTCGAGTGCGGCTTCGCGCAGTGCTTCCCGGAGGTTGCGCGGATCCATTTGATAGGTCTTTTTGTCACCGCTTTTGGGAGCGCTCTCAAGAGCCCCGCGGAAAGGACCGTACATGGCGCTGGCATATTTGGCGGTATAGGCCATGATGGAGACGTCTTCCAAGTGTTCGTAATCGAGTGCGGAGCGGATGGCGGCTACGCGTCCATCCATCATGTCGCTTGGGGAGATGACGTCCGCCCCGGCTTCGGCGAAGCAGAGCGCCTGGCGGCAGAGGACCTCGATGGTGGGATCGTTGAGGATTTCATAACTGCCGTCGGGGTAGAACTGGACAATGCCGTCGTGACCGTCGGTGTTGTACGGATCAAGAGCGACGTCCGTGTTGACGACCAGATCGGGCAGGGCATCCTTGAGGGCGACGATAGCCCGCGGGACGAGACCGTCGGGGTTGTAGGCTTCCTCCGCTCCGGGCGTCTTTTTGGAATCGGGCACGGCCGGGAAAATATCTACGGATGTAATGCCGAGATCCATGAGCCGTTTAGCTTCCTCGACGAGTCCTGGGATGCTCCAGCGGGTGCAGCCGGGCAGGGACTCAATCGGGACGTCTTCGTCGGATTCATGAATGAAGACGGGCAGAATGAATTGAGAAGGGGAAAGATGCGTTTCCGCGACGAGGTCGCGTATGGCGGCGCTTTTTCTGTTCCGGCGCGGCCTGATGGGTAGGTTGAACATGCCTCCATTATGCGATGCTCCTCCCGCGAGTGAAGAATAAAGTGAGGCTCCATGGAATTGACCTCCGGAAAGAATCTTGCCGGGTGACTCATTTTGGTGTTTTCCGCAGGCATTCGTGCATGTATGTCACGGAGCAGATATGAATGCCTTGATGATCAAATGCAGCCGATTGGCTCTGGCGGTGTGTGCCTGTGCGTTGTTATGCGGTCCCGCCGATGCGCAGGAACCCAATGCAGACGCTTTGATGAAAAGTCTCCGTCAGACTGCGACCCTCCAGAAGAACAAGGATATCAAGGGGCAGATTCGCCGGCGTAGCGTGAAGATACCTTTCAACATCAGTTTGCGAGGCGAACTGATGTGCTTCCAGTATTTCCAAAACAACGTATGGGAACGCTTCGATCTCAAATTCAAGGAGAAAGGGCAGGAACTCCAATACCAGAAGGACGGCAAAATGGTGGCTCTCCCCAAGGCGATGTATTCGACTCCCATTCCTGAAACGGACATTACCTACGAGGATTTATCCATGCGTTTCTTGTACTGGCCTGGAGCTCGGATTCTTCAGGAGAGCGAAGCGACATCCACCGTCAAAGGACGTCTTTGCTGGATCGTCCAACTCAAGAACCCGACTCCCTCCCTCGGCCAGTACGCCTGGGTGCGCGTGTGGGTTGATAAAGAAAACGGCGGAATGTGGCAGATCGACGGCATTGATGCCCGAGGGGAGTTGGCCAAGCGTTTCCTGCTGACGTCCGTGATGAAACTGAAGGACGGATCCTGGTTTTTCAAACAAATGAAAGTTGAGGTTCGCGACACGAACGATTCACGGAAAACGGTCTCCGTCAATTATATCGATATGAACTCTCCGGAATGATCGGCTTTTTTGAATAAATATCAATTACGGCGTGACATGTCCCCTCAGTGAAGGTAAACAAGTTCACCCCAATTTGTCATGAAATATACGTTTTTCACTGTTCTTGCGGCTGCCTTGGTGTTGTCTTCCTGCTCCTCCCAAAAAGGGACTTCACCCGAAGCTCATGTAACGCCTGCAACGGAATCCATCCCAGCTTCCAAGATAACGCCTGCTCACAGGCTTCCTGCTTCGAAGAATCGGACCGGGAATAGCCAGCAATTCCCCGTCGTTGCCAAAAACACGACGTTTGCCCCTCAGGCTCCCAAGGTGCCCGGAGTGCGCATTTCCCGCGTGAATGTTCCGGAAAAAGTCGTCGCCCTGACTTTTGACGACGGGCCTCACGGGACACTGACTCCGCGTGTTCTGGATATCCTCAATCGCTACAACGCCAAGGGTACCTTCTTTATGCAGGGAGTTAACGTCAATCGCTACCCCGGCATCGTCAGCCGCATGGCTCGCGAAGGCCATGAACCGGCATCCCACACATGGAACCACATTTGCATGACCAAGACATCGCGTCCGCTCTGCGAAGCCCAGCTTCAAAAAACCGACGAGGCGATCCGCAAGGCGACCGGCTCCTCCCCCAAGCTGATGCGTCCTCCTTACGGAGCTGTCAATGCCGGGCTTTATACATGGATGCATGAACGCTTCGGCTACAAGACGATCCTCTGGGATGTCGACACCAACGACTGGCGCAAGCCCGGAGTCTCCACGGTAATTTCCCGTGCTGTCAATGGTGCCAAGCCCGGATCGATCATCCTCGTGCATGACATCCACGCGTCCACCGTAGATGCCGTGGAAGGCATTGTGCGTGGCCTGCAAAACCGGGGGTTCCGCCTGGTGACTGTTTCCGAACTGATCTCCATCGGCCAGCGCTATGCCAATTCGGCGGGTGTATCCGCACCTGCCCCGTCTGTCCCCGTCATACCGGCGGCTCCGGCTCCTGTCGTTGCTCCCGCAGTTGTTCCGTCTATCCATGAACAACCGGTCACAGAACCCTCAATGCAGCAGGAAGAAGCTCCCCGGCAACCTGCCGTCGCTCCCGTTTCCGCCGAAAATGCGGACGAACCTGCCGTGACTCCGGGAACTTCCGGTGCTGTACCTCAGCAATAATCTTCGCTTGGCGTTGCCCTTTTTTCCCGGTTTTGGCATAGACAAGCGCCGGTGAAATGGTTAAAATGCCTTAAGCATCACACAAGAGCTCTTGAGGTGGTTCTCAAAGAGCTCTTTTTTATGCTGCAGGGTTCCAGACATTCCGCGCCGACCTATGCTGAAACAGGGACAACATGCCTTATCCTATCACGTGCGCAACATCGCTGAGTGCGCCCTTGATTTTTCCCGCAAACTGGGGGACGACTGTATTTTCCCGGCGGAAGAGCCGTTGCGAGATGCGCTGCGGGCGGCGGAACGCATTCCGGCCGTTGCCGTGATCGGGGATACCTGTGCCGGCAAGTCGTCCGTACTGGACCTGATGGTTTCTCCCAAAGAGGATACGTTCGGGAGGATGTCGCGCGGCGTTCCCGTCCTTCGCTGGAGGTTCGACGTTCATGCTTCGGGAGAACTTGCCCAGGGGGAGGAGGCCGCCTACTATCCTCTGCCTCAGCTGCGTGATGTCGAATTTATTGATACGAGCATTCGCGATTTCGACAAGGAAGGGGATCTCCTGCAGGAGGCTCTCCAAGGAGCGGATGTCATCATCATGGTGATTTCCGCCACAATGCCGTATTCCCGGAATGCGTGGGATTTCATCTCCCGGTTTCCCCCCGAATACTACACCCGGATGATTATTGCCGTGACACATCCCGACGAGTGTAGTTTCGACCAGATCCAGAACGTCAAAGACATTGTCCGCGAGGACTGCCGCCGTTATCTTGATACGGAACCACCTCTCTTTCCCGTCTGCGGAGGGGGGAGCCAGAAAGGATACGGAGCCGATGCCCTGACCCGGCGCGTCAACCACATTTTGGCCGTCAGGATGGCTTCCCTCGGCATGAACGCCCGGGTGATCGCCGCAACGGCATCCTTGTTGGAAGAACAGAAACAGGTCTTGCGCAACCAGGATCGCCTCCTGCGTATGGACTCGGGGTTCCTGGCCAGGATCGAGAGCGAAATCGACTCCGTTTGCAACCAGATGGCCCGCATCCTTCCCACACGTCTGGAAGCCATGTCTACTCTCGTTCAGGAGTTTGTTCCGCGCCTGGCCCGCAAAACGGCCAGACAGCTTGGCTATGTCCTTTCCCTGAACCGCGTCCGTTGCCTGGGCCACATGGCCGCGGGCATTGACAACTGGTTTTACAAACAAATTGCTCACAGCATCGAAGAACGCCAGGAGTACTACAACCGCGAGTTCCTGACGGCCTGCACCCAGCACTGGAATTCCATCCGTCCCCGCGTCCAGGACCAGATGGAGTGCGACATCGGAGATTTCCCGGCAGAACGCCTCCAGACGAGTCTGGACACCTATCGCCGTCGCTTGGGACGTGCCGTTTACCAGCCTCTCAATGATTTCGGATTGAAGTCCTGTCTGTCGAAATTGTATGCCGGGCAGGAAAAGTGGATGTACAAGCAACTTTTCATCATTTTCCTGCTGATCGCCGCCGGAGGCATTCTCGGAGGACTCGGGGAATCCTCCGCGGGATTCGTCCTGGTCGGTTGTGCCGCCGTCCTCTGGGTTTTGTCCTCCCTAGCTCTCATCTTCGTGAAAATCCGCCTGATCCGCCAATTGGAGGATGCTGCCGGAGACATGCACCTGGCTATTGTCAGCGGTTTGAAGGAACCCCTGTTTCTCGCGACCATGGGAGGGCTGGTGGACTATCGCAAGCTCTACACCGATATCCGGGGACAGGTGGCTGTCAGCGCCGACCAGATCACCCCTCTCCTCGCCGAGCACAACCAGCTGTTCTACAAACTGACCGCCATGCGACAGCCCAGATAGGGTGGTGCCGGGCGCATGTTTTTCCGCGAGTTTGTCATTTTGGGATTCACGGCAGGCGGTGAACCGTATAGCATCATTCCATGTTTGACATGCTGGTTCGCCTTTACGACCTTCCTGACGTTTCCTCCTCGATCAACGAACTGAAGGGGCAGGGGATTCTGATCCGTCGTCCGGGCGCCTACGAACGCCATATCGTGACCGACTGGGTCGGAAGGACGTTCAGCCCCAAGTGGGTCAGCGAAACGAAGGTCGCTTTCGGGCGTCAACCCGTTTCATGCTTCATTGCCACGTGCGACAGCCGGATTGTCGGCTTCGCATGCTACGATGTAACGGCTCGCGGTTTCCTTGGCCCCATGGGAACCGATCCTTCCGTACGCAGGAGCGGACTTGGCAAAGCCCTTCTGGTGACTGCCCTCGGTGCCCTGAGGGACATGGGGTTTGCCTACGCCTTTATCGGAGGTGTCGGCCCGGCGGAGTTTTATGCCAAAACCGTCGGTGCAGTTCCGGTGGAAGGCAGTACTCCCGGTATCTATGTCGATATTCTGCCTGATCCGGAATTGTAGGAACGGCTTCCCTTTCTCGTGGAAATCATGAGAGAATCCAGAAGAAGTTGTGATATGGTGTCCTGACTAATAAATATCCAACTTCATGATGGATATTAGATTTAACGGATCGGGACTCTCCTTTTGTCCGATGCGGAAATGTGGGTATTCTATGAATGCCCATAAATATGTATTGTCTTTGGTGTTAAATCCATCATATGACAAATAACTGCAGTGAATTTTCATTTCTGTCGTCTTTTTCATAAGAGTTTTTCCTGCAAATATAAGCCCTTTAATAGGATGATGATATTTTTATAATAAATAGAGAAATGTTTCTTGTGAATTTAAGATAATAAAATATCGGATATATTGTTTGTAACTAGCGGATTTAACATCCGCTGACAAGGATAAACAACCCGGCAAGACACATTTAGTTTGACGTTTTTATGAAAAATTCCCCTCTCTCCTTCTATCTAACCCAACCATGGGCTAGTAAAACCGATGAATTCAGGTATTATAAACAAACGTTTGTATTGTTTTTTCGTGTATGTTTTATTGATTGATGCATTGATTTAATCGAATCTCGCTCTTTTCTCTATTTTATATTTTCATAATAAATTGATATATAATATATTGTGTCCATTTATCGGATGCGTTGTATTTAATTTTAATCTTTTGTTTTGCGTGTTTTGAAAATAAATTTTAACAGACGTTGAAAAATTGGAAAATTTATAAAAATCGGCAATTTAAATAAATTAATTACAAAACAAATAATTAGCGGATGTTAAATCCGTCAGACTATGCGTGGTCCCTTCTAACTAGTCAGATTTATGAAAATTCGCCTTCCCCTCCCCTTAAGAACCGCTCTGCTGTCCAGCTTTCTTGCGGTTTTCTCCTACACTGTCCAGTCTGCCACCCTGTCGTGGTACGGTGAAAACGGCGGTTCCTTTGTTGAAAATTGGTGGAATCCTAGTCCGGACACTCCGGATAGCCCGCACCGGCAGGATTTGCTTCCGCACGACAATCTTATATTCGGAGATCAGGATCCGTCCTCTCTCGAAGAGAGGACAGGATTGCAGGAAGTGATTTTTGGTCAAAAAGACACTTATGGTTCGTTTACGTTGACGAGTGCGCTTGACTGGAATATTGCGACGGCAGGTTCAGTGTTTGAATCTGTATCGGTTACAGCGGCAGGGAAGACCTTGACCTTTGATGGTCTGGAAGTCACTGATGCGATGACGGCAACCGGAAATCTTGTGTCTACTGGCAATGTAAAGGTGGGGGGCGATTTTACATTGGGGGCATCCTCCACATTGACAGGAACCAACTTGGACGTGTCGGGTGCATTGTCGAATGCGGGAACGATTACTTTGTCGGGGGGATTGACGACGCAATCGTGGACACTGAGTTCAGGAGGGACTATTCTGGCCCAATCTTTCAACGGAGGGATGGGAGACAGCGACATGGTTGTCGACGGGACGAATTTGTCCCTGGAGGGGAACCTGTCCGTCAATTCATTGGCCATTACCGGCAACGGAGCTTTGACAGCTGGAGCCGTTACTTCGGAGGGCGATATCAGTGCGGGGTCCGGGACAAGTTTGACCAGCAAGGGAACTCTGACTTCGACGAACGGCGGCATGGCAATCGCCGGAACCGTGACGGCTGGTGGAACCGTGACGGCTGCCAATGGGACCATTGAGCTTTCCGGGACCTTGAATGCAAATGGGCAGAGTGTCGTTGCCCAATCTCTCAATATGGGAAAAAACGGGAGTTTGACCGCGAATTCCCTGACTGTGCATACCCTGGAGACTGTTACCGGTTCCCGTATGAATTTGACCGGAACTCTGAACACTCAATCCTGGACACTAGGCGCCGGTACCATCACGGCTGCTTCATTCAATGGGGGCTCCGGTTCCTCTGACCTTTCCCTCAATGGTACGAAGTTGACCCTTTCCTCTTTGGAAGCCATAGCCCTGAATTCCCTTTCGTTGAATTCCTCCGCCTATTTAACGACAACAGGTAATGGTGCGGATATCACGATTGCAAACGGATTGACACTTAATGCCGGAACAACATGGGATGTCCGGGGAAGTTCAGCTGTCGGACGCGATGTCATTATCGGCGGCAATGCCGTCCTCAATGGAAGCATGTGGGCTAAAAGCCTGGCTGTGAATGGTGATAGCTTGGTCGTCGGAGGGAAGGTTGTCACGAAGAGTGAGGTAACTGTGACCGGAGCGTCCAATATATCCGGCTCTTTGTCGTCTGATTCCGGAAATATGACGTTGAGCGGCGCTACAGAGGTATCCGGTATTCTGAAGGCCAGCAACATATCTTTGACCGGAGCTGTGACATTGGCCGGGAATACTTTCAATATCAGCGCTTCCCGGAACCTAACCATTGGTTCTCTGGCGAATACGGGAGGAGAGATCGGAGGCGGAACCATTTCTGCCAATTCCTTGACATGGACGACGACTCCCGGAACGCTTCAATTGAACGGTACCCAAATTACTCTTGGAGACACGGCTGCCAATGATTGGAGCGGCATGGATTTGATCCTGAAAGGAAAATCAGGAGCCATCTTTAATGTTAAAAACGCTGATGTCAAACTGAAGTCCCTCGTTTTGGAGGAAGGTTCCGGAACGGCTTCTTTTGGATCGTTGGAAACGGCTGGTAATTTGAAGGTTCTGGATAACAATGCCAAATTGAATTTAGGAGCCAATTCCACGTTGACAGTTGGTGGTGACATGACTCTCAATTCATATAGTGACTGGAATAAGGTTACCGTTGACGTTGCCGGCAATTACACTGGGGGGCATATGCTTACTGCCAAAGATATAACGGTTGGGGGGAATGTTGACTTAACCTCCAATCTTACCGCCACAGAAAATCTTTGGATTAAGGGAACGGTTGAGGTTATAAAGAATACCAGTGTACTGGATGGACAAAAGAGTCTGATTATTGACAAAGCCGTTACTAATTTCGGCACTATTAAATCCTCTTCCGGTTCAATTACTCTGAAAGATGATGTCACCCTGAATGCTGGAAGTTCACTTCTTGCAACAAATGGCACGATTTCCTTGGAGGGCGATTTGACAGCCAATGGATCGACCGGAAAACCGGTCACGATTACAACCCGGCAGCTTCAGGGTAATACTGCCAAGACCATTTCTCTGACGAATGCCGACATGAGCCTTACCGGTAGTAGCGATGCTTCTACGATGGGAACGCTCGAAATGACGGGATCTGCTTTGAATGTTTCCTCCTCCTTGACGGCGGGAGCTGTTTCCGTAGATGAGACGTCCAGCGTGAGTGTTGGTAAAGACATTCATTTTGAGTCTCTTACTTCGGCAGGACTTGTTGAATCTACTGCGGGGAATATTACTATTACCGGTGCCGTGGATGTGAAGAATGGAGGGTTTCTTGAAGCCTTGTCAACTAAGGATGGTACTGGAAGCATTTCGACGGGTGAGCTGACCAATGCCGGGACGATTCAGGCCAATGGCACGATTACTGTAACTGGCGATTTGAAGGCTAACACCGGGACGATTCAGTCCTTGGAAAAAGACATCGTTATTACGGGGAATGCCAATTTGGAAGCCAATGGCAAATTGATTGCCGCCACGTATGATGAGATTACTCAGGAATGGACGGGGACGGGCAATATTTCCATCGGCGGTACCCTGACCACTTCGGGTCAAGCAGAGAAGCGCGTGATGCTTGTCTCTTCACAACTTTTGGGTACAGGAACTTCCGGGAGCGATATGACCCTTTCCTTCACGGATTTGATCCTGACGGACAAAACGGATGCCGATCATACGGCTGCCCCAGTCAAAGCCGGGAATGTGACATTGACGGATTCTCTTTTCAGTTCCGCCAGCGGTATTGAGGCTGCGAGTGTGACTCTGAACGGTAATTCCACGTTGCTTTCCACGCAGAAGAACTATACTTACAGCAACAATCCAAAACCGGAAGACTATCCCGAAGGCGGTAACAAACCGGCTCAGACCGACATGACGATAGGCTCACTGACGGTCAACGGCAGCCGGAATACGGTGGAGAGTTATGGAAACCTTTTCCTGAAATCCGCGACAGAACTGGATGCCGATCAGTTGAAGGTCAATGCCTGGGGTGTGGTGACCGTTGATGGAGACTTGACTCTGGGTGATAAAAATGCTGCCAATCACAATACGATTTCCTTCCAGGGGGCCGGCATTGCGGTGGAAGGGGGGCTCAACGTTGCCAAAGGCAGTACTCTGACTTCCCAAGAAGCCACTATCTACAAGGAAGACGGGATAACTCCCTGGCCGGCTGCGACCAGGGATAGATCCCACCTGACTGTCAAAAAGGACTTGGATTACCAGGGCGAGATCGTCGTCAAGGGAGCCATGACGGCTCAAAACGTGACGGGCAGCGACGGCGGGACATTGACCGCCGGCAATGCCTCAACGGGGGATTCCGTGACAGTTAAGAGTATTGTTCTGAAAGGGGATAACACGACTTTCTCCTCCAGAAACGCCCTGAATATTACTTCCTTCCAGGAAGATGGCGGAGTTAAGTATGCCGCCCAAGTCAGCGGAAACGGGGCGAAATTGTCGTCTGTCTATAACATGACCATGGCCAATGGAGGGCTTCTTGTCAACGAGGGCTCTACCGTTAGTGCGGGAAGAAACCTCCAGGTCGGCGACGTCAACAGCATTCACAATGTGGTGATCAACGGAGTATCAAGCGGAACCGTTGCAACGAAGGTGACTGCGGGAAGCGATTTGCGCGTGTATGGTGATGTTTCCCTGAAGGGAAACAACATTAACGTTTCGGCTAACAATATTTTCATTTACGACGCAACCCCGGGAACATTGGGGACATTGACGGTTGACGGGGCCGGGAATTCCGTAAGAGCCACACAGCAGTTCCGTGTATTTGCCATTGACCTGAAAAACAACGATGGTCTGCAGAATGTCCTGTCTGCCGGGAACCCGGGCATGTATGTCGATACGACATCGAACATCGGGACAGGCAATTTCCTCAATTCAGCCGGCACGATCCAGTTCAAGGGTAAGGTGACGACGAAAGGCGATATCCAGTCCTCCCAATCGGTGTATTTTGAAGGCGGCCTGGATATGACAGCCGGAAGCATCGTCTCCGGTGACACGGTGCGTTTCACATCCCTGTCCAACTCGATGACGGGAGGGAGCCTGACGACTCCCAACTGGGAAATCCTTACCGGCTACGATGCGGGAGGGGCAGTCAACCTGGTTAAAAATACGGAGGTTCACGTATCGGGATCTACAAAAATCAGCGGTGACGGAAAGGCCCTCTTTGAGCAAATCAGCGGAGAGTTGGGAGAAGTGAAGGTCTCCGGCAATTCCGATGCGACGATTGGCGGTACCAAAAATCGCGTCCGTTTTGAATTGCTTAACAGCGGTTCCGAAAAGGGGACAGTCTTGGCCCCCCTGTACATGACAGGCATGTCCATCCAGAACGGAGATGTCTATTTAGGCAGTTCCGACGGAACGAATCCCGTTTATCTTGATACGAAGGGCGACCGCAAGGGTACGATTACCTTGAACAAGGAAGGGCGGTTGTACGTTTATCAAAACAGTACCTGGGCCGGTTCCGTCGAGATGAATAACAATTCCTATCTGACGCTGGCCGGAGGTAATATTCTCGGCGATGTCTATTCGGCAGGAACCAGTTCCGATTTTAATACGAACAACATTACCCTTGATGTCCAGGGAGGGGGCTTGATCCACGGCAACGTGATTCTCAATGCCGTGACGGTAATCGGAGATACAGGCAAGACTGTGACGGTTGACGGCGACCTGAGCATTACCAATTCTACGCCAGCTGATGCCCTTCAATTTTTTGCGTCTACTTCTCTGACGTACACGAGCGGGCAGTTGACAATTGTTGATAACCCTCCTGTTTCTGATCCCGACGTATCCCAAATCAACGACTCCGTTAAAAAGGTCATCATCGAAGGGGATTCCATGGTGACGCTCGGCAAGCTTTATGCTAACGGCTATTCATCAGGTACCATTCCCCACGAAGTCAGTATCCGTTTCGGCGACTTGACGATCGTGAGCGGAAATTACAAAGGAGACCTGCTGTTCGAGGAGAGCAACCAGGCCCAGAATAACGCGAATGTCTCGCGCAAGTTGACGATCAGTACGGACACGGCGAACGATCACAACATGATCGTGCTGGCATCCGGGATTATCAGTGTTTCCAACGATACGACGTTTACTCTGAATGGAGAACTTCGCGGCGACATGTCCCTGTTGATGGAGGGCGGCGGTACGAAAATTTTCAACAAAACCCTGAATGGTACGGACACCGACTATACGGCGGACATTACCTGGACTGCCGGCAAGCTGCAACTGGGCGCCGACAATGCCATCGGGACGCAAGGCACCCTGTTCGTCAAGAGTACGACGGGTGAGGCGCTGGAACTCATCAGCAATATTCCCAATGCTGCCGGAACCATTACGACGAGCAAGAACATCGACTTCTCGGCCAGCCCGGTAACTGTCAACACTGTCGATAACCTGACCCTGACGGGCAATGTTACCGGAGGCACGATGAGCAAAAACGGTGCGGGCGTACTCGACATGAGCAGTGCGGCCGTCGACATTGATACCTTGAATGTTTATGGAGGTACCGTGCATGACTTGTCCGCCGGGAACAGCTTGTACGACAACGTCAACGTGTCGGCGCATGCCGTCTTCATGGGTGACGTCGGTACGTATGGCAATCTGACATCAAGGGCGACGATCACGATTGTCGACGGTGAAGTAACCGATATCGGCGGCGGTTTCCTGAGCACGGTTCACGGAGACGTGTTCGGCAACATTGTCACCGAACATGTTGGGAAAGAATCTCCCGACGAAGGTCGCACGGCCTACAATTCCGTCATCGTTTTGGCCGATATGGTTTCCCAGGCCGGGCACACGGGTAATATCGTCAACGGCGGGACTCTGCTGATCGACGGCAGCAACCTGTCGATGACCGGCGCCATGAATCCGGACAGAGGCAATGGATCCGATTTCTCGCGCCTGACGCTTACCGGCAGTTCCCTGGAAATGACGGGCAATATCTATGCTTCCCGTTACCAGCGTCCCGAGGATAAACCGGCCGATGAAGCCGTCTGGGATGGAGGATGGTTTGCCATGCAGGATTCCTCGCTCGTTTCCAAGACGGGCAAAATTGAAATCACCGGCAAGACCCAGGGCATTTCCTGGAATGGCAGCAAGACTTCCGTTGATCAATCCGATGTCCGCTTTTACGGCAATGTCCTGACGGCCAATACGGGCATGAATCTGGATCTTGAATTTGTAGGCGGTACGGTCGGGGGCACCGTTGACCTGACCCAAAACAGCATCATTAGCAAGGGCAATGTCTTTACCGTTCTGAACGGCGGCATGTCCTTTGCAGGACGGAGTTTTGAGGATGAATCGAAATTCGACAGCAATACTCTGACCTCCCGTGATGACATGACGCTCGACATGAGCTTCAAGAACGGGTTCGACAGCAACGAATTGACTTCCCAGCAGGGAGCTTTGTCCTTCAAGGGCGAGTCTCTTGAAGAGAAGGAGATCCATGGCGCGGGCTTTAGGTACAATACGTTTTCCTCCAGGGGAGACATGGATATCGAATTGTCGACAAACGTGCTTGCCATGGAGAATACCTTTACCTCGGCGATGGGGGGCATGAGGTTCTTCTACCATTCCGGAGGTACGAAGAGCTATGGCGAAACTCTTCTGGGATTCCTCGACAATACGCTGACATCCAAGGGAGACATGGTGGTCGTTCTGAATACGCATGTTACGGCTTCGGGCAACATCCTGACTTCATCGGCGGGAACTCTTGACTTTACCTACCGTTTCCAGGGTGAGCTTGCAGAGGGAAGCGGAGGTGAACCCCTGGTTCATGGAGTGACCGACAATACATTGACATCCCAGGGCAATATGGCGCTGCGCCTGGATGCCAGAAACGTCTCAGGCAATACGTTTTATTCCAAAGCCGGGAACATGCTGCTTTCCGGTATTCCGGATTCGGGAATTCTTGTAGACGAACGCGTCCTGTCCGGCAACTCCCTGCTGGCACAGGGGGATATCACATTCGATCAATCTCTGGACATTAAGGAGTTTAATAACAACTTAATCCAGTCCGGCAAAGACAACCTGAAACTTTTGGGTGATATTTTCGTCAACACCGTGATCGGAGATGGGGCTGATCAGACAAATCCGTCCGGCAAGAACGTTGCCAATACGTTTGCGGCAACACGGCAGTTTACGAATAACGCCTTCATGTCCCTGGGGAGCGGATCTTCCGTTAGTGCCCAGTTGTGGAACTTGAATGCCGATGCCGTGATTTATGACGGAGGTGTGACGATCAAGGCTCCCGTCAATGCGGGCATCGTCTGGCAGGGAACTTCTAGAAGATTGACTCTTAACGGAGGAGCAAGCCATGTCCTCGGGCGCTTGACCCTTAACTCGGGGGAACTCGTCTTGAATGACGGGGCGACCGCGTCGGCCCTGGATGTCCAGGGAACAGATACGGGAACAGACATGCAGGGAAGGATTACTCTGAATGATGCCAGTACGTTGACATTCGACTCCATGGAGACGATTGGCAAAGTCATTCTGGCGGATGATTCAATTGAGAAGCGAATGGGATCCATCCTTACCATTGCGAATAAAAACAGCCACATCGGCGAATTGACGCTGTCCAGAGATTCCGTCCTTTCCCTGAGTAAAGGGCATCTGACTATTGATGTCTTGCGGCAGAATGGCAAAAAGACGGGCGGTGAGGTTTTTGTCGGTATGGGAGATTTGACTGTCGGCAGTACAGATTGGGATGACAATACCTATTTCTCGGGTTCCATGACGGCATCCCAGGGCAGTATCTATCTTGCGACAGGCGGTGAATTCAGATTGGATGAAGTGACTATTTCTGCTTCTTCTTCCGTGTCTAATACGGGGAATTTGTATCTTTCGAGCGGTTCTTCCGTATCGGCGTCGGACTGGTATGTCAATGGGAAGGCAGTCCTGACGAATGCCGGCGTTTCGCTGAATAACCGATTGCTTCTTGGTGGCGATTTGTATCTGGAAGGGCTCAATGACGAAAGCGTCTGGAGCGGCTGGCTGAAGAACAGTCTGAGTGCGGGAGAATGGGATGCCTTGGGTTCTGACGAAGCCAAGAAAGCCAAAGTAATGGCCTTGCTGGGAAAACAGGCATACAATCTGGGTAACGTGTCGTCGTCCATTCTGACTCCTGCGGGCGGCTCCTATCCTACTTTGTCACTGGTCAACCTGAACGACATTGCACAGACCGTCCGCGCAGATGTTGTCGATGGCGGCTATTTCAATGTGTCGATTGACAATTCCGAGTTGAACGTGAGCAAGATCCAGACCTTTGGCGATACGACGCTGAAGAATAAGGCCGTGTTGAGTGCCAACGGATCCGTACATTTGTTCGGGCAAGTTTCGTTGGAAAATTCGTCGATTTCCTCCCGCGGCATAGGCAACATCATTCTGGGAGCTGTCGATGGGACGACAGCATTGGGAGAAGTTGTCAAGTTGAAGAACACGGAGATGAATGCCTCCGGCCTTACTCTGTCGTTCCGTGGTGCGATTAACACTGGTCTTGCTTCAGACGGAAGTATTTCAGGAAACACGTTCCAGGCAGCAACGTTCGATTGGCAGCCTGTCGGTTGCCAATCGGTAACTTTTGGCGCCGGTAACAAATTTGCTATCGTTACTTCAACGAAAGTTGCGGATCAGAGCAGCTTCGTGTTCGATCCCGGTACCGGTTCCGGAGGCAACGATTACGGATCTCTGGGGCAGATTACGATGGGGAAAGAATCTTCCCTGAAGTTGTTACATAATTCGTTGTTGGAAGCCAAGGGGATCTCCATGACTTCCGGAAACCTGGTTTTGCAACAGGAGTCCAGACTTTCTTCTTATGGCACGCTGACTATGGGAAGCGGCAATGTCACGGTTGAGAATAAGTCGAAGTTGTTAGTCGATGGGGCTTCTTTCGGAGGTCATGTGTCTGTGTCCGGGAGTTCCTACATGTTGGTTAATGGTAGTGTTACCCAGCAAAGCGGCAATTTGAATATCTCATCCGATTCCAATTTTGCGGGGTTCGGGGATTATTCTGCCCAGGGGTCAAAGATCTCTATTGAGGGAGCAAAGGCCACGATGACCCTGTCCGGCGTATTAAGCATGAATTCATCGATTGATATCGCAATGGATTCGGCTTCACTAAGCGTGACGGACGGGGGGGGAGTCTCCCTGGGGGGAATTATTGCCAATTCCAAATCATTCATTGATCTGGATCATGCCACGGCTGCGTTTGTTACCGATAACCTTGTCTTGAATGATACGGCGACCGCTGTCATTAACGATACGACGATTACAGAAGGTGGAATCTACCACAATGGAATCGGTTTCCTGAGTTTGGATAATCTGACGATGTCGGAGAAGGCCAGTAAAATCGTTCTTAATTCCGGCGATACGACGATGACGGGAGTTATAACCCTGGGATCCGGCAGTGACCAGGGCGTGTACGTTCAGGGCGGTTCTCTATCTATCGGCGATACGTCTCTGGAAAAGGCGACTCAGCTTTCAGGGATGGTGTCGTTATCCTCGGGAACCGTGACGGTGCACAATGTAGACTTGCTTGAGAAAGTTGTCGTCCAGTCCGGTATCGGTATTCGCCAGCTGATCTTCAATCCCTTGACGAGTGATGGTGCTATTCGTATTCAGAATGTGCAATTGGGACAAATGGAAGTCAACTCCTCCCTCAGAATGACGATTGGCGATTCCCGGAGTGTCCGGACTGGGAATTTGTCCGGCAACGGCCCGATCACTTTGATCGGACAGGGTTCTCTGACTCTGGGACGGTTGACAGATAACACCGACTATACGGGTGATATCACATGGTCCGGATCGTCTCTGTCCTTGACGGCGGATCATGCCCTCGGGACTATTGGCCAGTTGCTCGTAACGGGTAATTTCCAGGGAATCCTCGATGTGAGCGGCACGGGTGCCCATAGCAAGGATCTGGCGATTGACAGCCAGACTGGCTCGTTGACCGTTACCAATCAAGGCGGAGATCGGACCACGATGACCGGGACGGTCCGCATGTCCGGGATACTTATCAAAGAGGGAGCCGGTAGTCTCATTATTGACGATAAGACGCCCGAGAAACCCTCATGGATGAACAACGTGACTGTCAACGCAGGTTCCCTGACGTTGATACACGTTGCCGACCATGGTATTGCCGGTCGATTGACCGCTAACAATGGTGTTCTTACCCTTGACGGCATTGACTCGAATGCTGTCTCGGACATAACGGTCAAAGGAAGTCTCGGAAAAATCGTACTGACCAATGCCTCCGATATTAGATCACGCGTGGTTTCCGACTTCAATGCGGGACGATTGATTGTAGACAATGATTCTTCTTTGATTGTCAACGGATTACTGGATGCAGGCGGCTCTTCCGCAATGACGATTGATTCCGGTTCCCTGCAGGTGGACGGCAACATGTTGCTGTCCGGGACGGGAGATTGGATTCTTCGCGACGTTTACCTGTCATCCTATGATACGATGATTCTGAGTATGGAAAATCTTCGGGGTTAGAAGATTTCCGCAAGTGAAGGGGGAGTCAATACATTGGAGAGCCTGGCCTTGACTGTGAACAGGGATCTGCTTGTCGAGAACGGTCATATTTCCTCCAAGACGATGACCTTGGACGCAAACCTGGCCGTCACCAACGGTCAATTGTCGATTGAAGATAAGACGGTTCTTCGGGGTAATCTGTCGTTGACCGGTTTTTCAGGTAAGAATACTCTTGGAGAAATCGAGCTCAATACGGCTATACTGACTTTGTCCGGGAATGGGACGGATCCCGATACGATCCTGACTGTGTCCGGAAATGTCGTGGGTACTTACGAAGTTTCCGGAGAAATCAATCTTACAAACGTGATGTTGCAAGGTGATGTCGCTTTGACAAACGACATCTTGTCCGTTAGCAATTCCGCTGTCTTGGCGGGAGGTTCCGTGACGATGCAAGGGGGTGAATTGAATATCGAGGGCACGAACAGATTTGGGCAATTGATACTTGCCAGCTCTGTCAAGAGTGGTTTGGAAACCGGAGGAGTGACGATTAATGGTTCCGGTAATTCTTCCATTCTGGAGGCATCGACGACATCGATTATTTCCGGAACGCAGACGATTGATTGCAACGTTACTCTAAAAACGGATTTAACGTTGCAGAACGGAGCGATATTGGATCTTGCCGGTAAAATAGCCGCCTCTGACGAGTACGGCGCGGACATCAGAGGGAATTTGACCGTTCAAAACGGCGTAGTGACTTTGAAGAGCGGTTCTTCCGTGCAAGGCAACTTGGAATTGCAGGCCGGGACGGTTAACATGTACGACAGTTCCGTAGGGCAAACCGTTGTGTTTTCCGGAAATCTCGGAGTGAACCGTGAGTTGAATGTGTACGGCGATGCTACGGTCTCTTCCATGAATGTGGTTTCCGATGCGTTGGTTAATATTGCTGAAAACCATTCCCTGGTTGTTTCCGGAGCCATTGGGCCTGCGGCTGAAGGATCTGTGCCTGGAGCTTTGACCAAGTTTGGTAAAGGTGCCATGATTGTGGAGGGAGGCGGTAGCATGGGGAGTCTCCTGGTAGCGGACGGTACATTTGAGACGCAAACGACTGGAGGATCATCTGGGGTCTTATTTAAGGGAAGCGTGACGGCGGACGGTGAGAATTCCCTCATTCAATTGTCAGACAGTGAAGTGCAGGGAACTCTTGCCGCTCAGAACAGTGGTAAGATTGTCATGAATGGCGGCACGTTCAACAACGGCCTTCAACTCATGTCTCTCGGCAGTGCCGAGTTGAACAATGTCAATCTTGATAACTCGAAGCCGACTGAGTCTATTGCCGTGGCGAAGGGATCGATATTAACGCTGAATAATTCAAAGATCAATTATGTCGGCAGTTTCACAACTTCAGGTATTTTGAATATGAAATCCACGGAGTTGTGGGCCAGGAACGGAGACATTAAACTGCTGGGTGAGGAGAATGTGAGCCATATTGAGGATAGTACGCTCCAGGCTTCTTCCCTAATGGTCGGTCACATCGCTACCCATGTGTATATGACGGATTCCGTTTTCGCTATTTCCGGGACATCCGAAGTCCGCGGTAATTTACACCTGTTTGCGACGGAGAATGATATCGATTTAGGTTCCATGGGCGATATCGTGATTTACAACGGTGCCAATATGACCGTGGGGGTGGATTACGGGCTTGACGAGGAAATGCACTATTCTACGGGAACGTTCATCCTGAGAGGCAATGTAACATTGGCGGACAATGCCGATGCCAACACTTTTGAGATGAAGAATGGTGTCCTTACGGGCAAAGTTCTTGTGGAAGGATCTTCCAACATTTTCTCTATGACCGACGCGACTATCGACGGTTCCCTGACGGTGGAAGGCGGTACATTGACATTTGACGGGCAACAGAACACGGTGACTGGCAAGGCTACTTTGGGAGCAGATTCGGAGATTCATGCCGGTACGATTTTCACTGCACAGGAAACCCATTTGTCGGATAATCTTCTGACGATTGAAGGTTCCCTGAATTCCGAACTGTATCTGGAAGGCGGCAATGCCTTGTTGAAAGGTGATGTCGCTAGCCTTGAGAAGGATATCAATATTGCTTCGGGTACATTCACGTATCAAGGAACCGGGAAATCGATGCCTGCCGGCAGGTTGACCAATATTACCTTTACTTCCTATCTGTCTTCCGATCGTAATCTGGATATTCACGAGAACTGGGCGATCGGCAATCTGGCTCTTAATGCAAGCGGACAGATTAATTTGGGAGAAGAGAACATTTCTTCTTCTCCGGTATTGAATGTGAAGGGCGTGCTGTCCGGCAGTTCCAATCTGACTGTGACGGGAACGGGTGATGTCCATTTGGAAAAGTCCGGTACTCATACAGGAGATATCCATTATGAAGCACTTGGTGAACTCCATCTGGATACCGATTATGCTATTGGTACGGTCGGAACATTATACATTGGCAGTTACGGAACAACGACGGATGATGTGCATGCTTTTGTCACGGGCGTCCAATCCAAGAACGTTGTGGCGACGCATATCAAATTGACGACAGAAGGAGATGCTACCTGGGCCGGGACTATTTACCAGGATTCTCTGACCAAGGACGGTCAATTCGATCTGACCATTGCCAACCGCAGTTCCACAATCGGCTCGCTGACCGTGGAGGAAGGAAATCTGTTCAGTCAGGGCAGTAACCGGTTTGTCGATCTGATCGCGAGGAATAAGGCCGGAGCTGCCCTGTCCGCATCCATCACCTTGAACCAGGGAGATACCGTTAACGGAAATTTGGAAACAGGTACCGGAGCCACGATTAACTTAAACGGTTTGACGACAAACATCAAGAAGGTTGCCAATGAGGGAACCCTGAATTTGTCAGACGGCTCCAACATCCTTGTAGGAGAATCTTTTGTATCGTCCGGAGAGGTCTCTTTGAATAATGCAACTTTACGCATCACCGATACCGTGTCGGTGACGGGGAACGGTTCTATTCATGCGAGTGAACTCAATAAGTCTTCTTCATTCCAGACAAGCAGTTTGATGATCTCGGGCGGAGGTCTCGACTTCTCGAACGGTATCAATACGGTTAATGTGAATGAGGATATGACTGTTTCCGGAGGCAGTTCAATGGTCCAGGGTGTTCTTCTTGTGGGAAATACTCTTGGCATGACGGGAGATGGGAAATTAACCCTCCAGCCCGTAGGTGATACGTCCAGCTATCTGGGGGATGTGTCCATGAGTGGAAAGAGCGTCTTTACTGTCGGAAATACGGTAAATCCCAGTACCCAGACTGTCCGGGCGGAGTCGGTTTCCATTGAGGAAAACGCCTCCCTGGTTTTGAACAATATCAACTTGAATATTAATGGCGGACTTGGGAACTTGACGATGACGGGAAACAGCGATGCAGATCAACCTTCCTCGCTGGTTACATTTAACAATGTCCGCTTGGAAGGCAATATTGCCGTATCGGCCGCCAATGCCGTCGAATTGTCCAACTCCGTCTATGTGACGGGCAATCTCGATTTTCTGGATGCTTCGAGTTCATTGACTTTGTCCGGTCAAGGGGACATTTCTTTCCAGGGGCAGGTAGAACTTGGTGCCGGTCATAAGCTGGTGGTTCAATCTCCGACCGGCTTGAAGGCTGCAGGTTTGAATATGACCGCCGGCGCTGAGGCTGCCGTGTACGGTTCGATCGGAATTTCCGGCATATCCGGTCTGTCGGGGGCGGTTCTGACGCTGGAAGACCGCTTGACAGGAACGTCCGTCCAGAACTTCGGTTCCTTGGGAACATTAACTCTTTCCGAGGGTTCCACGATGACAGCATCCGGCCGCGACATTGCCCACAAGGCTCTCCTGGCCGGGAATATGACGCTGGACGATAATTCTTATACATCGGCAAGCAATACGTTATTGTTGAAGAATCTCATTCTTGACGGCAATGTATCGATGTCCGGAGAGTCTGCTTTGAATACGCTGTCCATGGAGGACACGACACTACTGGGGGATTTGACCCTGTACGGCGGTACATTCAATTCCAAAGGCAGTAATAGCGTCAAGACAGCTACGATTGGCGGCAAGACTGTTGTCCGGATTCTGGACGGAGCCTTGACGGCAGATAATATCCGCCTTGTCGACGATGCGTCGATGACGATTTCATCCCAGTTGGACTCCGGATTGATTCTGGACGGCACAGGTGTTGTTGTGACAATGGATTCCCCTGATTATATGGGAGATACGATGCCTTCTCCGGGATTTGCCCTGACTGGCAATTTAACGGTCAATGCCGGGGAATTCGTGTACAAGGCAGGTGCCGTAGCCGGGCGAATTACCATGAACGGAGCCGTAGCCGACGAAGCAAGGATCAGTGTTGTGAACGACTGTTCGACAAGCATCAACAATATCCTTTCCATGAGCAACTTCGGAACAATCAGCGTCGTTGGTGGAAAGACGCTGACGATGAACGGAAGCGTGATCAACAAGGGAACTCTGAGATTGATTGGAGAAGGAAACTTCGAGTTTACGGCAAGCGGTACTCATGCTGGCGAAGTAGAATATAATGGAACGGGGGTATTGACTCTCTCCGGGGAAAACGCTTTGGGGAATAGTGGACGATTGACTCTGACCCAGGCGGACGGATTACCCGGTCATATCGGTACAGCCCGTCTGGACGTGAGAGCTAACCAAGGCAAGGATCTGATGTCCGAATATACCCGGGTTGAGATGACTGCTTTTACGGTAGGAAACGATCCGGTTGTTTGGAGCGGCATCATGAACCTGACTGAACTGACATTGAGCAATGTTGGGGACAAACGCAGCAATATGACTCTTGCCTCCTCCAATTCGTTTATCGGAACATTGAGGCTCAACAAGAGTACGTTCAAGAGTAACGGCTCCAACAAATTCGGCAATATCGACTTGTCCGATTCCGGTGAGTTGTATCTTTCCGCCGGGGATGAAATCAACGGTGTGATGACGTCGGACTCGTCGACCATTACGCTGGATGGCGTGACGGCGCATAATATCCTGGGCCTGACGAACAAGGGGACTCTCAATCTGATTAACAGTACTTCCATTACTGTTGCGGGGGATATGGAATCCTCGGGGATTCTCAACATGGATTCCAGTTCTCTGGCTGTCAACCGCCTGACAACTCTCGGCACGACTTCGTTGAAGGACTCCGTACTCAGCGGCAAGATGAGCGTCGAGGTCAAAGGAACGGTGGCGACGACCTCGGATAATGTAGAATCGCAGCTTGTGGCCGGCATCTTGAATGTCAGCGCAGGCGGACAATTGTTGTTTGAAGAAAATTCCGGGCTTGCCAACGTGACGGTAACCGGAGATTTCATGATGGCCGAGGATTCTCGGGATTCCGTGATTACGGGAAATCTCAACGTGGGTGGAAAACTGCTGATGAACGGAGGCAATCTGGATCTGCATCTTGCCGGCGAAAAATCGAGCTCCATCGGAACGGTGTCGATCCAGAAGGGTAATTTGTCGATCTCGGCTCCCGGCAGCGACGGACCGAGGAACGTATCCGCTTCTGCCATTACGGTCGATCATGAAGATTCCTATCTTGATCTTACCAACGTCAATTTGAATCTGAACGAAGGGAATGGGACTCTCTTGCTGAACGGCGGTACCGATCCCCAAAAATCCTATGAACAGCTCCGCCTGAACAATAGCCTCGTAACCGGCAACGTGACGATCCTTGACCGAAATTCCGCCCAAGTATCGTCATCTGCGGCCATTACGGGAACGATGACGGTGAATGGAAATTTGGAGGTGAACGGTTCGGGTACTCTGACTCTTGGCAACCTGGCTATAGTCGGTGTCGATGCCGATGCTGCAGCCATGGCATGGGACGGAGGAGAACTGCTCGTGAACGGGGAAACGTCCCTGTCGTACGGCAGTCTTTCCCTGACCTCTGAGAAAGATTCTCTTGGCAGGCTTGGGGCAGTGGCGATGAGCGACGGCTCTTCCCTGACTCTTCAGGGTAAATCTGCGGATGCTGCTTCCAGGTCCAATTTGGGCGGCTCGATTACGCTTGAAAGATCCGGAGGCAATACTCTGGCATTTTCGCATGTGAAGTTGGCGGGTAATGTCACGGTGGAAAACGCCGGTAAGGACAATCCCAATCAATTCACCATGGAAGATTCCGACATTGCCGGGAAGCTGACCATGAATGGAGGCATCTTCAACGTCACGGGAACGATGAATACGGCGACGGAAGCTTCCATCAGCGGCGATACGCAGATGACAGTGCTGGACGGCAGTATCTTCAAGTCCCTGACGACGACCGTCAATGCCGATGCCGTGCTGAACATTTACGGAACGATGGAGGGCAGCGTTCGTATCTCTGGAGGTTCAGTCAATATGGGGAATGATCGGGATGCCGGAACCCTGACGGGTGATCTGATGATCAGCGAAGGCATTTTCCATTATGTCCGGGGATCTGTGGGAGGCAGTCTGGTTCTTTCCGGCACTTCCGGGAATTCTCCGGCACAGATGAATGTCGAAGGTATCTGGAATGCCGACAATCATCTGGAAATGCTGGGGTACGGGCAAATCTCCATTGAGAAGGAAGGAGCCTTCAACCTGGCGGGCGATTTGTCCGGAAACGGCGTCCTGACGGTGACTGGCGAAGGAACTATGTCCTTGGGGGCCTCCGGTACGCATGAAACCGATATCAGGTACAGTGCCGGCATGTTGACTTTGACGTCGACAAACGCTCTCGGATCCAAGGGAACTCTGGCGTTCCAGAACTCCGATGCATCAATGACGATTGGTCGTCAGAGTGTATCCGGCACGATTGAGCAATCCAAGAATATGACGGGCGACATTCTGAATGTCGTGACACTGCAGGATTCCGCATGGCTCGGGACCGTCAGTCTGGGTACGTTCAATAAATCGGGAGACAAGTCGTTTACTTTGGCAGGCAACGGTTCTTCCCTCGGTAATGTCCATGTATCGGGCGGTTCGCTCATCAGTAACGGCGCCAATATATTGACGAATCTGGATGCGGAAAATGGGAGTATTGTTGTCAATACGGGCGGTTCGGTCAATGGTACCGTGACGACTGCCACTGATGGGGAAATCTTCCTGAATGGCGTGGTTTCCTCCATTGTCTCTCTGGTGAAGAGTATCGATAATGCCGGGGCTCTGACTTTGTCCGGCAAGACGGCTTTGATCGTTTCCGGCTCTGGAGACGATGCTGCTTCCCTGGTGTCGACGGGGACGCTGACGGTCAAGGATAGTTCCCTGACTGTGGAAAACGGGGGGGAAAATGATGCTTCCCTGGCGGAAACATTCCTGGGCAATGCCACGATTGCCTTGGAAGGCAATCTCAAGGTTCAAGGAACCGTGGCTTCAAGCGTCGGCAATACGACATCGTTGCTGCAGGCGGCGGATTTGACCATCTCGGGTGCGGGTGCTCTGAATCTGAAAGAAGGAGTGAACAATGTGTCCTTATCCGGGCAGTTTATTCAAGAAGCCGGAGAATCGCATGTCTACGGAAGCATTGTCAGTTCCTCCGGAATGTTCATTGATTTGGGGACGACCTTGAATTTGAGGGCTATAGGCCCGGTTGAGTCCGACTTGGGAGATGTGTTTGTCAACGGAGTCTTGTCGATCGGAACCAATGGTTCTTCCATGCGGAAAGTGTCCGCTGCCATAATGGAAATTTACGATTCCGGAGAGAGCGACGAGGGCGGAAGATTGGACCTTTCCAACATCAATCTCGAAATGGATGGAGGAGAAGGAACCCTTCTCCTGGTGAATGATTCGGATGATATGCGTGAATTGGCGCATTTCAGCGGTTTTTCCATGCTTACCGGTTCACTGGGAGTGTCCGGAGGGAACCAGCTGTATATAGACGACTCTTTTTCCGTGACCGGGGACATGATGGTATCCTATGGGGGATTGGATTTGACCGGAGGAGGAACATTGTCTGTGAAGGGCAATACCTTGTTGAGTGACGATGCCTTTATCCTGGTGGATAAGCGTACGACCTTTGCTACCGGCAGTCTTGATATGGACGCTGATACGGAGTTGACTGTTTATGGCAGACTGGGTGTTTCGGGAGATATGACGGTTGCTTCCTCGCAGGTTGTCTTGGAAACATCGGAGGCGGGGCATGATTTCGGTTCTGTCGGCAATACTCTTGTATTGGAAGGATCGGGCTTGAGTGCGACGGGATTATCCTCTGCCGACAAGGCTCTTCTTGCCGGCAAACTGACGATTTCCGGCGGTTCGACGCTGACTTTGACCAATATCCTTCATACGGGAGACATCACCATCACCGACGATGAGGGCAGCCGTTTCGATATGACGGATTCTTCCATTTTCGGCATGCTTGACGTGGCCGGCGGAACGATGACGTTGACGGGTACCAACTACGCCCGCGAAGCTTCCGTCAGCAACAATGCTTTTGTCTCCGTCAATAACGGTGCTTCCCTCCAGGTGGATACGACGGTGGTGAAGCCGACGGGGCATCTGGATGTCCTGGGGACGCTCCATGGAGCTCTCCTGCTGGAAGGAGGTTCTGCAACGGTGTCCGCTGGCGGTACCATCACCAACTGGGTGAAGGTGAGCAGCGGCGAATTGCTCCTGAATGGAACCAATGAGAATCCTCTGGCCAATGGATTGATCTTCAATGGCACGGAAGCCGATGGCTCCGCACATGTGATTGTTGACCGTAAGTGGGAGATGGGCAGCAGCCTGACGATGTCGGGCTTCGGCACCTTGTCGCTGAATAACGATATGGTGCTCAACGGCGCGTTGATAGGCGCTGGACGCCTCGATATCGATGGTTCGGGAACGATGTCCTTCAACAATCAGGCGGAAAGCGTCTTCTCCGGCGACATCTATTACAGTGCCGGTGATTTGGTGCTGGGGCACAAGAATGCAGTCGGTACGTCCGGACTTCTTTCCCTCTCCGGCGACAATGTCAACATGTCCGTGAAGGACGATCAGGGCAAAAACCTTGCCGGGACGAACGTGACGATGATGACGGATGGCTCTGTGACTTGGGGGGGACAGGTGATTCTTGATTCCCTGACGGTCAAGGGCGATGGATTGACTCTGGCGGCTCGCCAGTCCGACATCGGCAATTTGCAGCTCGTGGACACCACCTTTGTCAGCAAGGGCTCCAACTCGTTTGGCGGCGTGACTGTAGGCGCAAACTCGGATGCGGCCTTCAATCTGGGCGACTCCCTGACGGGGTTACTGGATGTTGCCTCAACGGCTTCCGCGACCTTCAATAATGTAGAAGGCACCTTGCAGCGGGTTTCCAATGCAGGGACCGTGACAATTGGTTCGAATTCCGGACTGGTTGTTTCCGGGAACTTTGATTCGACGGGGGATCTTGTCCTCTCCGGCAACAGTTCCCTGCAGGTCAATGGCGATATCAACCTGGCCCGGACGACATTGACCGATGGTCGATTGACGGCGAATGGCAAACTGACGATTTCCGACGAATTTCTGGTAGGTGCCGGCAACAAAACTTCGTCTATTACGGCGAGCAGTCTTGAAATTGCCAATGACGGTTCTCTGATGATGCAAGAGGGCATCAATTCCATTGCTGTTTCCGGCAACTTCACGATGTCGGGCGGCAAGGCGGAGATTTTGGGATACATGACGGTTGGAGGTGACACCATACTCAATGCCGGAACATTGACGCTGAGTTCGACGGCTTCGACGCTTTCTTCTCTCGGTGCCATTCTGGCGCAGGGCGGAGATTTGAACCTCATTGGCAATGGTACCCACCGCATGGTCAACGCTCTGTCCGTGTCGGTTTCCAATGGTTCTCAAGTGGTGTTGGATAACACGGAATTGAAATTGTCCATGGGCGACGGCACGTTGACGCTGAATAATGGTTCGTTGAGTTTTGTCGACAACAGCGTCCTTGGAGGGCACCTTCTGGCTAATGGCGATGATATTGCCGTGACATTTGACGACAAGGCCACGATCCAGGGCAACCTGCAGGTAACCGGCGACAGCAAGTTGTCCATGACCGGGCAGGGTGCTCAATCGCTGGTAATGGTTGGCGCCAATCTCCAGGTTGATGCAGGCTCTGCCGCAAACATCAACAAGCTCAACCTGACCGTCAATGGTTCTGCGACTGTGGCCGGATCATTGACTCTGGCGGCAGAAGGCATGGAGGGCTTCAACTTCGGCAGGATCAACAAGCTTGAGGTTGTCGATGGCGGTTCCTTCTCGCTCATAGGGGCGGATGGAGTCCAGTCCTATTTCAAGTCCGATATTGCGCTGACCAGTCCGAATTCTACGGCTGCGGATGATGGTTCCGATGTTATCCTTGGCAATGTGATTCTTGAAGGCAATATTTCCGTATCAGCCGATTACAATCACCTGACCTTGACGAACACCACGGTTCAGAAGAATGTGACGCTGGCTGGTACCAATAACGTATTCGACATGACGGGATCCAGCATCAACGGCATGCTCGACATCTCTGGCGGCACATTGAACCTCTCAGGAACGAACTACGCCAAGTCCGCCGCTATCAGCGGCAACGATACCGTGGTGAATGTCGGCGAGAAGGCTGTTCTTGAAGTCGACACGACAGTTGTCAAACCGAAGGGGCACCTCAATGTGGCAGGTATTCTCAATGGTGCCCTGTTGCTGGATGGAGGCAGCGCAACGCTGACGGGTATGGATGCCCTGATTTCGAAGGATGTGACAGTTACCAGCGGTTCTCTTGAACTGACTGGGACGAAGCTCAATTCCCCGATCGGAGGCAATTTGTACCTCAACGGCTCTTCCGTATCTTCTGCGAAGGTTACGCTGAACAGTGCCTGGGTGTTTGATCACAATATCGTCATGGATGGCAATGGATCCTTGATCCTGAATGATTCCCTGGTGCTCAACGGCATCTTGACCGGCAGTGGCCAGTTGAATGTCTCCGGCACCGGCGGCCTGAGCTTGATGACGGCAGCATCTGATTCGGCGGATCAATACCAGGGCGATATCTATTACAGCAGTACGGGTGATCTGACTCTGGGTGCCTCCAATGTCATTGGTTCCACCGGACTTCTTTCCTTGTCAGTCAAGGATCTCAACATGTTTGTGACGGGAGACCAGGGTAAAAACCTGATCGGCAGAAACGTCCATATGACGACGGCCGATTCCCTGACATGGAGCGGACAGGTGTCCCTGGACAAACTGGAGCTTTCCGGCGAAGGGTTGACGCTTGGCGCCCGTTCATCGAATATTGGCACGCTGATTGCCAACGAAGGGGACTTCTTGAGTCTGGGGTCCAACACCTTCGGCAATGTGACGCTCACGGGGACGAGCTCGGCGAACTTCACCCAGGGGGATCGCATCACGGGAGTGCTTGATATTGACAGCGAAGCTTCCGCGGTCTTTAACTATGTGGAAAGCTCTTTGCAAACGATCACGAACGCAGGTTCGCTGACGATTGGACCGAACTCGCTGATTACCGTTTCCACGTCCTTTACATCGACGGGAGACTTGCTTCTGAAGGATACCAGTACACTGACGGTCAATGGTCAACTTGCCATGTCCCGTGCGACGTTGCATAACAGCCGACTGCAGGCGAATGGCAAACTGACGATTTCCGGAGATGTGAAGGTTGCCGACGATAATGAAAACTCCTCCATCGCGGCGGATTCACTTGAAATCACGACTGGAGGTTCCTTGGCGATGAATACCGGGCTGAACACCGTCAATGTGGCGGGCAACCTCCTGATGTCCGACGGCACGGCCGATATTTCCGGCGTGTTGACGGTCGGCGGCAATACCTTGCTGACATCGGGCTCACTGAATCTGACCTCGACATCATCGACAATTTCCTCTCTGGGTTCCATCGTGGCCCAGGGTGGCAGGTTGAACCTGATCGGCAGTGAAACGCACCGCATCGTCAACGCTTTGTCGGCGACGATTGGGAATGGCTCCACGATTGCTCTGGATAACACGGAACTTCTCCTTTCCTCCGGGAATGGTACGTTGACCTTGAACAACGGCACCTTGAGTTTTGCGAACGACAGCGTCCTCGGTGGCAACCTGCTGGCTCAAGGAGAAGACATGTTCGTGACGTTCACCGACACGGCGACGATCCGGGGCAATGTAAGAATTGCCGGCAATAGCACGCTGGAATTGTCCGGTACGGGCACCGGGTCCATGATGACCCTCGGCAGCAATATGATGGTCGAACAAGGCTCCGCCTCCATCGTGAACAATCTTGCTTTGAATGTTAACGGCACCGTGACCGTGAATGGCAGTATGGAGTTGAAGACCGATGTTGCGGGTGGATTCGACTTTGGTCGTATCAACCAGATCGATGTGGCGAATGGTGGCTCCTTCTCCTTTGATGGCGCGGACGGTACGCAATCCCGACTGAAGGCGGATATTGCGCTGTCCAGCCCGGATTCTGTCTCGCAGGATGATGGTTCCATTCTGAGCCTCAAGAATATGACGCTCGACGGAAGCATCTCTGTTTCTGCCGACTACAACCGCCTGACTCTGATCAATTCAGAAGTCAGTAAGAACGTGACGCTTGCCGGTACGACAAACGTATTCGACATGACCGATTCTCGCGTCATGGGATTGCTCGACATTGCCGGCGGCACCTTGAACCTCGATGGCACAAACTATGCCAAGTCCGCTTCCATCAGTGGCGACAGCACTACGGTCAATATCGGCACCAATGCCACGCTTGCAGTGGATACGCTGGTTGTCAAACCCAAGGGTCACTTGGGAGTGGCAGGCATCCTGGATGGTGCCCTGTTGCTGGATGGCGGCAGTGCGACCCTGACAGGCGCGAATGCGCAGGTCTCGAAGGATGTGACGATTACGAGCGGCATTCTTACTCTGGACGCAAGCGTAGGAGATACACCTCTCGGTGGCGACCTGCACTTCAACGGTGCCCAGGTATCTTCCGCTAAGGCTTCCATCAATAACGCATGGGTCTTCGGTGGCGATGTCGTCATGGATGGCAACGGCACGTTGACTCTGGGCAATGCGATGACCATGAATGGCATCCTGACGGGCAAGGGACAGTTGAATGTCACTGGCACAGGGGCATTGACTCTGAACAAGGCGGCTGATTCCTCCGTGGATCAGTTCTCGGGAGACATGATCTATGGCAGCACGGGAGATTTAACTTTAGGTGCCTCCAATGTCCTCGGTACGAGTGGGCTTCTGACTCTGTCGGCTTCCGGCGTCAACATGTTTGTGACGGGCAACCAGAGTAAGAGTATGAGCGGCCATGACGTTGTCATGACAGTTCGCGATGGTGCCATCAGCTGGAACGGACAGATGACGCTGGATTCCCTGACGGTCTCCGGCGATGGGTTGACTCTGGCTGCGCGCCAGTCGAACATCGGTTCGCTGGTTCTGAACGGCGGCAACTTCGACAGCAAGGGGTCCAATAGCTTTGGCAATGTCACGGTGAACGCGGACAATGCGTCCTTCTACCATGGGGATTCCATCTCGGGCACCCTCACCATTGCCCAGCTTGCTACGACGGTATTCGACCAGGTAGAAAGCACCTTGCAACAGATTCAGAATGAAGGGAATCTGACGATAGGAGGCAACTCCGCAATCATCGTCACGAAGAGTTTTGACTCGACGGGAGATCTGCTTCTAACAGGTAATAGCGCGCTGACGGTCAACGGCAAGGTCAGTCTTACGCAAACGACGCTGGAAAACAGTAGCTTGACGGCAAATGGCCTCATGACGGTTTCTGGCAAGGTTCAAGTCTCGGCTGACAACACGGCTTCGTCCATCGTAGCCTCCAGCCTCGACATTGCACCCAGCGGTTCGTTGATGTTGGACACCGGCATTAACTCCGTGAAGGTGGCGGGCAATTTCCTGATGTCGGGCGGTACCGCCAGCATCACGGGATTGCTTACCGTGGGCAGCGATACGGTGTTGAACGGCGGAACGCTGACGCTGACCGCAGCTTCTTCGACGATTTCTTCCCTCGGTACTGTGATGGCCCAGGGCGGAGATTTGAACCTCGTGGGTGTTGCCGGAACGCAGCGCCTGATGAATGCCTTGTCCGTTGATATCTCCAAGGGCTCCCATGTGACCCTTGACAATGCGGAACTGAAACTCTCGCAGGGTGACGGTACGCTCAACCTGAAGAATGGCCGCCTCAGCTTCACGAACAACAGCATCCTCGGCGGCAATCTTCTGGCCAATGGACAGGATATTGCGTTGGACTTCACCGATACGGCCGCAATTCAAGGCAATGTGAAAATTGCGGGCGATAGCACCCTGAGCCTGACGGGACAGGGAGTTGGTTCTCTCGTGACGATCCAGGGCAGCGTTGTTGTCGAACAGGGTTCCTCATCTCTCATTGACAAACTCTCGCTGGATGTCGGCGGCACAACGACTGTTTCCGGAACCATGAATCTGGGTGCGGCTGGCCTGGCTGGCTTCGACTTCGGACGCATGAACCATGTCGATGTGATTGATGGCGGTTCCTTCAAGCTCGTTGGCGCGGACGGCACGGCCTCCCGCCTGAAAGCGGACTTTGCACTGAGCAGCCCGAATTCAACGGCATTGAACAATGGCTCTACGCTGGAACTCGGCAACATGATCCTCGATGGCAGCATTTCCGTTTCGGCTGATTACAACCACCTGATCCTGACGGATACCACGGTTCAGAAGAATGTGACGCTTGCCGGTACCACAAATGTGTTCGACATGACGGATTCCAGCATCAACGGTCTGCTCGATATCTCAGGCGGTACCCTGAATCTCAACGGGAGGAACTATGCCAAGTCCGCCGCTATCAGCGGCAATGATACCGAGGTGAACATCGGCAAGGACGCCGTCCTTGAAGTCGATACGACCGTCGTCAAACCGAAGGGTCAGCTAAACGTGGAAGGACTCCTCGATGGCGCCCTTCTGCTGGATGGCGGCAGCGCGACGCTGACGGGCATGAATGCCCTGGTCTCGAAGGATGTGACAATCACGAGCGGCTTGTTGACTTTGACGGATACGAAGACCAATTCCCCGATTGGTGGCGATCTGCACTTCAACGGCACCTCGGTTTCCGCCGCAAAGGCGGCGGTGAACAGCATATGGGCATTCGACAACGATGTTGTGATGGATGGCAACGGTTCTCTGATGCTGAACGAATCGATGACCTTGAATGGCATCCTGACGGGCAAGGGACAGTTGAATATCTCCGGTTCCGGCAGCCTGACTCTGGCGACGGCGGCAGCATTGAAGGATCAGTTCACAGGTAATATCGACTATAGCGCCGGTGATTTGATACTGGGAGCATCCGATGTCCTCGGTACCATTGGTTCACTGAATCTTGCCTCCTCGTCCACCGTCAACATGTTTGTCACGGGCACTCACAGCAAGGAATTGCTCGGCAACAGTGTCGCGATGACGACGAATGACAATGTTGACTGGAAGGGACACATCAACCTGACATCGCTCACGGTGGAGGGCTCCGGCCTTAGCATCGACAACAGGAATTCCTCCATCGATTCACTAACCGTCAACTCCGGAGGATTTGCCAGCGCAGGCGGCAATACCTTCGGCGAGGTGACTGCCAAGGCCAATGCCATCTTTAACGCAGGCGACAAGCTGACCAGTTCCCTAGCTGTTTTTGGCACCGCGACGCAAGTTGACCTGAACAACGTAACGGCTTCCCTGAAGTCCGTGACCAATGAAGGCACTCTCAATTTGAAGGATTACTCGGCAGTCAATGTTTCCGGAACGATGAATTCCACGGGAACCTTGAATGTGATCGACAGCTCGCTGAATGTAGCAGGAGGCAACCTTACTCTCGTCCAGGCGAATCTGATCAATGGCGATATCACCGTGGCCCAGGAATTGGTCCTGACCGGCACCGTTCAGGTGAGCGATCTGCCCGGCAATGCGAATGTCGCATCTTCCGTCAGCGTAGGTTCGCTCCAGGTTGAGGGAGGTCATCTCATTCTCGACAAGGGAATTAATGCCCTGAACGCGACTGATACCTTTACACTCAGTCAGGGAACGGTAACAGTACGCGGCAGTATGGGCATCGGCACTTCGACGACGGTTTCCGGCGGCACTCTGTCCCTGATCATTGCCGGCAATACGGTTTCCAGCCTCGGCAAGGCGGTTGTCAATGGCGGTACGGTGAACCTGACGGGCAGTGACCTCGACCATAGGGCGGTGTCAGCCGGTTCCCTGACGATGAACAACAGTGCCGAAGTGAATTTGGACAATGTCTTCCTGTCTCTCGATTCCGGCAACGGTGTTCTGTCACTCAACGGCGGTACGTTGAACTTCAGGAACGGAAGCGTCCTGCATGGCAACATGGCGGTGAACGGCTCCAATTCCCTGAGTTTTGAAGACACTGCTCAAATTACGGGCAATGTCGATGTTGTTGGAACCAAGGGAGCGCCGACCGAGCTTGTCGTTACAGGTGGTATCGGTTCTTCTCTGAAGATCGGCGGAGATGTGAAGATATCCAGTGATTCCGACATGATTGTTGACGATCTTCTTCTGGATATCCAGGGCAGGACGACGGTTAGCGGTCATCTGACGGTGCAGGTCAACGACCTTGCCAGAGGAACTGTTGGCGTGGCTTCGGATTCCTTCATTAACATCGGCACGGTGGAAATCCGCGACAATGGACATGTTGATCTGCTGGGATCCCATTTGGGTTCCCTCACGCTTGAAGATGGATCGACCTTTACCGGTTCCGGCTTCAAGGGCAGCATCACGATGGTCAACCAGGGAGTAGGAGTGTCCAACTCTTTGAACATGGATCATGTTTACCTGCTGGGTGACGTGACGATGGCCAAGGGCGGAGATGACAACAGCTTCCTTATGACGGATTCCCACATTGAGGGGGATCTGATTATGGAAGCGGGTGATTTGACGCTGACGGGCACCAACTTCGCCAAGAATGCCTACATTTCCAGCAAGGCCGATCTCATTGGAGACACGGATTCATTCGAAGTGAAGAACACGATTGTGAAGGAGGATGGTCATTTGACTATTGGCGGAGATTCCGGTACGTCGACGCTTAATGGCATCCTCTGGCTGGCGGATGGTGGACAGGCAACGTTGAACCTCGGCGGTGTCATCAAGAAGGATGTGACGATCGAAAACGGTTCTCTCCACTATTTCGGCGGCAAGGTTGAAGGCAACTTGAATATGAACGGAGACACGCGCGGCGTTGCGCGCATTGATCTCGGTACACACTGGAACAACGGTGATGAACTAAGTGTCCATAGCATCAATATGAAGTCCTATGGAGCGATTGCTCTTGCCGGCATGAATATGCGCGTTAATGGCGGGCAGGAGGCTGGAGATCCCATCCTGAAGGGAATTGGCCTGGCTGGTAGCGGCATTCTCGAAGTCTCGGGTGGCGGGACTTTGTCGCTGGATGCCTCCGGAACGCATACGGGAGATATCGACGTGAGTTCGTCCAGCTTGGTGTTGAACGCCGTCAATGCTCTTGGGACCCGTGGAACCTTGAATGCCAAAAACGTGATGATGATTGTCAACGAAGATCAGGACAAAAATATTGCCGGTTCGGATTTGACCATGGTGACATCCGGGACGAAGACCGTGAACTGGAACGGTGCGATTACTCTGGATCATCTTCTCGTGGATGGTGATTTAAACCTGGCTTCGTCCGGTTCCGTGATTGATTTCCTGGAATTGTCTTCCGGGGCATTTGCGAGTACCGGCAAGGGTGTTAATACCTTTGGCGATATCCTGGCACATGCCGGTTCTTCGGCTGTCTTCAACAAGACGGACCAGGTGGGAGGCAAAGTGCAGACGGAAGCCGTAACCGGGGATAGCAGTTCTCTCATCGTCTTTGACGGAACGCATACGAATGTGGCCAGTATTGACAACGCCGGAGAACTGGTGCTGAAGAACAATGCTGATATCTCCGTAACCGGCAATGTGGACGATACTGGCAGAATCGTTATGAATAACAGTAATCTTGCCGCTTCCGGCAATATGACTGTAACCGAGGTGACGACGGAAGGCGCCGGAAGCTCGAATATTGCCGCGGACAACCTGACTGTCAGTGGAAGCCTGACCATGGAATCCGGAACCAACCACGTTGATGTGAAGACCGAGATGAATGTTGACGGGGATGCAACCGTTAATGGCTCCATGACGGTCGGCGGCCAGTTGAATGTGAATCAGGGAGGTTCCCTGGATTTGTCTCTGAGTGATTCCACCAGCAATCTGGGTGATGTGTCCGTCAGCGGGGATTTGGCTATCTCCGGAGGAGAAACTCAGAAGAAGACAGTGCATGCCGACTCGATGACCGTCAACGGAGGAGGTTCTGCGGAACTCAACAATGTCAATTTGAACCTGACAGGCAATGGGAGCCTCGTGTTGGAAGGACTTTCCGACGATGAAATCGCATCGCTGGAGATGAATAGCAGCACGGTGATCGGAAATGTCATAACCAAGGGAGATTATACGGATCTGACGATGAGCAACTCCAGCATCATCGGCAATCTGGAAGTCAACGGAGGCTGGTTTACCATCGATGGCAGGAACCAGGTCAGCGGCAATGCCACGATCCAGGAAAATGCACATGTCGTCGTCAAGAAGGATTCCTCCCTGGAATCCGGCGTGATTTCACTGGCTCCGGATGGAGATCTGACTGTCAATGAAGGAGGCAGCCTCGGCAATAGTTCCATTTCCTTTGGTGGGGAAGATTCAGATGAATTCGGCGGTAACCGGACGGTTTCCTTCGAAGGAGACAACCAGAAACTCTCCGGCAATGTCATCGTCAACGCTGACGGTACTATCCAGGCGGGGACGGTTGACTCGGACGATGGCTCGGTAACGGAAGGTACGCTGACAATTAGCGGCGCCCTCGTCGGTACGGATCATACCCTCCATCTGGTGACGAATGGAGACAATAGCTCGATCAAGATTAACAGCAGCAATGACGGCTTCAGTTCCGATGTGGACTTGAGTGGACACCTCATCCTTTCTGCGAATAATGCTCTGGGCAAGGGCGGGGTGTTGATTGTTGGAGAAGACTCCACGGTGACGACAGATAATGGCCGTAACGGTTTCGGCTCCCTGGAGATCGGCAAGAATATTTCCGGTACTGTCCTGAACCTGGAAACGCTCAATAATACGACGCTTAGCGGTGATTTGGAAAACCTCGGATCTTTGAACAAGACAGGCTCCAAGGAACTCCTTCTCAATGGCGGCGGTACGATTATCGGTTCCTTCAATGTAATGGACGGTTCCGCCGTGGTCGACGGAGCGCATACCGTGTATGAAGTCGGTAATATCAATGTTGCTTCCGATACTTCGATGAAGTTCATCGGCGAAAGCACCGTCAAGGGTAACAGTGAAGATTCCCTGCTGACCAGTAGCGGTACCGTCTTCATTAAGAATGCAACTGTTGAACTGGATGTTCTGGTAAACGACGGTTCTCTGACGCTGGATGACAATGCTGAAGTCCTGGGCGACATGATTCTGAATAACGGCGAGTTGAACCTCTCCGGGACGGGATTGAAACTCGACGAAGGCGGCAGGATCATTCTGCAGTCCTCCGATACGATCGAAGAAGCCTCCCGTACAATGAACGTGAAACAGGATTTGACGCTGGGCGGTGCTTTAGTCGTCAATGCGGACGGGGTGTTGAATGTGTCCACGAACAGGAACCTGTATCTTGCCGGATCCCTTGAGGGCAATGCCGAACTGGCTTTGCAAGGCCGGGGCAAGGTTACGATTCAGAATAGCTCTGATCAATTCTCAGGCACTCTGTCCGTTGGCGACTATTCCACGCTTGTCGGTGAAACTTCCGGTGCGTTCGGCAATGCATCGTCGACCTTGAAGATTAGTGGGGAGAGGGCTGTCGTCACGACCGGCAAGGACGGTGCCGTCGACAGCGTTTCCTTTGAAGGTAAACTCGATTCCAATGGCAAGAACTTCGAAATGAAGACCTGGAACGATACGTACTGGAACGGGGTTCTTGCCGGTACCGGTACGATGAACAAGACGGGCGATGGCAGACTGGTGCTCGACAAGCGCACGAGTGACGACATCACCGATACGATGGATATCAATGTGAAGACCGGGGAATTGATTCTCGACCGCATGGTATCCGGTGACATTACGCTGAGTGGTGGCACTACCCTGTCCGGTCATTCCGGTACGACGGGTGCGGTGATTGCCAATGCCTATTCCTCGAAGGATGCCGTGATCGAAGTCGGTTCCGTCAACAACAAGGGCGAAATCACTACCTTGAACATGGGTTCTCTGACGATGGGTTCTTCCAGCCGTTACGTCGTGGACATCGACATCCTCGGTTCCAAATCCGACATGATTTCCGTGTCCGGGACGGCAACCTTGAATAATGCCACCGTAGAACTCCGCCAGGACTTCTACACGCTGGAACAGGAAAAGGTTGTCGCTGATAAGAGCCGGTGGACGATCCTGGAATCCGGCGACCTTGTCGGTTCCTTTAGCGGAAAGGTGGATCATGACCTCTATTACTACAATGTGGAGGTTGAACAGGTTGACAACCATGTCGATTTGGTGCTCCACCTCAACTACAAGGGGCAGAACATCTACAATATCAACAATGAAATTGTCAACAACGTCACAAATATTACCAATGTTCTGGAACATATCGAAGCCCTGAACCCTGATGGAGAAATGGGCAAGGTCATTGAAAATCTCAAGGATGTGAACGGCGAAGACAACATCAAGAACGCCTTGGAATCCATCGGCGGCCTCTGCCTGACTCCGCTGATGCAGACACAAATCGACAGGAATAACAACCACATGCGCATTATGCGCTCTGCAGTAGATAATACCTCCTGGAAGATGGCCACCAAGAATCCCAACATCCAGGTCTGGGCCCAGGCAACTGGTGATCATTCCGAATTGCATGGAGACGGCAATGGCTCCGGCTATAAGAGGGATGCCTGGGGAGGAACCGTTGGTGTGGAACGCGCTTTCCAGATGTACAAACTCCAGGCGGGCATGGCGTTCTCCTACGATTCGGAAGACTGGACGGCTATGGGCAACAAGAACCGTAACAATACCAGCTACCTCGACTTCTACGTCAGAAAAGACACGAAGCAATGGCACCACTACGGTTTGGTTGGCTTGAGCCAGACGGATATCGGCGCCGATCGTACGGTGGCCTTCGGCAATTACTACAATAAGGCTTTGGGCGACACGTCGGCATTTGCAACGTATGCCAGTTACGAAGCGGCCTACGATGCCCGCGTCCGGCAGGATTCCGTGTTCCAGCTGATCGGTCAGGTTCAGATCGGCTACCATACGATCGACGGCTACACGGAACATGGACCGATTGGCAATGCCGGGTTGAATATTGAAGGACAAAATGCCCTCTCCGTAGAACTGGGTGTCGGCGGTCGCTACTACGAGAGCTTTAGTTCGATCTTCGACGACGCTCCTGCTGCCCGGGTCGGTTTCAAGGCCTTGTTTACTTATGATGCTGCTGACCAGGGTGCGCCTACCCATGCCTCCTTTATCGCGGATCCGAGTACGAGCTACTTTATGAAGCCTGCCCGCGAATCCCGCTACGGCGGTTTGTTTGGCATCGACCTGACGATGCCGTACGACCAGAACGTGTCCTTCTACATGGGCGGCACATTCGAGGTGAAGAGCAGCGCCAATAATATAACAGGTAATATCGGCGTGGTTTACACGTTCTAACCTCAGGAAAGGGGGGAGGACTGGGGTCCTCCTCCTTCATCCCTGGGGGGAAATTCCGGACCGCAGTTTTCGCAAAGGAAACTGCGGTTTTATTTCGTTGAATCCCCTGTCTCCTGATGATGCCGTTGTGTGACAATTTTCCTAAGGCGGGAATAATGCGTGCATTCTTTGTCTGGTTAGTATGTTATTATAGAGATGCGGAAGGTGCTTTTACCTTTCCGGGAACCAGAAAAGGAAATCACATTCGTCATGACCAGAGTAATTACATCAACGATATTGAGGACAATGGCCGCCGCATGCTTGGTGGGAACTCTCGTTTCTTGCGGGGACGATGGCAAACAGGATGATCATGTTATTCGCGTGGGGCATTTCCCCAACATAACTCATGTGCAGTCCCTGGTAGCGCGCAATATGGAGCGCCACGGCAAGGGATGGTTTGAGGAACGCGTACCGGGCTACAAATTCGAATGGTTCACCTACAATGCCGGTCCCAGTGCCATGGAAGCTATTTTTGCCCGCTCAATTGACATGACTTACGTCGGGCCAAGTCCCGCGATTAATGCTTACGCCAAGTCGAAGGGCAGGGAGGTTCGCATCGTTTCAGGTGCCGCCAACGGCGCTTCCGCTTTGGTGGCCCGCAAGGACAGCGGCATTCATGGGGCCGCAGACATGCTGGGGAAGACGATCGCGACTCCACAGCTTGGCAACACCCAGGATGTGGCCTGTAGGGCATGGCTGGCGGGGCAGGGGTACAAGGTGATTTTGCGCGGAGCCCTGGCTCCCGATTCCTTGAAAAAGGAAAAGGATTTTACAACTTCGTCCAATGGAGTAGACGTGAACATTATTCCGACGGCCAATCCCGATCAGCTCGCCTTGTTCCAATCCGGTCAGCTTGATGCTGTCTGGACGGTGGAACCGTGGATTACCCGGTTGGAACGTGAAGCCGGAGCCGTTCCCGTTCTCGAGGAGAAAGATGCTGTTACAACCGTATTGGTCGCCCGTACCGAATGGATGAAGAAACACCCGGAGTTGCTCCGCAAGGTTGTTCGCGCTCATGAGGAATTGACGGACTGGATTATCCAGCACCCGGAAGAGGCTCAAAAGATGGTCGTTGAAGAACTTTCGGCTCTGACAAAAACGCAGGTTTCACCCGAACTGATTCAGGGAGCATGGAAACGCCTGGTGCTGACCAACGAAATTTCAGTCCCGGGACTGGAAAAATTCATTCATGATGCACAGGTAGCCGATTTGCTGGACGAAGTCCCCCCCGTACAGGGTATGGTCGCCTCTCCTCTTGCTCAATAACAAGGAACCTGGTTATGGACATTGCGTTACATCCGGAAGTCGTACCGGTGGAACCTGCCAAGTTGTTGATCGAACACGTCAGCAAGAGATTTTCCTCAGACCGTGGAGTTGTCCATGCCTTGGACGACGTATCCTTGAAAGTCGGGGAAGGGGATTTCGTTTGCCTGGTCGGTCCCAGCGGCTGCGGCAAGTCAACCTTATTGAATATCATTGCCGGTCTGGAATTCCCGGATTCCGGGACGGCACGCATGGATGGTCATGTCATTGAAAGTCCGGCTCGGGAACGCATGATGATGTTTCAGGAATCGGCGCTTTTTCCGTGGCTGGATGTTTTGGGCAACGTTATGTTTGCCCTGAAACTCAAGCCCAATCTGAATAACAAGGAACGCCTTGAGGTCGCGAAGTACTACCTCCATCTCGTGAAACTGGACAAATTCATGCATGCCAATATCCATGAATTGTCCGGTGGCATGAAGCAGCGTGTCGCCCTGGCCCGTGCCTTGGCGCCCAATCCGCGAGTCCTGTTGATGGACGAACCTTTCGCTGCTCTTGATGCGATGACTCGCGAACAGCTTTACGGAGATATTCAGACCATTTGGGAAAAGCGCCGCAAGACGATCATTTTCGTGACCCATAACGTGCGGGAAGCCGTTTGCCTCGGCAACAGAGTGGTATTGTTTTCTCCCCATCCCGGACGCATTTGCGAGGAATTCTCAATCGAACTTCCGCGCCCGCGAGACATTAACAGCATGGAACTGGCCGGATATTCATTGACGATTACCCGGTCTCTTAAAGGTTATACTTCCGGCGAGGTGGCCGATTGACCCGCTCGGGAAAAAACTTGATGATTTTTAAGAATGAAACACCATATTATCACGATTCTTTTCTTCCTGTGCCTGATTGCTTTGTGGCAGGTACTGGCTTCGAGCGGCATTTGGTCGGATGTCTTGTTCCCATCCCCTGTGTCTGTCGGAAAGTATTTGTACAACTCGCTGCTGGACGGGACACTCGGAGGAGCGATACTGATTACCATGAAGCGTTTGGTCATCGGGTATGCCATCGGACTGGTGATCGGCATTCCCCTGGGGATGCTGGCTTCCAGGTTTTGGTTTGTAAATGATACGGTAGGAGTCCTGGCTCTCGGGCTTCAGGCTCTCCCAAGCGTTTGCTGGGTACCGCTGGCCTGTTTGTGGTTCGGACAGACGGAGTCGGCGATGCTTTTCGTTGTGATCATGGGTACGCTTTGGTCGGTAATCCTTTCCACGGACAATGGGTTGCGTAACGTTCCCCCTATTTATTCCCGTGCGGCCAGAACGATGGGATCCGGTCCGTTTCATACGTTGTTGTATGTAACTCTTCCGGCCGCAGCCCCCTTTGTCGTCAGTGGCATGAAACAGGGCTGGGCTTTTGCCTGGCGTTCCCTGATGGCGGCTGAAATTTACGTGGCGATCCTGACCGGATTCGGCCTTGGGCAACTCCTGCACTATGGTCGCGAACTGATGAGCATGGACCAGGTGATCGCCATTATGCTGACAATTGTTGTTATTGGATTGCTTGCGGATAAAATCCTGTTTTCTCCCATCGAACGTTTCCTTCACAAACGCTGGGGTACTGGCCGTATTTCTTCCTGAATCTTCCGGAGTGACAAGAGGGCGAGGAGGGATAGGGAGGAGAACTATCGATTGGTTCCGCTTCCCGGGGTAGGAAAAATAATGTCCCTTTTCTGTTTGATCTATGCATGACAAGGGCGGTTCCTCCTTGCGTGTGGAAGAACCGCCCTTGCTGTGTTTCTCTTTTATTGCGTCTTCTGTTCCTATCAGAAGTTGTACCGGTAGC